>Ga0134125_10000925_pt1 | contig 37503 bp, 30 predicted proteins | sample KB31751_FD_96464 | JGI IMG/M metagenome (GOLD analysis project Ga0134125, IMG submission 96464) | Terrestrial soil microbial communities with excess Nitrogen fertilizer from Kellogg Biological Station, Michigan, USA - KB3-175-1 | ecosystem: Environmental > Terrestrial > Soil > Unclassified ...
GGAATGTGATGCCGGCCATCCGTAGCTGTGCAAACAGCTATGGATATCAGGTTTGTTCCAGCGGTCGTGTGATCCGTTTTGAGCACACGACCGCTTCTTTTTTAGCTGCTCGATGGCCAATCCCACCGTCAATCCCGTGGTTCTGCTTTCCCCGGTCGAGGGCGGCTATGTCGCCTATGATCCGGCGCGGGACAACCTGCATCAGCTCAATCCCATCGCGGCGCTGATCACGGAATTGTGCGACGGCACCAGAAGCATCGAGGAAATCGGCGCGCTGGTAGGACTCTTGGCGCCCGACGGCGACGCTGCCGGCATCGCCCGCTGGATCGATGAAGGCATGAGTGCCGGCCTTCTTGTTTGGGCGGGTAGCGAGCCAGCGGCACGGCGCGAGCTTTCCGCGGCCGAACTTTCCACTCTCACCAAGCGGCTCAGGGAAGACGGCAAGGTCCAGCCCGCCTATCTGTGCGGAAAGCGAACCGTCGAACTCGAGCCCGACAATTGGACAGCCTGGTACGATCTGGGCGAGATCGCCCAGTGTGTGGGCAAGCGCGACGAAGCGAAAGAAGCCTATCAGAAATATTTCAATGCCCACCCCGAAGACGGCGAGATCGAGCATCTTCTGATCGCGCTTCGGGACGACACGCCGCCGCCTCGCGCCTCGGACCGGGCGATCCAGCACCTCTATAAGAATTTCGCGGCAAGCTACGAATCGCGGATGTGCGAGGACCTCAAATATGCGGGACCCGAGCGGCTGCAGGATGGCATCAGGGCGGTGATCGGCGACAGAAGCGGCCTCGTTATGCTCGATCTGGGCTGCGGCTCGGGCCTGATGGGCATAAACACCAAATGGCGCGCCGCCGATCTCACCGGCGTCGATCTTTCGCCGGAAATGATCGAACTGGCCCGGGCCAGAAACATCTATGACCGGCTGGAAATCGCCGAGATCACCGGATGGCTCGATCAGGGCGGGGCACACTTTGAGCTTATAGTCAGCAGCGATTGTCTGATCTATTTCGGTGATTTGGGACAGATCGTGTCATCGGCGGCGCGCCGGCTCAAGCCGGGAGGTCTATTTGCTTTTTCCATGGAGCGAGGCAGTCGCTTTCCCTTTCATCTCACCGACACCGGCCGCTATTCCCATCATCCTGACCATGTCCGTGGTGCCGCCGCCCAAGCCCATCTGGAAGTCATGCAGCTCAATGAGGCTTTCCTGCGCATGGAATATGGCGAAGAAGTAATGGGCCTCTACACGGTCCTGCGCAAACCGGGTTGAACCGGAATATCCCCTTTCGAAACCCGGCATATTTCCCTTCGCGTCGCGTTAGCGAAACTTCGTTCTATCAAAGGATGAATTTGCAGCGCGTTGCCGCGGCGCAATTACGCGAATCCGGAACGGCGCTGCTGAGCGCCACGTTTTCACAACGATGGGGACCCGGGAGGGAGGAGCGGGATTCCCGAAGGAGTTGTGACCATGTCAGCATCATATGGCGAAGCAAGAACAGAGAGGGCTCTGGATACAACCAGCGCAACCGGAACCATTGCCGAAGCGGCCGGCAGCATTGCCGTGATTGTCCTGTCCATCATCGGTTTGGCACAAGGCACCGCCAGCGCCACCATCGTGGCGGTCACCACCATCGTGCTCGGAGCGGCATTATTGGCCGAGGGCGGCGCGCTGGCCGGAGAATTTGGCCGCTTGACAATGCTCAGCGGTGAACCCGGCGCCGCCGACAATATGCTGGGCGGAATGAGCCTTCAAGTCTCGTCCGGCGGAATCGCGCTGGTTCTGGGCATTCTCGCCCTGCTAGGCGTTTCGGCTACGACCCTTCCCGCTGCGGCTGTGATCTTGGTGGGAGGCGCACTGATGCTCACGGCGGGCACGATCGCGCAGCTGCGCCAACTCAGGGCGATGACATCCGGCACATCCGAGATGGCCGTCTTGATCGGGCGCTCCTCTATGAGCGGGATGGCGGGTGCGCAATTTCTTAGCGCCGTCGCGGCCATTGTGCTGGGAATCCTGGCGCTGTCCGCGGCATCTGTGGAAACCGGCCGTACCTTGGTTTTGGTCGGCTATCTGATTATAGGCGGCGCGATGACCATCGGTGTGACCGCCATGAGCGGAAATTTCATGCGTTTCTTCACGCGGTAAAAGCGCCGCCATCTCGCATTGCCCCGAGACGTAAAAAAAAGCCCGGATCGACGATCCGGGCTTTTTTTCTTGTCCTTGGCGCTTTACGCCAGGCCCTTCATGGCATTTGCCATGCTGTCCAGCGCGGCGGTCAGGGTCTTGCGCGACGTGGCGATATTCATGCGCATGTGATTCAAGCCGCCCGTGCCATAGGTGTAGCCGGGATTCATTTGCACATAGGCGTTCTTGGCCAGCCAATGACCCACCATGTCGTCGGCCACGACCTGGCCCGGCTTGCCGGTGAGAAAATTGATCGGCTGCGGCTTCTTGTTTTCCGCATCCGCCAGTTTCTGGGCACCGATCTTGTCGGCCAGGCCCGAGACGTCCACCCACGCCAGGTAGGTGCCTTCCGGCTTGTTGCCCACCTTGAGCAAGGGAAGCTTGGCCTTGATGTAATCGTTGGCGAATTTCTGGTTGCCGTCGATGTAATCGACGCACTGGTTGAGCCAGTCTTCGCCACCGGCATAGGCCGCCTGGGACGAAGTGATGCCCAAGGTCGAGACTTCCGCGCGATTCCAGAACTGCACCTGCTTGAACACTTCCGGGTCGGTGGCGAAAAACCAGGCGCATTTCAAGCCAGCCAACGAGAAGGATTTGCTGGCCGCCTTGAAGGTGACGCTGTTGTCCACGATCTTCTTGTCGTCCAGCGTGGAGAAGGGCGTGTATTTCACGCCATGCCCAACAAAGTCGCAATGGATCTCGTCCGACAGCACCTTCACATTGTGCTTGAGGCAGATCTCGCCATAGCGGGTGAGTTCGGCCTTGCTCCACACCCGGCCCACAGGATTATGCGGATTGCACAGGATGGTGGTTTTGGTGGCCGGATCGGCAGCCCGGCGCTCCAGATCGTCCCAGTCGATCTCGTAGCGGCCATTCACCTGTTTCATGATGCTTTCGTTGGCGACCAGCTTGGACCCGTAGATGTCGAAATAGAAAGCGTTGTAGATGGGCGTCGCCATCAACACTTTCGAACCGGGCGGGGCAAAGGCGCGCAACGTGGGCATGATGCCGGAATGCACGCCCGTGGTGACGCCGAGATTCTTGGGCGTCATGTTGGTAATGCCGTAGCGCTTGTGATTCCAGTCGATGATCCCCTTCACAAAGGGATGGTTGCCGGCATTGCCCAGGATCAGGTCAATGTCCAGCATCTCATAGCCCCAATTATGGTGGTTGATGCGCTTCTGCAGCGCCGCCGTGACCATCGGCGCGCATTCGAAATCCATGTCGGCGATGCCCATCCCCGCCACGATCTTGGGCATATGCTCGTCGCGGATCGCCTGGTCCCATTTCACGCAATCGGTGCCGATGCGGTTATAGGGCGTGTCGAAATCATATTTGCCGTTCGCCGGCGCGGCTGATGCCGTGCCGCTGGCCGCCAGTGAAGCCGCCAAGGGCCCCAGCGCCAGTACCCCGCCACTTAGGCCGGCGTTCCGCAGAAATGCCCTGCGATCACTTCCCAGTTTCTGTTCCAATGTAAGTCCCTTCCCGTTTTGCAGCTTGGAGATAAACACGCCGTCTCGACTCTTGAACCGGACGCTTGGCCTGTGCATGACCATAACAGACAAATCGTCAGGACAACAATTTGTCGAGTTGATGGCCGGATGGCCGTCAACATCTTCCACATCTCGGGGTGGCATGCTCCTTCTGGCTGGACTTTTCATTGTCTCGTTGTGGGCTGGGATGCAGAACGCCTTCGCCGGCGGGGGGACTTTCATTACCCTGCCCGCCCTGATGCTCACCGGCATGGATGCACGCGCCGCCAATATCACCTCGACCTTGGCGCTGTTTCCCGCGCAGGCCGCGACCGGGCTCACCTGCCGCAAGGACGTCTCCGCCGCAGCCGGCCTCTCCTTCGCACAACTGGTATGGATAAGTCTGGTGGGTGGTGTTGCCGGCGCGGTGCTGCTGCTGGTCACGCCATCCGATTTCTTCGCCCGCCTGGTGCCCTGGCTGGTGCTGTTCGCCACTATCGTCTTTGCCTGGGGCAGTTTCTTCCGCAAACCTGGCGCCGAACCGCATTTGGGTACCAGGGGCGCGGGGTTCACCCAATTTCTGATCTCGGTTTATGGCGGTTATTTCGGCGGCGGCATCGGCTTTCTGATGTTGGCGGCGCTGAGCGCGGCAGGCCTGGCAGTGCGGCCCGCCGCCGCGACCAAGAATGTGCTGGCGGCAGTGATGAACGCGTCGGCGGTGGCGATCTTCATCTTTTCCCCCGCGGTGCACTGGATTCAGATGGCAATCTCCTGCGCGGGCGCGATGATCGGCGGAATCATCGGCGGGTTGCTGCTGACCCGCATCAATGAAAAAGCGCTTCGGATCGTAGTGGTAATGATTGGCGCGGCGCTGACGATTGGCCTGTTCCTCCGCGCGCCCTAATGCATTTCGTCGTGGCTCAATTTCCCGGCAACGAATAGGCGATATATTCCCCCGAATAATTGCCGCCGCTTACCGCGATCACGATGTATTGCTTGCCACCGTACGAATAGGTCATCGGTGAACCGGATTGGGGCGCCGGCATCAAGATCGCCCCTACTTCCTTGCCGGTGAGTTTGTCCCAGGCATGCAGCACCGCGCCGCGCAGGCGACCGGCCGCAGTCGAATATTCCGGATCGCCTTCGATTACCAAACTCTTGGTTGCCAGCGGACCGACATTGCCGGGTTGGCCGGTCTTGGGGATATTCACGCCCTTCAGCGCCGGATTGTTCTTGATGACATCCGGAGTGTCGCCATTGGGCACTTGCCAGCGGAAATTTCCGTCATCGAGGTCGATCGCAGTCAGCGTGCCATAAGGCGGCTTGACCAGCGGCAGACCATCAACGGTCATGCGCAAAGGTGGCGCAGCGGGTCTGGCGTTCCCGGCCTTGGCCAGAATCGCTTGCGCCTTGGTTTCTTCTTCCGTGAGTTTGGCCGCGCCGGCCCCCTGGCCCATGCCCCCGCCAATTTGAATACGGAAAGCCTGGCCGGCCTGGCCTTCGACATATTTGGCATCGGAATAGCCCGGCAGCGGCGGGATCAGGCCGCGCACCGCCGCACCTGTGTCGACCGACGGCACGAAAATCGTATGGGTCTCGGGATCGTAAGCCCCGCCGGTCCAGTTGGTGCCGCCGATCCCGTTCCAATTCTCCAGCGTGCCGACGGGATAATCGAGCTTGCTCACCGCAGCAGGCGTGAACATGGGCCCGACCTGGACGTGCTTGAGCAATTCAAGCGCCTTGGCATGAAGCTCAGGCGTGAAATCGATCAGGTCGTCCATATGGAATTCGTTGCGCCCATAGGGCGCGGGCCGCGTGGGAAAAGGCTGGGTCTTGGAGGTCCTCTCGCCCGGCGTGGTGCTTTGCGGCACGGACTTTTCGACGATCGGCCAGACCGGCTTTCCCGTAACCCGGTCGAACACATAGAGAAGTCCCTGCTTGGTCGGCACTGCCACTGCCTTGATGGGGCGGCCACCGACCACAATGTCAGCGAGGATGGGCGGCGAGGAGATGTCATAATTCCAGATGGGATGATGAACCAGTTGGAAATACCATTTCAGCTTGCCGGTATGGAGATCGACGCACACCAGACTGTCGGCGAACAGATCGTTGCCCAGGCGCGAGCCGCCATAGACGTCATTGGTGGCGTCCTCGATGGGCAGATAGACGTTCCCCAACTCGGGATCGACCGTGATGCCGGTCCACACCCCGGCATTGCCGTTGAAGTCGGCGGAATTGTTGTCCCAACTGTCGTAGCCGAATTCGCCTTTCTGCGGAATGTCGTGAAAGGTCCAGAGCAGCTTCCCGCTTTTCACGTCCCAGGCCCGCACCAGACCCTTGGTGTTGTTCTGGGTCGTAACCTGGAAGCCTTCCTTCATGGAAGAACCCACGATCACGATGCCGTCCACCACGGTGGGCGTGTGATGCAGACCGATCTCGCCGGTGGCCAGATCGATTTGCTTATATTCGCCGGGATGACCGATGATGCCGGTATAAGCGCCGATCTTCATGTCGATCATGCCGCGATCGCCGAAGGAATCGATCAAGCGGCCGGTCTTGGCATCGAGTTCGACCAGCCGGTAGCCGGTCGTCACATAAAGAATGCGTTCGTCGCCCTTTCCGTCGGTCCAGTAGGACACGCCGCAGCCGGAAAGCTGGCGTGGCGCCAGCGCCGCACGTTCTCCTTCATTGAGTCCGAACGTCCATTTGAGTTCACCGGTCTTGGCATCCAGCGCGATCACATCGCGCCTGGTCCCCGCCGTAGCATAGATCGTACCGTTGACCTCGAGCGGCGTGCCTTCGAGTTTGTATTCCGGGTGCGGACCGAACATGTCGGTCTTTACGCGCCAGGCGACTTCCAAACTGTTGAAGTTGGCGGCGTTGATCTGATCCAAGGGGGAATAGCGCGTGCCTTGCGGGTCGGCGAAATAAAGCGGCCAGTCCCCGCGCGCAGTGGAAGGCTGTCCGTGGGCCGGCGCACTCTGCTCAGGCGTTTGCGCCATCGCACCGCCAAGCAGAATGAGCGACGCGACGGCAATCCCCGACGCCAACAACCAGCAACGCGTGGACATGAAAGCCCCCGGCCTGCAATCCCTCGCCCAGCATAGGCCGCCTAGAGGTCGAACTCCACGCCCTGGGCCAGCGGCAGGTCGCGCCCATAATTGATGCTCTGGGTCTGGCGCCGCATATAAGCCTTCCAGGCATCCGATCCGCTTTCGCGGCCGCCGCCGGTCTCTTTCTCACCTCCAAAGGCGCCGCCGATCTCCGCACCCGAGGGGCCCATATTGACATTGGCGATACCGCAATCCGATCCGGCCGCCGACAGGAACAGCTCGGCTTCCCGCAGGTCCGTCGTGATGATCGACGAGGACAGGCCTTGCGGAACATCGCGCAGCAATTGGATTGCCTGGCCCAGCTCCGAATAGCGCAGCACATATAATATGGGCGCGAAGGTTTCCTGCCGCACGATCTCGGCCTGGCCCGGCATCTCGGCAAGGGCCGGTCGCACATAAAGGCCGTTCAGTGTCTCGCCGCCCGAAATCGCCCCGCCGGCCGCGCGCGCCGCCTCCAAGGCTCGATTCATGCCGTCCAGCGCCGCCCGGTCGATCAAAGGGCCGATCAAGGTCTTGCTCTCGCGGGGATCGCCCACCGCCAAGCTGGCATAGGCGCGTTTGAGGCGCGGCATCAGGTGATCATAGACATCGTTATGCACGATCAGTCGCCTCAGGCTGGTGCAACGTTGACCGGTGGTGCCGGCGGCGCCGAAGGAAATCGCCCGCACCGCGAGATCGAGAGTGGCCGAGGGCGTGACGATGGTCGCGGCATTGCCGCCCAGCTCCAGCAGCGAACGGCCGAATCGCGCAGCCACCGCCGTGCCCACGGCGCGGCCCATCCGGGTGCTGCCGGTTGCCGAGATCAGGGGCACGCGCGCATCTTTGACAAGAGCCTCGCCCAGAGCCGCTCCACCGACCAACAGGGCCGATAGCCCCTTGGGGGCGCGCTCGAAATCCACGATGGTCTTTTGCAGCAAGGCCTCCGCGACAAAGGCCGTGAGCGGCGTCTTCTCCGACGGCTTCCACAGAACGGGATCGCCGCAGACCAGCGCCAGCGCCGCGTTCCAAGCCCACACCGCCACCGGGAAGTTGAAGGCGGAGATGATGCCGGCGGGGCCCAATGGGTGCCACATCTCGCGCATATGATGACTGGGCCGCTCGGAGGTAATGGTAAGACCATAAAGCTGGCGCGACAGGCCGACCGCGAAATCGCAAATGTCGATCATCTCCTGGACTTCGCCCAGGCCTTCCGAGAGCGGCTTGCCCGCTTCCAAGGTCACCAGCCGGCCCAGCGCCTCCTTGTTGGCACGCAAGATTTCGCCGAAGCGGCGCACCAACTCGCCCCGGACCGGCGCAGGTGTATCGCGCCATGCCGGGAAAGCGCGAACCGATGCTGCAATCGCGGCTTCCAGTTCTGCGCTGTCGGTTTGCTTCACCGCCGGCATCACCGAGCCGTCAAGAGGTGATGCCAGGCCCACGCCCTTGCCGGGAGCAAGCTTCAGGCTTGCCAGAATCTCGCGCGCGTCTTGGCCTGCCGCAATCATGCCGCCGTCACCTTGATCGATCCGGTGATGGACCTGTTCAGGCCGCCCGGCTGGCCGGTGCGGGACCCCGGCCACCATAGGCACTGCCGAAGCGGTTGGAAAGGAAGTTGGCAAGACTCACCTCTTCCTGACGCACAAAGCCTTTTTGCGGCAGCACGCCCGTGGCCAGCAGGTCCAGCATGGTGCAGATGCCGGCCGCCGTCGTGATCTGGATGGCGCTGCGCGCAATGCCGTTCACTTCGGCGCCATAAATCTTGTTGGCATAACTCTCCTGCAGGAACTGGCCGCCCCGGTAGCCGGACACGGTCACGAACACCAGCACCACGTCCTGGCGAGTCGCCGGCAGGGCATGCTCCAGTACATCTTTCAGAAGCTCGCGACGCTCGCCCAGGCGCAGATCCTGGATCAAAGTCTTCATGATGTCGCGATGGCCTGGATAACGGACGGTCTTGTAGTTGAGCTGACGTACTTTGCCCTGAAGCGTTTCGCACAAAGTGCCCAGGCCGCCCGAGGTGTTGAAGGCCTCGTAGCGGATGCCGTCGAGGGAAAATTCCTCCAACTCTTCCAGCGGCGCCACCTCACGCAGCTCGCCCTGGACGATCGCTTCGCAAGGCTGGCCATATTCGTTGATCACCCCATCGGTAGACCAGGTGAGATTGTAATTGAGCGCATTGGACGGATAGAGCGGCAGCGCGCCCACCCGCAGCCGCACACTGTCCAGCCGCTCGAACCGGCGCGCCAGATCATGCGCCACGACAGAGATAAAGCCGGGGGCGAGGCCGCATTGCGGGATGAAGGCGCTGGCGGCATCTGGGGCCAGCGTCTTGACCAGGCGGGTATTCGCTACATCCTCGGTGAGGTCCAGATAATGGACGCCGGCCCGCCGGGCCGCGGAGACGATCGGGCCGGCGGCGGAATAAGGCGTCGCGCTGAGAACGGCGTAACGGCCCCGGAGAGAGGCCGCCAGCGCATCGGCATTGCGGGCGTCCAACACCAGCGACTTCAGATGGGCGCGACGGGGCAGCTTCTGCAGTTGAAGTTCCGAGCGGTCGGCCACCGTCACCCGGTAGTCGCCACAGGCGCAGAGCATGTCGGCAATGGCTTCGCCGATCTTGCCTGCCCCGATCAGAAGAATGTCGCGCATGGCGTCCTCAGGAAATCTCCGCGAATGCCAGTCTGGCCAAGGGCTTATCCAGTTTGAAGTTGAAAATTTCCAGAATTTCAGGCAACATCCGACAGAATGACCAGTAAATTCGACAATTTGTCGCTCGATGTGATCGACGAGCAGTTGTTGGCCCTGCTGAGGCAGGACGCGCGGCTGCCGGTCACGCGGCTGGCCCGCGATCTCAAACTATCCCGCGCAGCGGTCTACACCCGGCTGGAGCGGTTGCAGAAGCGTGGGCCCATCGAAGGCTACACGGTGAAATTCAAGCCCGATTATCACCGCCGCATGATTCGCGCCCATGTGATGATCAAGGTGTTGCCCAAACTCTCGCGCGCGACCGAACGGCAATTGGCGGCGATGCCCGCGCTGATCGCGCTTTACACCCTAAGCGGTGAACACGACTTGATCGCAATGGTCGAGGCCGACGATGTCGCCAAGCTCGATGCGCTGATTGATGCGATCGGCGCGTTGGAGGGCGTGGAAAAAACCGTATCTTCGATTCTTCTGTCGCAGAAATTGCAGCGCTGATGTCAGGCTTGCACCTGGTCACAAATAAGCCGCACGATTGACGCGGAACCGCCACGCGCGGCGTACCTTTGGTGCGCACAGCGCCTCCGTAAAATATCGGGATAGACCCTCAAGCAGCGCGACTCGTTTTTGCGCTCACGCGTGGCACGTGCGTTGGAAGTTCCAGCGCGCCAGTCTTTCGCGCGCTCCCAAAAACGCGCGGAAACAGACAAAAAATGAACGCGTGAAAGCTTAGCGCTCCGCACATTGCGCGCGGTGGTCGCACTCACATCGCGTCAAGAAATTTTTGGCAGGCACGAAGCACGGCGCATGATGGAACATTCATACGGGTTTTTCCCGCTTGAACGATCTTCATGCTCCATGATTGCTTGGCCTCGGCTGGTTAAGCGTAACGGAGCGTGATTACGATGGCGAATACACCCACCTTCAGCGACAATTTTACCAACCTGAGCCTGTGGAACGGCAGCTCGGGCACCTGGATGACCGATTATTTTTATCACCCGCTCAACGGCAATGGCGGGACCTTGTCGTCCAACGGCGAGCAGGAATGGTATATCAACAATAACGACCCGGCGACGAGCTCGGTCACGCCCTGGACCGTGCAGAACGGCATCCTCACTCTCACGGCGCAGAAAGCCTCTGCTTCGATCCAACCGCTGATCAACGGCTATCAATATACCTCGGGCATGATCAATACTCATGCTTCGTTCAGCCAGACTTATGGCTTCTTCGAAATGCGGTCCCAGTTGCCCGCGGGCCAGGGAACCTGGCCGGCTTTCTGGCTCTTGCCGGAAAGCGGCGCCTGGCCACCCGAGATCGACGCGATGGAGGTGTTGGGCAATGACCCGACCAAGCTTTACACCTCGATCCACAGCGGCACCGCCAGCGCCGAAGTGAATGGCGGCGGCGGCGAGACCGTGGCCGACACCAGCAAGGCCTATCACGAATACGCGGTCGATTGGACGCCCACGACCATCACCTGGTATTTCGACAACAAGCCGGTTCTCTCCGAGCCCACGCCGTCGGACATGATCAACACGCCCATGTACATGATTGCCAATCTGGCGATGGGTGGCGGCTGGCCCGGCAATGTCAACTCGACCACGCCGCTTCCGGCCCAGATGCGGATTGCCAATATCCAGGCCTATGCCTCCAATCCCAATGGCAGTCTCCCCACGACCACCTTCAACGCCACCGGCGCGGCAGGCCAGGTCTATATCGGTCAGCCCGGCAACGACATCTTCAATGTCGGCACCAACGCGGTGATCATGACCGGCGACGGTCTCACCAACACCTATGTGTTCAATGCGCTGCCCACGGGGTCGCCGGCCCACATCACCGATTTCGATCCGGGCACGGATACCCTGGACATTTCCGCTCTGCTGAAGGCGGCCGGTTATACCGGTTCCAATCCGGTCAGCGACGGCACCATCACCGTGACGTCAGATGGCCATGGCGGCACCAATGTCGTCTATCACCATGCCGGCGCCGCCACTGTTCTTGTCGAGTTGGATACCGTCGATCCGTCGTCGATCCTCAACACCGACTTCATCTGGAACAGCAGCGCCACCGGTGCGACCGGCGGGGGTACCTCGACCGGCGGCGGCACCTCGACGGGTGGCGGCACCTCCACCGGCGGCGGGACCTCAACCGGCGGTACTTCGATCAATGATCCGTCGGCAAACGGCACTTCCGGTCAGATTCTTACCGCCACCGCCCCCAACGCCACCTTCCAGGCGGGTCAGAATTCGGTGGTGATGACCGAAGCCGGCGGCGCCAATACGTTCATCTATACGGCGCTTCCCTATAACGCCGGCCAGATCACCAATTTTAATCCCGCGTCCGACAAGATCGACGTCACCGCCATGCTGAAGGCGGCGGGCTATACCGGCACTGATCCCTTCGCGGATCACACCCTGACCCTCAACTCCGACGGTCACGGCGGCACCGAATTGGTGTACAATCCGCCCGGCGCCGGCACCAATGGTCATTGGCCGATCAATGTGGTGGACCTCGACAATGTCGCGCCGTCGTCACTCAACACCGCGAGCGACTTCGTCACGGGCTATAACACCGCCGGCAGCGGAACCTCGGGCGGCACTGGCGGTACGGGCTCAACCGGCACCGGCTCGACCGGGACCGGTTCGACCGGCAGTTCGGGTTCGGGCACCAGCACGGTCCCCGGTCCCACGCTCACCGCCAACAATTCGGCGGGCCAAGTGCTCGCCGCGACTGCTCCCAACGCCACTTTCCAGGCGGGACAGAACTCGGCGGTGATGACCGAAGACGGCGGCGCCAACACCTTCGTCTATACGGCACTTCCCTATAACGCGAGCCAGATCACCAACTTCAACCCGGTGTCCGACAAGATCGACGTCAGCGCCATGTTGAAGGCGGCGGGTTATGCCGGCACCAATCCGTTCGCCGACCATACCTTGACCTTCAGTTCCGACGGCCATGGCGGCACCGACTTGGTGTACAATCCGCCCGGCGCCGGAACCAACGGCCACTGGCCGATCAATGTGGTGGACATCGACAATATCTCCGCCTCCGCGCTTAACACCGCGACCGACTTCGTTACCGGCTTTGGCGGCACGACAACTTCAGGCGGGACAGGTACCGGCACCAGCACTGGCGGCAGCAGTACCGGCGGTAGCACGGGTACGGGTTCGACCGGCACCGGTACGACCGTCCCGGGTGTGACGCTCACCGCCAATGACACGGCCGGTCAGCATCTCACCGCGACCACACCCAACGACACCTTCATCGCGGGGCATAATTCGGTGGTTATGACCGGGGACGGCGGATCGAACACGTTCGTGATCAATGCCCTTCCGTGGAATGCGGGCCAGATCACCAACTTCAATCCGGCTGCAGACAAGATCGATGTGAGCCAGATCCTGCATTCGGTGCACTATAGCGGCACCGATCCGTTCGCCGATCATACTCTGTCCCTCAACTCGGACGGTCATGGCGGCACAAACCTAATGTACAACCCGCCCGGCGCCGGCTCGAACGGTATCTGGTCAACCACGCTGGTCGACATCGACAATGTGGCGCCGTCCGCGGTCCACACCGCGACCGACTTCGTCACGGGGACGAGCTCTTCGACCTCGAGCACGTCTGGCTCGGGCAGCGGAAGCGGCACGACAGCGGGTTTGACATTGACCGGCAACAATACCGCCGGCCAAGTGCTCACCGCCACCACGCCCAACGACACGTTCATCGCCGGGCAGAACTCGGTGGTGATGACCGGGGACGGCGGATCGAACACATTCGTGTTCGACGCCCAACCTTGGAATGCGGGTCACATCACCAATTTCAATGTGACTTCCGACACGATCAATGTGGCGGGGCTTTTGCACTCCGAAGGTTATACCGGCAGCAATCCCTTCGGTGACGGCACCTTGAGCCTTACCTCGGACGGCAATGGCGGCACCAATCTCTACTACAATCCGCCCGGCGCCGGCACGAACGGCCACTGGCCGATCAAGGTGGTGGACATCGACCATGTCGCGCCCGCGGCAGTCAACACCACCAAAGACTTCATACTTCACTAGCCTGAGATACCAGGGCGGACGAGGGGGCTGGACATTGTCCGGCCCCTTTTGTTTGGACCCAGGTGATATCGTCGCAAATCTGGCGGCCCGGCGATGCCGAACAAAGGCCGAACCATAGGTATGAGAAAGCCCATAATCCCAGCGATCCCAAATGGGAACTCGCACGTTATTGGTATGTTGTCCCATCGGGATCGGGCAGCGAAAGCAATGATTCCCACGTCAGGGAAATGTGTTATTTGCCCACTGTACCAAGCTTATAGCCAGCGAATGAGGAACGCGATACCCGCCCATAAAGCCAGGGCGGCGCCGATGACAAACAAAAGCCGCCACGCCTTGGGCCACTTGCCCTCAACGGGAAGTTCCATCCGCTGGCGCTCAACGAGGGTATAGGTCACAGGCAGCGGCCCTCCGCTTTGGCGATCCTGCGCGGCGTTATCCGGCATCGGGGTCCTTTCTGATAGTCGTATCTTCCTCCGGCGCGGCAAACAATCAACGGTAAATTGTGAACCGCCCTCCCCTATGAAATCGAAGTTCCTTGGGAACTGCTTGGCCCGTTTCGCTCTATGGATAGGCCAAAACGATGGAATGTCAGTGTATTCGGAACCGCGGGACGGGGTCCTGGTCGTGATCCCCAGCCTCAATGAAGAGGCCGATATAGCAAATGTGGTCAATGCGGCCCTTCGCGAACGCGAAAAGACACGGCTCCTGGTGGTGGTGGCCGATGGCGGCTCCAGCGACGGGACCCGCAGGATCGTTTCCCAGTTGGCGGCCAGCACACCCGACGTCCGTCTGATGGACAACCCCCAGCGCCTTCAGAGCGCGGGCGTCAACCGGGCTGCCGAACTGTTCGGCGATGGTTATCGCTGGATGGTGCGCATGGATGCCCATGCCGGATACCCCGAGCATTACATCTCCCTCTTGGTCGAAGAAGCGGAAAAACGCGATGCGGCTTCCGTGGTGGTGGCGATGCATAGCGAAGGCCGGCAATGGTTTCAAAAGGCAGTTGCGACCGCCCAGAACAGCTTGATCGGCACCGGCGGCTCGGCGCATCGCAGTAACGGCGACGCCCGATATGTCGATCATGGCCACCATGCGCTGTTCGACCTTGCCCTGTTCCGCGCGCTCAAGGGCTATGATCAGGATCAAAGCGCCAATGAAGATGCCGAGTTCGACGTGCGATTGGCGCGCGCAGGAGGAAAAATCTGGCTCACCCGCGCCGTGACGGTGATTTATTATCCCCGCACCGGGGCCGGTGCGCTTTACCGTCAGTACGCGAATTACGGGCGGGGCCGGGCCTTGACCATCCTGCGCCATCGCACCAAGCCCAAACTGCGCCAACTTTTGCCCGCCGCAGTGCTGCCGATCGCGCTGCTGGTGCCGCTGTCGTCCTGGGCGCCGTTCGCGGCGTTGCCCTTCGGCCTCTGGCTTTTGGCCTGCCTGCTTTATGGCGCCGCGCTCGGCATCACCCAGCGCAAGAGCTATGGCGCCGCTGCCGCTATCGCGGCGATGATCATGCACATGGCCTGGTCCATTGGCTTCTGGCGCGGCGTGCTCGAGACGGGGACCTTGGCCATGGCCGCGCCGCGGGTCGAAGGCCAGGCATGACTCCCGAAATTTCCGTCCTGATGGCGAATTTCAACGGCGCGCGTCATCTCGGTCACGCCATCAGATCGCTCGAGACCCAAACATTCCGGAATTGGGAATTGATCTTCGTCGACGATTGCTCCGGGGATGACAGCGTGGCGCTGGCCAACCGGTTCGCCGAGCGCGATCCCCGAATCCAGGTGGTGGTGCAGGACCGCAATCGCGGCCCCGCAGCCGCGCGCAATCGGGCGATCGAGTTGGCTCAGGGCCATTGGGTGATGGTGTTCGACAGCGACGACATCGTCCGACCCCAGCGGCTCGAAGTGCTGCGCGAGCGGGCACGGTCGGACCGCGCCTTGATCGTCGCCGACAATCTTCTGGTCTTCTCTGACGAAAAATCCCTGGCAAAGCCGTTCCTCCATGGTGATCTTGCCAAAGTTCCCCATTGGATCGGGCTGGCGGAATTCATCGATTCCGGCCGGATCTATTCGCGCTCCGCTGATCTTGGCTATTTGAAGCCGTTCATTTCGCTGGACCTCTTGCGCGACACAGGCATTCGGTATGATGAAAAGTTGCGCATCGGAGAGGATTCGGATCTGATCGCCCGGCTGCTTGCGCCCGGGCTGAGGCTAAGACTGGAACCCTCGGCGCACTACATGTACCGCAAGCACGCCAGTTCCATTTCCCATCGCATTCATCGCAACGCGATTCTGGCATTGATCGAGGCGAATGCGCAGCTGATCGAAGAGCTGCCGCAAGAGAGCGCCGACGCCATGGCCGCTCTCAAGCGCCGCGACGCCTCGTTGCAATCCATGCTGCTCTATGATCAGGTCATCACCATGCTGAAAGCCGGGGACTATCGTCATGCCGTCTCCGCCAGCATCGGCGCTCCCCATATCTGGCCGCTCCTGACGCAGCCCTTGACCGCACGGCTCAGCAAGCTTGCAGAGGGTCCCAGGCGTCCGCAGCTGCGGGCCGGCACTGCCCCGCAAGCCGCGGATTGATTTCATCTTTGGCTGCGGAACAGGTTCCCGTGCCGCAACTGGGATAGCCTTCATGCGTTATGGCGGTGCAACGGGTAAGGGCCCATGAAAGAAACGGATATCGGCGTTCCCCGCGCGACCGTGCTTCTGCCGCCCGCGGTTCGCAACTTGCTGCAGGAAACCCAACGCGCCGTCCGCAAGCGCAGCCAGATCGTTTGGGGCGAGCATTGCACCGAATGCGCCTTTCCCACCTGTTATTCCACTTGCAGCTTCTATACGCCGCGCCCTGATTTTCATTGCCGCCGCTTCGAGCGCGGCATCGAAAGGATCGCGGCCAAGGGGAGCGCGGCCGACCTCAAGCGCATCCAATTCCGGCGCTGGGCGAAACTCGAAGGCGAAGGCAAAATCGCACTCAAATCGCCCCGGAAAGCCGCGGCATTGGAGGCGCTGGATCGGATCGGCGAGCGCCTGTTGATCGGCCCGACCTCGTTCCTCTATCGCCTCGCCTGGCACTGGAATCAAGCCAAGCGAAACCTGGCCGCCACGGGCGAACCGGTGTCGGCGCGTGACGTCTTCATCCTGGAGGCATGGCATGAAGGCCGCGAAAGCTGGCCCTTCACCCTTTCCGTCATGCCCAAGCGCAAACGCGTTGGCGGTCTTTACCAGCTCCGGATCGAATTGGCGCCCGGTTATAATCGCATGGTCATTCCCGCTTCCGACATCGCCGCCGCACTCGACCTTTCCCAACTTCTGGCTATCCAGATCGAACCTGTTCGCGATGGCGCCCCCCCGATCGTGTTCGGCATGGTCGATTTCGCCCGCCTGGCATGCGCGCTGGAAAACCGCAAAGGCGGCGACTCGGCACTCCGTCCCGCCGCCGAAAGCCCAAAGCCCAAATTCAAATGCGTGGTATGGGACCTCGACAATACGCTTTGGCGCGGCATCCTGGCCGAGGACGGTGTCGAAGGCGTGCATCTGTCGGAAACGGCCGCCAGTGTGGTGCGCGAACTCGACCGCCGCGGCATCATCAATTCGATCGCCTCGAAGAATGATCCGGCCCTGGCGTTGGCCGCACTGGAGAAATTCGGCCTTCATCCCTATTTCGTGTTCCCCAAGATCGGCTGGGCCCCCAAGAGCGAGGGCATCCGGGAGATCATCGCCGAGATGGACGTGAGCGCCGATACATTCGCCTTTATCGACGATCAGGCCTTCGAGCGTGGCGAGATCGGCGACCTTCTCCCGGACGTAACGGTGTTTTCGGACAGCGATTTGGACAAGCTACTGGCCGATCCGCGCTTTGACGTCCCCGTCACCCCGGAAAGCAGAAAGCGGCGGGAAATGTACCAGACCGAGGAACGGCGCCATGCCGCGCGCGCCAGTGCGGCGATGAACTACACTGATTTTCTCAGGACCTGCCGCATCGCGCTCGATGTCCAGCCCCTCTCTGCAGCGAACCTGCCCAGGATCTACGAACTCAGCCAGCGCACCAATCAGCTCAATTTCTCGGGCCGCCGCTATAGCCGCGGCGAATTGGAACGGCTGATGACCGAGCGGCCGGGGGATACGTTCGTGCTCACCTGCAATGACAAGTTCGGCGACTATGGCGTGATCGGCTTTGCCGTGCTGAAGGCCGAGGCCCCCGGAATCGAGTCCTTCTTCATGAGCTGCCGGGTCCAGCGCAAGCGGGTGGAAAACGCGTTCTTCCAATTCCTGGGTGAGGAGTTGGTCGCCCGGGGCGCTCAGAAGCTTGACGTGTCTTATCGCAGGACGGCCAAGAACGGCGCCTCGGTGCAGATGCTGAAGGATCTGGGCTTCGATTACCGGCCGCAGAACGAGGAAGAAGGAGTTTTCGCCGTGAATTTGCCCTGCCATTTTCCAGATCATGATGTGGTGGAGGTCGCGGCGGAGAACATCTCCACTCGAGCTGTCGCATGATGCGGGAATCGCTCTTCACGCGGGCCACTTCCTCGGCGCGGGTCCGTTTCACCCGCAACGTCAAGTTCAACGCCTTTCGCAGCCATCTCAGCGAGCCGATGGTGAGTTTCACCTTCGATGACGTTCCCCGTTCGGCGTTTCACGAAGGCGGCCGGATATTGCGCGAGATGGGATGGACCGGTTCCTACTATGTGGCCGGTTCCTTCTGCGGCCGCCGTGTGGAAGGCATCGATTACATGGACCGGGACGACCTCATCCAGGCAGACCAGGAAGGCCATGAGATCGGTTGCCACACCTATAGTCATCTGCGGCTGCCGATAGCATCATCCAGCGCGATTCGCGACGACCTCAAGCGCAACGAGGATTTCATGCGCGAGGTACTGCCCCAGCACAAATCATCCAGCTTTGCCTACCCGTTCGGCGACCTCGATATTCGCAGCAAGGCGCTGCTCGCCCGCAAATTTCCGATTTGCCGGGGCATCTGGGAGGGCGTCAATCAAGCCAGGATCGATTTTGCCCAACTCAAAAGCGTGGGGCTCGAGCGGCGTTCCTTCGACGAAAGAGCAATCGAATTCTGGCTCGACCGCACGATCGCCTGCAACGGCTGGCTGATTTTCTTCACCCACGACATTTCGGACGATCCCAGCCCCTATGGCTGCTTCACCGATGCGTTCGCCAAACTGGCTGAAAACGTGGCCCGGCGCGGCCTCCGCGTGCTTCCGGTCAAGAATGTGGCGGGCCTGGCGGCGGCTCCACGCGATACCATCCAGTAGAGACAAGCCAGATCGCGGCTAGCTAGGTTTTGTCTGTAAGAACCCGATGATGGATGGGGGAGATTTGCGAATGCGCGACAAGAAACCATCCCGGCTTTGTGCCTTTCGTCTCGTGCCCGAATCCGAGGACATGCTCACGATTGACTTTGTCCGGTTTCTCGCGGCCGAGTGCGTGGTCATTTTCCATTTCGGCCAAGGCATCATCAGCCACGAGCATCTCGCCGCGCGGGCCGGTACACTCGACTTTCTCAGCCTGTTCGTGGACGTGTTTTTCATCATCTCCGGCTTCGTGATTGCCACCATTTACAATAACCGCATGACTTCGCGGCGGGACTATCTCGGCTTCATGCAGAAGCGGTTTGCCCGCATTGGCCCTCTTCATTGGCTCACATTGCTTTTCATCGCCGGCATGGGCGCTTTTCTGCTGGTTGCCGGTCGTCGCAGCAACTTCCAGAACGAATATGATTGGAGTTGCTTCGCGCCCCAACTGCTATTTCTGCATGCGCTCGGCGCCTGCCACCATCCCTCCTTCAACTTTCCCAGCTGGTCTATCAGCGCGGAAATGACCCTCTATGTCGCGTTCCCTCTGTTTCTCACCCTGGCCCGGCGACAGCGTTCATCCCTGATAGCACTTACAGTCATGGTACTGGGCGCGATGTATGTATTTTCTGGTGGTCCAGGCGGCGACCAAGCAAGGGGCTGGACCAACTGGACGACCCAATTCGGTGCGATCCGCGGCGTGGCCGGATTTTCCCTCGGAGTTGCTCTCTACGCCTATCACGATCACCTGCGCCTGGTGCGGATGAGTTTGCCGCTCCTGCTCGCAAGCTTGGCCGCCTTCTTTGGGCTGGGTTTTTCCGGTGTGCATCCCATGTGGCTGGCGCCTCTTGCCTATGCGATCGCCTTCTTCGCCATCGTCAACGATCTAGGTCGCCGCAGAAGCGCCGCCGTCCGCAAATTGGCACCGCTTGGTCAACTCACTTATTCCATCTACATGCTGCATGTGCCGGTGCGGATGATCATGGTGGCGCTGGTCGGTGAGCACCTGCTTCATCTGCACGGTGTTGCCTATATCCTCTGGAGCGTCGTCGCGGTCTTCCTGCTTTTGCCCATCTCCTGGATATCGTTGATCTTGTTCGAACGGCCTGCCCGCAAATGGGTAGGAGGATTGGGTCGCGGCCGCCGCCAGCCGGTTACGCTTGGGACGCTTGCCGGCGAATCGCCCCTTCAGGCATCTGCTGACGCGAATTCCACCGTCTGATAGGGATTGCGGCGCGTGATACGTTCCTCTTTTCCGGCATACGAAAATATGATGAACAGAAGGATCGTGGTGAGGCTGAATTCGTAGGTGCCCATGGTCTCGACCGGCATTCTCACCACCAAGGAACCAGCCATTGCCAGCCAGAACGCCGTCAGCAATGACGGCCTCTTCACATAGGCCGATGCGATCCGCACCAGCCCGGTGACAAGGGTGAGCGCGAACAAGACCAGCCCAACCCAGCCCAGATTCACCAATATGTCATAGCTGGTGTTGTGGAAATTGAACCCACTCTGGCTCCTGATATGAGCAAATTGCCAAAGTCCCACGGCATCCAGATTGCCTTGCTGCCAGAAGGCGGCGAAGCCCTGGCCGAGAATGGGATGCTCCATGATCAGATCCCGGGCTCGCGCCCACAGATAGGTGCGGCCGGTAAGGGTCACATCCTTTCCGAACCAATTGGACACCGCATCTATGATGGGTCCGGTGAAGACCAGGAAGATCATTAAGAAGCTGAGCGCACTCACTCCGCCAAAGCCTACGAGGGCGACACGCATCCGCCGGCCCGCCTTGATCAGCCCGGCAAGCAGCAGAAAGATCGCGAACCCTAGTGCCAAGGATGCCAACGCGCCGGCGGATTTTGCCAGGATCGCCGAATACAGCTCGACCGCCAAAGCCACGATCGCGAGTACGCTTTGCAGATAGCGCCGCGTCTTGAAGCCGATGAAGAACCAGGCGAGCGCGATAATCGCGCCAACGGTGACAGTGCTGGCCTCTTCGTTCTTGCTGTCTGCCAGACCGGACAGCGCAGTGGTGCCATTTGTGCCAACATGCACCATGCTGCCGAACAGGAGCGATGCCAGGGAATAGAAAGCGAAAGAAGCGAACAGGGCAAACATCACCGCGCGCCGATTGCGGGCCTGGACCAGCAGCAGGGCCGCCACCACCGTGATGAAGAACTCAACGGAATGTTTCAGCGTGTCAGCGGGGGCCTGGGACCAAAGCGTGGAGAGGATAGCGTAACCGGGAAACATCAGAAAGAAGCCCTGGGTGCGCAGGATCTGCCGCAGGGAACCACGATGGCGCAGCGCATAGGCGACGACCGAGAGCGTGAACAGGACTGCGCTGTAAGTCGCCATCTGGCTCACGAAGAGCAACGACATCGTCATCACGAAAATATTGGCGCCGTCCATGTCGATCAGAGGCGGCACTTCCTCGCCGCGCGTCTTGGCGGGGGCGGCTTCCTCGAACCTGAGACCTTCCAGCGAGAAATGGGGCTCACCTGCCGGTGAGAGCAATTGACTGTGGGTACTCATGGGCCAAACCGGTAAGCGCGGATATAGTCGATGGTGAGGATGGCCGGGAAGTGGGTGCTGGCGTCGGGATTGCCGGGCCAATTCCCCCCGATCGCAAGGTTGGCCAGCACATACATGGGCTTGTGGAAATCGGCAGGTGTTTTCTGTGCACCGATTTGCTTGCCGTCGATATAGAAGATGATCTGCGAAGCATCCCAGGCCACCGCATAGGTGTGAAAAGCGTCGGGCGTCACATGCGCTTCCACCCCGACCGTGGGCTGCCTGGCGCTGTGAGTGCTCATATAGATATGAGTAGGATCGCTCACCGCTTCCAGCACGTCGATTTCCGGCGGCCAGGTTTCATCTGCCGGCAGCAACCAAAAGGCGGGCCACATGCCCTTGCCGTCCGGGAGTTTGGCGCGCATCTCGAAGTAGCCGTAGAGCTGGGAGAAAGATGGTTGGCTCGTGATTAGCCCCGACGTATAGCGATGCCCTCTCAATTGCGGGATCAACTGAGGCGGGGCCGGATTGGCGATGATGTCGAGATACCCGTCATGGACGCGGAATGGGATCGGGCCCTCGCCGCCCTTCCAGAAATCGCGATCGACATAGAGTTCCTGCTCGCCATTGTCGGGCAGCGTGCGATCCTCGGCGCGGGAGTGACCATTGCCGAAGGTCGTCCGCCAAACGCCATGCGGATCGCCCAGCGGCCGGAAGTCATGAAACTCGTCGGCGAAGGTCAGGGCGAGAGGCCTTCCGTCAGGCGCGTTTTTCAGAGGCGTCTCATCGGCCATGACAAGTCCGGGCATGATGAAGCAAGCTGTCAGGAGCGCGCCGATAAGGATTTCCTTCCTCACGTGCGCCTCAAGTGAGCTTATAGGCCGAGCCGTAATGATGGTAATAGTCGCTACCGTCGGCGAAGCCGTAAACAGCCTGTTGCTGCACATCGACCTTGTTGAGGACGACGCCGGTAACCCGTGCGTTGCAGAGACGCAGGACTTCCATGGCGGCGCTCACCACCGAAGCCGGCGTCTTGTTCCACCGGATCAGCAGCAACACCCGTCCCGCCTTGGCGGCCAGGATGCGCGCGTCGGCAAAGCCCAGGACGGGCGGCGTGTCGATGACGATATGGTCGAACTGGTCCGACAGCCGCGCCAAAAGCGCGTCCAAACGATGATCGCTGAACAGGAAGGCGGGGATATCCCTTCTGCTGGTGCCGGCCAGGAACCAGATGCCGCTTTTGGGATCCTGGGTCATCGCATCTTCCACCGGGATCCCTTCCTGGATCACTTCCGAAAGCCCGTATTCGGGCTGGGCGAAGAATGTGGGCGAGCTGGGATGGCGCAGATCGCAATCGATCAGAAGGACGCGCGCGCCCTGGGCGGCCAGCGTCTTGGCCAGGCAGATGGAGGTGAGCGTCTTGCCTTCGCCGGGCACCGCCGAAGTCACGGTGATGATCTTGTCCATGCCCCGCTGCGGCGACATGGCAAGGAAGGCGCCAAGGCTGCGGAACGCCTCAGCCACGATCGTGAGCGGATTCTCGGTAAGGTAGGCGGCTGGCGCATTGTCCCGTGAGGTGGGACGGGCGTCGGGAAGCAGGCCCACCACCGGCATGCCGGTCTCGCGGCGCACATCCGTGAGGCTCTTGATGCGCGGCGTCCACATTTCAGTGAGCATCACGACGGCAATGCTGCCGGCCAGCGCCAGCACAGCGCCAAGCAGACCGATCACCGAGAGACTTGAGAAGATCGAATCCATGCCGGGGACGGCCTTGGATTGCACGACCGCATCCACTTCCTGCAGCCCACGCTGGGCGGTGACTTCGCTGGCGCGCTGCAGGTAAGTTTCGTAGATGGTCTTGGCGGAATCGGCGGCCTGTTGCAGCGGCAGCAGCCCGACCCGAGCCTGGTTGTTGGTCTGGATCTTCTGCTCCACCGCATTGCGGCTGGCCGTGATCGCCGCTTCCTTCTGCTCGGCCACGCGCGCCTGGGCGCCCAAGGTCGCCAGCACCCGGCTCGACTCCGACTGGATTTCGTTGCGGATATCCTGCAATTCGGCCTGGGTTTTCTTCACCGAGGGGTATTCCGGGCCAAACTGGGTCTGGAGCTGGGCCAAGGCGGCGCTCGTTTCGGCCTCTTTCTGGCGCAAGGCACCTAATGTGCTGTCGGCGCCGCCGCTCTGCTGATGCTGCTGGGCGGCCGCCATCGCCGCCAGCTTCTCGGCGGAATCGGCGTGCGCATCGGCCAGCTTCTCATTCAACGAAGCCAACTCGCCTTCCGCCAAGGTGGCGCTGTCGGCGGCAAGCAGACCGTGCTGGGTCACATATTCCTGCAGCTTTGACTCGGCCGTGAGCGCCTGATTGCGCAAGCCCGCAAGTGTCACGCCCAGATCGTCATTGGCGCGCCTCACGGCCGCCAGCTTCTGGTCGAGCTTGGACTGCAAATAGGCGGCGACAAGGCTGTTGGCCAGGGTCTCGGCCTTCTGGGTCGTACCCGCCACGAATCCCACCTGCACCATGTAAGTGAGGCCGATACGGCGAATGCGGCTGTGACCCATCACGGACGCCACGGTACGGCGCATGATTTCGCTCTGGGAAAGAGGCTCGGGCGCCGTGCCACCGACCAGCGCGGAGACCGCACGATGAATAAGGCCCGGCTTGGCGGCGGCGCCGAATTCCGGATCATGCGTGAGATCGAGTTGCTTCACCACCGCTGCGGCAATCGCCGGCGAGCGCAGGATTTCGACTTCGGTGTCGATGGCGCTGGTGTCGGGCGGCATGCCTTGCGCATTCTGCTGGCTCACTTGTTCCAGATTGTCGTGGCCGGGCTGGATCTCCAACATCGCCTCGGCATAGTGACTGCGGTTCATCAAAAGTCCGCCACCCACCACCAGGGCGAAGATCACCACCGCGGTGATGCCTGCCAGCAGGCGGTTGCTCCATACCGCGCCAAGGGCATGACGGAAGGGCGCGAGCGCATTGTCGTTGTCGTGGAACGGCGCGTCCCACAGCATGCGGCGGCCGGGAGTATCGAGGATCAGATCGTTCATGGACGGGTCTCTAATTGAAATTCAAATAGGGGGCCGATTAAGGATGCCAGTAGGTCAGAAGGCCGAGCACGCTGCCGAAGTCGCGGACGAACTTTCGGCTACCGGAAGCATCGACCACCACCTCGTCATTCGCCTGTACGAAGGGATCGGTGGCCTTGCCGTCATGGATCTCGTCGAGATCGTAATTGGTGACGTTGCGGCCCGTCGCGCCAACTCGCACGATGGATACGTCATGGATGTCGGCCACATTGGAAGGACCCTTGGCCAGCGCCACCGCTTGGGTGAGTGTGGTGTGGGGCACGATCTCATAGACGCCGGGTTGGGTGACTTCGCCATCCACGGTGATCTTCTGGCTGGCGGCATCCTTCACCGTCACCGTGACGATGGGATTCTTGACGTATTTCTGGTCCAGCTGATGGGCGATGCGCTGCGAGAGCTGGGTGGTGGTGAGACCCACCGCCTGGACCTGGCCGATGAAAGGCATCGCCACGGTGCCGGCATTATCCACCTGCACCGCCGTCTGGCTCAGCTCCGGCACGCCGAACACGTCGATGGTGAGCGTGTCTTGGCTTGAGATTGTGTAATCCGCCGGCATGGCGGTGACCGCGTTGAGCGCGGGCCGGTCGGCAATCGACGCCACAGGCTGTGCGGCGGAACTTGGCGCTGGATCGGCAAGCACGGAACTGGACACGCCGCTCACCACCGCGATCAGAATCAATTTGCGAAACATCATTCGAATTCCCCTCTGCGCGCTTCCCTTGCCGCAACGGTCCCTCTGCAAACACGATGGGCCGCACATCGTTCCGCGCCCGCTGCTCTCTGCACGGAGCAATTGGAACCCGCCTCTTCCCGGCGATTGTTCCGGTCCGGATCGTGTTCCGCGTCGTTTCTTGAAGCGTCCGCATCACGCGATGCATTTCCAAATGTTCCACCGCATCAACTCGCGGGACGCAGTTGCCATCAATCTCCGCGCTTCAGGAACCACCCATGTGGGTTGACGTTTGAAATCGGCACGGGCGCGAAGGGAGACCGCTTTAGGGAACCTAGTATGACCAGTTTATCGTCGACCATCACACGCCAACGCACCGATTATCTCAGCTTCGAGGTTCCCAGTCAGAAAAAGACCATCATTCGCGATCAAGCGATCATCCGCGCTCTCGACATCGTTATCGCCGTTGCAGCCCTGATTTTCTTTCTGCCCATCTTGATCGTGCTGAGCGCGACGCTGGCCATCCAGGGTGGCCCCGTCTTCTTCGCGCATCAACGCCTGGGATTGGATGGCCGCCGCTTCTTCTGCCTCAAGTTCCGCTCGATGGTGGTGAACGCCGAAGAGCGCCTTGCCAAGCTGTTGAGTGAGAATCCCGAAGCGCGCAAAGAATGGTGTGAAAATCACAAATTGCGGCACGATCCACGCATCACCGCATTCGGCCGCTTTCTGCGCCGTTCGAGCCTGGACGAGCTGCCGCAACTCATCAACATTCTCAAGGGCGAGATGAGTGTCGTAGGCCCCCGCCCCATCGTCGAGGCGGAGATCGTGCGCTATGGCCACCACATCAAGAGCTATTATGCGGTGAAACCGGGCCTCACGGGCATCTGGCAAGTGAGCGGCCGAAGCGACGTCAAATACCGCACCCGGGTGGCGATGGATTGCGTTTATGCCCGCGCCATCAGGCCCAGCCTTTATCTCTGGCTGGTGCTGGCCACCATTCCCGCCGTGCTGATGCGGCGCGGTTCCTATTGAGGGGTGATGCCCTCGCGCGAGGCCATCCCATGACCTATACCAAAAACTATTGGACGAGACTTAGTGCTTGTGGTGGGAGGAGGCCGCGGCTTCGGGCTGATCGGTTCCAAGCTCACCGGTTTGGATCTGGGCGGCGATCCCGGGGCGAGCCACCGCCTTCAGCAGGGCCGGGTCGATGGTCTTCAAGGTTCGCACGAAGAGTTCCGTGATCTCCGCGAACGTCGAGAGCGAAACCACGAACCGCATCGCCTCGACGCTTTCCACTTCGTTCTTGCCGCTGACGCCGGCCGGGCTCTCCGCCGAAACCAGGATCACGTCCCGGCCCTTGCCGACCTTCACACGCGTGACAAAAATCGGGAACCCCATGGCTCTCCTCGACATCCGGAGATCGTCAACGTGCGGATACCGGGTCTGTTCCGTAGGCGGACCCCGTTCAGTATAGCTCGATCTGCTTGAGGCTCATCAGCCGCGCCACCACGCCCGCATGCAGGGCGGCCCGGGTAAGGAAACGATTGCGGCTGAGGGCATGGGGCGCGCAGAGGGCGGCGCCCGCGCAGCACCAACTGGCCTTGGCCGAGGCGATGGCAATGTCCTGGTATTGCCGTCCGCGCTGCTTCAACCGCGCGCCATGCGATTGCCCGGCACGAAAACTTCTGCGCATCAACCAGGCAAAGCGCGCCCGCTGCGCCGGCACCGGCTCATAAACGATGGCATCGGCTGCGAAGCCGATCCGCCCGCCAGCGTCGAAGATGCGATAGAAGAAATCCTCGTCCTCCCCCCCGCTTTTCCCAAGTTCCTTGCGGAAGCGCAATTGAAGCTGCTCCACCATCTCCCGCCGGAACAGCACATTGCCGGTATAGGCGGTGCGGATCGTGCCATCGACCCAGACCGGGGCGGTGGAATGGAAATCGCCCCGCGCCAGCCATGGCGGCGCGTGCTTGGGATAGAGCGCCTTGACCGGTCCCAGCACGGCATCCCACTGGCCGGCACCCGCTTCGCGCCACAAGGCTCCCAGCCAATCTGGAGTCGGTATTTCGTCATCGTCCAGGAAAGCGATCCAGGGCGCGCGCGCATGATCGAGACAGGCATTGCGCGCGATGGAAATATTGTTGGCCGGTGCGTGCACATAATCGAGCTTTATGCCCAGCGCCCCGCCCGCTTCCATGACGCGCGCGCGCATCATGGCGTCGTCCGTATTGTCGGCGACGATCACTCTCAGCCGATCGGAAGAAATGCCGGTCTGCTGCGACACTTGCCGCAGCAATTCGATGATCTCGGGCCGCTTGTAGCTGCAGATGCAAAGATCAACCAAACTGTCGTGCGAACCGCTCATGGCAGCGCGATTTGGCCGGACAGAGCCATCTCCGGCTCGCTTTGTCCCATGGCGGTGCGCAAAAGCGCTCCCAGCCGGTCGCATTCACCCTTGCCGACCACGAAAGCGTTGCGGGGTGCCGCCGCCGAGGCTTGTTTGAGCTTCGAATATGTCTCTGGCGTGAGCCGCTCCAGGAAGGTCTCCAGCTCTTTTTCGGGGTCATCGAGCAATACTCCCAGCCCCAATCGTCCCAGCCATTCGGCGGTTTCGGTGCCGGCCAGCGCAAGCGGGACCACATCGTGGTAACCGCCCTCGTAGATGCGATTGGGCAGGAGCCAGCGGGAATTGAGACCCTCCTCGAAATAATCGATGGCCCAGTTGAAATGCATGCGGCCGTAAAGATCGGCGAGGTCGGAGCGGTGATATGCGCCCCCGAAATAGACCTGGTCCGGCAAATCCCACTGCAGATCTTCGCTCACTTCCTTGGTGGGGCGCCCGAAGATTTCGATCCGCGCCAGATCGGGCCGCCGTGCCGCCAGCTTCGAGAGGATCGCGAGACTTTTGCGGCAACGAAGCATCCCCAGCCAGCCGATGCGCCAGGGTGGTCCCGGCGGGATCGCGTGAAGCGATGCCGATCGTACGGAAGGGGACGCTGGCTCCAATTCGAGCACCTTGTTCTCGATCAGTGCCGCCCGCGGTTTTCTGCGGCCAAACTGAAAGCGTTCGAAATAAGAGGTGATGAAGGCGGGCGAACTCACCAACAAAAGCGCGACATGGCGCATCAGGCCCCGCTCGATGGCGCGCAAAACGACGCCGCCGGCGCCGATCATGAGGCGGTGAACATCCAGCACTTCATATGCGACCGGCGCACGCACCCTGCGGCTCACAGCCACGGCGATCGCCAGCATTTCCAGATTCCGGGCCAGCAGCAGATCGGCATGTCCAATGGCGTCCGCCAGTCGGCCCGGCGAAAATGCATGGCGCAGCGAAAGGAGCGCGCGGTGCCCGAGTTTCGCGTCGAAACTTTCGCCCAGTGGAAATGTCTTGGCGCCCTGTATCGCCGGTTGTGGCCGAGTTCCACGCCAGAAGCCCACGACGGAAGTTTCCAGCCCTGCTGCTCTCAGCATCGCCACGCGCTTGGCGACGGCTGGATCATTGAGGTTATGTACGAAATAGGCGAGACGCACGCGCTTTTCCTTGTCCATCTGCGCAACGCCCGGCGCGGTGCGAAAGTTGCGCCCTCATTTCCCATCTCCTGCGCCGTATAATTTTCGGAAACGCGGCGACTTTTATCCCCCGCTGCACGTTGTACGCCTGTCGCCGGAACAGTGAGAAGGCATTGAGCTTCCTCCAGGGGAGAGACGAAGGAAGTCCACGGTTAGGCGCTTTGGGTAGGACGGACGCATGAGCGGCCCAGGAACCAAGTGCCTCTCCGAGCCGTTCTGTCGCCGGAATTGTCGGCACCCATCCAAGAACAACTCAGTTGCCGAGCGGGGATTCCATGTCTGACACGATCGCCACCCAGCACGCAGATGCGCTAGCCGCCCTGCCCGACTGGCCGGAGGATATCGTCGCCCGACCTGCAGGGGTTGCTGATTTCACCGTCGAACGGGTCCGCGAGCTTGGCGCATTGCCGCAATGGCCGCGGCTCAGCGATTCCCATTCGAATGCGCTGGCCTTCCAGCGCCGCGATCATCTGGAAATCTGGCTCGAAACCATTGGCCGGAGCCTGGGCGTGAGCCCGTGCTTCATCAAGGTGAGCACAAAAAGCGGCGAGCCGCTGATGATCCTTCCACTCGGTGTCGCCAAAAAGTACGGCTTGAGGGTGCTGACTTTCCTGGACGGCGGCGTCGCGGACTACAACGCCCCCGTGCTCTATCCCGCGGCTACCGCTCTCGGCACCGCCGACGTAGCGCCACTTTGGAAAGCGATCTGTCGCGCGGCGGGACCATTCGACATCGCCCGTCTGGAGAAGATGCCCGAATCTGTCGGTGGCATCAAAAATCCTCTCCATGCGTTGGCGCGCCAGCGCTGGCACATCTCCGGCCATTACCTCCCGCTCGGTGACGCGCTTTCGGTCAAGCGGCCCAATCCGAAGGAAAGCCGGCGCAAGCTCCGCCGCCTGTCAGAACATGGCGAAGTGCGGTTCGGCATCGCCACGGATGAGCGCGAAATCCGCACGGTGTTCGATGCCTTCCTGCGCCAAAAATCCCGGCGCTATATGGAAAGTCTGGGCCATCCAGGTTTCGAAGTCCCTGGCCAGATCTCATATTATCTCACCTTGACGCAAAGGCTTTCTGACCGCGGCGTCCAACTCGCTTACCTTCAGGTGGGCGACGATGTGATCGCCACCGCCTGGAACCTGATCTCGGACGGGCGGCTCTATTACATGATGGCGGGGTACGAAGACGGCAAGTGGCGCCGTCATTCGCCCAGTTGGCTCCTGCTGGAAGAATTGGTCAACTGGTCGTGCCGCAACGGCATTACGATCTTCGACTTTGGCATCGGTGACGAATCCTACAAGCTCAAATGGCAGGAGACCGAGCTTCCCTTATGGAGCGCGGTCCATTCCAATTCCCTTCCGGGATGGATCTGGCTGGCCGTGGAGGCCGCCCTTCTCAAAACCAAAAAGGCGCTTCCGCAGAGCGTGATCGATTTCCTCAAGAAATGCCGCGGCCGGCTGAACTCGCGCCCGACAATCGATTTGGCGCGGGTCAAGTGATGGCCAGCGGTTTCCATGCGGGCGCATGGGTGGAGATACGTCCACTCGCCGAAGTGCTCAAGACGCTCGGCCGGGACGGCACGCTGGATGGCCTGCCCTTCATGCCCGAAATGGCCCGCTTATGTGGGCGGCGCTTCAAGGTCGCCGCATCGGCGCACAAAACCTGCGATCCCACCGGCGAGACCGACATGCGCCGGATGAAAGACGCGGTCCATTTGGAGACGCGCTGCGACGGCGGCGCGCATGGCGGCTGCGAAGCCCGTTGCCGTTTCTATTGGAAGACGGCGTGGCTGGCCTCCGTAGATGGCCCTGCACCCGCGCCGATCCCACCCTCCGAGGCGGAAATCGCGCCGCTCCATGCCTTTACCAGCTATCAGACGGACGCCGGCATCCGCTATCGCTGCCAGGGCACCGAGATCGTGCGCGCCACCCAGCCCGGCAGAAATCTCGGCCAATATGCGAAGGACATAAGAAGCGGGAACATTACATTCGGCTATTTCCTGCGTCACGTCGCCGGCCAGTTCGGCAAGGCCGCCTGGTCGCGCCTGATGCGGCTCTCGCGCCGTCACGCGGCGCCCACCCCTTGCACTGTTGCCGCCGTGGCCGGCGGCCAGGTCCAAGCGCGGCTCAACCTTCTGCCGGGCGAATCCGTCCGGGTGCGTCCCGCCAAAGAGATCGCCGCCACACTGGATAAGAAGCGGGGCCCGGCGCTCGAGCCGGAGATGCTGCGCCATTGCGGCAACAGCCATCGCGTCCTTTATCGCGTCAATCGCGTGATCGACGAGCGCAGCGGCAAGATGCTCAAGCTCCGCGGTGACTGTGTGGTCCTGGACAACATTACTTGCGCGGGCCTCGACAACAAGGCGCGCCTATTCTGTCCGCGCGCTTGCTATTACTTCTGGCGTGAAGCCTGGCTGGAGCGCGCGGAGCCGGTGGAACCAAGTCTGGTTCAGGTCCGGGTCCAACCTCCGGTCCAGGCTCCGATCGAAGTCCAGGCCGCCGAATAGGCTATTTCTCCTTCATGCCGTGACGCAGCACGTCGGTGATCGGCTCCATGAAATAGTCGAACGCGGTGTGCGAGCCGGTATCCATCGCCACATCGACCGGCAGGCCCGGCACCAGTTTCACGCCCGGATAATTCTTGAGCGGGCTGGCATCCACTGAGACGCGCACGGTGAAAAAGGCCTGGCCGGTATGCTGATCCACCTGGCGGTCGGCAGAGACATCGGTGACGTCGCCCAGGATGATGGGTAGTTTGCGCGACTGGTAGGCCGAGAAATAGACCCTGGCCTTCATGCCGGCCTGCACGCGGTCGGCATCTTCCGGCCGGATATGGGCTTCCACTTCCAGCGTATCCTTCTGCGGCACGACCTTCATGATCGGAGCGCCGGCCGCCACCACCGCGCCGTCGGTGTGAACCGCCAGATCTACCACCTTACCCGCCACGGGCGCGCGGACATCGAGCCTGGTGAGCACATCGCGCGCGGCCTGGGTGCGGTCCACCACGTCATAGCGCTTGGTCTGGACGTCGCGCAATTCCTTCACGGTGTCGCTGAGTTGCTGATTCTTGATATTGGTGATCTGCAAATCATTCTCGCCCGAGGTGAGCTGGGTCTGGGCGATCTTCTCCTGCAACTGGCTCTTCTGGCCGGAAAGATCGGCCGCCTGCCGCTGCAGCGCCAGAAGGCGCGGCAGAGTCGCCAGCCCCTTGGAATAGAGCATCTGCACGCCCGCCACTTCCTTGTCGATCAGCGCGATCTGCTGCTCGGTGGCGGCCTGCTCGTCCTTCAGGCCGGCGATGATGCGCACATTCTCACTACTTCTTTGATTGAGAATGTCGATTTGCTTCTGCAGTGCATCGCGTTGGGAATTGAAGGTGTTGGTCTCGCCCTGCATCGCCTGGGCGACCTTGGGATCGCCGGCGCGCTTGGTCAGGTCGGAGGGAAATGTGACGCTGGCCTTGCCGTCGCGTTGCGCTTCGAGGCGGGCTTCCTGCGCTTCCAGCGCATCGCCCTGGTCCACCAGGCTCTCCAGGTTCGCCCTGGCCTGGGTACCGTCCATGCGCACCAGCACCTGGCCGGCTTTCACGCTTTGGCCGTCATTGACCAGGATGTCGCGGACGATGCCGCCTTCCAGATGCTGGATGGTCTTGACGCGAGACTCCACCATGATGGTGCCGGGCGCCATGATCGCGCTTTGCAACGGCGCCAGCACGGCCCAGCCTAAGAAACCCAGAACGAAGACCAGGATGATCAACCGCCCCGTGCCGACAACCCGGCGCGGATTCATGAAATCGAGTTCGGGATCCTTGGACTCTTCGGGGGGCGAGAGGAATTCGCGGCTCTCGCGCGCCAGTGAGCGTGCGTCATGCTTGATCCGCTTCCAGGAAAAATCATGCCAGGTGGAATCGCTCATATGACTTACACTCCTTCCTGGGCGATGGGTACGACATTGGTGAGCGCGCGGTTGGGCCCGCGGGTGAAGCGTTGCACCACCTTCTCGCGCGGTCCGAAGGCTTCGATGGTGCCGTTGGGTCGGAGCACCAGCATCTTGTCCACACTCTGCAGGATGGTGGAGCGATGGGCGACGATCACCAGCGTGACTTTCTCTTCCTTGAGCTGGGTCATGGTCTGGAGCAGCGCCTCCTCGCCGAACGAATCGAGATTCGAATTGGGCTCATCCAGCACGATCAGACGCGGATCGCCATAAAGCGCGCGGGCGATGCCGATGCGCTGGGCCTGCCCGCCCGACAGATTATGCCCGTAATTGCCGATGTCGGTGTCATAGCCCTTGGGCAGCGAGAGGATCATGTCGTGGGCGCCGGCGCGCTTGGCGGCGCGCACCACCATTTGGGGGTCGCCCTCGCTCATGCGCGCGATATTCTCGCGCACCGTGCCGGAGAATAATTCCACATCCTGGGGCAGATAGCCGATATGGCGGCTGAGCTCCTCGCGCGGCCAGGTGTAGATGTCGGCGCCATCCAGGCGAACCGTGCCGCTGCCGGGAGGCCAGGCCCCCACCATCAGCCGAAGCAAGGTGGATTTCCCGCAGGCCGAAGCACCGATGATGCCCAGCGACTCGCCGGGCGCGAGCTCGAAACTCACATTCTGGAGCACGGTCTTGCGTGTTGAGGGGACGGCAAAGAACACCGAGTTTAACTGCACTTTTCCTTCCGGCGCTGGCAGGCTCATACCTTCGTCACGCTTGGGCGCATGGCGCAGAAGGATAGAGAGCCGCTCCCAGGCCAGTCTCACCGCAATCACACTTTTCCAGGAGGCGATGAAGGATTCGATCGGCTGGAGCGCGCGGCCGCCAATGATCGAGGCGGCGATCATGATCCCGCCCGTGCCCTTGAAATTCAGGATCAAGAGCGCGCCCGCGCCCAACAGGAAGATATAGATCAGAAGCCGGACGCTGCGCGACCAGGCTTGAAGCCTGGAATCGCGGTCGGTGGCCTCGGTGCCGATCTTGAGCGATTCCAGCCATTGCCGCCGCCAGCGGCCGACGAAGGAATTGGACATGCCCATCCCTTCCAGCACGTCGGAATTGCGCAGACCGTCTTCGGCGAACTCGTTGGCGCGGGCCGAGAGCGTCATCGACCGCACCAGATGGGGATTGGTGGCACGCTGGTTGGCCAGCGCCAGAAACACCAGAACCGCCCCTCCGGCCAGCACGATGAAAAGGAACACCGGCGACAACAGCAGCAGCACCACCAGATAGACAACGATGAAAGGCGCATCCAGCAGCGCGGCGAAGCCGTTGCTGCCGATGAAGTTGCGGATCGTCTCGACATCGCGCACGCCCGAATGCATGGTGGTGGTGCTGGATTGCGAGGTCGAAGCCACCATGGCCCGCAACACCCGGGTGGACAACCTTTCCGCCACCCGCATGCCGATACGGACCAGAAGGCGCAGGCGAAGCGACTCCAGGGCACTGAACACCAGGATCGCCACCGTGGCGATGATGGTGAGAAGTAAAAGCGTATCAATGCTGCGGCTGGCCAGCACCCGGTCATAGACCTGCAGCATGTAGAGCGAGGTGGTCAGCGCCAGCACGCTGATAATCGCGCTAAAGCCCAGCGCCGAGGCGAATAGCGGCTTCTCGCAGCGAACAGCCTCGCGCACCGGGTCGGGCTGCTCGCCTTTTCTCAGGGTCAATCGTTCCATGCCTCACCCGCTGTAAAAGCCGAACCAATGCCCCCGCATTTTTCCGTCACTTATTTGTCAAAACCGAACCATGCCCCCGCATTCTCGTCGTAATGTTTCTGAGGATCGTAGATCGCGACATTCAGGCCTTGGCTACGCGCCGTGAGCTGGCCGGTGACGGCCAAGAGCCGATAGGCGGCCACCACCCGGTCGTGCTGGGCGGTGGCCAACTGCACCTGGGTCTGGAATAATTCCTGCTGCGCGTTCAAGGTGTCGATCACGGAACGCTCGCCGGCCTGCTGCTCCTGCTTCAGGCCCGACACCGCGTTCTGGTCGGCGGTGACCTGGTTGCCATAGGCGGTAATCGCGAGATCGGCCGCTTTGAATGTCTCCCAGGCGCTGTCCAGATTCTGGCGCACGCCACGTTCTGCCGACGCCATCGCCATGCTGGACTGCTCGTGCAGGTCCTTGGCCTTGCGCACCGCGGCCTCGTCGGCGCCACCCTGATAGATCGGCACATTGACCTGGCCCAACACGCTCAACACCTGCTGACGATTTCCTAGGCCAAAAATGCTCGAATTCGGTGCGTTCAACAGATATTGGTACTGACCGGAGACCGAGACCTCCGGCATCAACGCCCCGACCGCGTCGTCTATTGCGTAGTTTGCCGCCCGCTCGTTTTGGCGGGCTTGATCGAGATCCGGATTCTGCTTGAGCGCGATATCCAGCGCCACGTCCTTTGTCGTTGGCAGATGTGGCAAAGATATGTCCGGCGACAAGCTCTCGACCGGCCTGCCGATCACGTTGAGGAACTGGGCGCGACTGGCCGACAAGCGGTTCTCGGCGGTCACTTCGTCTGCCTTGGCACGCGCCAGCCGCGCCTGGGCTTGGTATGCATCGGTGCGCGTTACAGCGCCGGCAGAGAGTTCCGTCTGCACGTCATTGAGTTGATCCTGGAGCGAGCGGACATTGTCGTGGCTGTAATTCACCGTCTCGGTGTCGCGCAGCACGTCCATATAGGCGGTGACTGCTCCCAGGAGGACCGACTGTTCTGTAGAAACAAGCTGCGCGCGCCCGGCATGCACTTGGGCCTCGGCACGGCTGATCTCGGCATCGGTACGCCCGCCGCGGAACAAAGGTTCCGTCACCGTGACCTGGCCGATGGTGGGACGCGTGTCTTGCGGGGGAAAAGAGGCAATGGTGCCATGGTCGTAACCCTGCTCGACCGAGGCGTTGATGCTGGGCCGCCAGCCGGCATTGGCCTGGGCGACATTCTGATCCAGCGCGGCGACTGCCGAGCGCGCCTCGGCCAATTGCGGATTGGTCTCATACGCCGCGGCCATGGCCTCGGTGAGCCGCAATGGTCCTAAGGCTGGGGCCGCCGCCTCGGCAGGAGGCGCAGCCGGGCTTTGTGCCCAACCTGGACCCGCCATTGTCAGCAATGAAACTCCCATAACACCGCTCAACGCGCTTAGACTTCTGATCATGCTCAATTCTCCCCTTCAAATAGCTCTCACAGGCAAATTCCCAAATGGGTAGGTTTGCCGGATAGTGAAATGGATTTTGGCGCAAATGTAGACCCGGCGTGAGTTCCGTCTGAGGGAACCCCGGAAGTGCAATGCAATAAAGGCGGTTTCTTTCCCGAAATCTTGCGGGGGGGACGGCGATTGTCGCGCGTCGGCTTGCCCGCCCCAGCTTGCACACGCCGGTGACGTTCAGGACGCAGAAAAATCGGCGGGTAATCGGGTGGCGGCGAGCCTTTTGATAGAGGCTCGAGCTATCGCTTGGGCGCCCGAACAGCCGCGCCAAAACCTGGAAGCGATCAAGGCCCCATTTGGCGGCTAGACCTGCCTGAGCATTCTCATGCCCTGCCAGATCTCGGCGAAATCGAATTCCTCATGGCGGTCGAGAATGGCGCGTCCATGCTCTACCGCGGCCCCCTCGTCGGGCTGGACTGTCGTAAAAACGAGCGAGCCTTTATCGAAGGACGAGCGGAGCTTGATTTCAAAAAGCGTAGTCGGCGCGAGGTCCGTTTGGGACAAATGTTGCTGTGTGCGCATGGTGATCACCGTGAAGGGGCGATGATAGCAGCAGCTTATCCGCCGCAGTCCATAAGATTTGTAAGAAAAGCAAATTATTGCGGAAATTTTTTGCGACGGAATTGCATCACTGCCACATCCGGCTGCACCAAGGGAACTTTTGCGTGCGCCGCCAGAGGCCGATCCGACCGCCGGGTTGGCTCACCAACGGTCAGGGGCTGAAACCAAGTCCGTGCCCGCCCTCAGCACTAGACGGATAAGGTCGGCCAGACTCCTCGCCTCCAGCTTTGACCATGATGCGGGCGCGATGGACTTCGACCGTTCTGGGCGAGATGCCGAGATTGTAGGCTACCGCCTTGTTGGAGTTGCCTTTCGTCAGTTCCATCAATACCGAGAGTTCGCGTGGCGTAAGCGCCCCGAGGCGGCCCTTGTCGTCTTTGATTTCCCCAGCGTCCTTCACGTTAGCAGGCTGGAGATTCGACTCGGTGTTGCACGCCAGATGCGGGACGCGCCGCATTGCATCCTTTGGGCGAATCTCGGCGATCATGCAGCCGTCTTTGGAATTGCCGGAAGAGAAAATCCGGCAGGCGAAACCCGCCCTTTCCAGCGCGGTGGCCACGGACTGGGACAGGCCCCCCGCCTGCTTGAAATTCTCGTGCTGCCTCACCGCTCTCCCATGCCAGGCCGCCTTTCGCCTCGGAAATTGGCGCCCTGGTCTCCCGCTTCCTGTCAATAGACGGGGCAGACGTGGGAAATGTTCCGGGCTCATGTAAATTTATGCATTTACAGACTCGCCCACGGCCTCCGCTGAACCTCCTGTGAAAAGAGTCATCGCATCGCAGAGGGCGCGCGCGAATTCCCGGTCGGACAATTTGCCTGCCATATAAAGCGCGCCGGCGCCATGCAGAACCGACCAGAACACGACATTCAGGCGTTCTGGATCCCCATTCAATTGATTCCGGTTCGTCAAGGGCCGCAAATGCGCCGCGATGATGTCGCGGACCCGGCGTTCTTGCGCAACATGCAGAGGCGACATCAGCGAGACCGGTTGGACCAGCGCGAACATCAAGCGATATTGGCTGGGCTCCTTGATGGCATACCGAGCGCAAACCTGGCCGAGACCGGTGTAATCGGCAGCCGGAAATGTCAGATGAATTTCCA
>Ga0134125_10000927_pt1 | contig 37470 bp, 33 predicted proteins | sample KB31751_FD_96464 | JGI IMG/M metagenome (GOLD analysis project Ga0134125, IMG submission 96464) | Terrestrial soil microbial communities with excess Nitrogen fertilizer from Kellogg Biological Station, Michigan, USA - KB3-175-1 | ecosystem: Environmental > Terrestrial > Soil > Unclassified ...
AAGAAACACGAATAAGATTTCTTTGGCAGAAGCACAGTTGAAATCATTGCAGGATATCAAAGAAAAACTCGTTCAAAGCATTTGTGAAATTTCAGAAAAAAGAGATCAATTTATTCATCAGGCAACAGTTTTTCTTTTTAAATATGGTAAAAAGTTTGAAAAAGAAAATCTTGAAAAAACAGCGACAGAATTAATAAAAAGATCAGAGCTTTTTGTAAAATGCTTGAGGGAAGAGCAAAAGCAAAATATCGTTTTTGCGGCGCTGGAAAAAGATTACCAGAATTTTATTTCAAAAGAAAAAGAAGCGTTTGAAAATGAAAAGAAGTTGAAAGAAAATCTTGAAACAGAGGAATGTGTCTATAACACAAAAATAAAAGAACGACAGAACCTATTTGGTGATAAAGATCCTTCGGCAGAACGAAGCCGGATGAATGCAAATATTGTTCAGCTAATTGAGAGAAAAGAAAAAAATGCTGAGATTTTAAAATTTAAAGAGGCACTGGTAAAGGAGTTCCAGGTGAAATTGAAAGAAAATCAAAAATCACTTCAAAGGAACCTGGAAGAAAAGAATGCTTTTTCAGATACATTAATTTCCAAATTAAAAAATTCTGGTATTCATTCTATTGAAGAATTACAAAAACATATTTTACCGGACGAAGTAGCGACAGATATTGAGATTTTACAGAAAAAAATTGCATCACAAATTAATGCTATTGCAGGAGTGTTAAAAAATACAACTGAGGAATATCACAAAGAAACTGAGAAAAAGATCACAAATGAAACAGAAGATGCACTGGTAATTGTGTGTAATGAAGCTGAGCAAAAAATTACAGTATTGAATCAAACGATCGGTGAACAAAAAACAATTTTAAGACTCGATACTGAAGCCGCTAGCAGGTTTGACTCAATCGCTTCACAAATCGAATCGCAAAAAAAAGAATTTAACCGCTGGAATCAATTATGTGTTTTAATCGGCTCTGCTGATGGAAAAAAATTCAGCCGCTTTGCACAAGGGTTAACATTAGCAAGGCTTACAGAATTGGCAAACCGGCATTTGCGAAAATTAAGTGACCGATATACGATTTTAAAATCGGCCGAGAAGGATCTGGAATTGCAAATTGTAGATCATTACCAGGCGGATGTAGCTCGTTCGATGGCTACGCTTTCCGGAGGCGAAAGTTTTTTGGTTAGTCTTTCTCTTGCTTTGGGATTATCGGATCTCGCCGGCCGCAAAGTACAGATACGCTCTTTATTCATTGATGAAGGATTTGGAACACTTGATTCCGACACGTTGGATATCGCTATTTCAGCACTCGAAAACCTGCAGGCAAGTGGAAAAATGATCGGAATTATTTCACACGTGGAAGCCCTGAAAGACAGAATTGGCGCGCAAATAGAAGTGAGCAAGCAAGCCGGCGGCTACAGCAGGATCAAACTTAAAAGCTATGGAAAAATTATAGCTGCTTAATCAAATTCTCTTAACGCGTCCACGATTTCGTTAATCACCCGCAGGTATTCATCTTTCGTTTCCTGCGTAATTTCCGTTACTATTTCATGATTCAATAATTGTAAAGCGCTCATCAACGCGGTTTTTATTTTAGTTGTATTCATGCTTGCTAACTTTAATTTTTATAAAATAATCGTGATCCGTTGTTGAAAATTCTGAACAATTTCAGCTCCTCTAAGCTTCTATGTTCCTCAAAACTTTTCATCTACTCTTCAAACCATTGCCAGCATCTCTTCCATTGCCAGCATCTCTTCCGCATTTTTAACTGCATTACCTCCAATATCATTATTAAAATATATAAAGGCGTTTTTTATTTTCTTAGAAGATTGTATCGTTGCCACCATATTTTTCAAATAAGTCAACGAGTAAGGCGAACTGTATAAATTCGGTACGCCATGCATTCTGTAATAAAGTAATGGTGTATTTTCGACAATTGTTTCAGGCAATTTCGGATGGCTCATTCCGGAAAAAGTGATGTTATTTTCGCCAAGAGTTGCGTACACTTCTTCATTCCACCAACTGCTGTTTCTAAATTCTACTACATTTGGAAATCGAGGATTGAGGTTCTTGATTATTTTATCCAACCGCTCCGCTGTATAAGCATACTTGGGTGGAAACTGAAATAAAACACAACCGGCTTTTTCCTTCAGGCCTTCTGAAACTCTTGCATAAAAATCGGTCAATAATTGTTCACATTGATTCATCTTTTTAAAATGTGTTACGAGTCTTGGCGCTTTTACAGAAAAAGAAAAATCAGGGCTGCTTCTTTCGTACCAGCCTTTAAAAACCGCTAATTCAGGAAACCGGTAAAAAGTTACATTCAATTCAAGCGTATTAAAATGCTGGGAATAATATTCAAACCACAATCTTTGGGGAACACCTTTGGGATAAAAAATCTCTTTCCAATGTTTGTAATAAAAACCAGAACATCCAATGTGCCATTTCATTTGTTTGAAATCTCAAATAATATGCCGGCGATGCTTAAAGGACGACGCCGCTTTGAACATTGAATTGAGGCTTTCACGTCACTTCCCCAACATCAGAAACATGGCAATTGCCGCTGCTGCCATTCCCAGAAAAGTGATCCATAAAATAATTTTTGAGAGCAAACCGCTTTTATATTTGCCCATAATTTTATCATTGACAGAAATCCTGATAATCAAAAAAATGAGTGGAACCGCTGCTACGCCATTCAAAACGGCGGAATATACCAACGCTTTTACAGGGTTAATTCCAACAAAGTTGATGATCAAACCGATGATGGTTGCAATGGTGATTACACCATAAAAGCCATGCGCTCTTTTGAGTTTTAAATTCAGACCCGATTTCCAGTTTACAGCTTCTGAAACTGCATAAGCAGCAGAACCTGAAAGAATGGGAACTGCCAAAAATCCAAGTCCGATAATACCAATTGAAAAAATGAATTTAGACAAATATCCGGCATGAGGGAAAGAATGAACAAGTGGTTCAAGTGCCTTAGCTGCGTCAGCAGCGGTTTTGATGTCTCTCACGCCGCTGTTATGCAATACCGTTCCCGCAACCACCAGGATACTCCATGTAGTAATTTCAGAAATGATCATGCCGGCATTGTTATCAATGCGCATGGTGTGAATGTGGCTTTTCCTGATTGACGGGGTTCCGTGTTTTATGAGCCTTTTTTCTTTCACTTCTTCTACTTCCTGTGAGGTTTCCCAAAAAAACATGTAAGGAGAAATGGTGGTGCCGAGCACGCCGGTAATAATAAAGAAGAATGCAAAATTGAATTCAATGTGAGGAATAAAAGTTGCCTTGAGAACTGTCAGCCATGGCATTTTTACAATAAAAACTGTAAGCGGATATGCGAGCAAAGAAAGCGCCAGCCATTTTAATATTTTCGCATATACTTTGTATGTTGTAAATATTTCAAGGATTAAAATGCTTGCAGTAAAAATCAAAGTCCATACGATGAAAGGGAATGGGACTAACAATTTTGCGGCTGCCGCCATCGCCCCAATATCGGCGCCAATGTTGATGATGTTTGCAATCACAACAAGAAAAACGACCCCATACAAAACGAAGCGATTATAATTTTCTTTTACGATCGCCGCGATTCCTTTACCGGTTACCATTCCAATTCTTGCGCACGCTTCCTGCACGCCCATCATAAAAGGCAGCATATAAAAGGCCGTCCACAATTGCGCATAACCAAACTGGGCGCCTGTTTGAGAATAAGTAGCAATGCCCGATGGATCATCATCAGCAGCGCCTGTTGTAAGTCCGGGACCGAGTATCGATAAAAATTTTAAGAATTTATTTCTTCTGACAGGAGCTTTTTTTTGCTGAGCCATTTTTGAGCAATTGAAGATGTAAGATAAATAAATACGCCCTTTTTATTTATTCTGTTTGCAGTAAAAGATTATTCAGTCTTCAGTAAACAAACAAATAATACGAATTTGCGTGTTACTCTAAATTTTATTTAACTGTTAATAAGAAACATATTAAGAAGAAAATCCTATCTTTGCAAATTCACAAATGGGAATGAATCAAGGCATTCATATAAAAAAATCTTTCGCCATTGTTTTGCTGGCAATTTTTGCATTGAGCAATACGCCAACAAAGTATTTACACAAGCTATTTGCAAACCACACCGATTTTGTAAGCAAAACTTTAACGGATTCAAATAAGCCGCAACTGAATGTTGCGGGCATCAATTGTCATTGCGAAAGCAATGTGGTGATAGCGCCTTACACGATTCAAAGTGCAGTTACAATCAATCCTGTTTCTCCGGCTTTTACTGAGTTTACCTTTGCCGGAATTTGTAAACTACCATTTTCTCAATCTTTTTCTTTTGGACTGAGAGGGCCACCATCCGAGGCATAATCTTTATCTTTTTTCCCATTCCATTTAAAGTAATAAAAGCGTATTTCTTTTATTATAGATTATCCGAATTCATTCAATAAATGAATTGCCTCATAAAATTTCACCGATGAAAATATTTCTTTTTACAATTATAATAAGCACGTATTCATTCATACCTTTTGCTGTTAATGCTCAAAAGAACACTTCCCGTTATTCTCTTTCGGGAAAGGTTACAGATACTTCAGGAGCTACGCTTTCCGGCGCTTCGATCTATATTTCTGACCTTAGAAAAGGTGATGTTTCTGATTCAACTGGAAATTACCGAATCAATAATATTCCTTCAGGAAGTTATGTTGTTGAAATAAAATACATTGGCTATAAAACCATTGTTAAGAACATTTATTTTAATGAAAATAAAATAGAAAATTTTGCAATGAGAATTGCTGTAACCGAAGAAAGCGAGATCGTCATTACCGGTTCTTCGAAAGCTACTTCTATCAAAAGGAATCCCATTCCGATTGTTTCTATTAACAAACAATTTCTGCAACAAAACCTGAGTACAAACATTATTGATGCGGTTGCAAAAGTGCCGGGGATCAGTGAAGTGACTACAGGCCCCAACGTGTCAAAACCATTCATTCGTGGCCTGGGATTTAATAGAATTCTTACTTTGTATGATGGCATCAGGCAGGAAGGGCAGCAATGGGGCGATGAACATGGAGTGGAAGTTGATGAAAATACTGTCGGCAAAGTGGAAGTAGTAAAAGGTCCGGCAAGTCTGACCTATGGCTCCGATGCGTTGGCCGGTGTGATAAATCTGCTACCTGCAAATCCTCCTGCACAAGGGAAAATAATTGGCAATGTTCTTACGGAATATCAAACGAATAACAGGTTGATAGAAAATTCTGCGAATGTAGCCGGGCACACCAACGATATAACGTGGGGTGGAACGTTTACGCATAAAATGGCTACGAATTACAAAAACAAATATGATGGAAGAGTATATAACACAGGCTTCGCGGAAACCGATGCTTCGGCAAATATTGGCGTAAACAAAAATTGGGGTTATAGCCGGCTAGGTGTTTCCATGTATAACGACCTCCAGGAAATTCCTGATGGAAGCAGGGATTCTGCAACGCGAAAATTTACAAAACAAATTACAGAAGCTGATACCTACCGGCCAATCGTGAATGATGAAGAATTAAGTTCTTATAAAATCTCAGCATTGCATCAAAGCGTGCAGCATTATACAGTTTACAATTCAAATAGTTTTTTAATTGGCGGTGGAAGATTGACGCTCGGTCTCGCTTTTCAAAGAGATATTCGCAGGGAATTCAGCCATCCTGAAGTGCAGGTTCCGGGATTATATCTAAAATTGAATACGTATACTTATGATGCGAAATATTATTTTCACGAGTCAAAAGGCTTCAGTGTAACAACCGGAATAAATGGCATGTATCAGAATAATGATGTAACCAGTGGCACAGAATTTATTATCCCATCTTATCATCAATTTGATTTTGGCCCCTTCATTTATGCTAAAAAAATGTTGGGAAATCTTGAAATTGCAGGCGGAGTCAGGTACGACGTAAGAAATTTTAGCAGCGCCGGATTATATACGACGAGCAATCCTGTTACCGGATTTGAGCATGTCGTTACCGGCTCTGATACAACTGGCGCTGAACATCCATTCTCTTCTTACAAAAATACTTTTTCCGGAGCCAGCGGAAGCTTTGGCCTTTCTTATAAGATCGATAACCAGTTTAGCATCAAAGCTAACATAGGCAGGGGTTACAGAGCGCCGAATATTTCTGAAATATCATCTAACGGTGTACATCCTGGAACGAATATGTACCAGATTGGAAATACGGATTTCAAGCCGGAATTCAGTTTGCAGGAAGACCTGGGAGTTGAATTTAATTCAACGCACGTAACGGTTAATGCGGATGTTTTCAATAATGATATTCAAAATTACATTTACAATGAGAAGCTGGAAAACCGACTCGGACAGGATTCAGTGATTGTACCTGGAAATCAGACTTTCAAGTTTGTAGCGGCAAAGGCGAATTTATATGGGGGCGAATTAAGTGTTGACATTCATCCACATCCATGGGATTGGCTGCACTTTGAAAATTCTCTTTCTGTTGTTTATGCAACAAATAAAGGTGTTGCAGGTTTGGGAAAAGTTTCAGACAGCGCAAAATATTTGCCTTTTATTCCACCGTTGCACACCATGTCTGAGTTACGGGCAAACATTAAAAAAGCCGGAAGCATTTTGTCGAATGCTTTTGTAAAAGTGCAGTTTGAAATTTATGCAAAACAAGACCGAGTTTACCTTCAAAATAATACGGAAACTCCCACTGCTGGTTACCAGTTATTCAATGCCGGATTCGGCTCGGATATTTTGAACAAAAAAGGGAAACCGATGTTTAATATTTCTTTCTTTGGAAATAATTTGTTCAACGTCGCTTATCAATCGGGCCTGAACCGCTTGAAATATTTTGAACCATATCCGAATAATTTTACAGGTCATAACGGTATTTATAATATGGGCAGAAATTTTGGTTTGCGTATAGATGTGCCTTTAAATTTTAAAGGGTAATACATCGATCCGGTTGAGTCATTTTGTAAAATAAAAACTGTAATAAAAAACAGGAAAAACACATATTTCTTTGTTCGCTGTAGAGTCACATCATTCCTTCATCGGCAAAGCTGTAATATCCTTCATCACTCACGATGAGATGATCCACCACTTCTATATCAAGCAGTTTTCCGGCGCTCTTTAGCCTGGCAGTAATTTCTTCATCAGCCCTACTTGGGCGCAGGCTTCCTGAAGGATGATTATGACAAAGAACCATTGAAGTGGCCTGCACCTCCAGGGCTTTTAAAAAAATGATTCTGGGATCCACGATCGTATGATTGATCCCGCCTTTGCTCATTACTTCAAAATGTTTGACCTTGTTGGATTTGTTTAAAAAGACGATGGCAAAAACTTCATAAGGATAATCTTTTAAAGAACTTTTTAAGAAAGCAGCAAGCTGCCCGCTCGAAGTTAAACGCGTTTTCAACAGGTTTTCGGTACCATGCCTTCTTCTTCCCAATTCGAGAGCCGCCACCAGCGTCACCGCCCTTGCTTCACCAATTCCATTTACCGTCATCATTTCTTTTATAGAAATTTTGCCCAATTCGTCCAGGTTATTTTTCCCGAGGGCCAAAACTTTTTTCGCCACATCAATGGCGCTGTCCTTTCCGCTTCCTGAGTTTATCAAAATGGCCAGAAGTTCGGAGTCGCTCAAGCTTTCTTTTCCTTTAGTTAAAAGTTTTTCGCGCGGACGGTCATCTATTGCCCAGTTTTTGATAGAGGTGGAAGAATTGTTAGGACTTTCCATGACTTTCAGTTTATTTCCAAAAATATTAATTATAATTTCGCCAAACTAATTATTTGCTTCACAATTATTTCTATATGCATCCTAATGTAAAAATCTTTTCGGGAACCGGTTCACAGTATCTGGCGAAACAAATTGCTTTAAGATTCGGAGAACCTTTGGGCAAAATAAATATTCAAAAATTTAGTGATGGGGAGATTGGAGTGGAATATTTGGAAAGTATTCGCGGCCAGTTTGTTTTTTTGATTCAAAGCACCTTTGCTCCTACTGATAACTTAATGGAATTACTGCTGATGATTGATGCAGCCAAACGTGCATCTGCTTATAAAGTAATCGCTGTGATTCCGTACTATGGCTATGCGCGCCAGGATAGAAAAGATAAACCGCGTGTGGCAATTGGCTCCAAACTGGTCGCTAATATGATCGTTGCTGCCGGCGCTGATCGGGTAATCACAATGGATTTGCATGCTCCCCAAATCCAGGGTTATTTTGACATTCCGGTAGATCACCTGGATTCATCGGCAATTTATATTCCTTACATCGAAGACCTGAATCTGGAAAATCTCACCTTTGCCGCCCCGGATGTAGGAAGCGCAAACCGGATCAGAGAGATCGCCAGTTATTTCGAAGTAGATATGGTGATTTGCGACAAGCATCGGAAGAGAGCGAATGAAATTGCCAGCATGGTAGTGATTGGGGATGTAACGGATAGAAACATTGTATTGATAGATGACATTTGTGACACCGGCGGCACGCTTTGCAAAAGTGCGGCTTTGTTATTGGACAAAGGCGCGCGAAGCGTTAGGGCTTTTTGCACACATCCGGTACTGAGCAACGGCGCTTATCAAAATATTGAAAACAGCGTACTGGAAGAATTGGTGGTGTGCAATACGATACCATTAAAAAAGAGGATTGATAAAATAAAGGTCGTATCAGTTGCAGATCTTTTTGCGATAGCGATTCGGAATGCTTATGAAAATAAAAGCATCAATAGCCTTTTTATCAGGAGTAAAATACACAAGAAAAATCTCGCTGGATAGGTTGAAAGTTTGAAAGGTGAAAGGTTGAAAGTTGAAGGTTCTATCGATTCATTATTCACAATTCACAATTCACTTTTAACAATTCACCATTCACTTTTCACACATTCTGAATTTTATCTCTCGTAATCTCATTATTCACGACTCTCCAGATATTCAGCGGGTTTTCATTTTTTAAGACATCAGGCAGGAATTTATTATCCCAATTTTGAAAAGCAACCGGCCTTGCAAACCGTTTGATTCCATCTGCTCCCACAGAAGTAAAACGCGAATCGGTCGTAGCAGGATACGGACCTCCATGCTGCATACTTAGGCATACCTGCACGCCGGTTGGTACACCGTTCAGGATAAATCTTCCGCAGATATCTTTTATAGCATCTATTAATTCCGTATTCCTAATAAAATCGTTGTCCGTTGCCATCACCGTGGAAGTTAATTGTCCTTCGAGGTTTCCTGCCACTTCAATCATTTCTTTCAAATCCTTACAAGAAACAACTAGTGAAAAAGGACCGAAAACTTCCTGGTGCAGAACCGGATTTGCAAGAAAAGTTTCTCCTTTTGTAGTTGCAATCGTCGGTGTACCCTCATTTTCTTTTGCAGCAGTCTCAGAACTGGAAACCATTGTTACATTCTTTTGTTGCAAAGCATTATTTCTTTTCTCTCCAAATGCTTTTGCTATCCCAGGATGAAGCATTTTTGCAGGCGAGATCTTTTGAATTTCTTTTCCCAGTAAACCAACAAATATTTCCAATTCTTCACTTTCAATTCCAATAATCAAACCGGGATTGGTACAAAACTGTCCGACACTTTGCGTAATAGAAGCAGCATACATTTTTGCTATTTCTTCACTTGATTGCTTTAATTTTTCAGGCAATAGAAATACCGGGTTGGTACTTCCCATTTCTGCAAAAACAGGAATGGGAATTTTTCTTTGATTTCCCCAATCGAACAACTGTTTTCCACCTGCAAAGGATCCGGTAAAACCCACTGCGCTTGTGCGGTTGTGCATTACCAAAGATTTTCCAACTTCCACTGAAGCGCCGTGAATGTGGGCAAAAATTCCTTTTGGCATTTTGCATTTCTCTGCTGCTTTTAAAATTGCATTTGCCACCATTTCGGAAGTTTCAGCATGAGCAGGATGTGCTTTTACGATAACAGGGCATCCGGCAGCAAACGCACAGGCCGTATCGCCACCTGCAGTAGAATAAGCAAAGGGAAAATTGCTGGCACCAAAAACAACCACGGGCCCCAACGGAACCAGCATTTTGCGGATATCGTGTGTCGGCGTTTTTTTATCATTATTGGCTGTGTCTATAGTTGCTTCCAGCCATTTTCCTCTTTCACCTGCTTCTCCATATTGATTCAATTGAAAGACGGTTCGTGACAGCTCACTCTGTAATCTCGGTTCAGGCAAATTGGTTTCCCGCGTTGCCGTCTTAATTAATTCATCAGCGTTATTTTCTAATTCTGTTCCTATCATTCGCATAAATTCTGCTCTTGCTTTTAAAGAAATATTTCTATATTCATGAAACGCCTTCCATGCTGCTTCCATCGCTATATCAATCTCTTCTGTTGTTGCATCTTTATACATGTGAAATGTTTTTTGGGTAAAATGAAATGCATTTAAGGTACGTCATTTTTTCGGCAAATGATTTACCAAATAGGGAATCGCCAGCAATTTTATTTTCAGTAAAAGGAGAAATAAGTCGAATTTATATTTCTAAATACATTTAATTTAACTTAACAGGTAAGTCATTATCATTAAAAAATCCGGTACTGACGATTGCATCATTCGACAGTTACCGACTTTGCCAGGTTTCTTGGCTTATCCACGTCACAACCTTTGGCAATACCAATATAATAAGAAAGCAATTGCAGAGGAATAACGCTTAAAAGTGGCGCTACCACTTCATTTGCTGTTGGCACAAAAAATACATCGTCAGCCATGGAAGGAATAATATCATCTCCTTCTGTAATGATGGCGATCACTTTTCCTTTTCGGGCTTTTATTTCCTGGATATTGCTTACGATTTTTGCATGATATTCATCTTTTGTAGCTACAAAAACGACAGGCAAATTTTTATCAACCAGTGCAATTGGGCCGTGTTTCATTTCTGCTGCCGGATAGCCTTCTGCGTGGATGTAAGAGATTTCTTTCAGTTTTAATGCACCTTCCAGCGCAATTGGGAAATTATACCCGCGCCCCAGATAAAGTGCATTTATCGCATCTTTATATTTTTCTGCAATCGGCTTTATCAGGTTTCCATCTTTTAAAATCGCAGCTACTTTTTCCGGAATATTTTCCAATTCTACTAAAAGTTCGCTGTATCTTGATTGTTCAATCGTTCCTTTTTCCTTTGCGATTTTTAATGCAATCATCATTAATACAGCCAATTGCGCCGTAAAGGCTTTGGTAGATGCAACGCCTATTTCCGGCCCTGCATGCGTGTAAGCGCCTGCATCAGAAACACGGGAGATGGAAGAACCAACGACATTTACGATTCCAAAAATAAAAGCCCCCTGTTGTTTGGCTTTTTCTATTGCTACCAAAGTATCGGCTGTTTCGCCGCTTTGGGAAACGGCAATAATCACATCACCTTTATTAATGATCGGATTTCTGTAACGGAATTCCGACGCGTATTCCACTTCTACCGGAATGCGGCACAGTTCTTCAATAATATATTCCGCTTCCAAGGCCGCATGCCAACTGGTACCACAAGCTATAATAATATACCGTGGAGCATGGATCAACGCTTCAATGTGATCCTCAATACCTTTCATGGTAATGGTCCCCTTTTCTGCATCTAATCTTCCACGAAGGCAATCATAAATGGTTGCAGGTTGCTCGTAAATTTCTTTGAGCATGAAATGATCAAAACCACCTTTTTCTATCGCTGCCAGTTCGATATCCAGTTTGCTGATATAAGGCATTTGTCTTTCGTTACCCAGGTTTTTTAGAATAAGCTCGTCGGCTTTTATAATAGCAATTTCATAATCATTTACATACACAACTTCTTTCGTGTATTCGAGCATAGGTGTCGCATCTGAGCCAAGGAAATGTTCGTCTTTTCCTATACCGATTACCAGCGGACTTCCTTTTCGCGCTGCGATAATAGTGTCTGGATTATTTGCGTCAAGCAACAAAATAACATAAGCGCCGGAAACTCTTTTCAGCGCAATTCTCACCGCTTCTTCCAACGGACATTCAATGTTTTTTTGAATATCTTCTATAAAATTCAACAGCACTTCTGTATCGGTTTCGCTTTTAAAAGTGTAGCCCTTTTTAATCAATTCAGCTTTTAATTGCGCATAGTTTTCAATAATGCCATTATGGATCATCGCAAGTTTTCCGTTGTTGCTTTTATGCGGATGCGCATTCACATCACTTGGTTCGCCGTGAGTAGCCCAGCGTGTGTGCCCTATGCCGATATGCGCATTTACTGGTTTACCGATTAACGACTCTTCCAGTTCGGCGACCTTTCCTTTTTTCTTAAAAACCTCTAAACCATTTTGATTAATTAACGCAACGCCGGTGCTATCATAACCACGATATTCCTGTCTTTTCAGCCCGGTGATGATAATGGGATACGCCTCTCTCGGCCCTATATAACCAACTATTCCACACATAAAATTTCAAATATTTTAAGGCACAAAATAAGCAAAAACTACTTATTCATTGCTTTAAAAAAGAAAAATGAAACGTATTGGAGTAAATATGAATGATCGATATCTTAAGGCCGGCAAGGCAACAAATAAAGGCGATTCCTGTTTTTCATTTATATAAAAAAGCACGTCCAAATGAACGTGCTTTAATTTGTTTTGTTGTTTTCAATTCTTTATTCGTCTCTTCTTTCCGGCTTCAATTCCCTTACCGTTTGTGCAGGCTTCACCACGTTTATTTCACTATTTTGTCTTACCACTGGTCTTGTATTTTGCTGTGCCTGGCGCACTTGATTTGTCTGCCTGTTATTAGAAGGAGTTGTATTACTAAACCTTCTCACAGGGGCCGTTGGTGCCTGGTAGACATTATTAGTTGGTGGAGCAGGATGTAATTGCTCATCTTTTCTTACCGGTTCCCTTGACTGGCTATTCTCGGGTACTGTATTCCTGTTTACCGGTTGATTTTCACTCTGACGAAATGTTCTACTTGGCGGAGTATTTTCTGCCGCATTATTTTGAGGCTGAGGATTTCTGATTACCGGATTTTGTTGTGGGCGATTTTCCGGCCGTTGATATTGCGGAGAAACTCTGGAAGGTGTATTGTTGTTGTTAGGTGTTACTCTTTGAGGAACATTTACCGGTGGTTCATTCCGGTTGATCTGCGGAGTTTGTTCTTTGGGAAATTGCCTTACCGGAGCGGATTGTTCATTAGTTTCACTGTTTCTGTTAGGCACGTTATTCTGTGGAGTCCTGATCTGATCAGGAGTTATCACTCTTTGTGGACGTGCATTTGAACTATTTGTAGCAGACTGGTTTACTACCGGCCTGTAAACTCTGAGCGTATTATTGGTTACCTGTGGAGCTCCCGGTTTGCTTGCTTCAGCCAAATTATATTGCCTGATTCTGCTACCACTGGTTTGTTCTACTTCTCTTACCGGAGGTCCGGGGTTATAAGCAGGACGTGTGCCATTACCATTATTTATAACTGTATTATTGATAATGGTAGTATTGTTGATTATCGTTACGTTCCTGGATGGATTTACATAGTAATTATTGAGACGCGCACTACTCATATAACGACTTGGCACAAATGCCCAATTATTATATGGAATGGAACCTACGGAAATGTCTGCGTTCATGCCAGGGCCTAAAGGAGCCCAGCCATAATAATCGCCACCTCCCCGCCAGCTAACCCATGCCGGTGCCCATTCATAACCAGGAACCCACATCCAGCCATACGACATATCCTGCATCCATCTGCCATAGTGAAACGGTGCCCAACCCCAATTGTAATCAGAAGCCCAGGTCCATCCATAGTTGGTATAAACCCAATGGCCATTGGTATAATAAGGGCGGAAACCAGGCTGAGAAGGAATCCAAACATAGCCATATCCTCCGTAGTTTATCCAGTTTCCATAAGGACTGAGATCGTTGTAAAATTGTTGATAAGTAATTTGTTGCTGTTGTTGCTGTGAATATGTCTGATCATAATCATCCGGATTGCCCTGGTAATATCTCGAACTGGTACAGGAGGAAATCCCTATAAGGATCAGAAATAATGAGATGTTGTATAAATGTTTCATGATTTTTCTGTTTAAATGTTAGACTGCAAAAAGTAAGCAGGTTAAAAACGTTTGAAAATCAAACACTTTCTTTAACGACTTATTAACGCATATATGAAATCAAATCTTGTGCTAACAATTTTTTAACGCCAAATTTTATTATAACACTTACGAAAAATCAAAAACGTTCTTACTTCTTAGATAGAATTTATAACCATCCGTTACTAAAAAAATTAGAAAATCAGTAGCAAAAAAAGTATCTTCGTGGTATGTCAACTTATAGAGAAATTTTATTAAAAAAATACCATTACGAATACCAAAAACTAAATGAAAAGCAGCGCCAGGCGGTAGATACAATTGAAGGGCCGGTGATGGTGATTGCAGGACCGGGCACTGGGAAAACTCAAATTCTTGCAGCAAGAATCGGAAAAATTTTGCTGGAAACAGATGCCCTTCCACAGAATATTCTGTGCCTTACCTATACCGATGCCGGTGCTATTGCCATGCGGAAAAGATTGCTCCAATTTATCGGCCCCGATTCTTACAAAGTAAATATTTATACATTTCATGGATTTTGCAATGATGTCATTCAGCAAAATTTATCGCTGTTTGAAAAGTCTGTTTTAAATCCGGTTTCCGAGCTGGAAAGCATTCAGCTTTATAAAACACTGATTGATAACCTACCGAAAAACAATTTGTTGAAAAGATATCGCGGCGATGTGTATTATGAAATAAAAAACCTGCGCAGTTTATTTTCAACCATGAAAAGAGAAGGCTGGACTCCGGAATATATTGCAGGTTGTATTGATCAATATTTAGAAAAAATAAAAGATAAGGAAGAGTTTAAATTCAAACGGGGCTCAGTAAAATCTGGCGCAATAATCGGCGATTATAATTCCAAATATTATAATGAAGTAGCACGAATGGAAAAACTTTGTGCTGCAGTGAATGAATTTTATCATTTGCAGGAATTGATGAAGCAGCGTGGACTGTATGATTTTGACGACATGATTAATTGGGTGATCCAGGCTTTTAAAGAAAATAAAAACGTTTTGTCAGGTTACCAGGAAAAATTTCAATATATTTTGGTGGACGAATACCAGGATACGAGCGGCACACAAAATGAAATTGTAAAACTGCTGATCAGTTTCTGGGACGAACCAAATGTTTTTGTGGTAGGCGATGATGATCAGAGTATTTTCCGTTTCCAGGGCGCCAATGTTGAAAACATGGAAAATTTTGCCAACAGTTATGAGAACCTTTTAAAAATTGTGCTTTGTGATAATTACCGGTCTACCAAACCGATACTCGACATTTCAAAATCATTGATTGACAAAAACGAGGAGCGCCTGATTCACAAATTTCCAGGCTTAACTAAAGAATTAATTTGTTCAAAAGATACGTTGAAAGAATTAACCGAATTGCCCGTTATTACCGAATACAATACGATCAAAGATGAGATGGCCGATATTACCAATAAGGTTCAAAGCCTGATTGAGCAAGGGGTAGCGCCGGGAAGAATTGCGGTTATTTATAAAGAAAATATTTACGGGGAGCAATTGATGAAATATTTCCGGATAAAAAATATACCGGTTTATTCTAAAAGAAGTTTTGACATTCTCTGTGATCCTTTCGCAAAAAAAATCATTCAAATCATGCGATATCTTGCCGCAGAGCATGATATTCCTTATGGCGGTGATGAAATTCTTTTTGAAATTTTACATTTTGATTTTTATAAAATTCCGCCGATAGAGATTGCAAAACTTACTATAGAAGTAAATGAAAAAAATTACGGCGGCCATAAAACTTCTCTTCGTAAATTATTGTATGAAAAGTCAAATGCAGTTGCCCGCGATCTTTTTGACACTGGCATTCTTCCTTCTTTGAAAAATTTCAGTAAGACAACTGAACAGTTGATAGCAGACGTTTCCAACGTAACGCTTCAACATCTTTTTGAAAAAGTAATCCATGCCGGGATACTTTCCTACATCATGAAAAGTGAGGAAAAAATAAGATTGTTGCAAATCCTCACCGCGCTTTTTGATTTTATAAAAGAAGAAACTTCGCGTAATCCGATGCTGGATCTGCAGGGATTGATTGATGTGATTGACATCATGAGAAAAGAAAAAATTCCATTGCCTTTAATAGAGTATTCAGGAAACAGCGCCGGCGTAAACCTGCTCACGGCCCACGGTTCTAAAGGTTTGGAATTTGAATACGTTTTTATTACCGGGATGAATGCACATTTATGGGAAAAGAAAAAAAACAACAATAAAGGATATAGCTTTCCAGACACTTTATTTTCCACGCTTCCAACCGGCAACAAGGAAGAAGAGTTGCGCCGGTTATTTTATGTGGCGCTTACCAGGGCTGAAAAAAAACTTGGCATATCTTTTATAAAAATAAAACCGGATGGAAAAGATGCAGAGCAATCCATGTTTGTCGCGGAACTTATTGAAGCTAATAATTTAGAAATAAAAACAATTCTTTTGCCGCAGGAAGAGCTAATGGAATATGAACTTTTAAACTTCCTTCCACAGGCGCCTGAAATAGAAAAGGCGGAAGAAGATTTTATCAATTCCGCTCTCGAGAAATATGTAATGAACGTTACTTCATTAAATAATTATGTCGAATGTCCGCTTGCATTTTATTTTAAAAACCTGATCCGCATTCCTTCCGGTAAATCTGAAACTTTAGAGTTTGGTAGCGCCATTCATTTTGCCCTTCAAAAAGTGTTTGAAGAAATGCAAAAAAACGAAAAGCAACAATTTCCTTCAAAAGAAAAAATGCTGGATTTTTTCAAATGGTACATGAAAAGGCATCGTGAAAATTTTACGCTGGAAGCATTCAACAGGAGAATGGAACAGGGTGAAATTGTATTGAGCGATTATTATGATCAATACATGGATAAGTGTAATAAAATTGTAGCGATAGAACGCAATATCAAAAATGTGATGAATGCAATTCCAATAAAAGGGAAAATTGATAAAATGGAATTTACCGGCAAGGAAGTAAATGTGGTAGATTACAAAACCGGAGATGTAAACAGTAAATATACAAACAAGAAATTATTGGCGCCAAATCCTGATTATCCAAACGGAGGCGATTATTGGCGGCAGGCGGTGTTTTATAAAATACTGATTGATAATGTGGATGGCAAAGACTGGAAAGTAGTAAGCGCTGAATTTGATTTTGTAGAGCCGGATAAAAACAAAGGTTTTCAGAAAAAGAAAATATTTATTGAACCATCAGATATTGAGACAGTAAAGCAACAAATAACCGAAGTTTGGAATCGCATTCAGGCCCGCGATTTTTATACCGGTTGCGGCAAAGAAGATTGTACCTGGTGCAACTTTGTAAAGGAAAATAAACTGGCGATTGCATTGCATGATATTGTGGAGGAAGAAATTTAGATTTAAAATCATCATGTGGAAAATGTCAGTGGTATCTGGAAAATGTCTCTTAATTATTTGATTAAATAATGAATGACATTCGACAGTAAAAGGACAAATAACTTAAATTTCGATTTTTTATCCGGCATTAAAAATCACCAAATCAATACTCCAAACTTTTTTGTATTTTTAATAAAAACAACAAGATGTCATCTATATCGGAAAATATCAAAAAATTACCAATGTCAGAAAAAGCGGAACTTTTTTACTTGCTGCGTGAAGACGAAGAATTAGAAAACTACCTGATTTCAAATGACCAGCTTTATAAAGAGATAGGCCGCCGTGATAAGGCGTATGCCGAAAAGAAAATATATTTAACTACCAGACAAGAACTTTCTGACAGATTGAAGCAAATGAGAGATGGTTTATAATGTGCTACTTCAATATGAATCAGTTTCAGAATACATGAGTGGTTTTAAAGGTTTACTTTCAAGATATAAAGTATCAGGATCAAAATCAATTTCATTATTCCACGCTATTGTGCCGTTTGCGATTTTTACATTACTGCAAAAAGATTCATCTTTTAAAATTTCATAAACAGGATATGAAAGATAAGGGAAAAGATTAAATTCCTTTTGCTCGCCATTTGTGAACGATAAAATTAATTTATACGGTTTTTTGTAAACAACATTTTTAATTCTTGGGTTCATATTTTTTATTTTAAAGGATCTATTTTAAAAATATTATTTCCTGAAACAGCCAACTGCCAGTTAGCCATTAAATCTTCTTTATGTATTTCAATCCATGCCTGAATTAATTTTTCTTTATTAGCAGGCATAGAGCCTTCAAGAAAAGTACCATTTGGAATTTGATAAACTGCTTCCTTTTCTCCATATTTTACATGAATATGAGGTGACTTGTGTTGTTTTGAATCAAGATAATACATAGAGATTATCAAACCGTAAAACATAGAAATTACAGGCATACTAGCTACTTTAGTTCAAATTTAATAAAAAAACATCTTGTAAAAGTCACAGAGATCCCTTGATACCTATTCTGATACAAGAAGCATTAAATATTTAATTTTTATTTAGGAACCAGAAAAATCAATATCTATGCAAAGAATTTAAGTTTGCTTTTCTGAAATGAAAAAATTCGATTCGATAATTATTCTGTTGGTTTTAGCCTTTGGTTATCTTCTGTCGGTAATGGGAAGTGGTTGTGCGCAAATTGGAATGCCTACCGGAGGCCCGAGAGATTCAATACCTCCGGTTTTATTGAATTCAAACCCACCAAATAAAACCATTCATTTTGATGCAAACCGCGTTACTTTCACCTTTGATGAATACGTGCATCTGCAGGATTTGCAGAAATATTTATTGGTGTCGCCGGAACCGAAAGTCATTCCAACTGTTACATCCAAATTAAAAACGGTAAGCATAAAGATCCGCGATACTTTACAACCCAATACAACTTATAGTTACCAGTTTGGAAACGCGATCCAGGATATTAATGAAAATAATCCGCTGCATAATTTTACGTATGTTTTTTCTACTGGTTCTTACATTGATTCGCTTACTTTTAGCGGCAATGTAGTACTTGCCGAAACAGGTAAAGTGGACAGCACTCTTTTCGCGCTTTTATATAGCAACCTGGATGATTCCGCGGTTTACAAACAGAAACCAAGATATACAGCACGCCTGGATTCATCCGGCAAATTTCAATTCCGGTACCTGGCTCCCGGCGCCTATCATTTGTATGCTTTGAAAGATGAAAGCGGCCAAAAAATGTATAACAATCCTTCACAGCTTTTTGCATTTGCAGATACTGTGATTCATATTTCAAATCATGTAACACCGGTGGAATTGTTTGCTTATGCTGAAGAAAAAAATACCAAACCACGAACCACTACATCAACAGCAGTTAAAAAAAACCCTGAGAAGCTTTTAAAATTTACCACCTCTCTATCCAGTAATATACAGGATTTGCTTACGCCGCTTACACTCACTTTTGCTGTTCCTTTAAAGAATTATGACTCTTCAAAAATCAGATTAACCGATACGTTATTTAATCCGGTAAAAACGGCTGTAATATTGATGGATACTACGTTTAAGCAAATAACGGTGAAAAATAACTGGATAGAAGATACTAAATACAAGCTAATACTTGACAAAGATTTTGCCATAGATACTCTTGGTGATGAATTAAAAAAACCAGACACGCTGAGCTTTGCAACAAAAGCAGAAAGAGAATATGGAAGTCTGAAATTAAATTTTTCAAATCTCCAAAAAGTTGCCCATCCGGTTTTGCAATTTGTGCAGAATGATGCGATAGTTGATTCCTTCAAAATAAGCTCGCCAACTTTCACTGTCAAATTGTTTAATCCCGGCGAATATGAACTGCGCATATTAGATGACGAAAATGAAAACGGAACCTGGGATCCGGGTAATTATCATCTGAAAAAACAACCGGAAAAAGTAATCGCGATTCCCAAAAAGATCAGCATAAGAGCCGACTGGGATAATGAAGCGAATGTGGAATTGTAGATTTTGTAATCTTTACGAATTTAAAACCTGCTTTGCTATTCCAATGGTTAGAAAAGAAGAATTTCGATTATTTGTTTGTTAACTGGAATAGATTAGAGAAACGTTTTAGAGAAAAGGGGCGGCGATTTTATCTTCAACAACGAAAATCTAAAATCTGATACCTGCCTTCCAAAACCTTCTTCTTAATTCTTAATTTTGCCCTATGATTTTTTCCTCTTCTCTTTTAGAAAATGCGGTGAATGAATTTGCAAAATTGCCGGGCATTGGTAAAAAAACTGCTCTACGTTTGGTGCTGCATTTATTGAAAAAAGATGTAAGCGACGTAAAAACATTCAGCGAAGTTGTTTTAAAAATGCGGGAAGAAATTCATTTTTGTTCCCGGTGCCGAAATATCGCCGATAAAGAACTTTGTAATATTTGTGCAGACCGAAGCCGGAAACAGGATATAATTTGTGTAGTAGAAACGATCCGCGACGTGATCGCTATCGAAAGCACCCAGCAATACAACGGGCTTTATCATGTTCTTGGTGGAATCATTTCTCCATTGGATGGAATTGGGCCGGATGAATTGGAGATCGAATCACTGATTCGCCGGGTAAACGAAGAAAAAACAGAAGAATTGATTTTTGCCTTAAGCCCAAATATCCAGGGCGACACGACTATATATTATATCAGTAAAAAATTAAAAGATATTCCGGTCAAAATCACTACAATAGCGCGTGGTATTGCTTTTGGCGGCGAACTCGAGTATGCAGATGAAATGACGCTGGCAAGAAGTATTTCAAACCGGATGCCGGTTGAGAACTATGTAGGAAATAATAAATGGTAAAATTAAAGTGTGTTTTTGTCAATGAAATTCGCGATAACCTCCTGAATGAAACCATAATTTATTACCTTGCAATTCTATGCAAACTGAAATAATTTGAGTACTACTATCCAACCAGAAATCAAACCAATTATTGGATTTTCGTCAGGCGATATCAATGGTATCGGGCCTGAATTAATTATAAAATCTCTTTCAGACAACCGGATGCTCGATTTTTTTACACCCGTTGTTTTTGCCAGCAATAAAGTGATTAATTTCTACAGAAAAATCCTTCCTGATATTAATTTTAATTTCACGAGTATTAAGGATTTTAGCAAAATAAATCCTAAGCAGGTAAATGTTTATAATTGCTGGGAAGAAGAAATTGCGATTGTGCCCGGAGAACTGAATGAGGCAGGTGGAAAATATGCGGTTAAAAGCTTGAAAGCTGCAACACAGGCACTGAAAGACGGACAGATAAATGCGATAGTAACCCCTCCTATTCACAAAAAAAATGTTCACGACAGCGAATTTCCTTACACCGGCCATACACCTTTTTTTAAAGATTTTTTTGAACAAAAAGATGTGGTTATGTTGCTTGCCGCGGGAAATTTCAGAGTGGGATTGGTAACAGAACATGTAGCTGTAAAAGATATTGCTCAGCACATCACCAAAGAAAATATTTTAAGCAAAATAAACATTCTCAATGCTTCTTTAAAACGTGATTTTAATATAGATAAACCAAAAATCGCGGTACTCGCATTGAATCCGCATGCCGGAGATGAAGGTTTAATTGGATCAGAAGAAGCAGAAATCATCAGGCCTGCTATCGTTGAAGCAAAACGACACAACATGATCATAATGGGACCATATCCGGCTGATGCCTTTTTCGCACGCGGACACCAAAACCGTTTTGATGCTGTATTAGCGATGTATCACGACCAGGGATTAATACCTTTAAAATCACTTGCATTTGGAGAAGGAATTAATTACACAGCAGGCTTGCCATTTGTGCGCACAAGTCCGGATCATGGAACCGCCTTTGATATTGCCGGGAAAAACAAAGCTGATACCGCCTCTTTTACTGCGGCGATATTTGGGGCTTTGGATATATTAAAAAATCAGCATTTTTATGATGATAACCGGAAAAATCCGTTGAAAAGAATGAGTGACAAAATCTTAACAGGAAGTCCTGACGAATAACTGCTATTTGCATAAGGAGACAAAATAAATCTAATTATTTTTCGTTATTTAATTTAAATGGTTTAACAAATTGTTTAAACAAAATTATACATTTGTAACAGGTTTTTTACTTCATAAACCCAATGCATGAATCATATTATTTTAAGCGGAGGATTGGCATTTTTGATTACATTTTTTTCTATTCCCGTAATCATTGAGGTAGCAAAAGATAAAAAACTTTTTGATATTCCAGGCGGCAGAAAAGTGCATGATGCAGTCATTCCTACGCTTGGAGGATTGGGTATTTTTGCCGGTTTTATTATTGCCACACTAATTGGTGTTCCACCCTCTGAAGCTGCGGTTCTGCAATATTTTATCGCTGCTATCATGATCATCTTTTTCATGGGAATAAAAGATGATATTTTAATTCTCACTGCTACAAAGAAGTTTGTAGGCCAACTTATTGCTGCGTCAATTCTAATAAAATTTGGGGGAATTCGAATCACAGATATGTATGGCATGATGGGATTAAACGCACTTTCACCGACAGTGAGTTTTTTAATTACATTACTTACCATAGTGGTCATCACCAATTCTTTTAATCTCATTGACGGAGTAGATGGACTCGCCGGAAGCCTGGGCCTGGTTACTTCTATTACTTTTGGATTTTATTTTTATTTGTCAGGACAGGTCATGTACTCTGTGATTGCTCTGTCGCTTACAGGAAGCCTCATAGCTTTTTTAATTTATAATTTTAATCCGGCGAAAATTTTTATGGGTGATACCGGTTCATTATTAATCGGGCTAATTAATTCTATTCTCGTAATAAAATTTATAAATATTGCTTCCAATCCGGATTCGACATTTCCTTTAGAGTCGGCGCCAGCTTTAGGTTTTGCAGTTTTATTGGTTCCGCTGTTTGATACGCTTCGTGTAGTGAGCCACCGGATTTTAAGTCGCCGCTCCCCTTTTTCACCGGACAGGAATCATATCCATCATTTTTTATTAGACCTGGGTTTAAACCATAAAAAGGTCACCTTCATATGTGTAGCTGCGAATATATTATTTATAGCACTTGCTTATTTTTTACGATCTGCGGGCGCATCTCTTGTTATGCTTACACTCATCGCAGCCTCTACAATTTTAGTAAGTATCATCTATTTCTTTAAATCAAAAAGAAAAATCGCGGTTATCAGCATTCAACTTGACAAAAAACTGCTTATTAAATCACAGAACATTATCAGAGTAAAAAGAGAAACGATTCAGCAGGACTAAATCATTTTTCATTTTATTTTTTCTCATGGCCTTTTCATAAATTTGTGCACTTTTAAAATACCACCTTTGGTATCAAATTATGTTATAAAAATAATACAATGACAGAAGAGACGACAGCCATAATTGATGAAGCAACAATTTCGATGAAAAAAGCAATGGAGCATTTTGAAAGTGAACTTGTAAAGATCAGGGCGGGAAAAGCTAATCCTACCATGCTTGATGGAATAACTGTTGATTATTATGGCAATCCTACTCCTATAAACCAGGTAGGCAATTTAAGTGCAATGGATGCGCGTACTTTAACCATTCAACCATGGGAAAAAAAAATGTTGCAACCGATAGAAAGAGCAATCATTGCCGCAAACATTGGAATCAATCCGCAGAATGACGGAAATATTATCCGTTTGTTTTTGCCTCCGTTAACAGAAGAAAGAAGAAAAGAACTTGTAAAAAGAAGCAATGCAGAAGGTGAACAGGCAAAAATAGCTGTTCGGAACATCCGCCGCGATGCGATTGAACAAATAAAAAAAGCGCAGAAGGATGGGCTGAGTGAGGATGCTGCTAAAGACGCAGAAGCGGCGATGCAGGAAGTTACCAACAATTTTATTTCACTCATCGAAAAACACCTCGCTGCCAAAGAGAAAGAAATCATGTCGGTTTAAATTTCATTTAAATGCTAAATGAACAATTACTGCTGTTAATTACAACCCCGCTTTACATCATTATCATCGGTGCAGAAATTATATTAAGCAATCTTCATTTAAAAAAATATTATACCCTAAAAGATACATTAATGAACATGTATCTGTGCATATTAAACGGCTCAATTGATCTTTTGTTTCGCGCTGTTTACCTCGTGATCCTCATTGCTTTTTACAACTTTCATATCATAAGTTTCACTTTTAATCCGGTACTCTATTGGTTTTTGCTCTTCATTTTTGAAGATCTTGCTTTTTATTTCGAACATCGGGTTGATCATTATTGCCGGTTTTTCTGGGCGGTGCATGTTACGCATCATTCTTCAGAAGAATTCAATTTAACGACCGGCTTCCGTTCGTCTGTTTTGCAGCCATTATACCGGTTCATATATTTCATACCATTGGTTTTACTCGGTTTTAAACCGTTGGATATTGTATTTATGTATTCCCTTACGCAGATTTATGGAATATTGGTTCATACTCAATACATTAATAAAATGCCGCGTTGGTTTGAAGCCTTTTTTGTAAGTCCGGCGCATCACAGGGTCCATCATGCTAGTAACATTCGATACCTCGATAGAAATATGGGAATGGTGCTGATCATCTGGGATAAAATTTTCGGAACTTTCCAGGAAGAAGTAGAAGAAGATCCCGTCAAATACGGCTTGACGAAACAATTGGAAAATCCTTATCATTTTACTAACATCATTTTTCATGAATGGAAAAATATTTCTCACGACCTGCATAAAAAAATTCCGTTTTTCTTAAAATTAAAATACCTGATAATGCCGCCCGGATGGAGCCACGATGGAAGTACGAAAACTGCGCGACAATTAAGAAAAGAATTATTTGAGTCGGAAAAAATGATTTTAAGATCCACCAGCCGCGAATCAGGCAATTAAATATTTTTTCTTTTATTAGATAATGAATTTACATTTATGTAGTTTTTTATCAAACTATCCTCTTATAATTCTTTAACCTTTAAATCAAACAACATGAGCTTCATGAAAGATTTCAGAGCCTTCGCAATGAAAGGCAATGTTATGGATCTGGCAGTAGCCGTTATTATTGGCGCTGCATTTACCGCTATCGTTTCCTCGTTAGTTACTGACATCATCACTCCGGCGATATTGGCACCAATACTGGACAGGCTTGGATTGAAAGATATTGCGGAACTAAAATGGGGCGCCATAACGTATGGAAAATTTCTGGCGGCCGTAATCAATTTTATCGTTATTGCATTGGTTATTTTCTTACTGATAAAGTTCATTGCGCGGTTCCAAAAGAAAGAAGAAGCAGCGCCTGCGGCACCATCCTCTACAGATGTTTTATTAATGGAAATAAGAGATGAATTGAGAAGAAGATAGTTTTTAATTTTATAAATTTGCATCCCGCTAAATACCGGGATTTTTTTTATCCATTAAAACAAGATCTCCATTCTCCCCATTATTTTTTTAAATGAATACAGAAATTTATCAAATAAAATTACCGCAGTTTGAAGGCCCTTTTGATTTACTTCTATTTTTTATAGAGCGCGACGAGCTGGATATCTATAACATTCCGATTACGAAAATAACCAACGATTTTCTGGATTATATTCATAACTCTGAATCACTGAATATTGAACTGAGCAGCGAATTTATTTTATTCATCAGTACCTTAATGCGCATTAAAGCGAAAATGCTGTTGCCGCGCAAAGAATTGGATCCACAGGGAAATGAAATAGACCCGAGACAGGAGCTGATCGATAAAATCCTTGAATATAAAAGATTTAAAGAAGCTTCTCAAAAAATGAGTGAAATGGAAGCGCTGAGAATGTTGATGGTAAAGCGTGGTAACATCCGTGAAGAACTTTCTCTTATTGGTGAAGAAGCTTCCGAAGGGACGGAAATTCAAACGGTAACTTTATTCAAATTAATGAAGGCATTTGAAAAAGTAGCACAGCGCTTGCTGGATAAAAAAAATCGGCCTGTTCATACCGTTATCAGTTATAATTATACTATGGAAGGTACGCGCCAATATATGCTTGGCCTCATTAAATCTGAACGTTCTCTTTCTTTTGAAAAGATTTTTGACGTGTGCAATGACCGTATTCATGCCATATTCCTTTTTTTAAATGTATTGGAACTGGTTCAGTTAAAATATATGACCATTATTACAGGAGAAGGAACAAACAATTTTATCATAGAATACAATGAAGAAGGCGTAAAAGAAGCAATTGCGGAAGAAGGAAATTCGATAAATACGCAACACAATTAATCTGTACAGTAAAAAATAACACTGCTCTTAAACTCTCCGTTCCAATTACTTATTCTGGCAGGATTTTTATGTGATATTTTAAAAAAAATGCCATGCAAACAGACACTGTAAGCGAACCAAAAAAGAAATCTTCAAAGAAAAAGGAGCCGGTAAAAAACTATGCTAAAACCTACAATGGGTTTAAGAATTTTGGCGATCAGCAATACACCGGTATGAAAGTAGGCCGCAGCCACAAATGGTATTATGACAAAGGCGAATGGCATGAAACGAAGATAACTCCTGACCTTTGGGAAATATCGTACAATGTTATTAAACGCAGAGCTGGGCATGCTCCGGAAGGTTCTGGTGTTCCGGTAGGAACTGAATATCATTGGTATATTCTGGCACACCAGGATGTAAAAAAATTAGATGCAAATGATTATACAACTCAAATGACCGGCATAAAGTACAAACTAGCTTTTAAAAGAGCAGGAAATGAAAAATGGAATGCAACACCAAAAACTGAAAGGAAAAGATTGGTAAAACTGCTGAAGGATTTCATTGTTCAACTGGAAAAAGGTTCGGTTCCTCTTCAGTTTGAATACAAGCAAAAAGAGTATTCAGGAGAAGCTATTCCCACGCCTCAGGTTTGCAATGAAGAACATTGTACAGAACTAGGTATCACCCTTAATGAAGAAAATCTGGGCATCATTCACTGCACCGATAAAGGTTGGAAAATGAAAAATGTAAAAGATCAAAAATTTGTAGATGCAATTGGAAACCAGATTTCATTATGGAATCAGCAAAATGAGTATGATTAAAATTTTACCGGCCGTCTTCCTTTTAAAAAATATTGACGTTTGTGTCAATTTTTTAAGCCAATTTAAGGCACATATTTTGAGCGGAAAATCATAATTACCGGTTATCAATTAATTTCCCAAAATATGCAACAAAAAAAACCATTCGATTACCCTGAAAGTATCAGGGTGGTTCCCTTACATCAGCCTACACCAGAAATTGCGAAAACAAAGAAAAAAAAGAAAGTCGCTACACAATTTACTTATCGTGGAGGCCCACTGATTCCAAATGTAGAAGTATTTACGATTTTTTGGGGTGAAGGTTGGCAAACCACTTTAAAAAACACAGCTACTCAAATAAACCAGTTTTTTCAAACTATTTTGGAAAGCACATTAATAGATCAGTTAAGTGAGTATGATACACCAAAATTTCAAATAGGAAAAGGAAAACTGACAGGAACCATTACCACTGTTGATAAAGCACCTGCACAAAGTATCACAGACACGCAAATTCAAAAACAACTTCTGAGCTGGATCAAAAGCAATAAAGCATTCCCAAAACCAAATGGCAACACGCTTTATTTTACGTATTTCGATTCAGGAATCAGCGTCTCCATGGGCGGCAGTGCTTCATGCAGTTCTTTTTGCGGATATCACAATAATGCAGACAATAACACCTTTTATGCGGTAATGCCTTATCCGGAATGTACCGGTTGCCTGGGAGGCAATAAAGCTTTCGATGCATTAACCGGAACCAGCAGTCATGAGTTGTGCGAAGCAATTACCGATCCGATTCCCGGAAGCGGCTGGTATGATGATAATTATGGAGAAATCGGCGATATCTGTGCGTGGAAATTTAAAACTTTGGACAATTATAATGTCCAACTCGAATGGAGTAACAAGAAAAATAAATGCGTTTAAAAATATTCATTGATTAAACGAAGAGAAAATTCGATAGTTGTAAACGAACACCATTTCAAGAGCATTTTTAATAAATGAAAATCCGTTTTACCTCATTTCTTCTGCTAACTTTGCTTGATAAATATTTACGATTATCATGGTAAAAATGGGCGAGTATAATGTGATGAAAGTCATCAAAGAGAAGTCAATGGGCGTTTTTCTGGATGATGGTGATACAGGCATTTTATTACCAAAAAGATTTGTTCCGCACGGTACAAAAATCGGAGATGAACTAACTGTTTTTTTATATCATGATGGTGAAGACCGGCCAATCGCTACTACACAAAAACCTTTAGGAAAACTTGGTGATGTTGTAAAATTGAAAGCGGTTAGTGTTACAAATCAAGGCGCATTTTTAGATTGGGGATTGATGAAAGATCTTTTTATCCCTAAATCAAAAATGAAAAATTACATGATTCCAAATGGTGAATACCTGGTAAAAATCGTGATGGACGAAAAGACAGGAAGACTTGCTGCTACTGAAAAATTAGAAGCATTTTTATCTAATGAACATCTAACGGTAAAAGAAAAAGATATTGTTGATCTGATCGTTTACCGGCGTACAGATATCGGCTATGAAGTGATCATCAATAATATTCACAAAGGCATTTTGCATCACAATGAAATTTATAGAAATATTGCCATCGGAGATCGTTTTCAAGGTTTTATAAAAAATATTTTGCCCGAAAATAAAATCGATGTTACAGCCGGAAAGCCAGGCTATAACCGCGTTGAAGACGAAACTGAGAAAATTATTCGTTTACTGAATGAAAATGATGGCTACCTTCCCTATCATGATAAATCGTCGCCGGAAGATATTTATTCATTCTTCGCAATGAGCAAAAAAACGTTCAAAATGGCAACCGGAAATTTATACAAGCAACAGAGAATCACCTTTACAAAAACAGGTATTCAGCTGATTGAAAAATGAATTTTGAGAAATTGCTACCACGCATTTTTTTGATCTTCATTCGTTCTTTCCGGAATTTCCGCGGGATGAATTCTCCAGTCCGGATCATATTTTGCAAACATCGCAAGCCACACGGTCCTCGAAATTCTCATAAGTGGAGGCTGCAGAGCCAGAATTAGAATCGCGTTTAATACCAACCAATAAAAAATCCGGTTGTCATTATAGGAAATTCCTACTATTATCCAAAAAGCGATAAAAGTAGCAACACTGATGGCAACGGTAAGTCCATAACTTACATAACTGGAACCGTAATAAAAACCAACCTCAATATCAAAATATTGACCGCAGACCGGGCACGTATCATACATTTTCATGAAGCCTCTTGAATAAGGTCTTTTATTAACAAACATATCCCCCAGCCGGCAGCGTGGACATTTGCATTGCAAAAGATTTAGTATCCCCGGCTTTTCTTTCTTACTCTCTGCATCCATGTTTTTTCTTTTTCTGAAGGCAAAATTACGGGAAAGAAATGGAGATAATTTATGATCTATCTCATTTGAAATATGGGGTGAATATTGCTAGACGACTTTTTTACGTTCAGGTTTTAAACCTACTTTATGTCCATAAGCTGCGAAATACAAAATAAATAAATAACACGGAACCATGATCCAAAAAGCCTGCTGAAAACCAATTTTTTCTCCCAGGCTTGCCCATATTTTCGGTAAAACTGCTCCACCGGCGATTCCGATTATCAGTAAAGCTGACCCTGCTTTCGTAAATCTTCCCAATCCATGAATAGTAAGCGGCCAGATGGCGGGCCAAACTAGAGCGTTTGCCAAGCCCAGCAAAGCAATAAAAAACACTGAAGTGTATCCCGAAGTAAAGATGGCGAGTAAAGTAAAAATAATTCCGAGAATTGCACATCCCTTTAGCGCTGTCGTTTGGGATATGTATTTTGGAATCGTAACGATACCAATTAAATATCCAATCAGCATTCCGATCATCGTGTAAGTGGTAAAATGTTTGGCAATATCCAGGCTGATACCAATTGCTTTTCCATAAACCTGGATGATATCACCCGCCATTACTTCAACTCCAACATATAAAAACAGTGTGACAAAACCAATCCATAAATAAGGAAAACTAAAAATCGTCTGTCCATCACCGTTAGCTTCATTTGTCTCCATATCTTCTCCTTCGGCTTTTACTTCCGGAAGGCTGGAGAAATAAATAAATACGGCCAGGGCAATTAAAACTGTTGCAATAATAATGTAAGGAACAATTACCCTCGATGCCAGCGCGTCTAATTCTACTGCTTTTTCCGCCGGATTCAGCGTCTTTAATTTTTCAACAATGGCATCTGAATTTTTTAATAGAAAAGCGCCCATAACTAATGGAGCGAGCGCGCCGGCTCCCTTGTTGCAAATTCCCATTACACTGATTCTTTTTGCCGCACTTTCCAACGGTCCGAGAATCGTAATGTAAGGATTAGAAGCTGTTTGGAGCAAAGCCAATCCGGTCCCGATAACAAATAAACCGGTTAAAAATAATCCGTACGTTCTTGATTGTGCAGCTGGAATAAAAATTAATGCACCAACGGCCATTAATACCAATCCCCACATCATTCCATTTTTAAAACCTGTCTTTTTTAAAACCCATGAAGAGGGGAAGGCCATTACAGCATAAGAAATATAAAATGCAAACGTGACGAGAACTGCCTGTGACGTTTCTAGTTGACAGGCAATTTGCAAATAAGGAATCAACGTACTGTTAAGCCAGGTTACAAAGCCAAAAATAAAAAAGAGGATGCCGATAATTACAATTTCTGAAGTATAATTTTTTTTGCCCGTGGTGAGGTTTTGGTTCATCGAAATTTTTTTTAAGAAATGGAGAATCAATTGCGTGAAAATATAGAAATAACCGGTAAAACCAAACCAATCAAAAATATAAAAGACGAAACTAGATGATTCTTCGTAATAGGAGGATTAAACAAACGATTGCGCTATTTTTTTGACATGAAACAGAAAACCTGAGGAAATAAAAATGGCGATATTTGTTTATTTACTGATACTTTGATTCGTTTCCTATTGAAACATACCAACGGCTTTGCATAGACAAAAATCTTTTCCTTACTCAAATAAGATTTTGGCGGCGAAAAGCATTATGATTTTAATTTATGTCCATTGTATTTTTCAAAATGTATATCCATTATTTTTGCGTCAAAGAAGCATTCCCATTGGCTTATGAAGATAGTATCAGTCCTTTTTGCTTGCCTGTTTTTATTCGATTCAGGATTGACGGCACAAACTGTTTCGGATTACCATCCTTATAAAGCGATGAGTCCTGCTCAATTGCAGAAATACCGGCAATCCATTTGGGATACTTTACCTGCAGCGGTTGGTTGGGTAAATGATTTTGAGGGATTATATAACCCGGTTCAGGAAAATAACCTGGAAAGTATGCTACAACACCTTGAGAAAAGAACCAGCATTGAAATTTGTATTGTAACAGTTGATTCCAATATGGTTGCTGACAATAAATTTGACGATTTTGCCTATCTCCTTTTAAAAAAATGGGGCATTGGAAAAATTTCAAAAAGCAACGGAATCGTGATTTGTATTTCAAAAGATTATAGAAAAATATTTGTTTGTACCGACTTTGGTATCAATAAATACATGGATTATGATGAAAAATACCGGATCATCAATAAATATATTATTCCTTCTTTTGCAAAAAACGATTATTACCAGGGCACTCTTGATGGATTAAATGCCATCATTAAAAGAATAGACAAAAAATGGAAGCATTATAACTGATTAATCTGAAAATGGGAAAATTATAAACTCAGAATAATCGACTAATTAATCCAATTTAAAAGTCTGCTTCATAGCTTTCATCATTCCTGTTGTAGACCATTGACCTGGCACGATCATCCTTCTCACTGTATATAATGGTTCTGTAGAATCGCGTTTTGTAGATAAAATAAAAGCCATTTTAAATCCGGCCTTTTTCAATTGCGGGATTGCTGCAGCATTCCATAATCCATAAGGATAAGCAAAATAAGCAGCTGGTTTTCCGGTAATATCTTCAATGGTTTTACGCGGTTTTACAAATTGTTTTTCCCAATCCTCGCCCTGGTATTTGGTTACCATATGATGATCCCATGTGTGTGATTCCACTGCATTTCCATCATCTGCCAATTGTTTCAGTTGTTCTTTGGTCATGTATCTCGGACGATTAATGGAAATAGTCATGATAAAAAAGACGCCTTTAAATCCGTATTTTTTCATTTCCTGGTATCCGATACTAAATTGTTCCTCATCGGTATCGTCAAAGGTGAGCATTACTGGTTTTGCAGGAAGTGCGCCTCCGTGTACGAGATAATTATACAGTTGATTAGGTAGAACTGTTTCATAACCACTGTCTTTAAGCGCTTTCATTTGTTGTGCAAACTGAGCCGGCGATACAGAGTAACTTTTCAAGGTTTCACTTTGTCCGGGCTTCGGCTCGCGAATGTGATGATAGCACAGCACAGGCACTTGCCTTTTCGCAAAAATAGCGGCAGCATCTGCGACAGGAGTGTTCATTTCTGCGTTGGAAGAAGTAGAATCTGCCTTTACAGTACTTGCAGATTTTGTCTTTTGATCTTTATCTTTTGTAGCTGTGGCAGAATTGCATCCTGCCAAAATGGAAACGCAAAATGCAATAAAAACAACGGTTTTCATAAAAAATGAGAATTACTGGTATTGAATGTAAATTGGTTTTGGGGTAAATTTTAATAATTCCTGCGGCGTATAAAGCTGATTAGCACCGGTTCTGGTATCATTCTTATAAAATAATTTAAATCCTGTAAATTCAACCGGTTCTTTGTAAATATAAAGCAGGTAGGTCGAGCGTTTCAATGTTTTATCTCCCCAGCCATCCATGTCCATCACTACCTGCACTTCCGGTACTTTTTTTATCTGCTTGTAATTGGTGATCATTCCTTGAGTAAAACGGTGAACAATTAAAATTTTAGGAGGAAGGTTGTATTTTTTTACCAAAGCAGCTAAATCATCAATAGCCGTATTGACATCGTCTGCACTGAATGTTCCAATCTTTTTTCCGGGAACGTGGCCGTCTTTCATTGAAAATTCAGGATCAATTCCCAGATGCACCTGGGGCAACTGTAAATATTTTTCCAAAGGCGGCACTTCGTCTCTCACAGAACTGTGTCCAACCTGTACATCAAGAAACACAAGAGCATCAATACTATTTGCCCAATTTATAATTGTATCAATCTGGCCGGAAGGCATGCGCATCCGGTGTTTTCCATCTTTTCCTGGCGCTCCCTGTGCAGTAACAGCGATGTAATGCAAAGCCGGTATTACCGGAATCGAAGAATCTGCGGCCTGCCAATGTGCAACTTCTTCTTTCAGCTTTTTAAGCATTTCATTTTTTGGTAATTCACCCAAAATACCCATTTTCTTTGAATACAAATTGCCATAAAAGGCAACAATACGATGAAAAGGTAAAACGGCTCCCGGCAAAGGATAAGGCATTTTTGCCGGCCACTTGTCGGTAGTGTCGTGATTGGCAAGATTCGCAAGAAGTTTGTTGAACAAAGCTGTGTCAACGGTTTTTTTCTCATATACTTTTCCTTTCTCAATATTCTGCTCTTTTTTTGCAGAATCAGTAAGAGATTTGGCCGCTAAATGATCGCTCGCAGATTGGCCGCTGTTGCAGGCAGTAAACAAACATAAAACGGCGAAAGTGATTGGGGCAATAGCCAGGTAAACTCTAGTTTTCATGGGGCGAAGTTATCTTAAAAAAGGATCAATTATATTTTAAATTCACAAAATTTTGTTACAGAAAAATGAGCATTAATTACCAATATTTTGATATTTATCCAGGTCAATTTGGGATCCTTTTGCAAACATTTTTCTTAAAATAAAAAACAATACGATTTCAATAATTACAATGATTAGAAAACGAAAAGAACTGACAGAATATTTTCCGGTAACCCAGAAATAAAATAAAGCTGACAAACTAAAAACTGCAGCAACCAGAGCTACCAGCCATTTTATTCTTTCAAGTGCCAGGTAAGCTTTGTGGACAACTTCTTTAGAAACTGATGCATCTGGCGTTATTTTTTTTAAAAGAAAGAAGTTTTTTGTCGCATCGCATATCAAAGGAATTAATTGCAGCCATGCAAGAATTAAGAAAATATAGTGGCCCAAAAAGGTAAACTTGGCAGAAATTAACAGGCATAATAAAAATAATGAACCATACACGAGAGGAATAAAAAGAAAATCCAGGTAAAGGTAAATTTTGAGGCAGCGTAATGATCTCCTCGACAATTCTTTTGGCAATAAAAAAATGCCCCGGATGTAAGTTGTTAATTCCAATGAAGAATCGGGAAATTCGAGATCAAGGATGCTGAATTTTCTAACAAATACATGCAGCGTATAAAAATTTTTGCTGAGCAATTTTGCAAAAGCGCCGAGTAGCAGCATCAAGCCAAAGATGACGCAAAAATAACTGACGATATTTTGCATTTGTAATGTGTTATTCACTTTTGATTTCTTTTAATTCATTCTTCACGATTTGGGGAATATGCTCTGTTGTAAGTTTCGCCTGCATTTGTATCCGGTCATTTTTATATTGGTTCCAATCGAATCCAATCAAAAATTCGGTAGCGGCTTTTGCGCCCAATACAAACATGTCGATTTTATCCTGGTCTTTTATAAAAAAATTAAGCCAGTTGTAGTCTGACAAAGGAATTTTGCCAATTCCTTTTTCAAAAAATTTATTTTTTAATAAAAAGTCTTTATCATAATAATATCTGATCGTGTTGAACATTCTTCCCAGATAACCCAAAAAAGTCCAGTGAATTGGGTTTGTTGATTTATTTTCAGGCTTGCTGTCGTCAAGGTCAATTCCTAAAGATGGCAATCGTGGAACAAATATTTTTGGATTGTAAAAAATATCAATTGGGAAATTTGAAAGAATGCCACCATCTACAAAACGAACTTCAGATGGCGGATTGTGTTCATCCAAAGTATCCAGCCATGCTTTTTTTATTTCCGGTGATTCGTTTGGTATATTGTTAATAAAATAAGATTCAAAGAATACAGGAATTGCCATAGAAGCACGGATAAAACCTGCAGGTTGCAAGGTATCAATATCTTTTTCTTCACGAAAAAGATTACACATAGCGGGAAACTGAATCTTGTTTTGCGTTACCAATTCTGAGGCAATAAAAGTAACGTCGCCACAAAGTGAATCAATCGTTTCGGGATTTTCAGGACGTAAATATAGTTTCGGAAGTGCCGCTGCTTTTTTATTCAGATCGGATACTTTTAGCACGCCATTCGAAATCAATTGTTTCTTTATCCAATCATAAAAATAATTTCCCGGATTAATTCCATAGCCGGCATTCTTGAGCTTCTGAATTGTTCTGGAAATATAAAAAATTAAAAATGCAATCAACAGAGAATAGAAACCGGTGACTACAAAAAACAATTTGGTAACGATCGAGAGCAAGAAAAACTTTTGCTGAAGACCGAAAAAAATAACATCTGCTGAAATTAACAGAACGCCGGTTATGATTAATCCTTTAAACCAGTTTTCCATTTTTTTGGTAAAATCTTCCTGCGTAATAAATTTTTTAATAATCCATTTTGCTGCAGGATTGCCATCCACAAGATCAAAAAAATTGAGGTCGCACAGCGACTTTAAAATTCTTTTTGACTTCATATCTTTTTTCTCTCCGATCACCGTCATCAATGCAGTATTTATCGCTCCTGCGCTTGTACCCGCAAGCCTGACAAAACGAATTCCCATTTGTTCCAGGATATAAGTATATCCAACCAAAGCCACGCCCAGCACGCCTCCACCTTTTTGCACCAGGTTTACATATTGGTTTCCCTCATCATCATATACATCAGAAACAATAAACGGACGATTGTTCTTTCTGAATGCCGTATCCAACTGTTCCAGGCATTGAAGCACTTCGGGATGATTGGTAAAATCTTCAGTGGTCAGTTCTGTCTTCCTTGAACGATCAGTTTTTGATGAAGGCATTAATGATTGAATTATTGAATGATTAAATTATTAATCTTAAAACCAGAATCTGTGTTATTTTTTGGTTTGCTGATTTAATATTTAATGATTGAATTTTTAAATTATCGAATGATTGAATTGCAAAATAAAATGTCAACTATTTGTTCATTTACTGAGAACGTAACTTATCAATTTTGACGATGGAACCTTCCAACTCATTTGGAATTAATATAACTATCGAGATGGTCAATTGTTTCCTTCTGCACGAGTACAGTTTGCTTCACCACGTCGCTTATTGAAATGATTCCGGCAAGTTTATTTTCTTCAAAAACAGGAAGATAGCGGATGTTGTTTTTTGTAAGAAGCTCCATACAATATTCAACGGTATCTGATGGTTTTAAATGAGGAAAATCTGCAATCATGATATCACTCACTTTGGTATCCGTAGAATTTTTCCCCTTCAAGATTACCTTTCTTGAATAATCGCGTTCGGTAATAATTCCTTTGAATTTTTCATCTTTCATGACGACGACAGAACCAATATTATTTTCGGCCATTACTTTTAAAGCATCAAGTACGGAAGTTTCCGGCAAAACCGAAATGGCTTTATTTCCTTTGCGTGCAAGGATGTCGCTGATTCTGTTCATGATTTTTGTTTTTGGATTTAAAAATGGAATTTACGAAAGTATTTTTATAAAAACCAGCGATAGAAGGAAATGTGAAATGATGGTGCAAATTTTTATGGTTTGTCAACAAAGGAACAAATACCTTGATTTTTGATCAGGCAAACAGTTTAAAAAACTTTCATCGAACATCAGCAAACAAACAAATAATTGATTTTTCTATTTATCTTCATTGATAAATAACTATGCCTTTTGATTTTAAAAGTAAAGAAGCATAATGCAGACAGCCTTACAAATATTATTGGGAATAGTAGCAATAATCTGTTTATCAGGCGGAACGAATCTTTTGATAAAGGGAACCACGTCTTTTTTGTCAAAAACAGATTTGCCAAATCCTGTATTAGATAATCTTTTCCGGTTTTTAAGCGGAATCTACTTTGGCCTTGGATTTCTGATGGCGTGGGTTGTTTTTAATCTTTCTGAGGTAACCGACTTAATTTATTTTATCGGCATTGTTGTTATTTTCTCCGGATTAGGCAGGTTGTATTCAAAAATAAAAGTTGGTTCGGCAGGTAAATATTTTGAGTATATAATGATCTTTGAAATCATACTCGGAATCAGTATCATTCTTCTTGAATATTTTAGATAAAACATAGATTATAGCATTGTTAGCGGCAATGATCAAAATGGATGTTGTAGTAGAATTGTATTTTTCATTGCTAATACAACAGCTTCGCGTCTTGAATACAAATTTAGAAGTCTCCACTCCGTTAAAAAAGCCCATTTTATTATCTTTGCAGGATGAATCTTAATGAAAAACCAACCGTTCGTATTGCAATTTTAGATCTATATGAAGGACATGAAAACCAGGGCATGCGTGGCTTGCGTGAAATCATCAAACATTTTGGCGAAATAAATGATTTACATATCGTCTCAAAAGAATTCGATGTAAGGCAGAAAAATGAATTGCCTGATATGTCTTACGATATTTATTTTAGCAGTGGAGGTCC
>Ga0134125_10000928_pt1 | contig 37363 bp, 26 predicted proteins | sample KB31751_FD_96464 | JGI IMG/M metagenome (GOLD analysis project Ga0134125, IMG submission 96464) | Terrestrial soil microbial communities with excess Nitrogen fertilizer from Kellogg Biological Station, Michigan, USA - KB3-175-1 | ecosystem: Environmental > Terrestrial > Soil > Unclassified ...
AATTCAAAAAAATCCGCGAGCCGGTCGAAGCGGAGCGTTTCGGTATCGAACCACGCGCCCGGTACGCGCCGCAGTTGCAGTTCTGCCCAGGTGACGAGTCCCGTCAAGCCGAGTCCGCCGAGGCTGGCAACAAACCAGTCCGCGTTTTCTGTTTTCGTGCAGATGATGCGACGGCCGTCGCTGCGCTGCAGTTCGAAGGCAATGACATGGCAACCGAAACTGCCCGCGACATGGTGGTTCTTGCCATGGATGTCATTGGCGATCGCGCCGCCGACGGTGACGAAGCGGGTACCGGGAACGACCGGCAGGAACCAGCCGCGTGACACGCAGAAGTCCAGAATCGTGCCGAGCAGCATGCCGCCCTCGCAGCGCAGCACGCCGGTCGCCGGATCGAATGCGATGAAGCGGTCCAGGCCGCGCGCATCCAGCAGCGTGCCTCCGTCATCCAGACAGACGTCGCCATAGCTGCGGCCGTTGCCGCGCGGCAAGGCGTGGCTTTCGAGCGCGGGCAGCGGCGCGAGGCGATCACGCAGGCGGATCACCTGCTGCGTTGCGCGCGGATAGCGCCCCCAGGATTGCAGCGCGTCGCTCACCGGATCGCCAGCAACACCACGATCGCGGCGAGCACCAGCAACACCATGCTGACCTTGTCGCGCGCCGCGAAGACCACCGGATCGTCGTGCATTTTTCCGCGATGGGCGATGATCCACGTGCGGCTGATCCAGTACAAAAGCAGTGGACACAGCAGCCACAGGAAATACGGCCGGCGATACAGTTCGGCGCTGGCCGTGCTGTTGATGTACAAGGCCAGCACCAGCACGCTGAGGTAACCGCTCGCGCCGCCCAGCGATGCCAGCAACTCGTAGTCGCCGGCCACGTAGCCGCGGCCGGGGGCCGTGCCGGACGCGACCTGCCGCTGTGCTCCCAATTCCGTGTAGCGCTTCACCAGCGCAAGGCTGAGGAACAGGAACATGGCAAACGCCAGCAGCCAGAACGAGAATTGCACATGGATGGCGACGGTGCCGGCCACGATCCGAACGGTGTAGAGCGTCGCGAGCACCAGCACGTCCAGCATCGCGATTTGCTTGAGGCGCAGTGAATAGGCGAGCGTGAGGACGTAGTAGCCGAGCAGCACCAGCGCAAAGCGGGGCGCCAGCGCGCTGGCCGCGGCGAACGCAGCCAGCGTCAGCAGCGCCGCAAGCGCAAATCCGCCGGTGAGTGGCAGGTTTCCCGCAGCGAACGGCCGGTTCCGCTTGCGCGGATGCCGGCGGTCCGCCTCGAGATCGAACAAGTCATTCAGGACGTACACGCCGGACGCACACACTCCGAAAATCACGAACGCCGCGCCCGCGCGCGCGGCGGCCACCGGATCGGTCACCAGATGCGCAGCGATCAGCGGCACGAACACCAGGACGTTCTTCAGCCATTGATGGAGACGCAACGCCTGCAACCAGGTGCGCAAGCCGCGGTGCTCCCGCGAAAGCACGTCGACTGCTCCGCACACAGCGGCGGCCCGTGCGGCGATACCGGCGCCGGCATTGGCCACGATGGCGCGGCGGGCATGCCGCCAGATCGCGAGGTCGCGCCGCTCGTTGCCGACGTAGTCGAAACCGCGTTCGCCGAATCGTTCGACCAGCGCATCCGCCTTGTTGCGTCCGGACAGGTTGGCCGCGCCATCAGTGGACATCACCTCGCTGAAGCCGCCGACATGGTTCGCCACCGCCTCGGCGATGGCGCGGTCGGCGGCGGTGCACAGCACGACCGGCCTGCGCGGACTCTCGGCTTGCACCAGTTCGCAGACGCGCTCGTCGTAAGGCAGCGTCGTCGCGTCGGGAAGAGCCCGCCTGGCGACTTCGTGTTTCAGATGGCCGCGTCCGCGCAACAGCCAGAGCGGCAGGGCGAACGCATACAACGGATTTCGTTTCAGCAACGCCAGAACCGATTCGACCAACATGTCGCTGCGGACCAGCGTGCCGTCCAGGTCCACGCACAGTGGAACCCCTTCGGAAACGCTGGATGTCACGGTTCCATCATTCATGCAACGGGCACGGTCCAGTCAGTCGGCGCAGTGTAATTGGAAAGGTCGCGGCCACGCCGGCTGGTGCATGCGGTGTTCTGGGGCGTGTTGCACCATCGGTCCGGGCTCACGGAACATGGCGGCTATACTCCGATGAGACTGCGGAAGCGTAGGCAGCGCGAGATCGTAGCCGCGCTCGCTCGTGCAGGAATCTAGGCAGGGACCTCAAACAGGTGCGCGTCGCTCGGCCGGGGATGCGCGTTCCCGGCAGCGTTCGCATGGCCGGCGTGCCATGGTCGCATGACCCTGAGGCGCAGGGAGGCAAAGAACTGATGATGACCAAGCCCGAACGAGTGCGTCGATCCTGATCGGGACCGCCATTCTGCTGCTGGCGCTTCCGGCGCTGGCCGTCCACGCCTGGATGGCCGCGACGTTTCCGTCCTACCTGCACGGCAGCTTCGGTCAGGATCTGGTGTTCGTGTTTGCATGGTGCGGGCTGCTGGTGCTCGCGGTGCGCTGGCGGCTGCTGCGCATCATGTCGATAACGTCGCATTGATCGCCTACCTCGCGTGGCCGTTCCTGGTGCTGGGTGAGGCCGCGTCGTACTACCTGCAGGCTGACATTCAACGCACGCTTCTTCGCACATTTGAATCCGGCCAACCTGGGCGCGGGGCTGGATGCCTTTCCGGTCATGATCGGCGGCGGCATCGCGGTATTCGGCGTGATGCTGGTCGTATGCGCGGGGATGCTGGGATAGCTGTGGCGAAACGGGCGTTCATGGCAGGTGGTGACCGCAGTGCGCCGGGCGCTGCCGGTAGCGGATTGGTGGACGATGCGGTGACCGATGCCGTGCTGCGCAAGGCATTGTGGTCGCGCGAGAACGAATTCGAACTGTGCAAGAAGGACACGCTGGTTCGCCACACGGAGGATGGCGATTTCGACGTGGGCGGGCGCGAATTGGGAATGTCGCTGCAGGGCCGGGCCGCCGTGGGCGTGTACGGCGGCCAGTCGCTGGATTTCTTCATCGACAATGCCAATGCCAAGCTGGTCATCGTGGACAGCGACCAGCAAGCCGCCGCGCTGGCCGCGCGCGGCGATGCCAGCGTCCTCAGCATCTCCAGATCCCGCGACGGCGAAGCTCCACGCGAGCTGTTCTCGGTGGATTGGCTGGGACACCACGGCGCGCGTGCGCACATCGCCGACGTGCCGAGCCTGACCGGGCTTGCGATCACGGCCGCGCACTACGGGGACTTGATCGCCAGGGCAGACCGCGCACCGAGGGGTGCTTCGCTCGACCTGAGCCGCGCTTTCCAGGTCGCCACGGCGCCGCCCCCGGAGTGGCCGGATTCCGGTATCGATTTCACCACGCCCGACGCGGCCACCTACGGCACCGGTTATGGCTGGCTGCCGCCCGTCGGCTGGGGCAGTTGGACCATCGGCCCTGGCGCGGTCATGGAGTTCCGCGTTCCGGAAAAGCTGTGCCACTCGGGTGCGATCTTGAAGATGCGCGTGGATCCCTACCTGCCGCCTTCGCGCGCCGACCTCGAGACGGGCGTATGGGTGAACGGCAAGTTGGCGACGACCTGGCATTTCAACGCGGACGGCAAGTTTTCCTCCAACACCGTCGGCGATTCGGACAAGCATCGCGTCATGGAAGTCGGGGCGCCGCTCGATACCGGCGCAACCTGCGATGCGCGGGTTGAGCTGCGCTTCGCGCGCCCCGGTGCTCCCAGCCGCCCTATTCCAAGGCCGAAGACCCGCGGCCGCTCCAACTGCTGGTGCAGGGAGCAAGCGTCGTGTCTGCGCAATCGCCGTAACCCGCTGCATGCTGGACGCGTTCAGCAAGTGCCGCGAGAATGGCGGCTTCGTGCGCCCCGCGGCTCCCCCTTTCCGGTTTCCTTGCGATGAAGATCATGTTGCTGGCGATCTGGCACTATCGCCATTTCATCCTCACCTCCATCCGCAACGACCTGCGCACCCGGTTTGCACGCAGCAAGCTGGGGGCCACGTGGGCGATCCTGCAACCGCTGGCGCAGGGCGCGATTTATGCGCTGGTGCTGGGGCGCATCCTGGGCAGCAAGCTGCCTGATACCAACAACAAGTATGCCTATGTGGTTTACCTGCTGGGTGGCCTGCTGGGCTGGACGCTGTTTGCCGAACTGATCACGCGCTGCCTCACGATCTTCGTCGACAACGCCAGCCTGCTGAAGAAGATGGTGTTCCCGCGCATCTGCCTGCCATTGATCGTGTCGGGATCGTGCCTGTTGAACAATTTGTTCTTGCTGGCCGCGACCCTCTTCATTTTCGTGCTCATCGGCAATTATCCAGGCTGGATGTGGCTGTGGTTGCCGGTGCTGATGGCGATCACGCTGCTGTTCGGGCTGGCGCTGGGCTTGATCCTGGGCGTGCTGAACGTGTTCGTGCGCGATATCGCGCAGGTGATGAACGTGGTCATGCAGTTGTGGTTCTGGCTGACGCCGATCGTGTATGCCATCGGCATCCTGCCCGGGCACTTCGCGCTGGTGTTGAGGCTCAACCCGATGTACGCGATCTGTTCGTCGTACCAGCAGGTGCTGCTGTGGGGCCATCTGCCACATCTGAAAACGCTGGGCGCGATCGTGGTGTTGTCGCTGGTGTTGTTGACGGCCGGCATGTTGCTGTTCCGGCGCGCCTCGCCAGACATGGTGGACGTGCTGTGAGCGCACCGGTGCTGCAAGTGGAAGGGCTCGGCAAGGCTTTCCGCGAATATCGTGCGGAATGGCGCCGGATGGCGACATGGTTTGGCGTCGCTGCGCACGCGACCAGCGAAGCGTGGGTACTGCGCAACATCGGGTTCCAGGTGTGCGCCGGCGAGAGCGTGGGCATCGTCGGGCAGAACGGCGCCGGCAAGAGCACCCTGCTGAAACTCGTCACCGGCACGCTGCGCCCCACCGAAGGCACGATCGCCGTCGACGGGCGCATCGCCGCGATCCTCGAACTCGGCATGGGTTTCAACGCCGATCTCACGGGCCGCGAAAACGCCCGCTACACCGCGGGCCTCATGGGGATGAGCCCCGACCAGATCGACGCGATCATTCCCGCGGTCGAGGCCTTCGCCGAAATCGGCGAGTATTTCGACCAGCCGCTGCGCACCTATTCCAGCGGCATGCAAATGCGCGTCGCGTTCAGCGTGGTGACCGCGGTGCGCCCGGAAATCCTCATTGTCGATGAGGCGTTGTCGGTGGGTGACGCGTATTTCTCGCACAAGAGCATGGCGCGCATACGGCGGTTCCGGGAGGAGGGCACGACGCTGCTGTTCGTTTCGCATGATCCAGGTGCCGTCCAGTCCCTGTGTGATCGGGCGATCCTGCTCGACCGCGGGCGGCTGTTGCTGGACGGCGAGCCCAGCCAGGTGATGGATTACTACAACGCGCTGATCGCCGAGCGGGAGAACGCAACCGTCGAGGTGCGGCAGCTCGACACCGGTGGAGCGCAGACCATTTCGGGTACCCGCGAGGCCGTGGTCGAATCGATCGGACTGTTCAACGCGGCGGGCGAGCCGGTCGAATTCGTCAACGTCGGAGAAGCGGCCGAAATGCGCGCGCGGATCGCTGTCCAAGACGACATTCCGCGGCTGGTGTTCGGCTACATGATCAAGGATCGACTGGGGCAGCCGGTGTTCGGAACCAATACGCACCACACCGGGCAATCGCTGGAAGGTGTGCGAAAGGGTACGGTGGTGGAATACCGGGTGGCTTTTCCCATGAACTTCGGCCCGGGCAGCTATTCGATATCCACCGCCTTGTGCAGCACCGATACCCATCTCGTCAACAATTACGAATGGCGCGACCTCGCCCTGGTCTTTACCGTGGCCAACCAGGATCGTGATCCTTTCGTCGGCTGTGCGTGGGTCCCCCCGGTGATCGAGGTACGGGTGTCGTGATCTCGCGTCGCCTCTCGATCCGCCTGCGCAGATTCCTGCGCAGGCGCGTGCTTCGCGAGGACGTCGGGGTCCGTGATTCGGACAAATCACGCCGCGACCTGCTGGATGAAATCTATCTGCTGCGCGATGTCGCCGGCGACCGCTTGCAGAAGATCACCGCGATGCAGGCGCGCATCGATGCCTTGCGGCGCGAGTTGAAGATGGCGCGCCGCGCGCCGCTGCAGCCGGAACGGACCGCGACGGCCGGAGAGGCCGAATCGGCGCCGGACGAAGTGCGGGATGCGCGGCCGCGGTTGTACGTCGACGTCACCGAACTCGCGCTCAAGGCAGGACAGACGGGCATCCAGCGGCTGGTGCGGGAGACGCTGCGCGCACTGCTGGCTGCGCCGCCCGACGGTTACCAGGTCGAAGCGGTGCGCGCCGTGCCGGGTGAGTCGTATCGCCATGCGCGAGCGTTCGCGCGCGAACTGGGTGTGGCGGGAAGCGCGGAAGGTGGCGACTCCCGTGTGGATGCGCGCGCCGGTGACGTGTTCCTGGGCCTTGACCACTCCATGTATGCGGTGATCGCGAACGCGGGACAGCTTGCGGCCATGCGCGAGCGCGGCGTGCGGCTCTGGTTCGTGTGCAACGACGTGCTGCCGGTGACGCACCCGGAATGGTTTCCGCCGGAGGTGCACGTTGCATTCAAGGCGTGGCTGGAGACCATCGCCCGCATCGCCGACGGGGTTGCCTGCATTTCGCGCACGACGCAAGCCGAGCTGCGCCGCCAGCTGGACGCGCTGCCGATTTCGCAACGCCGCATGCCTGTCTTGGGTCATTTCCGGCTGGGCGGCGATATCGCAACGACCGGGGACGCCGGGGTCCTCGCTCCCGGCGAGGCAGCGGCGCTGCAACGTCTGCGCAACCTGCCGTCGTTCCTCATGGTCGGAACCCTGGAACCACGCAAAGGCCACGCGCAGGCGCTGGAAGCCTTCGAACAATTGTGGGGCGACGGCGAGAACGTCGCGTTGGTGGTGGTCGGGCTGCCCGGCTGGATGACCGACGTGATCCAGCGGCGCATCCGGCATCACGACGAACTCGGCAAGCGCCTGTTCTGGTTCATGCACGCGGGCGATGCGCTGGTCGAAAAGCTGTACGCGACATGCACTGCGCTGCTGGCGCCTTCGCAGGGCGAAGGTTTCGGGCTGCCGCTGGTCGAAGCCGCGCGGCGTGGCTTGCCGATTCTTGCCCGCGACATGCCGATCTTCCGCGAGGTGGCCGGCACGCATGCGACGTATTTCAGCGGGCTCGACGCGCCATCGCTTGCGTCCGCCGTGCGAAAATGGCTGGCTGCACACCAGCGCTGCGACACGCCTGCGGTGGCCGGCATGCCGGCCGTGACATGGTCGGAGTCCGCCGCGCAGCTCGCGCACTTGATGCTGGATCCCGCCGAGCCTGAGTGCACCCGCGCCACACAAGGAGCCGAACAGCCATGAAAACCGCATTGATCACCGGGGTATCCGGACAGGATGGCGCCTACCTCGTGCAGCTGCTGCTGGACAAGGGCTACAAGGTGTACGGCGCGTATCGCCGCACCAGTTCCGTCAATTTCTGGCGGATGCAGGAACTCGGCGTCGCCACGCATCCGAACCTGGAACTGGTCGAATACGACCTGACCGATCCTGGCTGCAGCCTGCGCCTGATCGAAAAGGCGCAGCCGGACGAGGTGTACAACCTCGCCGCGCAAAGTTTCGTCGGTGTCTCGTTCGAGCAACCGATCACGACCGCCGAGATCACGGGGCTGGGGGCGTTGCACCTGCTCGACGCCATCCGCACGGTGAAGCCCGACACGCGCTTCTATCAGGCCTCGACTTCGGAGATGTTCGGCAAGGTGCAGGCGGTGCCGCAGAACGAACACACGATGTTCTGGCCGCGCAGTCCGTACGGCGTGGCCAAGTTGTTCGCGCACTGGAGCACGGTGAATTACCGCGAATCATTCGGCATCTTCGGCGCCAGCGGCATCCTGTTCAACCACGAATCGCCGCTGCGCGGCCGCGAGTTCGTCACGCGCAAGATCACCGATGCGGTGGCGCGCATCAAGCTCGGGCAGCAGGAACATCTGGAACTCGGCAATCTCGATGCCAAGCGCGACTGGGGCTATGCCGCGGAATATGTCGAGGGCATGTGGCGGATGCTGCAGGCGAAGCAGCCCGACACCTTCGTGCTGGCGACCGGACGCACCGAAACCGTGCGTGATTTCGCGACGCTGGCGTTCAAGGCCGCGGGCATCGGCATCGAGTGGAAGGGCAGCGATCAGAATGAAACCGGCACCCGCACCGATACCGGCAAAATCGCGGTCAAGATCAACCCGAAGTTCTATCGTCCGGCCGAGGTGGACATGCTGATCGGCGATGCCGCGCACGCACGCGAAGTGCTGGGATGGCAGGCGCAGACTTCGCTGGAAGACCTGTGCCGGATGATGGTCGAGGCCGATTTGAGGCGAGTGGAACGCGGCGTGTCCTTTTAGTGCGATCGTCCGTGATCGCTGCAGTTGGGATGAACCCGATCAGGATGCCCCTCAAGTCATGCATATCAGAACGGCCATCCCTGGCCTGACTTTTCACAACAGCTGCTTCGAATACGCCCCATGATGATGCGCATCCGCACCCACGATTCATCGCGGCGGGCGCTGCTGACCGGTTGCCACGGATTCACCGGACGCTACGTCGCGGCCGAACTCGAAGCCGCCGGTTATGAAGTGGTCGGTTTGGCCCACGACGGCGACCCGCCACGCGAAGGCGTGTTGCGCGCGAACCTGCTGGATCGCGACGCGGTGCGGCGCGCCGTGGCCGACGCGCGCGCCGATGCGGTGGTGCATCTCGCGGCGATCTCGTTCGTGGCACATGGCGACGCGGATGAAATCTACCGCACCAACGTCGTCGGTACCCGCAATCTGCTGGAAGCGCTGGCGGCTAGCGACCACCAGCCACGCAGCGTGGTGCTGGCGAGCAGCGCCAACATCTACGGCAACGCCGAAATCGAGCCGATTGCCGAAGCAACTCCTCCCGCACCCACGAACGATTACGCGGTGTCCAAGCTCGCCATGGAGTACATGGCGCGACTGTGGATGGATCGCCTGCCGATCACCCTGGTGCGGCCCTTCAATTACACCGGCGTGGGCCAGGGCGAACAGTTCCTGATCCCGAAGATCGTCGCGCATTTCCGGCGCGGTGAGCGCGTGATCGAGCTCGGCAACACCGGCGTCGCGCGGGATTTTTCCGACGTGCGCGACGTGGCACGCGCCTACGCAGCGATCGTCGCGAAAGCGCCCGCCGGCGAGACGATCAACATCTGCTCGGGCGTCGCGCATTCGCTTGGCGACGTGCTGGACATGATGGCGGAGATCGCGGGCTACGCGATCGAAGTGCACGTCAATCCGGCTTTCGTGCGCGGCAACGAAGTGAAGCGGCTGGTCGGATCGAATGCGAAGCTGCAAGCGCTCGCAGGCTTCGCGCCGGTGATACCACTGGATGAAACCTTGCGCTGGACGTACGCGGCCTGATTGCGGTTGAAGAGCGATCAAGCCCTGCCGTACACATCCTCCAGCCGCACGATGTCGTCTTCGCCCAGATAGCTGCCGGACTGCACTTCGATCAGCTCCAGCGGCACCTTGCCGGGATTGCGCAGGCGATGCACCGCGCCCAGCGGCAGGAAAGTGCTTTCGTTCTCCGCCACCAGGAATACTTCGTCGTTGCGGGTGACCTCGGCGGTACCCGAAACGATCACCCAGTGTTCGGCGCGGTGATGGTGCTTCTGCAAGCTGAGCGCGGCACCCGGTTTCACCGTGATGCGCTTGACCTGGAAGCGGTCGCCCATGTCGATGGAGTCGTAGCTGCCCCACGGGCGGTACACCTTGCGGTGGAACATGTGTTCCTGGCGCCCGGCGGCCTTGATCCTCTCCACCAGTCGCTTCACGTCCTGCACGCGCGTGCGCGGCGCAACGAGTACCGCGTCCGGCGTATCCACGATCACGATGTCTTCCAGTCCGAGCGCCGCGACCAGACGCCGGTCGGTGCCACGCACGAAGCAATTGCGACTGTCGATGGCGATCACGTCGCCTTCCAGGCGGTTGCCGTCGCCGTCGCGTTGCGAGGCTGCCCACAACGCATCCCACGAGCCGATGTCGCTCCACGCGCAGCTGACCGGCACCACGGCGGCGCGAGTGGTTTTTTCCATCACCGCATAGTCGATGGAGGTGTCGGGCGAGGCCGCGAACGCGCCCTTGTCGGCGCGCACGAAATCCAGATCGGCCTTGGCTTTTTCGAAAGCCGCCTTGCTGGCCGCGTGGATCGCCGGGGCGTGCTGTTGCAGCTCATCGAGGTAGCGTGACGCCTTGAACAGGAACATCCCCGAATTCCACTCGTAGTCGCCGGCCTCGACGTATTTTCTTGCCGTCGCGGCGTCGGGTTTTTCCACGAAGCACTCGACGCGGAAGCCGGCCGCGCCGACGGTTTCGGCGCGCTTGATGTAGCCGAAACCCGTTTCGGGTGCCTCCGGGCGGATGCCGAACGTCACCAGCCAGTCCTGTTCGGCAAGCGGCAGCGCCTTGCCCACGGCTTCGGCGAAGCTGGAGGTGTCGCCGATCAGGTGATCGGCGGGCAACACCAGCAGCATCGCTTCGGCGTTGTTCGCGAGCGCCTGCCACGCGGCCAGCGCAATCGCAGGCGCGGTATTGCGCGGCATCGGTTCCAGCAGGATCGAGGCGCCTTCGACGTTCAGCGCGCGCAGCTGCTCGGCGACCAGAAAGCGATGCTCCTCGCTGCACACCACGATTGGCGCGCCGACGCCGGCCAATGCGCGGGTGCGTGCGACGGTCTGCTGGAACAGCGTGGCGTCGCCGCTCAACACCAGGAACTGCTTGGGCAGGTTGTTGCGCGAAAGCGGCCACAAGCGCGTTCCGCTGCCGCCGCTGAGGATTACCGGGGAAAGCATCGGTGGATTCCCGTTCCTGACGATCGCGCAATGTACCAGCGAACATACATATCGACCAGCGACCGACATGAAGCTGAATGCATGCCGGCGAGGCACAATGCGGGTCAGTATCAGGGGCGTGCCGTTTCCCGGATAATGGCGACCCCGCAGTACACCATTTCCGTATGTCGGACTCGTCCACGAAGCCGCAAGCCGATGCCTTCGGAAACACTACGCGCGCAGGCGGCACCAATGACGGATGAGCTGATCCAACAGACATTGGACGTCGATGCCGTCATGCGCCGTGTGCGCAGCGAACTGTCGAAACGCGGTGTGGCCGGGGATGGCGATTCCGGCCCGGCCACGCCGACGGTCGCCGGCACCCACTGGCGTCCCGTGGCGTCCAGATTGTCCGAACGTGATCGCTACGTTCCGGCGGATTTTTTCCGCTTCGATGACGAGGATTTCGTCGACGTGGCCTATCGCACCCTGCTGCGGAGGCCGGCCAACGACAAAGGTTCAAGGGATTATCTCGCCGCGTTGCGCAGCGGTACCGCCAGCAAAATCGAGATTCTCGGCCTGATCCGGTTTTCCGAAGAGGGAATGAGGCAATCCGTCCACGTCGACGGTTTGCTGCTCCCTTACAAATTGCATCGGTGGCGGCGTCTTCCCATTGTCGGCTGGTTCCTGGGCATGGGCATGGCTTTGGCACGCCTGCCCAGATTGGCGCGACAGCTGCAGGTGATCGAAGCGTCCGCGGCACGTGAAACACAGGCGCTCGGCCGATGGGCCAATCGCCTGGACGCAGCAATCACGAAATGCCTGTTGCAGGCCGAGAGCGAATCCAGTGTCCTGCGTGATGATCTCGCCAAAGCCAGTGCCGAGATCGGGAAGATCACTGCGACTCAGGAAGCGCTCGATGCAACGTTGCGCGACAACGACGCCGGAAACAAGGCCGAATTGGCAAAACTCAATGAAGCCTTGCGTAGTGATCATCGTCGGCTGCTGGCGATGCTGGAGCGGCTGACTATTTACCTCGATGGTGCGATGCGCCAGCCCGCCGCTGGCGGGGGTGGCATCGCGCCGCCCGAGCTGCAATCCATGGAGCAGCAGTATGCGTCGTTCGAGGAAGTCTTCCGCGGCGAGCGCAACCAGATCAAGCTGCGCGTCTCGCACTATCTCGGAGTGCTCGCGGCAGCCGGCATTGTCCCGGACGGAGGCGACGTTGTCCTCGACCTGGGAAGCGGCCGCGGAGAGTGGCTGGAAGTGCTTGCCGAGCATGGTTACCACGCGCGTGGCGTGGACTTGAACCGGGGCATGCTCAAGGAATCGGAGGCGCGCGGTCACGACGTGGTCGAAGCCGATGTGCTCAGCTATCTGAAGGCGCAGGACGGCGATTCGATCGCGGCGATCACCTCGATGCACCTCGTCGAGCACCTCCCGCACCCGACGCTGATCCAGTTGCTGGATGAGGCATTGCGGGTCCTGCGGCCAGGCGGTCTGCTGATCCTCGAAACGCCGAATCCGGAAAACGTGCTTGTCGGTTCCTGCACGTTCTACATGGATCCGACCCATCTCAATCCCATTCCTCCGCTGCTTTTGCAATGGATGGTGCAGGCCCGGGGGTTCGAGCAGGGTGTGATAGAAAGGCTGTCCGAACACCGCGGCGAGCCCGACATCCTTCCGGTTCCGGAAACAGTGCCGGGCGCCACGCAAATCAACCGCATGATCGACTGGTTCACGGCGCCACCGGATTACGCGGTGGTTGCGCGTAAAGCCGTACAGCACTAACGCTCAAGCGGCGAACGCGGCGCACGCCGCTATCTGCGGTTTGGCGGAGCCGTGGCGCCTTCACGGGCGTTCGCGCGGACCGGACGGCGCCAAGTCTCGACTACAATCCCCGGATGGGTGATCGAGAGTCATTCTGTCGAGGGCGTCCGCAAGCTTCGGCCATGCCAAGCTGACACTTCCGAGAAACGGATGGTGGTGATGGAGCTGTACCGGGGAGGTACCAGTGCGATTGGTGGTTGATCTACAGGCATGTCAAACCAATTCTCGCGACCGGGGCATTGGTCGCTATGCAATGAGTCTGGTCCAGGCCCTTGCATCTGAACTCAGCGAAAGAGATGAACTGATCGTTGCGATCGACATGGCGGATGCCTGCCGTGCGCGTGACGTGCGCAGCGAACTGCGCCAGCGCTGCGTGAATGCGAAAGTGGTCGGGTACGGATATCCGACGACGCAGCATGCGGACGCATCGCCATCGATCCGCAAACTGGCGGGTCAGTTGAGATCGCGTTTTTACGCCTCGCTGCAGCCGGATGTGCTGCTGGTCTGCAGCTTGTTCGAGACCGGCACGCCTCACAGCACCGAGATCGACTGGGCGATGCTCGGGAACATGCCGACCGCAGTCGTGGGTTATGACCTGATCCCGCTGCTGTTTCCCGACCGCTACCTGCCCGAGGGGTATTTCGTCACCGACTGGTACCGTGCGCGGCTGGATGATCTTCTGAAATTCGATTTGATCCTGTCCATTTCCGAGGCCACGAAACGGGATCTCGTCACGCAGCTGGGAATTCCCGAAGAGCGAATCGTTGTCATAGGTGCAGGCTTCGACGAGAGGCTCGTTTGCCCCTATGACGGGGCGGAAGGCGCTCGGCGTCTGCAGGAACTCGGGATCATGCGGCCGTTCGTGCTGACGGTGGGGAACGGCGATTGGCGAAAAAACACGCTGGGTGCCCTGGAGGCATTCGCCGAGTTGCCGAAGGCCTTGCGCGACACTCACGATCTGGTGTTGACGCAAGCCGGTGACGACGTCGATCAGGCCTTGCAACAAGAGCACGCGTCACTGCGTGGCCATGTGCGCACGCTGGGGCGAGTGGACGATGCCACGCTCGCACTGCTGTATCGCGAATGCCGGGTGCTCTATTTCCCTTCGCATTACGAAGGCTTTGGCCTTCCCGTGCTGGAGGCAATGGCCCTCGACGCCCCCGTCATTTCGTCCAACGCGGGTGCATTGCCCGAAGTGGTCCATGAGCCAGGCTTCCAGTTCGATCCTGATTCACGGCGCGAAGGGGTCGCCTTGTTGACCCGGACCCTCATGGACGAGGCGTTCCGTGAGTCGGTGCGTCACGGTGCGCGCGAACACGCCCTTACGTTCACCTGGGCAAAGACCGCGCGCAAAGCCGCGGAGGCCCTGCACGGTTTGAAGATGCGGGGGGCACGCGCGCACCAACCATCCATTGCCCCGGGGTCATGGCCAAGCCAGCAAAACGTGGATCTGATGGCGGATGCGTGCATGGATGCCGATGGATCAGGAGAGCGTGCGCTCGAAGACGGATTGCGCGCGATTGCCTTGCGCGGCCGGCGGCGTGTGCTCGTCGACATCACGGAGATCAAGCGGCTCGATGCGAAAACCGGCATCCAGCGTGTAACGAGAAAATTCCTCGCGGGCCTGCTCGCCATTGCGCATGAAAGTGGTGCATTCGACGTCGAGCCCTTTGGCTGGACGGAGCATGGGATCGTCTACGCGCGTGAGTTCGCCAGGGATCGCCTGGGGCTGCCTTGCGCTGGCCCGGATACTCCGGTCCGGGTACTGCCGTCGGATCTCGTGTTCATGCTCGACTCCTCATGGTGGTTGCCGGAGCGGTTCGATGACTTGCACGCACGCGTGCATGAAGCGGGCGGCGAAGTGGTATGGATGGTCTATGACCTGATCCCGATACGCTTTCCCGAGACATGCGATCCCGATGTGCTGCCGGCATTCCGTACGTGGTTGATCCACGCGATTCGCACGACAGACGGCTTTGTCTGCATTTCCGAGGCAACCCGACAAGATCTGAAAACATTCATGGGCGGCGTGATTGATGGCAGCCGGCGTCCCTGGACCTGCAGCGTCCATCTCGGGTGCGACATGAACCCAGTCCACGACGAAAGCCCTTCCGAAGGATGCCTGACGGTGCGGCACGCGACCGGGCAGCGGCCGTATTTCATGGCGCTGGGTACGGTGGAGCCCCGCAAGGATTACGGCACGATCATCGATGCTTTCGACTCACTATGGAAGCAGGGCGTAGACGTTGCGCTGGTCATCGTCGGCAAGCGGGGATGGAACGTGGATGCACTGGCCCAACGCATCAACCAAAGCCCCGAATTCAACCAGAGGCTTTTCTGGCTGCAGGGCGCGGACGACGTCGATGTGCGACACCTGCTCGACGCGGCCGCCGCGCTGATTCAAGCTTCGATATGGGAGGGTTTCGGCTTGCCGCTGATCGAAGCGGGCAGCCTGGGCATCCCGCTGCTGGTGAGTGACATTGCAGTGTTTCACGAGATCGCCGGGGGCGGCGCCACTTATTTCCCGGTGGGCGATGCGGCGATGCTGGCAAATGCAGTGCTCCTCGCGCTGGATGGCGATGCGATTCGCGGTCCCGTGACCATTCGGTCCCGGAATTGGCGCGAGGCATCGGCGGAGCTTGCGACGATTCTCTGCTTGAAGTGATGGCCGGTTGCCGAGCACACCGTAATATCATCGTATTTCTCCGGATTGGAGCTGTCGCATGGATTCCACGCAGGCCGCGGGTGTGCCGAAGTTGACCATCACCGTGCCGATATTCAATGAAAAGGACAACATCCAGCCGCTGCACGAGAAGGTATGCGCGGCGATGGCGGCTTTAGCCCAGTCGTGGGAGTTGGTGTTTGTCGACGACGGCAGCCGGGACGGTTCGGGCAAGGTGCTAGATGCAATTGCGGCCAATGACACGCGTGTCTCGGTGGTGCACTTCGTGCGTAACTACGGCCAGACAGCCGCGATGATGGCGGGCATGGACTACGCTCGCGGCGAGATCATCGTGCCGATGGATGGCGATCTACAGAACGACCCCACGGATATCGCACGATTGCTGGCGAAGCTGGATGAGGGATTCGACGTGGTTTCCGGCTGGCGCAAGGATCGCCAGGATCATGCGATCAAGCGCAACCTGCCGAGTCGGCTCGCCAATGCGTTGATCTCGCGCGTCTCCGGGGTGCGTTTGCATGACTACGGCTGTTCGCTCAAGGCGTATCGACGAGAGGTGCTTGAAGGCGTGAAGCTTTACGGAGAGATGCATCGTTTCGTGCCGATCTACGCGGCTTGGAATGGCGCCCGCGTCACGGAGATGCCAGTCACCCACCATCCTCGGCTGCACGGCGAGTCCAAATATGGGTTGGAACGCATCGTGAAAGTCGTGCTCGACCTGATCGTGGTGAAGTTTTTGTTCCGCTATGCGAGCAAGCCGATTTATGTATTTGGCGGCTTCGGTCTTCTCTGCATCCTCGCGAGTTTGCTGGCCGGGGTTTGGGCCATCGCGTTGAAGCTGTTCCAAGGGACATCCTTCAGTCGGACGCCGTTGCCTCTCCTGTGCGTCTTTCTCGGAGCGGTCGGCGTGCTCAGCGTTCTGATGGGCCTGCTTGCCGAGATGTTGAACCGAACTTATCACGAATCGCAGGCGAAACCAGTGTACAAGATCGCGCGCATTATCGGGCCGGCGCATTCGGCGGGCGACATCCATTAAAGCGCTTGCGCGCCGCTCCTGCGGGCTTTGCATGCTCGGCACGGGAGGCGATCATCCTGCTGGCTTCTGGTGATACACCATGTCTTTCGACCCTACGCTGACATTGCAAACCGAAATGCTTGAGCGCTGCCCGATCTGCGGTGGTGGTGACCTCCGACGCATCCTCACGGCGCCCGACCATGAGTCTCATACTGGGGATTATGGGATTGATGAATGTGCCGATTGCAGCGTTGCCTTCACCAATCCACGGCCCTTGGAGCAGGAGCTGCCGAAGCTCTACGCACAACGCACCAGCGCTGATTTCCCGCGGGCGGGAGGGTTTGCACAGCGACTGCGGAGTTACGCGATCGACCGATATCTCGCGAGCCAGCTTGGGAGTGATGCAGCCCACGGTGACATACCTTTCGCGGTGCTTGATTATGGTTGCGGCGATGGAGCGCTGGTTTGTGGATTACTGCGTTACGGTCGCAAGATCGGCCGTCGATTGCATGTGACTGCTGTCGATTTTCACGAACTTGCGCCACCCGCAATCACGCATGCTGGCCCGGTCGTCAGTTACCAGGTCAACGCCGCTTGGCATCGTCATCCGGGGCGTTACGATGTGATCTTCCTGCGGCACGTGCTGGAACATCATTCGCAGCCTCTGCGGTTGCTGTCGGAACTTGCCGCCACGCTGAATCCAGGCGGCCGCTTGTTCATTGAGGTACCGAATCGGCGCAGTCTTTGGGCGCGCTTCTTCGGGCGCTACTATTCCGGTTATTACCTGCCGCGGCACTTGTTCCATTTTGATCAAGCAAGTCTGGCGAACATCCTCCAACGTGCAGGATTTCGCGATCCGTCCGTGCATCTTGCGCACCACCCGATGATTGGCGGTTCGCTGCGTTACATGACTGGCATGGGATCCGGCAATACGAGCTTGATAGGGTTGGCCGGTTACCCGTTCCAGATCGGGCTGGATATGTTGTGCGGCCGCTCTACAACCCTGCTGGCGGCTGCCACCCGCCATGACTGAGGTTTCGCTCGCGATCCCGGTGTACAACTCGGCACCGTTCCTTGACGGATTGTTCGAGTGCCTGCGCGGGCTTGCACGATTTCCCGGCGAAATCGTCTTTCTTGACGACGCATCATCCGACGATTCGTTGCAACGGTTGCGCGTGTTCGCGGAAAAATCGGGGCTTCCTGTTCCCGTGCGCGTCATTGCGAACGAATACAACGCGGGCATCGCCGGGGCCTACAACAGGCTCGTCCGTGAAACTCAAGGCGAGTGGGTGCAATTGCTGGACGGGGACGATGCGTTGGTGGAGCGCGATTATTACGCCCAAGTGATGTCTGCGTTGACCGTCGACAACGTTCTTGTGATCACCGGGCTGGAAAGCAATTCGGCACTGCTCAGGCACGACGCGCGTTGGTTCAGCCGGCTGGTGCCACGCCATCCGCCGGTGTGGTGGCCACTGCTCGGATCGTTTGCCACGCGTTCGGGAGTCTTCTATCGGCGCCAGTCCCTCATCGATCACCCGTTTACCGATCCGATGTATCCGGGCTCGGATGTGATTCATTTGTTGGACTTGCGGCGTACGGGACGTTGCTTATTCATGTCGCGTCCGCGCGTGTTCCATCGTGTCCACGAACAATCGACGTCAAGTCGTTCCCGTGATTACACGGCCTATCGCAGGCAGCTTGCCCGCTTCGGAGGCGGCGTTCGCTTTGTGCATGGTTGTGACATTGCGCTTCGCCAGTTGGCGCACCGATGGAGCCGCTGATGCCGTTCCATGCGGACTGTATTCTCCGCCGTGGGAATCCAGAGCCGAGACTGCTTGCCGCAGACGAGACCTTCAAGGCTATCCACGACGATTTACGAAGCTGGTGCTGAGCGGCACATGAAAAAACTCCTGCTCAAGATCATCGTGTCTTGCGCGCTCCTCGCACTGCTCTTGTGGCGGGTGCCGCTTGGCGAGATCGGTGTGCACATGCGCTCGTTCCATGCGATCACGCTAGTGGTGGTCGTGAGTCTTTCATTAGCGTGTTGGGGGATTGCTGCCATCCGGCAGTGGTGCCTTCTGCCGGAGTTTCGATATCGCGACCTGTTGTATGTGACCTTTGTTGCCAAATTCTACGCTACGGTCCTGCCTGGGCAAATCGCTGGCGATGTAGTCAAAGCCTATCGGCTGGGACAACAATCCCCCAGGGCGGGACACGCCGAGGCTGCGACGTTGCTGGATCGTGGGCTCGGTTTGTTTGCGCTATTCGTCGTCAGCGCGATTGCTTCGTTGTATTCGACCCGATTGCCGATGCCGTTCCGCCTTTTCTTCATATGCGGCGTCATAGGCATTCCGATCGGCGGAGCGATCGTGGCCAGTTCCCTGTTTCGCGGAGTCATGGTCGAACGCCTGCTGGCGCGTCGTCGCGGCCGGATCGGCGCTTTTGTCCGCGAGTTCAGTCTTGCGCTGCACGATCATCTACATCGACCGGGCATGCTGCTTGTCGCCATGCTGCCGGCGATATTGTTCCATGCGTCCTGCATTGCGATGCAGGTGCTTTTGGGCGATGACCTTGGAATCAAACTGGGCTGGGCGGACTGGACGGTTGTTTATGCTGGTGTGTCGCTGGTGATGTTGTTGCCTGTCAGCGTGGCTGGCTTGGGATTGCGGGAAGGAGGTTACGTAGGATTATTGGCGTTGTTTGGGTACAAGGCCAGCGCGGCGTTGTCGCTGTCATTCGTGATTTTGGGGGCGGCTCTGGTCGCGGCGCTGGTTGGCGGAGGACTGGAGTTGGTTACCATCACCAGTCGTGTCCGCGCATCATCGGCCGCCACGCGCCGCTCGACCGGACGGTGATGGACATCGGCCGAAGCAACGCGTCGCAACAGGATCGCCGAAAACGCAATTTGCGGGACATCATTGGGAGATGACGAGATTCATGAACACGGGTATTCAAACAACCAGCGTCCTGTACGCAGATGGCTTGGGTACATGACTCGGCAAAGCGCGACCGCGCAACAGCCTCCCCCGCTCGACCAGGACGCATCAAAGACGCCCACGCCGCAACACCGGTCTGGTTCGCGTCGCCAGTACCATCTGGGAAAGATATTGCGCTGCGTGGTTGCGCTGACAGCTTTTATCGTACTGTTTTACTGGATGGGGAACCTCGGCAACCTGAGTATTCATCGGCCATTCGAGTATTCGGGTGATGCGTTGGAAAAACTTGCGTATCAAGCGCACGACTACATCGCCAACGATTTCGACACACGAATGCGGGCGCCGTTCGAGTTGTCCCATCCCGAACGCACCCGCTATGCCTATAACGCGCTGTTCCAGTCCGATTCGAATCTGATCTGGATTGCAAAGTGGATCGGCGGCGATGGCGCGGCCAAGATACTCAACTTGGCCTATCTGCTCTCCTTCCTGTTTGTCTTCGGGTCTGGATATTGGACATGTGGTCGGCTTGGCTTGCGTGATCCTTACCGGTTCGGTGCGGCTAGTCTGTTTGCGCTCATGCCCTACCATTTCCAGCGTGCCGAGAATCATTTGCTGGAGTCGACGTACTATTTCGTGCCGTTGATGATCCTGGTGATGCTGGAGATGTGGTCGGCGCGTCCGTTGGCTTGCAGGTGGAGGGATGACCGCTGGCAATTCATGTGGAGCGACAGGCGGCTTTGGGGCGCTTTGTTTTTGCTCACGTTTCTCACATCGTTTAATCCCTACCACCAATTTTTTTTCTCGTGCCTTGTGGCATCCGTCGCACCGTTCGCGGCTGTCTATCGGAAAAGCTGGCGGCCTTTTCTCGTCGGATGGGGACTGGCGGTATTTGCTTGCGCGGTGCTGGTGGTCAAGCATGCACTCGCGCATCATCTGTCTACGCCTGGCTTGGCGCTAGGGCTCAATGATCAGCCTATAAGCGACTACGGTGGCGCGGAACGCTATCCGCTCAAGATCGTGCAGATGTTATTGCCTGTCCAAGGCCATCGATGGGGTGTGCTGGCTTCGCTGAGGCAGGTGTACGACGCCGCCAATCCACTGAACAACGAAAACAATACGACCACGCTGGGCTTCGTTGGCGGGATCGGCTTTTTGTCATGCATTGCGTTGGCATTGGCTCCCGCTGCAAAGCTGCGATCGAGTCGAGCAGGCAAGCTTGGGTTGATAGTCTTGATTGCTGTTCTGTTTGCGTCGATGGGTGGCTTCAGTTCGTTGATATCTACCGTAAGTGAGGTTGTGCTTGGCCCCCGCTCCCTCCTGACTCAGGCACGTGGTTGGGACCGCATTGTTGTGTTCATCGGGTTTGCCGCCTACTTTTCGGTTTTCTGGCTGTTGCAACGAGGTGTGGCAACCGTTGAGTCTGCTGGCTGGAAGCGTCTTGCATTGACTTGGCTGGCTGGTTCCGCCGTATTGGCTTTCGCATTATGGGATCAGGTGCCCTACACGATCGCGCAGCAGCATGATGGTCATTTCCGAAGCGACCAACGCTTCTTTGGTGCCCTTCAGAAGCGGTTGCCTCCTGACTCGCGGATATTCCAGTTGCCGTTCGTCGTGCATCACTATTCAGGCTTCGTGCTGCCGGGTGTGTATTACACCGAGATGTTGCGTCCCTATATCAACACACGCAATCTGCACTTCACGTACGGTGGTGACCGGTTATCCGTCCAAGCGCAATGGTTGCGTGCGGCTTCAGCGTTGTCGCCCGATCAGGCAGCCCGCTATTTGTGCAGCTACGGCTTTGCGGGCGTGTTGCTGCAGCGGAACATGCTGAAGGGTCCTGCCGTGCTGGAGGAGCAGTGGCAAAGCTCACTTGGCACGGCTCCGGTGGTTAGCGAAGATGGCGATTACGCATTCTTCCCCTTGGCGTCGTTTTGTGCGTCCCATGGAATTAGCCGCGTCGAGATGGATCTGTTGAAAGCCAAGTCGCTGGAACAACTGAAACAGGGGCGGCAGTTCTTGCCTGGAGGAGCCTTCGCGCATCTAACTGGTCGCGTGCTCTTGGCGCCCGACGACAAGATTGTGATTAGTGCGAATCAGAACGAACAAGGCAATATCGCATATGGTCCGTATGAAACGTTGAATCCGGGGCAGTATCGGGCGGTGTTCAGCTTTGCGAATATATCCAACGACAAGCATCGAGGGACAGTGACGATCGACGTCACCATTCAGACATTCGGGAAGGAACATGTCTTGACCAGTGCAACCTTCCAGCCGGCCTCCGAAATGGGGCCCCTCCAAGCCAGTCTGAAATTTGTCGTAGGCCGGAATGACACCAACGCACAATACAGAGTGGTTAAAAGCGAGGGTTTCGGTGTAGAGTTTCTGGGCGTAGATATCCAGAGGCTGCCGCCGCGAACAAGCTTGGTTAATGCCTGTCACTCCAGTTTTAGCGGATTCAGCGTTTCGGAATACTTTTCTTCGGTGCGACGCGCCCATACTAGTAGGCGTAAAGCTCGGACCGATTACAGAACAAAGCTAGTGCCCCCGGATTCGCCAGCGCATCGGTGTTCTTGACTTGCTCGCCATGAATCACGGCACGCACCGCGAGTTCCGAAATCTTGCCCGAGATGGTGCGCGGAATGTCCGCCACTTGCAGGATTTTCGCGGGCACGTGGCGCGGAGTGGTGTTGTCGCGGATATGCTTCCTGATCTTCTCGCGCAGCGCATCGTCGAGGGTAATGCCCTCGCGCATGCGCACGAACAGCACGATGCGCTCGTCGCCCTGCCAGCGCTGGCCCACCGCGATCGATTCCAGCACTTCGGGCAGTTGGTCGACCTGCCGGTAGATTTCCGCGGTGCCAATGCGCACGCCGCCGGGGTTCAGCGTGGCATCGGAGCGGCCGTAGATGATGATGCCGTCGTGCCGGGTCAGTTCCGCGCGATCGCCATGGCACCACACGCCGGGTACTTTGGAAAAGTAAGCCGCGCGATATTTTTCGCCTTCGGGATCGTTCCAGAACATCACCGGCATCGAAGGGAAGGGTGCGGCGCAGGACAGTTCGCCGGGTTGTTCGCGCACCGGTTGCCCGGCTTCGTCGAGGATTTCGACCTTCATGCCGAGGCCGCGGCATTGCAGTTCGCCGCGGTACACGGGCAGCAGCGGGTTGCCCAGCGCGAAGCAGGAAATGATGTCGGTGCCGCCCGAGATCGAAGCCAGCAACACGCGCTCCTTCACGTCGCGGTAGACGTAATCGAAGCTCTCGGGCGCCAAAGGCGAGCCGGTCGAAAGGATCGTCTTGAGTTGCGTGAGCTTGTGGGTTTCGCGCGGTTTGACGCCCATCTTCGCGGTTGCATCGATCCACTTGGCGCTGGTGCCGAAAATGCTGATGCCCACGTCGTCTGCCAGGTTCCACAAGGTGTTGCCCTCGGGCCAGGTGGGCGAGCCGTCGTACAGCACCACCGCTGCGCCCACCGCGAGGCTGGATACGAGCCAATTCCACATCATCCAGCCGCAGGTGGTGTAGTAGAAAATGTGGTCTTCGCGTTTCAGGTCGGTGTGCAGCACCAGTTCCTTGAGGTGCTGCAGCAGCGTGCCGCCGGCGCCGTGCACGATGCATTTGGGTTGGCCGGTGGTACCCGAGGAATACATGATGTACAGCGGGTGGTCGAACGGCGTGGGCACGAATTCAAGCGGATGGTCTTCGCTGCCGGCAAAGTCATCCCACTTCACCGCGTCGCGCAAGCCATCGAGTGGCAGCGGCTCGCCGGAATAGGAAATCACCACGCAGCGTTCGATCGACGGGATCGCTGTCAAGACTTCGCGTACTTTGGCCAGGCAATCGTGGCGCTTGCCACCATAGGCGTAAGCATCGGCGCAGAACAGCACCCTGGGTTCGATCTGGCCGAAACGATCGACGATGCCGTTGACCCCGAAATCCGGCGAGGCGGACGACCAGATCGCGCCCAGCGATGTCGTGGCCAGCATCGCGATGATGGTTTCCGGCAGGTTCGGCAGGAAACCCGCCACACGGTCGCCCTTGCCGATGCCCGACTGCTTCAAGGCATGGGCGATGCGGCCGACGATCGCGTGCAATTGCGCGTAGGTGATCTCGCGCTCGTGATCCCATTCGTTGCGGAAAATCAGCGCCGGCCTGTCGTCCCTGAAGCGCAGCAGGTTCTGCGCGAAGTTGAGTTGCACGTTCGGAAACCAGCGCGCGCCCGGCATCCGGTCACCATCGATCAGCGCCGGTTCGAAGTCACCGGTGGCGCGAATGCCGCAGAACTCCCACACCAGCGGCCAGAACTTCTCCGGATGACGGACGGAGAAGTCGTAGAGCGGCTGGTAGCTGCCGATGTCGGCATTGCCCGTGGCCTCGCGCACGAAGCGAACGAACCGGTGCAGGTTGGTGGCGTCCCGGCGTTCGGGGCTGGGGGTCCACAACGGTGCGTCGTTCGGCATGCAAAGTCCGGATCGGGAAACGCCGGAATTGTAACGGAACGGTCCGTGAGACCTGTCATCCCGGCCCGTTCTTCAGCACGAAATGCCGGTGTTGCAGCGCACGTGACGGTTGTGATTCCCGGCCCGCTTCGAAGCGTTGTCGGCAACCCCGCCTGAATTGTGCGCGAAACAACGGAGTTCACGGGACAGCGCGCTGGTATAAAGGCGCATCTTTTCACCATCGCGGAAGCCGTCATGTCGCGCCACTCCATGCACACCCTCGGCCGCATATTCGGCTTGTTCCTGATCCTGGCCGCCGCACCCGCGCTGGCACAGACCCAACCGACGCTATTTACGCTGAGTGCCGGGACGCCGACCCTTCTCGGGCAGGGCGTGCAAAAGTCTTGGCCCATCAAGGTCAATGAAGACCAGGCATTCGATGCCATCTTCAAGGGCGGCATGTGGCTGCCGAATCCCGCGGGCGGGCGGATTTACGCGAAATACAAGCGCCACATCCTGCATGACAATGGAACCTGGACGTGGATCGGCACGGTTTCCAGCGTGCACGGCGATCAGTCTGTGGTCCTCACCTTCGGCAAGGACGGCGTGTTCGGACTTGTTCCGCAGGCTTCCGGCTATCCACTGCGCATCATGACCCGCAAGGGTCAGACGACCGTGGTCGAAACTTCCGCGCAGGCCATGGCCAAATCTGCCAGGGCGCTTCGCTTATACAGCAAGCCTGATTACATTGTTCCGCCGCGCCTGGCGCCCAAGGGCAAATCGACTGCAGCTGCGACTGAATCTGCTGCGAGTACCGCAATGCAGACTGCAGTCTCGGGCTCCGTCACGATCGACGTGATGGTGGCGTACACACCTGGTTTCGTAACGGAGCTTGGCAGCCAGAGCCTCGCCCTGACCCGCATCCAGAACCTGGTCGACATCACGAACACGGCCTACGTCACCAGCGGCGTCAATCAGCAGATCAGGTTGGTGAATACTGTCCAAGTCAACTATCCCGACAACACGGACAATCAGAGCGCGCTGGACGACATCACGGGCATCGACGAAAACGGCAATCCCGTGACAATCCCGGCCGCGCTGCAGGGCATTGCCGCCCTGCGAGTGCAATATGGAGCCGACCTGGTCACGTTGATGCGCAGTTTCGACGATACGACCCAGAACGGGTGCGGCGTGGGTTGGCTGATCGGCGGCAACCAGACCGCCATTACACAGCAGTCGAACGTTTATGGCTACAACGTGGTCAGCGACGGAACGAGCAACAACAGCAGTGGTCAGCCGGTTTATTGCCTGGAAACGACCTTCGCGCACGAGCTCGGCCACAACATGGGTGATGCGCACGATCGCGCGAACGCCTCTGAGTCGGGTGCATACCCTTATTCGTATGGCTACCAAGGCAATGGCGTCAATGGTTTTTCGACCATCATGGCATATGGCACCGCCACGACCACGCCGCTCGCCGTATTCTCCAATCCCAACATCTCTACCTGCCAGAATACACCGTGCGGCGTCGCGGACACTGCATCCAATTCGGCCGACAACGCGCATAGCATGAACAACACGGCAGTGGCGATCGCGTCGTTCGAGCCAACGATGATTGGCACGACTCCGCCATCTACTTATGTGCACAACGACGTCGATGGTGATGGCAAATCGGATTTGATTTGGCGGTCGACCAATGGGTCGCAATTCGCGTACTGGCTCATGAATGGAACGCAGCTCACGGCGAGCTTCGCGATTCCGACGTCCACCACGTACAAATTCGTGGCCACCGGCGATTTCAATGGTGACGGAAAAATGGACGCCATTTGGACCGATGGGACGAGCATGTACATGTGGATCGGCAATGGCTCGTCTTTCACCAGCGTTTACATGGGCGGGTTTCCGACGGGCTGGACGGTGGTAGGAGCCGGCGATCTCAACGGGGACGGTTCCACTGATCTTGTATGGGCCAACAGCAATCAGGTCGCCGAATGGTTGATGAGTGGCTCCACGATGATGGCGAGCTATCGCCAGACGCTGGCCAGCGGCTGGCGGTATCTCGGTATGGGCGACTTCGACGGCGATGGCAAAGCCGATCTGCTTTTGACGAATGGCTCGGCGATGCAAATGTGGACCGCGTTCAGTAGTGGGGCGTTCCAAGCAGTCGCGACGCACGCCTATCCCGCAGGCTGGACATTGTTGGGGACAGGCGATGTTAATGGCGATCACAAGGCTGACCTGTTGTGGCGCGACAACTCCCAAACCCACTTTGCATACTGGATCATGAGCAGCACCCAGCTGGTCAAATCATGGTTGGTCGCGGTGACGCCGGAGTGGAAGTTCGGGACGTCCGGCGATTTCAACGGTGATGGGCTCCTCGACCTCGTCTGGTACAACGGAAGCCAACTCGTAATGTGGCCCGGATCGTCCACGGGTGTGTACAAGGGCGTGTATTTCCACTCCTATCCCACCGGCGGGTGGACAATGCTGCCGTAGCCCGGGTGGTCTTCGGGGGCGGCAGTTGCCTGCGGCGCTGCCGTCACACGGCCGCTTCCAATTCCGGCACCAGCTTGAACAGGTCGCCGACGAGGCCGATATCGGCGACTTCGAAGATCGGCGCGTCGGCGTCCTTGTTGATTGCGACGATGGTGCCGGCGTCCTTGATGCCCGTTAGGTGCTGGATGGCGCCGGAAATGCCGATGGCCATGTACAACTCCGGCGCGATGATCTTGCCGGTCTGGCCGACCTGCATGTCGTTGGGACAGTAGCCCGCGTCGACCGCGGCGCGCGAGGCGCCGGCGGCAGCGTGCAGCTTGTCGGCCAGCTTGTAGATGATGTCGAAGTTTTCCTTCGAGCCGAGGCCGCGGCCGCCGGACACGACCCTTGACGCGCTCTGCAGGTCGGGACGTTCGCTGGACGCCTGCTTCAATTCGACGAAACGCGTGTGCGAAGGAACCGCGGCATCGATGGACAGCGATTCGATCGGCGCGGCGCTGCCGGTTTCACCGATTGCCGGCCACGAGGCAGTGCGGACGGTTCCCACCACGATGGCATCGGCGGGCGCCTCGACGGTGACGATGGCGTTGCCGGCGTAGATCGGGCGCGTGAAGCTGTGCGCGCCGCTCACCGACATGATGTCGCTCACCTGCCCGACGCCCAGCAATGCGGCGACGCGTGGCGCGACATCCTTGCCGAACGTGGTGGATGGAAACAACACGTGCGTGTAGCCGTTCTTCGCGGCGGCGGCGATTTGCGGTGCCAGCACGGCAGCGAGCGCATGCGCGTTCTCGGCGCGCGCGGCGGTCAGCACCCTCGTCACGCCATCCAGTTTCGCGGCCTGCGCGGCAATGTCGTCGGGTGCGTCAGCCAGCACCAGCACGTCAATCGCGTCCGGCTTGATTTCGCGCGCGCAGGTCACACAGCGTGCGGTCGAGAGGTTGAGCTGGCCTTTCAGGTGTTCGGCAACGATCAGGATTTTGCTCATCTCACACCAATCCTTTCTGCTTCAAAAGGCCCACCAGTTCGGCGACGTCCTTCACCATCACGCCGCGCGAACGTTTGGCCGGCGGCGCGTAATGCGTGATCTTGATTTCGCCGCCATGCTCGATGCCGAGCGTCGACAGTTCGATCGTTTCGATCGGCTTGGACTTGGCTTTCATGATGTCAGGCAACTTGATGAAGCGCGGCTCGTTCAAGCGAAGGTCGGTGGTGATGACGGCGGGTAGATCGACCTCGATGGTTTCGAGACCGGCATCGACTTCGCGCGTCACGGTAGCCTTGTCACCGGCAACCTCCAGTTTCGAGGCGAAGGTCGCCTGCGGGCGATCCCACAGCGCGGCCAGCATCTGGCCGGTCTGGTTGCAGTCGTCGTCGATCGCCTGCTTGCCGAGGATCACCAAGCCCGGCTGTTCCTTCTCGATCAATTTAAGAAAAGTGCGCGCGGCGGCGAGCGGTTGTACCGGATCGGACGTGACCACGTGGATTGCACGATTGGCGCCCATCGCGAGGCCGTTGCGCAGGTGTGCCTGCGCGTCGGCGGGCGCGATGGTGGCGATCACCACTTCTTCGGCGATGCCTTTCTCGCGCAGCCGTAGCGCCTCTTCCAGCGCGATGTCGTCGAACGGATTGGGCGAAAGTTTCACGCCATCGGTGACCACGCCCGAGCCGTCGGGCTTCACCTGGATGCGCACGTTGTAATCGACGACGCGCTTGTATCCGACCAGAATCTTCACCGGGAATCCTTGCGTGCGGCCCGTGTGCGGCAGGCCATCAATTGAACGGGATATTGTAGCCGACTATGCTTCACGCACCTTCGCGGCCTCGTGCGAACCGAAGAAGCGCGCGTACAGCACGAGGTAGCCGAGTTGCAGCACGGCGCCGAGAAGGAACGGAAGCTTCAGGTAGCCCGCATGGAACAGCGCGCCGCCGATGACCGGGCCGATTGCGCGCGGCAACTGGATGGAAATGTTCTGCAGGCTGGAAGCGAGTCCCCGGCGTTCCGCCCGCGTCAATCCCGCCGCCAGCGCCTGGCGCACGCCGCCGGTGCCGCGGTTGGATACGCCACGCGTGATGTACAACGCCATCGCCGGCCAGAACCAGGGCACCAGCGGCATCGCCACCAGCAGGGCGATACCCATGCCCTGCAGCGCGTCGTAGCCGAGCAGGAACGCGCGCCGTCCGCCGCGATCGCTCAACGGCCCGACGATGATGGTGAGCAACGTGCCGAACAGCAGCGCGCCCATCAATACCGCGCCGATCGCGGTGGCGCTCCAGCCGAGCGCGTGCAGGTACAGCGTGAACGCCGCCACCATTGCGCCCTGGCCGATGCTGCGCGCGGCGCGCATGCCGATCAGAAGGCGCATGTTGCGGGGCAGGGGTGGTTTCGCAGTGATGTTCACATCTTCCATGAGGAAGGCGCGAAGGGCTCGATGTCGGAGCTACGCGCGTCGCAGGATGGCGCTGGCAAACCGTCCGGCCACGCCGCCTGCGTGCGCGACGAACACCGAAGGCTCGACCAGTTCCAGTTCCAGCAGGCGCGGCGCGCCGTCATCGCCGCGGATCAGGTCCACGCGTGCGTACAGCAGCGGTTGCCGGAACGGGATCGCGGCGATGGCGTGTTGTGCGACAGCCAGTTCGTCCGCAGTCGGCGTGCGCGGTTCGATGGTTTCCTCGGCGTACAGTCCGGCGGTCGAATCTTCCCCGCGTCTCAGCAACGGGCCCTTGCGGATCGCGTGGCTGAACGCGTCGTCGAAGAACAGCAGCGCGGTTTCGCCCTGCTCGTCGACGGCGTCGAGGTAAGGCTGCAGCAGCACGCTGCGCTTTTTGTCGAGCAACCGCCGGGCGTGCGCAACGATCGCTTCGCGAGCATCGCGCACGTGCCGCTGCGCGTCGCGCGAACCCGCACCGACGGCCGGCTTCACCACCACATCGCGGATGGATGGGTGCGCCGCGAGCAGGGCATCGATGACGGGCAGCGGATTCCCGCCCGGCTCGACGAACGCACTCGGCACCACCGGCACGCCGGCGCGCGCGAGATCGGCGAGGTAATGCTTGTCGGTGTTCCAGCGGATCACGTCCAGTGGATTCAGCAGCCGCGTTTGCCGCGACACGCGCTCCGCCCAGGCCAGGAATTCCGGCAATCGCTCGAAGTAATCCCAGGTCGAACGCAGCAAGGCGAGATCGAAACGCGACCAGTCGATCGCTTCGTCGTCCCAGTCGACCTCGTGCGCGTCCGCGCCGGCTTCGCGCAAGGCACCCAGCAGCAGCGGCATGTCGTAGTCGGTGCCGCGCGCCGCACGCGCGGTGACGAGGGCAATGCGTGGCGAAGTCATCGTGGAACCGCGGCGTCGAAAGGCCGAAAGGCTATCACGCGTTGCCGCGCGCCCAGACACGCGTCGCCCGCTGTCACAACGGGCGACGCGCGATACGGAGAATCAATCCTTGTGATCAGGGCGCCAGCCGGACACGTCCGCGCGCCATTTGATGAACGCGATGGTGTCCGCAATTAACAGGTCGGTCTGGGTTCGGGTCGAGCCGATGCCATGACCGGCTTGTGCGTCGATGCGCAGCAGCACGGGGTTGGGCGTACCCGATGCCTGCAGCGCCGCGGCGAACTTGGCGGGTTCCCACGGCGACACGCGCGGATCGTTCAATCCCGTCGTGATCATCACCGCCGGGTAGTTGACGCCCTTCTTGACATGCTGGATGGAATCCATCGCGTACAGGTCCTTGAGGCCTTGCTCCGTTTTCACGCTGCCGAATTCCGGAATGTTGGGCGGACCGTTGGGCGAGAACTCGGCGCGCAATGTGTTCGCCGCAGGCACCATGTCGAGCACGCCCGCGAACAGGTCGGGACGTTCCGTCATCGCGCGGCCCATCGTGATGCCGCCGGCCGATCCGCCGATGATGAAAAGCTTGTCCTTCGTGGTGACGCCGCGCGCGATCAAATCCTCGCCGCACGCGATCAGGTCCTGCCAAGTGTGGTGCTTGTTGGCGTCTTTGCCACCGATCCGCCACGCTTCGCCCTTTTCGCCGCCGCCGCGCACGTGGCAGATACCGTAGGTGATGCCTTCACGCATCGCGGCCGCGCGCCGCGTGCTGAAATCGGCGAGATTGGAAATACCGTACGAGCCGTACGCTTCAATCAGCGTGACCTGTGGATCCTTGGCGTCCTTCGGCTGGATCAGGCTGAGCGGTACCATCACGCCGTCCTGCGCCTTCGCTTCGAGGTCACTGACCTTGAATGCGGAGGCATCCATGTCGCCGCGCTGACCGATGTCCAGCGTGGCGAATTTTTGCGAGGACGGATCGTAGTGCAGGTAACTGGGTTGCACGACCCAGTTCGAAAGTTCGAGCGTGACGCCCTGCGCGCGCGGATCGGCGAACGCCTCGCCGATGTGGCCTTCAAACGGCAGCGCCACGGTTTCGATCTCGTTGCTGCCGGTGGGTATGCGCAGCAATTGCGAATACGCACCCTTGCGCGCGAGCACGTACAGCGCATCGGATGCCGCATATATGCCTTCGATGACGTGCTCGGGTTGCGCCGGCATCAGCGCTTTCGCCGATGACAGGGGTTCGCCGGCCTTGAGTTCCAGCACCTTGAAGGTCGGCGCGTTCTTGTGCGAGAGCAGGAAAATGTCGCCGCCGCGCATTGCAACGCTGGTCACGTCGTCGGCACGATCGAAGAACGGCTTCCAGGCCGCGGGTTTTGCGGCATCCGCGACAGGCGCGAGCCACGCCTTCCACTCGTTCTGCACGCCGTTGAGCGAGATCGCGATCGCGTCCGTCGCGCCCGGCGTGATCCCGAGGATCGGGAATTCTTCCGGCGCAAATTTCGGTCCGCCTGCAACCTGGGTACCCAGTAGTGCGACTGGCTCGCCCTTCAAATTCCAGGCGTAAAGGGTGGAATTCTTGTAGGTGTCGGTTCCGGGCGCGCCGGGTTTCAACTTGGTGAGGCGGTTGAAGTACACCGTCTTCGAATCGTTGCTCCACGAGGTCGCGCCGAAGCGTGCGCGGTCGATCGGTCCCGCGATCGCCTTGCCGGTCGCGACGTCGTACACGGTCATCGAGGCGTTCTCGGAACCGCCTTCCGACACGCCCACCGCGACCTTGCCGCCGTCCGTGGACGGCAGGAACCAGTTGATCGCATAGGGCTTGCCGCCGTGTTGCTTGCGCAGTGCGTCGACATCGACCAGTTTTCGGGTGCCCGCGCCGTCGCGAACCATCAGGTCGAAATCGTCCGAGCCGGGCGCGCGTTCCTCGTAGAATTCGCGGCCGCCGTACGAAGCGAAGCCCTGCACGAAGCCGAAGCTGCCGGTGAACGCCGACACGCGTTTCTGCAGCGCGGCCAGCGGCGTGATCGCATCCAGCACCTGGCGCGTGTACGCGCCCTCGGATTTCATCCACGCGATCGTCGCAGGATCGAGCTTCTCCATGTAGCGGTAATTGTCGGTGACCTTCACGCCCCACAGGGTTTCGGTCACCGGCTTGACAGGTGCGGAGGGTGGCGGAGCGCCCACGCCGAGTGGCGCCAGCGCATTGATCGCGGCGGCCGCGGATGAGCCTGCGGCAAACGTGGACACGAACGCGAAAACGGAGACCGCGGCAAGACGTACGGAACGCATGACCGACCCTCCTCGCAGATGGTCGGGCGAGTCTAGTCCTCCCGTTTGGAAATGCTAGAGATTCTGGTAGTTGGGCCCGCTGCCGCCTTCCGGCGGCACCCAGGTGATGATCTCGTACGGATCCTTGATGTCGCAGGTCTTGCAGTGCACGCAGTTGGCGGCGTTGATCTGCAGGCGCAGCGAGGGCGCGCCGTCGCCGCCGGATTCCTGGACGATCTCGTACACGTTGGCGGGGCAGAAGCGCTGGCAGGGGTTGCCGTATTCGACGGTGCAACGCTCGACGCAGATGTTGGTGTCGGCGACGTGCAGGTGCACCGGCTGGTCCTCGTCGTGCTCGGTGGCGGCGAAATACACGCCCGCAAGCCGATCGCGCGGCGGCAGCGTGCGTTCGATCCAGCCGGGTTCGCGTTTCGATGTGGCATTCGGGCCGGGGCGATTTTCTTTCGTCGCCGGTGGATCGAGTTTCTCCAGCGACGACCAGTCCGCGTGATTCTTCAGCGTCCACGGCGACAACCCAGCCGTCGCGGTTTCCCATGCGGCATTGAACAAACCGCGCCACAGTCCGCCGTTGAAACCCGGGCGGATGTTGCGCACCCTGTGCAGTTCCTTCGCAATCGGCGAGGCGCGCAGGCGCGCATCGAATCCATGCGACGATTGCTTCTCCGCGAAATGCTCGGCGGCCAACATCCCCGAACGAATGGCTTGGTGCGTGCCCTTGATCTTGGGCACGTTCATCAAACCGGCCGCATCGCCGATCATGAGCGCGCCCGGCATTTCCGTGCTTGGCAGCGATTGCAGCCCGCCTTCGATCAACGCACGCGCACCGCCGGAAACGATGCTGCCGCCTTCCAGCAGCGGCTTGATCCGCGCGTGATTCTTCAACTGCTGGAAGGCTTCCCACGGCCGGAACAACGGGTCGGAATAATCGAGACCCGCGACGAAACCGATCGCGATGCGATCCTTGTCCAGTTGGTAGATGAAGCTGCCGCCGTAGGTGCGGTTGTCCAGCGGCCAACCCAGCGTGTGGGTAATGTGGCCGGGCTGCACGCGGCCGGGCGGCAGTTGCCACAGTTCCTTCAAGCCGATGCCGTAGGTTTGCGGATCGGAATGTTTGTCGAGCCCGTATTTCGCGATCAATGTTTTGGTCACGCTGCCGCGACAGCCTTCGGCCAGCACCGTGAGTTTCGCGAGGATGTCGATGCCTTGCGTGTAACCCGGCTTGTGCGAGCCGTCCTTCGCGGCGCCCATGTCGCCGATGCGCACGCCCGCGACCGCGCTCTTGTCGTCGAACACCGCGCCCGCGGCCGCGAAGCCTGGAAACACGTCCACGCCCAGCGCTTCCGCCTGCGGTGCCAGCCATGCGCACAACGCGCCGAGTGAGACGATGAAGTTGCCCGCGTTGTGCATCTGCGGCGGCGTCGGCAATCGGGTCGCGCGCCTGGCATCGCGCAGCCACAGGAATTCGTCGTGTGCGGCCGGCACGCAAATCGGCGGCGGCGCGTCGCGCCACGTCGGCAGCAGCGCATCCAGCGGCGCCGGTTCGATCACCGCGCCGGAAAGGATGTGCGCACCGATGGTCGAGGCTTTCTCGATCACGCATACGCGCGTGTCCGGCGCGAGCTGCTTCAGGCGGATCGCGAAAGCGAGTCCGGCAGGCCCGGCGCCCACCACGACCACGTCGTATTCCATCGTTTCGCGTTCGCTCATCGCGGGCTCCCGTCACACTGCGTTCCAGCGCTTCATTGTCTTGGGTTCCCGCGCAGGCGGCAAACCCGCATAATCGGGACTCCGGGAGGGTTAATGAGCGCGATCGAAGACGGCGAATTGCTGGGACCTGAAGCGCTGCGACGCGGCGGCGTGTGGCAATGCCTGCACTGGCTGGCGTCGGGGCGCACCACGTCCGAAGCATTGGCCGAGGCGTGCCTCGATGCGATCGACCGGCGCAATCCCGAACTGCATGCCTTCGTGGACGTGCGGCGGGATCTCGTGCTCGACCAGGCCGCCAGCGCGCAGCGCCGCCGTCGCGAAGGGCCGCTCGGCCGGCTCGACGGGGTTCCCGTCGCGGTCAAGGACAATTTCGACGTCGCGGGTTACCCGACGCGTGCGGGCCTGCCGACGCGCGACGGACACGTTGCGCGCAATGATGCGCACGCGATCGCGCGGCTGCGCGCCGCTGGCGCGGTGCTGCTCGGCAAAACCAACTTGGATGAAGGCGCGCTGGGCGCCGCCACCCGAAATCCGCACTTCGGCACCACCCGCAATCCGTTCGATCCGGATCGCGTCGCGGGCGGTTCGTCCGGCGGTTCCGCCGCGGCGGTCGCGGCCGGCATGGCGCCGGTCGCGATCGGTTCCGACACGCTGGGTTCGGTGCGCATCCCGGCAAGCTATTGCGGCGTGTTCGCGCTCAAACCCACGCACGGCGAAATTTCCGCGCGCGGCCTGGTGCCGGCGGCGCGCCGGCTCGACGCGGTCGGCATCCTCGGCCGCAGCGTCGGCGACTTGGTGGTGATGTTGCAGGTGCTGGCCGGCTACGACGCCGACGATCCGCGTTCGCGCCGCCGCCGCGTCGCGCTGCAGCCGCCGGACTGGAATCCGAACCAGCTGCATTGCGGCGTGCTGCCGGATCTTGCTGCCATCGGCGTGGAAGCGTCGGTCATCGAAGTATTCGAGCAGGCATTGGCGAAGCTGGAGCACGCCTTGCACGAGCGCACGCCGCTGGATTTTTCCGACTGGCCGTTCCAGAAGATGCGTCGCGCGGGCCTGCTGTTGATGGAAGCGGAGATGCGCAACACCTTCGCGGACGATCTCGCCGATACCGCGCACCCGGTGTCCGAAAACTTCCGCACGATGCTCGATTACGCCGCGCGCAAATCAGCCGCCGACTACGCGCAGGCCGACCGCATCCTCGACTTCGCGGTGCTGAAGGCGCGCCGCGTGTTCTCGCGCGTGGACGTGCTGGTGCTGCCGACCACGCCGCAGGGCGCGTTTCCCGTCGATGCGCCGGTGCCCGCGTCGCAGGCCGACCTCACCGCGTTCGCCAGCCTCTCCGCGTGCCCGGCGGTCAGCATCCCGATGGGCACGTTGCCCGATGGCATGCCGATCGGCATGCAGTTCGTCGGCGCGCCGGGTTCCGACCTGCGCCTGCTGGAACTCGCCGAAGTGTGCGCGTCGGCGCTGGACGCCGCGCCGGCGTATCCGGTCGGGGCGTGAGCGATCACGCGGCGATCGATTGACTGCTGCTGATGGCGTCTTTCCCGGGCGGACAGTGGCGCGTCCAGTTGAAGCGTGCAGCAAAGCTCAGCGTGATTTCGCAGGCGGTGGCTAGTCAGCGCTTACCGGATGCGTGGCACGATCCCGATTCGCGACCTCAAGCGTCCACGCAACGACCTGCTGCGCGAGTTGATCGTCGGCCGCGCCGAACGCCGCCACGACCTGCGGCACGTCCACGCCCGACGGAGTTTGCGTGATCACGAAGCTGCGCGTCGCGAGCAGGTCGCGCGCGCCGCCGCGGCGCAGTTGCGCGTCGAAGCGCACCACCACCACCGGCGAGCCGTTCCGGTACTCGGACTGGAACCCGCGGAGATTGCCGCCCAGCGAGTAGTCGGACGCGAGATGATCGTCGTCGGTGGTGACGGCCGGCAGTTTCGCGGCCATGAATGCGTCGACCAGCCGATGGCGGATCAGCAGCGCGGGCGATTCGCTCCAGCGCGCGCCCTTGTAGTTGCTGATCTGGCCGGGTTCGGGCATGACTACGATGCCGGTGCCGTCGAGTGGCCCGGTGGTGTTGGGGGCGTCCACGCGCAGGCTGAAATCGGCCGACGTCTCGGGCGCGGCGATGGCGGCTTCTTCCGGCTGCCAGATCTGCACCGGCGAATTCGTGGGCAGGATCGAGCAGGCGGCGAGCAGCGACGATGCGGCGCACGACGCAATCAGCAGGCGCACGGGGGAGAACAACCTGGGCCGAGTCATGTTGGTCTCCTCAGTGTTTCGGCGTGAATTCGGAGGGCTGTTCGCGTCCGAACAGGTAGCCCGCGGGATTGGCCTGCAGCTTGCTGGTCAACTGGTGGATGTCGCGCACGGTCGAGCGCAGTTCGCGCAGGGTGGGGCCGATCTGGTCGACGCCGCGCAATCCGGATTGCAGCGAGCCCTGGTTTTCCGTGAGCAGTGTGTTCAAGGTTTGCGTGGTTTTCTGCAGCGATGCCATCGCGGCGGCCGCACGATCCAGCGTTTCGCGGCCGGGGCCGTTAACCAGCGAATTGGCGCCGGCGAGGGTCTGGTTGAGTTGCTTCGACGCGGCCGCGGCCTGCTTGATCAGCTCGCGTAGGTCGTCGCGTTCGGCCGCGAGCGCGCTGGTGGTCTGGTCGATGTTTTTCAGCGTCGAGTTGATGCGGTCGACGTTCTGGTCCGAAATGATCTTGCCGAGCCGGTCGAGAATGCCGTTGATCGAGGTGACGACGTCGCTGCCCGAGGCGAGCAGCGCGCTCAGCGCCGAAGTCTCCGACTTGATTTCCGGCACCGGATTCTCGGGCGTCGGCATCAGCGGCTGGCTGGTCGGCGCGCCACCGCTCAATTGCACGAAGGCGACGCCGGTGAGGCCCAGCAGGCCCAGCTTGGCGCGCGTGTCCACCTTGATCGGCGTGTCGGCGGCCACCTGGATGCGTGCCAGCACCTTGCGCGGATCGCGCGGGTCCAGCTTCAACTGGCTGACCTCGCCGATCTGGATGCCGTTGTATTGCACCGGGCTGCCCTTGGACAGGCCGGTCACGGCTTCGGTGAACACGATGTCGTAATAGCTGTACTGCCGGTTGAGGCTGGTCTTGCCCAGCCACAGCGCGAACAGCAAGACCGCCGCCACCACCACCAGGGTGAAGGCGCCGATCAATACATGATGGGCTTTGGTTTCCATAGCGCTACCTCAAGCGATCGCCTGGATGGACTGTGCCGCCCGGCCGCGTGGTCCCTGGAAATACTCGCGAATCCAAGGGTCGTCGAAGCTTTCGACCTTGTCCAGTGAATCGGCCACGATCACGCGCTTGTGCGCGAGCACCGCGACGCGGTCGCAGATCGCGTGCAGCGAGTCGAGATCGTGGGTGATCATGAAGACGGTCAGTCCCAATGCGTCGCGCAGCGTGCGGATCAACTGGTCGAACGAAGCCGCGGCGATCGGATCGAGGCCCGAGGTCGGTTCGTCCAGGAACACGATGTCCGGATCCAGCGCCAGCGCGCGCGCGAGCCCGGCGCGCTTGACCATGCCGCCGGAAAGTTCGGATGGGTACTTGTGGCGCACGTCGGGCGTCAGGTCCGCCAGCGCGATCTTCAGTGCCGCCACGCGAAGCGCGTCGTGCAGCGAGAGATTCGAGTGCTCCATCAGCGGCACGCGCACGTTCTCGCTTACCGTCAGTGACGAGAACAGCGCGCCATTCTGGAACAGTACGCCGCAGCGGCTTTCGAT
>Ga0134125_10000930_pt1 | contig 37357 bp, 31 predicted proteins | sample KB31751_FD_96464 | JGI IMG/M metagenome (GOLD analysis project Ga0134125, IMG submission 96464) | Terrestrial soil microbial communities with excess Nitrogen fertilizer from Kellogg Biological Station, Michigan, USA - KB3-175-1 | ecosystem: Environmental > Terrestrial > Soil > Unclassified ...
GCCGATCGCATGGGACTCGCGCAGCTGCACCAACTCCGGGGCCGCGTCGGGCGCTCGCGCCACCCCGCCTACGCCTATCTCGTCGCCCCGCCGCCCCAGGCGCCCGCCGGCGATGCGGGCCAGCGCCCCGGGGCGGTCGAATCGATGGAGGAGCTCGGCGCGGGCTTCGTGCTCGCGACTCACGATCTCGAGATCCGTGGCGCCGGGGAGCTTCTCGGAGAGCAACAGAGCGGACAGATGACCGAGATCGGCCTCGCCATGTATCTCGATCTGCTGGAGGAGGCAGTCAAGGCGCTGAAAGCCGGTCGCGAGCCCGCACTCGACAAGCCGCTCGCCGCGGCCACGGAAGTCGAGCTGCGCCTGCCCGCGTTCCTGCCGGAGGCTTTCATCGCGGACGTACACGTGCGGCTGGGGCTCTACAAGCGCATTGCCGCCGCCCAGAGCCCCGAGGCGCTCGATGACCTGACGGCCGAGATCCACGACCGCTTCGGCGCTCTTCCCCCGCCCGCGCAAAGCCTCCTGCGCATCGCGAAACTCAAGCTCACCGCGCGGGAGATCGGCATTCGGCGGCTCGATCTCGGGCCGCAAGGTGGCTCGGTGACCTTCGAGGAGCGCAATGCCGTCGAGCCGGCCGCCGTCGTGCGGCTCATGCAGCAGGCCCCGCGAGAGTACCGGCTGGAAGGGCCACTGCGCCTGCGGGTGAGCCGCGCCATCCCCACCGAGGAGGCGCGGTTCGAGTTCGGGGCGAGTCTGATGAAGCGCCTGGCCGGCAAGTCGGCAGCCGGCCGCGGAGCGGCGCGCTGATCGGGTAAACTTCACCGGATGATTGCACGACGCGCCATGCTCCATGCGCTCGCCACGCTTCTCGCGCTGGCGCCTCTCATGCCGATGCCGGCGCTTGCGCAGCCCGCGCAATCGCAGACCGCCGCACCGGCGTCACAGGCCCGTCCATCGCAAACCCCTTCATCGCCGCCGGCGCCGTCTCAGGGCGCTCCCTCTCAGGTCACTCCGGCGCAATCTGCTGTGCCCCCTGTGACGGGGACAGGCGGTCAGCCGCCGGCCCAGTCACCCGCGGCGGGAGCTGCGGCAGGCACTCCCGCCGCGGCTCCCGGGAGTGAAGCCGCTCAGGCTGCGCCCGCGCTCAGCGGGCCGGCATATGACATCGAGGTCGTCATCTTTCGCGCCAAAGCTGCGCTCGGCCAACAGGAGAACTGGACGTCCGAGACGAGCGCCAGCGCAACTGTGGCCGGCGGGGAAGCCTCGAACGGCTCAGGCCAGGTCGGCAAGCTGTTGACGGTCCTGTCATCTTCCGACTACCGACTCACATCCATTGCCACGAGGTTGCGCACGAGCGGGACGTATGAGCCGGTGGCACATGCCGCCTGGGTGCAGACGGCGAGTGCCTGGGGAACCCGAGGCGGCTTTCCCCTCGAGGATCTCGGGATCAATGTACCCGGCCTCAGCGGCGTCATATACCTGGAGCGGGGCCAGTACCTGCATCTTGGAATGACGCTCAACTACACCATGCAGGACCCCCCGACCAGCCTGAATGCCCCGCCCGGCACGACCTTCGTGATGAACGAGACGCGGCGCGTGCGCTTCTACCAACGCAACTACTACGACCACCCGGCATTCGGCGTGATCGCCCTCATCACTCCGGCGCGTGGTCTGCGGCAGCCCGGAAGATAGCCCGGAAGATAGCCCAGGGTAGCTAGCTGCCGCGTCGCGCGAGCAGCAGCCCGCAACCCGTGCCGATGAGCAGGGTCCCGGCGATTCGGCCCTGCAGGCGGCGCCGCGCATGCGTGCTGAACCAGCCGCGCACACGGCCGGCCAGGAGCGCGTAACAGCTGTCGGAAATCAACGCGATTACGGTCATGGCCGCGCTCATCACGAAGAGCTGTGGACCTGCGGGCAGCCGGGGATCGACGAACTGCGGCAGGAATGCAATATAGAAGATGATTGCCTTCGGATTGGTCACCGCGATCAGAAATCCCTGTAGAACCACCGCACGCGCGGATCGCGCCGCCGGCACCTTCGCGCTCTCCGTTGCCTCGCTCCCGTGTGCGCGCCACGCATGGATGCCGAGCCAGATGAGGTAGCCGGCGCCGATCCAGCGGACGACCGAGAACACCTCGCTCAGCAGCGAGAAGAACGCCATCAAGCCGATGGCCGCGCCGCCGATGAGGATCGCATTGCCGACGCTCGCGCCTGCCACGGTGGCCAAGCCGTTGCGCGTGCCGTGGCTCAGAGAATTGGCCACGACCAGCGTCACGATCGGGCCTGGCAGGATCACCAGCACGATGGCAGCGAGGCAGTAGGTCACGAAGAGATGGGGATTCATGGAGCCTCCGCAAATTCACCGAGCGTGTGTCGGCCGAGCACTAGAGTAGAGGCTTCGGCTGCTCGCCCGCAATCGCCTGGCGGCCCCGCGCGCGCCCATGGCGCCGCCTGATAGACTGAATCGAGGTCAACGGGCTCATAGTCGTGAAACCACCCTCCATCGGCGCGCTCGCGTTGGGAATCATTCCCTTTATCGCCATGTGCTTCTCGGTCGCGCTGTGGGACCGTATCGAGCCGATGATCCTCGGCCTGCCGTTCAACCTCTTCTGGCTGATTCTCTGGATCCTGCTGACGCCCTGCTGCCTGTGGGGCGCATACCGCCTCGACACCAAGGGCCCCGGGACCGAGCGCGGCTCATGACACCTGCTGCGACCGCCCTCACGGTGATCATCGCCATCGTCGCGATCGGCACGGCTGTTGGCTTCCTCGCGGGCTCCCGCCAGCGCATGGACCTGGAGCAATGGGCGGTCGGCGGCCGCGGCTTCGGGACCGCGCTCGTCTTCCTGCTCATGGCGGGGGAGATCTACACCACCTTCGCGTTTCTTGGCGTAAGCGGTTGGGCTTACAGCCGTGGCGGCCCCATCCTCTACGTGCTGGCATACCTCTCGCTCGCTTATGCCGCCTCGTTTTTCTTCCTGCCGCAACTCTGGGAAGTCGGCCACAAGCATCGGATGCAGACCCAGCCGGACTTTTTCAACACGCGCTACGGCAACAAATATCTCTCAGGCTTCGTCTGCGTGGTGGGAATCCTCGCCTTCATTCCCTATCTGCAGCTGCAGTTGGATGGCGTCGGCATCATCGTATCCGTGGCGAGCTTCGGCCACATCGGTCGTGTCCCGGCGATGACCGTTGCAACCGTTCTCGTGATCGCCTTCGTAGTCGCGAATGGCGTGCGTGCGGTAGCGTGGGTGAGCGTCATCAAAGACGTCCTGATGGTGGTTGCAGCGGTCGCGATCGGCATCGGGATCCCGCTGGCGCATTTCGGGAGTATCGGCGCGATGTTCACCGCTCTGGCACATGCGCGGCCCCATCACCTGACGATGCCAGGCGCTACCGCGAATCTGGGGCACTCCTGGTACATCTCCACCGTGCTGCTCACTGCCCTCGGCTTCTATATGTGGCCGCACACATTCGGTGCGACGTTCACTGCCAAGAGCGCCGATACATTGCGACGCAATGCCGTCGTCATGCCCCTTTACACCCTGACGCTCGCACTGATGTTCTTCGCGGGTTTTGCGGTGGTGCTCATCACGCCTCACCTGCAGAACGGCGATCTTGCGCTGCTGACGGTCGTCGGCCGGATCTTTCCGCCGTGGCTCCTCGGCGTGATCGGCGGGGCGGGCGCCCTGACCGCAATGGTGCCGGCAGCCGTTCTCATCCTCACGGCGGCGACTCTCTTTGCCAAGAACCTCTATCGGCCGCTCTTTGCGCCGGCGATGACCGACGATGGTGTTGCCCGACTCGCGCGGGGTATGGTCTTCTTCCTCGGCGCGACCAGTTTGGCTCTCGCGATTTACGGCTCGAGCACGCTCGTCTCCTTGCTCCTCACCGGCTATGCGGTGGTTACACAGTGCTTCCCGGGCGTCATACTCGGACTCTACTGGCGGCGAGCCTCAGGCCGTGCCGTCTTCATCGGCATGATCGCAGGCGTGTTGCTCGCGGTATCACTGATGTCCGCCCATCTGGATCCGCTGTTCGGCCTCAACGCCGGATTCCTGGCCCTCTGCATCAACCTCACCGTCGCCGTCCTCGGAAGCCTTCTCTCCGCTCCTGAAGCGGCTCGCGGCTTCCAGGAGCCGCGGATCGCGGCGCGTCCACTGTCAGAGTGACCGACGCCTCTCTCTGGCGCGAGCGCGGATCTGTCCGCGCGGCGTACGGTCGCGGACTTGTCCGCGGACACATCCGGACACCAGTGCAGCGAGAGATATCTTTCCAGAACCAATGACTTAGCGCGTCCGAGCGGCTGGCACGGCATTTGCCTTTCTCCCGGTGTGAAAGACCGAATCGAGAGGCACGACATGCTCAACCCTTCCAACCATCTCGCGAACTCTGCATCTAATGGCATGAGGACCCTGCCAGCAACGACGCCGAGCTTCGCAGGCCACCGCAACAGAGGAGAAGTCATCATGAATCCGTTCCAGAAAGCCGCCGCCGCCGTCATGTCCCTTACCATCACTCTCGTTGGCGCGACCCTCGCGACCGCTCCCCTGGTGCTGGCCGCCGCGCAGCCCGTCGCCACTCATGTGGTCAAGGTGTTCTGATGACACCCGAGTGGATGGGCACGGTGCAGTGAGCAGCCGTGCCCTCCCCTGTCAGGTGTTGGTGGGCGCGGTACATGCGCGCGCCGGCGCCGCGAGCTCGCTCGAGCGACCGGTGAGTAGCGCTCGACGAGCTGCATCGCCACAAGACCCTCGATCTCCAGAAACCCAAGCGCCTTGAGCCGCGCATGAGGCTCCGTGGGCTCGAAGCAGCCCACCCCCGCTCCCCCAACTCCGCGACGCGCTTCGCATGCTGCTCGTTACCTGCATGCTCCGCGGGCACGAGTGACCCCAGGGGATCGCCAGTCCGCCTCCCCGGCTTGACTGCGAGCCGAGCCCGTGCTGTACTGTATGCATATTGTCATACAGATTCCACGAGTGCTGACTCTTCAGATCGAAAGCAATGGAGTTCCCATCTACGTGCAGGTCCGCGACCAGCTGTTGCGGGCCATTGGCAGCGGCGCGCTTCTTCCGGGTGAGCAGTTGCCAACGATGCGCCAGCTTGCCGTGCAATTGAAGGTCGATTTGAACACCGTGCGCCATGCCTACGACGAGCTCGAGCAGACCGGCGCGATCGTCATCGTCAGAGCGCGCGGGACCTACGTAGCGGACAAGCCTCCGCCGATGGATGGGGCGCGCGAAGCGAAGAAGGTTCAGTCACTGGCGCAACAGGCCATCGCCTTGGCGGCATCCGCGGGACTCGATCCGTCGGAGGTTGCCCACGAGATGCTGCAACTCACCAAACGACAGGGTGGCAGAAAATGAACATCGAAAGCGACACAGTTACTTATGGTCAGAACGCTCCCGCGACCGTCATCTCGGTTCTGCTCCTGGTGGCGGCTGCGCTGATTGCGTTGCTTGCGCGTCGCACGGGGTGGCCGCTCGCCATAGCCGTCCCGGTCTTCTTCGTCCTCTGCGCCGCGCTGTTGCCGCTCTCATTGCTCATGGCGAAACAGTGGGAGAAGGCCGTCGTCCTGCGCTTCGGGCGGCTGCATGCCCTGCGGGGTCCTGGCCTCTTCATGATCGTGCCCTTCGTCGACACCGTGACTTCGTGGGTGGATCAGCGGATTCAGACGACGGAGTTCAACGCCGAGCAGGCGCTCACCCGCGATACGGTCCCCACGAACATTGACGCCATACTCTTCTGGCAGGTCCATGATGCCGAGCGGGCAGCACTGGAGATCGCCGACTACCGGCAGGCGATCCTGCGGGTCGCGCAGACCTCTCTACGCGAGATGATCGGCTCCTCCCCACTGAGCGCCCTCCTCTCGGAGCGCAGGGCGGCGGACCTGCAGCTCAAGGAAGAGATCGGCCGCAAGACTTCCGAATGGGGCGTATCGGCCGTCTCAGTGGAAATCCGGGACGTCGCGATTCCCGCGCAACTGCAGGATGCAATGAGCCGCCAGGCGCAAGCCGAGCGCGAGAAGGAGGCGCGGGTCATTCTCGGCTCCGCCGAGGTGGAGATCGCTGCGAAATTTCTCGAGGCCGCGAGCACTTACGGCAGCAACCCGGTTGCCCTGCAGCTTCGCGCCATGAACATCATCTACGAGGCGACGAAGGAGCGCGGCTCCACCGTACTGATCCCCTCCTCTATGGTCGACAGCCTGAACGTTCCCGGCGTACTCGGTCTGACGGCCGCGCTGCCGGCAGCCTCGCCTTCAGCCGCGTAGCTCTCCGATGCGGTCACCTGAGGATGGAAACGCCAAGCCGATCTGGAATCGCCGGAAGACGCTTGCCGCGCTGATCACACTGCCTGCGGTGGCCTTCGCTACGCAGTCGGGCCAAACACCGTTCGATGTTCTCGAACGGCGTCACGGGGGGCGTCTGGGTGTTGCCGCTCTCGACACGGGCAGCGGCAAGGCGCTTTCCTACCGCGCCGATGAGCGCTTTCCGATGTGCAGCACATTCAAGCTCATCGCGGTGTCCGCCGTCCTCGCGTGTGCCGACCACGGACAGGAATGGCTCGATCGTCACATTGCATACGGGCCGCTCGACCTTGTCGACCCAGCGCCCGTGACGCGCGTCCATGTGCGCGAGGGCAGCCTCACGGTGGAGGCGCTCTGCGCCGCCGCCATCGAATACAGCGATAACACCGCGGCCAATCTGCTGCTCAGAGAGTTGGGTGGACCCCAGGCCGCCACTCGCTTCGCACGCTCACTCGGCGATCAGAGCACGCGCATCGACCGCATGGAGCCCCTGGCCAATACCTGCATTCCCGGCGATCCACGCGACACCACCACACCGGGAGCAATGCTCGCTGATCTGCAGAGCCTCACGTTGCGCAACACCCTGTCGAAGCCCTCCCGAGCGCGACTCACGACGTGGCTGTCAAATTGGCAGACGCCGTTTCCACGCATTCCCGCGGGGTTACCCGTCGGGTGGAGAAGCGGCAATAAAATGGGCACCGGAAGCTACGGCACCACCAACGACGTGGCCATCCTCTGGCCGCCCCGGCGAGCTCCCATACTCGTCGCAGCGTACTACACCGGTTCCAATGCGCCGAGCACCGCCCGCGATGCGGTTCTGGCCGAAGTCGGACGCCGCGTGGCGGCTTTGTGATCTACGCCGGATGACCGGCCGGTTGAGCGGACCAGAGGTGCCACTTCGGCACATCGACTCCCATGATCAACAGCCAGAGGCAGAGGATCAGCTCAGACAGTCCGGCGGGCACCAGCAACAGAGGAACGCCTGACATCGGGACGACATGCAGATCGAGGAACACCAGTATGCTGTTGCCTGCATAGCACAGGCCGGCGAGCACCATGAGTACGCCGAGGAACCGCGGTAAGAACCTCGAGCGGAAGATCAGGACGCCATAGAGCAGGCACACACATCCGAAAAACAGGAAACTGACGTTCAGGTCCGCATCGTGAACGCCGATGGCGAGCGAGGCCCACGCCTGCAGCTGCTGTACCGCCATGCCCTTGAGCGAGTCCCGCCCCGCCACGATGGCGAGCGCAGCAAGGTGACCGAGGCCCGAGAGACTTTCGATGGCCAGAGAGATCACGTTGAACAGCAGCCCGAGCAGCGCGAGATTGCGCTGCACCGGACGCAGCAGCAGATACTCGAGCAGCAGCTGCGGAACGGCACAAACCACCACGATGAGGCCGGCGACCACGCCTGCACGCCATAAAAACGCATGGGCGAGGATATTGTTGGCCGTGACGGCTACGTTGGCCGATACCAGCTTCCCGGGCACGTATCCATAAGCGAAGAAACCCAGGACGATCACGGTCAGGTAAAGAACACCTATCGCGCGCGCGTAGAGTTGCGGTGACACTTGAGCCTCCGCTCTGATCATTTTGCTGCCCCTTTGCGCACGAACGCACGCTCATCGGGGTACCACCCGATCTCCTCGTAGCGACTAACCTACGGCGCCCGCGGCAGGCGTGCAGCAACTTCCGCTACCGGCACCTCACGCCAACCCAGACGCTCGAAGTATCCGCCAGTGTCCTTGCTGAAGAGGTATACGTCCTCGAGATCGAGGCGAGTCGCCTCGAGCAAGGCGTAGTCCACGAGTCGCTCGGCAATGCTCTTTCCGCGTTGACTCTCGAGCACGCAGACACTGCGCAGGAGCGCGCACCGATCGCCGACTTCCATGCCACAGATCCCCACCAGCCCACTTTCCGCACGGCATACCCAGTACAGAGTGCCCGGAGCGAGTATCCCGAAGGATGAGAGGCCACAGGCGTCGAGCATTTTCGCCATGGCGTCACGGTCATCGTGTGTCGCTCGCTCAATGCGCAAATCCATACCCGTACACCTATCATTCGATTACAACAGCTCGCGGATTTCCGCCCGCGCTGTGCCACCCGCAACGATGAGGTACCCCACGGTCACGGGCAACGTGAATCTCCGCGGTCCCGCGCTGCCGGGATTCACGAACAGCACCCCGTCCCGCTCGACGACACCCGGCTTGTGCGAATGCCCTGCGATCACGACGCCAAATTCTGCCGTCTGTGCGTTCGCGTCCGCGTCCAGCTCATTGACGTCATGTAGAACGCATATCCGCACGCCACCCACTTCCAGGCCCAGCCGTGGCGGGATCGGGTCCGCCCACCCTCCGCGATCGTTGTTCCCACGGACAGCGTGCACGGGTGCGAGCCGTCGCAAGCCCTCGATGATCTCGGGGCCGCCGATATCACCTGCATGGATGATCTGCCCGACGCCGGCCAGGGCCTGCACCGCTTCGGGGCGAAGCAGCCCATGAGTATCCGAAATCAAGCCGATTCTCATCGATTGCGACTCATCCGCGGGGCCGGCCCCGGACCTTGAAGAGTACCCTATCCAGCGGCCGCCCCTGAGAATCCTCGAGCGTCAGATAGTAGGACCCGGGTCGCGGCAGCCATAGACGCTCGCCCACCGCAGACCCGAGCATCCGGTCGTTCAACCTGACCTTCATTCCGCGACGCGCACCGCGCACCGCGATGAGCACCCTCTGATGCCCGGCCGGAATGTCCGGATCCATGGCAATAATCATCCCGTTGGCAGGGCTCTGTATGCTCGGCCGTATGGCCGATGGCACGACCGCTACCTGCGCACCCGCCATCCTCGTCCCGCTCAAGTACCACTCGCGGCGCGGAGGCTCGACAGGGGGCAGAAAACGCGTGAGCTGCGCAGTCACGCCGGCCGGCGGCGGCGGCTCCACCGAGATGTTTCCCCGATGCAGGGCAGCCATGATGTCGTGCCAGATCGGCGCAGCACCGGAGACACCGCTGACGTCGCGCATGGAATCCCCCTCGTAGTTTCCGACCCACACCGCCACGGTGAGCTCTCGCGAGAAGCCGATGCACCAGTTGTCTCGCATGTCCTCACTGGTACCGGTCTTCACCGCTGTCCAGAAGTTGGTATCGAGATGGCTGTCCAGGCCGAACGTGACGGTGCGCGCCGCCGGATCGCTGAGGATGTCATTCACTACGAACGTGGCGTCGGGCGCAAGGAGCCGAAGCGAGGCGGCCGGTGGCGGGCTCGGCACCAGTGACAGCGGCGACCATTCCCCGCCCCGCGCAAGCACCCGATAGGCCTGCGCCTGCTGCCAGAGTGTTACCTCCGCCGACCCCAGTGCCAGGGAATAGCCGTAGTAGTTGCCGTCTCGCGTGATTCCGCTGAAGCCAAGTGCGCTCAGCCGATCGCGGAAAGCCTCGACACCCGTCAATACCAATGTGCGCACCGCAGGGACGTTGAGCGAGCTGGCCAATGCCGTCCGGACGGTCACCAGTCCCTTGAAATCGTGGTCGTAGTCCTGCGGGATATACACGCCGCTCGCGGTGTCGAGACTGATCGGCGAGTCGGCGAGCAGCGATGCGGCCGTGAGATATCGCCGTTCCAGTGCCATTTCATACAGAAATGGCTTGAGCGTGGAGCCCGCCTGCCGGGCTGCCCGCACGCCATCCACTTCGGCAGCGCGGGAGTCCGGAGCGGCTGAGCTGACATAGGCGAGAACCTCCCCTGAGGCATTGTCGACCACCAGCGCAGCGCCATCGCGGACGTTGCGATCCGAGAGAGCAGCGAGACGACTTCGCACGATGTCGCGGGTCAGCCGTTGAATTCCGGCATCGAGGCTGCTGGGCAACCGCTCCCCGGGGCGGGTCAAAAGCGCGTTGGCGAGTTGGGGAGCCAGAGACTGACCGACCATTACCTGCTTGGACGCGAGAATCTCCTGCGCAGCGGCACGCACGGCCCCACAGTCGACAGCAGGGCGGAGTCCTCGGCCGCGGGCGCAGGCACGTGCAATCACTCTCTGCGGCGCGGCACCGGGATCCGGCAGCAATGCCGCCAGGACTGCGCTTTCGGGCGCCGAAAGGCCCGCGGGCGTCTTGCCGATGAGCTGCGCCGCCGCTGCACCGATCCCCTGGAGCTCACCCCTGTAGCCGAGGAGGTTCAGATAAGCCTCGAGAATCTGTGGCTTCGTCCACGACCGCTCGAGTGCAAGGGCTGTGCGCACCTGCTCGAGCTTCTCGATCCATTCCTCCAGTCCGCTCCCGCCTCTGCGCCCTCTCAACAGCGTCGCGAGCTGCATGGTGATGGTGCTCGCCCCCCGCCGACGATGGTGGACGAGCTCATCGCGTGCGGCCCCGGCCGCACTTCGCCACTCGATGCCGTGATGATGCCAGAAGTTGCGGTCCTCACCCTGGACGATCGAGGTCACGAGCGCCGGCGACACATCGGCCAGTGATACCCAAGCGACTCGGCGAATGTCGTAACGGATGCGCCGGGAGGCGATCACCACACCGTGGCGATCCAGCAGCCAGGCATCGGAGGGGACGTACGACGCACGAACTGCTTCAAAGCTCGGTACCCGCGCTGGCCAAAGCAGCGTGAAGGCGATCACCCCAACGGCTGCTGGGCCGGCCACCCACGCACCCGCGGCAGCCACCCGAGCGACGATCATGCCTCCTCGAATGCAATGTACGCCGGAGCTCATCTGACGGCAGGTCCTGGCTCGACTGTCACCTGCGCGTTCGGCAGCTCACCAAACATCTCCGGCGCATACATCGCCTCGACTCGGGTCGCCGGCATCAGGAAATTGCCGGGATTATCGAAACGCACCGTGTACTCGACCGTCCAATGGCCTTTGGGAACGAGCTCGTAGTAAGCCCGAAAGCCGTCGAACCGCCGCTCCTCGTAGGCGAGCCACGCCCAACCGCCCCGCCGCTCGCCGCGTGTCAGGAGGCGCGACTGCCCGCCGAGCCCACTACCCAGAATGGTGGCTCCCGCCGGGATCGGGTCATCGACCACGACCCAAGTCATGTCCGACTGCGACTCGAGCTCGAGATGCACCCGCGCAACATCGCCTCGCGTCCAGACTCCAGGTCGGTTCTGCTCGATGGGCGTGATCGTCCGCACGATCCTGAACCCACTCGAAAGAGCCCGATGCAACGGGATCGCTGCCATGGCGCGCACCATCGCCCAGGGTGCCCCGCTCCCTCGGTGCCGGATGTCGAGCAGCCCTCTGCCCTCCTGCCAAGGCAATTCGGTAATCATTGCATCGGCGCGCGGCCAGCTCACATCGCGTCGCTCGGAACCGTAGTGCACCAGCGTCGCACCCGCCACCTGAGCAGATTCGAGCTTCGCCGAAAACTTCTTCATGGCGAGGACACCCCACGCGTTGGCAACAGTCGTGTTCCAGTGACCGTGCAACTGCCGACCCAGCGCACCGCGCACGAGGCGCGGCATATCGTCATGCCAGTCCGGACGATCGAGCGCAGCGAGTATCATCCGGTTTGCATTGGAATCCGCGGAGATCATGAGCCACCAGAGGGCATCGGTGCGCTGCGTCGAGAAACCCATGGTCGTGCCCTGAAAGTTGAGTCGTGCCCGCAACAGCCCGTATGCCTGCGACAGCTTGCCGTCGGCGCGGGGAACTTCGGGCATGCGCTCGAGGATGCCGATCCAGTCGAGGAGCGCCGAAGTCGGCATGAGATTGGGCTCGAGCGTGATGCTGTCGAGCATGTGCGGCTCTGCCGCCCCGTAGCGGGCGAGCGCGTTGATCGCCTGCAGCTTGCGGATCGAGAGGTCCGCTGTCTGCAACGCCGAATCGCGCACGATACGACCCTCGACGAAAGCCGCCAGCGCATGCAGCAGTCGGTCGCGATGATCAGCGCCGATGGGCCATCCTGCCTCATCGGCGATTGACAGCACATAGGCCGTCAATCCGTCATCGCCAGCGAGATCATCCATGGGGAAATACCTGAGGAGGCCGTCCCCATCCATGTATAGGGGCAATATCGCCATGACCCGATTCCAGTCGCCGCGCGACTGGAGCGCAACAGCCCGCGAGACCTGCTGCTCGAGACATATGTAGGGATAGAGCGTCATGTACTCGCGTACGCCTGCGAGGCTGCCTGCAAGCCGCGGTTGCAGCGTCACCTGCAGGCCGCCACGGCCCTGAACCGCATCCTGCGGCCGCTCTACGGGGATCGTCAGCGGGCCAGTGAGCTGGGCTATGGTCGCCTGATAGGTACGCACGGGATATGCAGGGATTACCGTCTCGCTGATCTTGAGATGATCGGCTGCCGGACCGCGCTCATCCCGAATGGTGAGGTCCCAATCGACGCTGTGCGCGCCGACGGGAGCCGTTGCGGGCCAGACCAGGTCGCGCGCCTGACCTGCTGTGAGCTCGATCGTCTGTGACCGATGCCCTGCAATGAGAGCAGCGCCGGCGGCCTCGACCCTGGCTCTCATCGGATGATCGGTGGTATTGCGCACCGTGACGGTCGCGGAGTAGCGATCTCCCTCCCGAACGATCGGCGGCAGCCCGGAAGTGAGGATCAGATCCTGAGTCGTGTGAAGGGTCGCAGCACCCATCCCGTAGAGTTGCGGGCCATCGTCCGCTATCGCGACGATGCGGAAGGCCGACAGGGAATCATTGAGTGGAACCGTGACGCTGGCGTTGCCCTGCGCATCCAGCGCGACGCGCGGCTCCCAGAAAAGCAGGCTGTCGAAGAGTTGACGCACCGGACCTGAAGAGCGGCCACCACCCCCGCCGGCAAGGACTGCCTTGCGGCCGTAATGGCGTTTTCCCACCACCTGCATCTGCGCCGTGGAGGTCCATACCTCGAGCCCCCGCCGGCCCATCATTGCCTGCAGGAGTTTCCAGGTCTCGTTTGATGAGAGATCGAGCAGCGCCTCATCGACCGCCGCCACGGCGACCTCACCGCCCGGTGGCAATGCGTGGCCGTCGGCCGGGCTCACGTGAATGCGCACACCGACCTTGTCGCGAACCTTGTAGACGCTGAGTGCCGGCTGCACCTGCACATCGAGCCGGTGCGGCCGCCATCCGACCCTGATCTGCGCGATACCGAGGCGATAGGCGGGCTTGCTCAGATCCACCAGCGCCGTGACCTCCTCGGCCTGCGACTTCACGAGGCCCTTCTCAGCGTGCCTCAGACGACCACGCACCGCCAACACCGAGACGAACACGTTGGGCGCATCGGCAGCCTCGATCGGCACGAGGATGATCGGATCCTTGCCCTGCAGCTCGGTGACGAAGCTTCTCATCACTCCTTCCCGCTCGACCGTCACCAGCGCTGTAGCCTTGCGGAAGGGCATGCGGATCTGAAAGCGTGCGGTGTCTCCAGCCTCATACTCTTTTCTCTCCGGCAGCACATCCATCCGGTCACCGCTCGTACCACCGAACCACCAGCCATCACCGTCGAAAACCCACATCGATGTAGTCGCCCCGGCGGAGTTCCCTTGTGGGTCGCGCGCCTGTGCGCGCACCATGATCTCGCCCGATGCACCCGGAGAGACCTCGCAGAGAAGCAGCCCCTGCGCATTGGTGGCGCCCTGGCAGGTGGCTGCGAGCCTCCTGGTTTGGCGGGTCGTCTCATACGCGTAGAAGCCACCGATCAGCCGCTTGCGATAGGAGTAGGCGCTCGACTGATAGAGGGAGACGGCGAGGGGCACTCCCGGCCGCGGCTTGCCGTCGAGCCCGAGCGCCACCACGCGAAATCGCAGCTGGCCCAAGCTGCCGATCCAACTCTCCGGGCGGATACCGATGCTGATCGAAGCGGGAAGCAGATTCACGGAGCCCGCCGCGGTCATCACCTCGCCGTCGGCATCGGAATATTCGAGCTCCGCCGTCAGGCGCGATGGCTCGTGAACGGCGGGCAGATGCGAGAGCACGAGGCGCGCCGCGCCGGAATCGTCGAGCGTCAGCGGCGTGGTCTCGGCCCTGGACGTGCGCTCTTCCGTCTGGTCCGGATCGAAGTCGAAATCCGCAGGCCCCTGCCCGAGGGTCGTGATTCCCTCCTCGACCGGCTTGCCGCCGAATACATAGTCAGAGTACCCCGCGAACTGCACGGGCTGCGGCTCGAGGACGGTACGCACTTTGACCGGCAGCCCGGCGGCTCCGCCACCGGAGAGATAGGCCACGTGAAAGTTGAGTGGGACCTCGCGCGGGGCGACGAGCGGCTGCAGCGCAGCTCCAACGCTGCCGCGCATCGAAGGCAGCCGGAACTGCTCCACTTTGAACGCCGCGCTTTCGTGATCGTCGATCTGCACGATGTAGTCGCCGAGTTTCGCCTCTGCAGGGATCCGCCACTGGGACGTCGCAACCCCGCTGCCGTCGAACACCAGGGTCCAGGTGTACCGCTGGTCGCTCCCGAGGTGCTGAATGGTGATGCGGTGCGATCCTGCTGCGCCGGGCTGAACGGTGAGTCCACTCGAGACATGGCGGCGGAGGAAGTGTTTCATCGAGACGGTCTCGCCGGCGCGAAACAGCGGCCGGTCGAGCACCGTGTGGTAGATGTCAGCCGAGTAGGCGCTGCCCGCCGGCAAGCCAAACTCATACGGCCCGATCCCCCGGCTCCAGGTCGATTCGGTGAAACTGAAGTCCTGTCCCGACTTGGCGAGCACGAGCAGTGGATGATTCCATGGGCACCCGCCGAACCCGGAAGGCTCGCCCAGCGACGCGGATATCCTCGCGGTCCCCTCAACATCCGTTCGACCCTGCCAGCGCGTCTCGCCGGTGCAGTAATCGCTGATCCCAACGGCCGCGCCGGCGACCGGCCGCCCGGTACTGAGGCGCGTGACCCACACGAGCGAGCTCTCACGTCCCCAGAGAAAGTGCACGGCAAGATCGGTGACGAGTGCGGCAGTCGCCACATAGCGCGTTTGCCCGGCCCCGAGCGTCGCGGCGCCGAGGTCCCGACTGGCGAGCTCCACGACGTAGAAGCCCGGCTGCCCGAGCGGAATGCCGATCACCTCCTCCGGGCGCTTTCCGGCCGGCTTGCTGATCGTCAGCGAAGCCGTCGAATCCCCGGGGCCGAACACGGAGCTGCTGCCGCTGGTATCGCGCCAGACCCTCCTCGGCCGGGTCGTCCCAGCCTCGGCCTCGGTAAACTCCTGCTCCGCGAGCTTGGGTCTCAGTCCTTGCGGATTATCCTGCTCACTTGTCTCCACCCACTCGCCGGTGGGTCGGTCAGCTTCTTCGACCCGTCTCAACCAGTCGACGATGGTACTGGCGTCGGCATCGACGTGCAGAATCTTGCCTGGCAGCTGAATCTCCCGTGTATCGAGGTTGGGCTCGACGTTGCGCAAGGTCACGGGCAGAACGCCGCCCTCACGTGCCTCGAGAATTCCAAACGTCCCGGAAAACTTCGCGAGCGGCGGATAAGCATCGATCCGCAGCGCGAGCGGAAAGCGCGCACCGTTCTCGAGCTTCCGCCCCGCATCGTCGGCGAAGCCGCCCGGAAGGGTGATCCTGACCGTCGTCGACTCCGGAAATGGCGCGGGGAAGCTCACCTCTTCCAACGTGGGCAGCCGGGCATTCGCCGGTGCGGTCGGGGCCAGCACCTTGCCGTCTGCAGTCCGAATACGAATGGCCAATGCCAGAGCGCGGGGAACAGGCGCGGTGAAGCTGACTGTGATTGGACGCATCGGCACGCAGCCGGCGCGCGGATTGGTGCGAGTGCATTCGGCCTGCGCGATGAACGCGAGGCGCACGCGGAAGGCAAGCTGCTGATCGTCCTGAGTGGCAAGACCGGAGCGCGAGGTGATTCCGGCACCCCAGTGCAGCAGCACTCGCGTGCCCGGCGGCAACCGACGCCGGCATTGCAAGACTGTGATCAACTCCTCCCGGTGCTCCATGGCGCGGTTGCGCGCACGAATATTCGAGGTCGCGCCGTTCTTCCACAGAAGCCGGAAGTAGTCATAGCCGAGCGCGCGCCGCTCGCTGAGGATCCGTTGCCGCTCGGCACCCATGAGCACGCGCACGGGGATACGCTCGGAGAGGCCGTCGATCGCGCAATAAGCATGCGCCGCGACCGACGGCAGGCTCGCCTGCGCATCGAGACGCAGAAGAAAGACCTGCGCCTCGTCGATCTCTTCCCAGCCGTCCCGCGGCAGCGACTCGCTGATCGCCGGGCCACCGGTCTCGAATCCAAAGCTCCTGCGTCCCGCAACCGGCGCTCCATTCGAAGACTTGAGGGCTCGCTCGAGCGTGAAGCGGCAGCGGATGCCGGCATCGAGATCCGTATCGAAATCGAACACCCAGTATTCGGTGTCGGCCCATCGGCCCTTCCCGTGTACCGGACAGCTCACGATGAAAGGGTCGGCCAGCCGTGGATCACCGAGCGCAACCATCGGGCCGCTGAAGCGGACCACGACTTGCCGTACACGCCGTACATAACCCTGTGGCGAGAACGACTCCACCCGCACGGCCTTCCCCACCGCAGGCTTTGACGCTGCAGGCTGTGACACTGCAGGCTGTAATTCGGCAGACCGCTGGGCTGCCGGCCGCGAAGCCGGCGGCCCGGCCGTTCCCGACGCTCGGGATCCCAGCGGAAGCAGCAACGCGGCGACAGCCACGCCGATCGCGAGCGAGCGCACAACATGAGCGAGACGGATTTTCATGTTCAGGCTCCGCGTCCAACCAACAGCCAATTTCAGCTCCGGACCGGCGCATCGCTCGTGACGAGCATCGGCACGGCGATCTGATTACAACACATGTTTGTTTTGAATTTCTACGGCTTCGCGCGCGAGAGCACCGCCGGCCGCGAAATGGAGTTGGAATCCAGAATGTTGACATCCGACCGCCACAATCCGCCACATTTACGCCCCATCGGCGCCACAGTCGCGCACGCGCAGCCGCGAGGAGCTGGCGCTTGACTTCAGCGGCGGGGCACCTGAGACTCAACGCGCCACTTGACCAATGGAGCGCGCAATGTCTCTCGAGCTCTTCCTGCACCCGCTGTCTTCATACACCCACAAGGTGCTGATCGCGCTCTACGAGAACGACATTCCGTTCGCGGCGAAGCGGCTGGACGAGCCGGCGGTCGCGCGCGAGTGGGAGCAACTCTCCCCTCTCAGGCGCTTTCCGATCCTGCGCGATACGCAGCGCGGCCGGGTGATTCCCGAGTCGACCATCATCATCGAGTACCTGCAGACCCACTTCCCCGGCAAAGTGAAGCTGATACCCGATGACCCCGACCTCGCCTGGCAGGTGCGCCTGCGCGACCGGTTCTTCGACAACTATCTGCACACCCCCATGCAGAAGCTCCCCTTCGACCTCAGGCGGCCGGAGGCAGACCGGGATGCTTATGGGGTCGAGGAAGCGAAGGCGACGTTCGTGACCGCTCTCGAGTCAGTCGATGCCGAGATGGCCGGCAGGACCTGGGCCATGGGCGATGAGTTCACGATGGCGGACTGCGCGGCTGCGCCGGCCCTTTTCTACGGCAACCGCTTCTTCGGTCCGTTCCGCGAGACACACCCCAACGCCTTGGCGTATCTCGACCGTCTGATGGCACGCCCCTCCTACGCGCGTGCCCTGCAGGAGGCAAAGCCCTTCATGCACCTGTTGCCGAAGTAGCAGTGGTTGCCCGCTCCAGGGGGCGCGGCTGGTGTGAGCTCTGCCTGGCAGCTGGGATGCGCTGTAGGCGGACCAGTTGCCGCGCATCTACAACTACTTTCGCTTTCGCGTAGGCACTGATGCCGATGCGGAGGACCTGACGGCCCATACCTTCGGGCGCGCGTGGCGGGCACGGGAGCGCTATCGGCAGGACCTGGCCGGTTTCTCGACCTGGCTGTTCGCGATCGCCCACAACGTCGCAGTGGACTTCCTGCGAGCGCGCCGCCCCCCTGACTGGGCGATCGTTGCTCCATCGTCACCGGCTTTTAGGGAAATCGTCAGCGAAATGATGGCTCCCTGAGCCTGCTCCGGGCCCGGCGGTCTAAAGACGCGGACCCCGCCGGCCGCGGTAGCCATTGAGCAGCCACGCTACGATGATCACCAGAATGATGAGTCCGATGGGACCGACTCCCCAGCCGACACCGAAACCCCAATACAGGCCGCCGCCACCGCCGAAGAGCAGCAACAGCAGGATTACGACGAGAATGACATCCATGGTGATGCCTCCCCTACAGTGAGACCACACTGAGGAGGTAACAGCAAAGGCTGTTCCCGGTACTGCGATGCTCGAGGTGGCTGGAACGCTCAGAACTGATAGGCAACCGAGGCGGAAAACAGGCGTCCGAGGTTGGGGTAGATGGCCGCCCCCGTGCCGGTGCCGCTGTGGATCTCGAAACCCCGCGCCGCGGGTGTCTCGTCCAGCACGTTATCGACGTTGAGATGCAGCGTGATGTGCCCGCGGCGCAACTCCATCGCGAGGTCGTGGAAGAGCCTGGTGCCCGTCATGGGCAGGTCGTACTCATTCGCAGGAATACCGGGGAACCAGGCGATGCGCGCATCGCCGATGAGCTGCGTACGCCAGGTGATCCGGAAGCCGCCCGTGCGGTAGGTGAGGTCCGTCGAGGCTCGCCAGCGCGGATTGCCCACCACGCCCCCCTGGACGACCAGTGTGTCGGGGTCGGCGGCGTCGCCCAGCAGATCGAGAGTCCTGAGCCAGGTCGCCACGCCCGAGAGCTCGAAATCCCCTGCCGGAAGGTGAAGCAGTTGCACATCGTGGCGCCATCCGAGGTATATGTCGACCCCCGCTGTATGGAGACTTGCGATGTTCTGCTCGGTGGCCGCGATCGCGGTAATGGCATGCGTGAGTGGATCGCGTGTTACGAGGGCACAGTTTGGGTTGGATGCCACACCGACGTCAGAATCGACGCAATCATTCGCGATCGTCTGCGGCGGCACCGAGCTGACGGCATGGTTGATGGCGATGTCCCAATAGTCCGCGGCAAGGGACAAAGCAGGTAGTAGCGAGGGCTGCCAGACGAAGCCTGCGGTCCACGTATTCCCGATCTCAGGCTGCAGCCCGGGGTTGCCGCCGACCACGGCAGCGAGCGTCTGCTCGTCGGTCGGAGCCTTGAAGTCGACCGGGATTCCCAGCGCGAGGCAGTTGTTGAGCCGGGTGCTCGAGACGCGATTCACCGAAACGTCGCAGGGGTCCTGACCGAAGAAGAAGGTGGTGCTGCGGGGCGAGTACAGCTCGCCGATGTTGGGCGCCCGTACGGACCGCGAGTACATCGCGCGCAGCCTCAGGCCGTCCTGCGGCTGGTATTCGAAGCCGCCATCCCAGGCACTCTGCAGGCCACTCGTGTCGTAGTCCGACAGCCGGAACGCGCTGTTCAACACGAGCTCATGCGCCAGCAGCCTGTCGCGCAGCAGCGGCACGTGCAGCTCGACATAGCCCTCGCGGACATCGAAGCCGCCCGCAGTCGGCGCTATCCGCGGCAGGAAGAGCTCGCCGGCCTGCTCGGCCGCGCCGGGTACCGAGGCCGCGCTCTCGCGGCGATACTCCACGCCCGTTGCGAACTGGAACGGCCCGGCCGATAGTCCCGGCAGCTCGCCGGTCAGGTTGGCGCCCGCGACCTGCTGAGTCGCGCGCCGGCGGAACAGGCTGTCGACGCGGCTGAAATCGATTGCCGCGGCGCTCGCCTGGTCGATGCCGACGAGGTCGAGCGGCACACAACCGTTCGAGGGGTCCCGGCAGACGATTTGCCCCGTGGGATCGCGCACCGCATCGAGCGACTGAATAAAAAGCGCGTTGTTGCGATCGTTCGTATCCACTGTCCTCTCGACAGTGTGGCCGTAGGAGTATGACACGTCGTAGATCCACTGATTGGGCAGCGTGCCGTCGATTCCGGCCACGTACTGCTGCATCAGCCGGTCGTTGTCGGTGCCACGCACCCCCATCTCGTTGATGATGCGATGGAACGGCACGGAAGCGACACTGTTGGCCTGCATCAGCGCGACGGCCGCCGCGGGCAGGAATGGGTTGTCTATACTGAGAGAGACATCGCCCGTATCGAAGGTGGGCTGGAACTGCGTCTGCACCGAGGTGTGCGCGATGCGGGCCTCGAGGAGGAGCTCCGCCGAGCCGGACAGCGACTGATGCAGGGTCCCGCCGAAAACCTCGCGCTCGATCGGCTCGAGCAGCAACTGAGGGGGTTCCGGGTTGACGCTGTCGCCGCCGATGGACTCACCCGAGCGGTCGCCGAGCGGTCCGAAATCGTATGGCCGTATGGCGCTGCCGTCGTTCGTGAAAATCCAGGTCTGGCCGCCTATCGTAAAGTCGCCGGCGTTGCTCACCGTGTTGACTCCGGTGTTCACCCTCGTCAGAAAGGCCGGGGCAGCGCCGTTCGGGCCCTGATAGGCAGGATTGGAGATGAGGCCAAGGCCATCGGAGGCATAGAGCCGCGAGCTCGCGCGCACGCCTTGGGCGCTGTCATAGACGAAGCTGAGTGTCGCGTTGCCGGGACGGCTCCCGAGCTCGAATTCGTTGCCTGCCGTGAGCGAAATGCCGCGCGAAGCGGCATCGCCCCGGGACGATATGCCTCCGTGGGTGCGCACGCTCACGCCCTCGAAGTGCTTCTTGAGAATCACGTTGATCACACCGCCGATCGCATCGGCGCCGTAGATCGCCGACGTACCCCCAGTGACGACCTCCACCCGGTCCACCAACTCCGCGGGAATGGTGTTGAGGTCGACCGCGGCCGACAACGGCGAGCCGGATACCTGACGGCGGCCGTCGACCAGCACCAGCGTGCGTGAGGTGCCGAGGCCGCGCAGGCTGACGAGACTCAAGCCGGCGCCGACGACCAGCGACTGAGTGTTGGAAAGCCCCTGGCCCACGCTCACCGAGGGCAGTTTCACTATGGCCGCCGCGATATTCGCGCTGCCGGTATCCGCGATGAACTCCTGGCCGATGCTCGTGAGAGGCATCGGCGCCGAGGCGTCGTCCTGCGGAATGTGGCTGCCCGTCACGACGACTTCCTGAATCCGATCCGCACTGCCCCACGCCGCAGGCGTTGCCGCGGGCGCGCGGGGGACGGTGGAACGGCCCGCGCCAGGGCCGGCTGCCGACGGCGCGGACGGTGCCGCGGACTGAGCTCGTCCATCCCCTCGCGCGGCTCCGCGGCCGGCTTTGGTGCAGCTGCATTCCACGACGAGGACGCCATCAGCGGATTCGCTCACCCGCAGATTCGTACCCGCGGTCATGCGGCGCAGGGCCTCGATGGGCTCATAGAGGCCCGAAATCGGATTGGTCCGCTGACCCAGGATGAGGTCGTACTCGAAGAGGATCTCGCGTCCGGATTGACGGCCGAACTCGGTGAGCGCCGCTGCGGCATTGCTGGCTGCTATATCAAAGGGTTTAGGGGTCGCCAGGGCCGCGCGCCAGGGGCCGAGCGCAATCGCCACGGCGACCGCGACCCCCAAAGCGCGTACGAGCCGGTCACGGCGCGGTTGCTTGATGCACGCGCCAGCGATCGCCAAACGCCCCCTCATCCGTATAGCCGTAGCACACTACGCTACGGTGGGCAAGCGAAGGGTGGCTCAACTCACCGCCGCAGCAGGGTGCGTTCCGGCTCCTCGATCGCCACTATCCCAAAGCGCTCCTGCAGGACGCGGACGAAGGCGCCGATGTCCGTCGCACGAAAGTAGCCACCGATGCGAACCTGCCCGACGACCGGATCGGCGATCACCAGCTTGCGCTCGTTATAACGATTGAACTCGGAAGCCACGTCCGCGAGCGACTGGCCGTCAAACTCGAGCATGCCCTGGTGCCAGGCGAGGCGGCGCGCGATCTCTTCCTGATCGACGCTCTGGACCTTCACCTGCGACTGTCCTGCGATCGCCATCTGGCCGGCGTCGACCATCGCGGGCGTGCCGCGATGCGCCACGACCTCGAGCGGCAGGCCTACCGCCACCACGCCTTTCGTGACGAGCACTTCGACACCAGCGTCAGCTTCCTCCACGTTGAAAACCGTCCCGACGGCACGCACAGCCGTATTTCCCGCCACGACGATGAAGGGGCGCGACCTGTCCGGCGCCACCTCGAATGTCGCCTCTCCACGAAGCAGCGTGATCTCGCGCCGGGCGCTGCGCAACCTGACGCGAAGCTCGCTATTGGTGTTGAGTTGCACCACCGAGCCGTCCGCGAGTCTGATCTGCTGGAACCCCCCGAGCGTGGTGACATAGTGTTGCCCGCCGATAGAGAGCCCGAATGGCCGCGACCACTGCCACCAGGCAAGTCCCACCGCAATGGCGAGCAGGGCCGCAGCAAACGCCATCGTAAAGACTAGGCGGGTGCGCAGCGGACGCTGCCCCAGGACCGCATGAGACTCGGGTACTCTCGCTATGCCGGCAGGGCCGTCAGCAAGCTCAGGTTCCAGCTCTTTGAGCGCATCCAACCGGTTCCAGACTTCGAGCAGTTGCAAATAGGCTGCCAGATGGCGCGGGTCTGCCCGGCACCAGGCCTCGAACGCTGCATGCGCGCGCGCAGGCGTATCGGGCCGGTCGAGAGTCGCCAGCCAGTCCGCGGCTCGAGCCTCGATGTCCTCACCCGGTGCCATGTGCTCGTGTCCGTCCCCGACGAGCGGGATCAGTCTCAGATGGGGCTTCGACCATCGCCTCGAGCACTCGTTCGGCGCAGAGCCGCACGCCGTGACTGATGTGCTTCTCCACCGTGTGCTCGGCGATCCCGAGGCGCTGGGCGATCTCCTTCTGGGATAAGCCATGAATCTTGCGCAACGTCAGCACCTCCCGGCACTTATCCGGGAGCGAAGCGATCACCCGCGCAAGCAGGTCCTGCTCCTGAGTCAGATTCACGATGTCATCCGGGCTCTGCTCTTCGCCTCCTCGCGATACGACGTCCGCGCCGTCGATTTCCGGTAGCGCATCGAGCGAAACGCTCTCCGGCCAGCGCAGATGGTCCATGGCTACGTTGCGGGCGGTCGCGAAGAGGAACGCCCTCCATGTGCGCACGGCGCTACGCCGTTCCGGGGAGAGAGCGAGCAGGCGGGTGTAGGTCTCCTGGAGGACGTCCGAAACATCATCCCGGTGCGGAAGATAGCGGGTCAGGAAGGCGCGCAAATCCCGCTCGTGCGCCAAGACCTCGGAAAACCAAGCTGTAGTGCCCGTATCGTCCACCGGCAGTAGGCGCGAGACCCCCGAGTACGCCCCAAGGAACCATGAGGCTAGTGCAGATTCGCAACAGCGGCAAGGCAAAATTTTTGTCGCCGGACCTACCGGAAATACCGACTCGGCCAGTCGTACTCCGCAGAGGGGCTCCGGGCGTGCTGGCTCGGCGATGCGAAAATGACACTGACACGGCGTGCCTTGATCACTCAGGCTCTCACCGCCTCAGCGGCATCGGTCGCTGCCCATGCCGCTGCCACCCCCAATCCGATCGCCGCCCCCGCCCCTCCACGGCCGGCGCGCGAATCGATGGCTGCCGAAGCCGGCACGCCGGCCGGGATCGAGGCGGATCTGCCCGCGGCGGAGCGACTCCTCGGCCTCTCCTACACGCCCAAGCAGCGCAAGCAGCTCGCTCGCGGGTATCAGGCCGTTCTCAAGGAGCTCGCCGGCGTTCGTGCGCTCAACCTGCCGAACGACGTATCTCCGGCCGTCCGATTCGATCCACGGATCCCTGGGAAGACCTACCGCATGCCAACGCCGGGCGTGCGGGGTAGCGCGCCGGCAGCGGGCGCTCTTCCGTCCTCGCCGGCCGATGTCGCACTGGCCCCTGCGTGGAAACAGGCAGCCTGGCTGCGCGCCAAGAGGATCTCCAGCGTCGAGCTGACCCATCTTTATCTCGATCGCATCTCCCGGCTGTCCCCGGAACTGCAGAACTTCATCACCGTCACCGACGATCTCGCCCTCGAGCAGGCAGCAGGCGCGGATGCAGACCTCGCGAGGGGCCACATCCGCTCGGGCCTGCACGGCGTTCCGTACGGTCTCAAGGACCTGTTCGATGTGGCACACGTGCGCACCACCTGGGGAGCGGAGCCCTACAAAGAGCGTGTAGCGGCCAGCAACGCGGCCATCGTCGATAAGCTGGCTGCGGCCGGCACCGTTCTCCTCGGAAAGACCAGCGCCGGCGCGCTGGCTTACGGCGACATCTGGTTCGGGGGTACGACCCGTAACCCCTGGAATCCTGCGGAAGGATCGTCGGGCTCCTCAGCAGGCTCGGCGTCCGCCACGGCGGCTGGCCTCGTCGGCTTCTCCATCGGCACGGAAACGCTGGGATCGATCGTCTCGCCGTCGAATCGCTGCGGGACGACGGGCCTGCGTCCCACCTTCGGGCGAGTCTCCCGACATGGCGCCATGGCCCTCGCCTGGTCGTGGGACAAGGTCGGACCGATCGCACGCAGTGTGACGGACTGCGGGTTGACTCTCGACATCATCAACGGTCCTGACCTGCGGGATTGGGGCTCCCTCGATGCGCCGCTCGGTTGGGACTGGCAGGCGAGCACCCGCGGCCTGAAGGTCGGCTACGTACCGGCTTGGTTCGAATCCAAGGACGCCACGCCCGTCGACCGCCATGCGCTCGATGCGCTGCGCGAGACCGGGGCTCAGGTCGTGGAAGTTCGCCTGCCCGATCTGCAGTACGACCTGCTGACCCCCCTCGTCTTCCTCGAGGCGGCGGCCGCCTTCTCGGAGCTCACCCTCACCCATCGCGACGATGAGCTCAAGTGGCAGGCCGACATGGCCTGGCCCAACACCTGGCGCCGCGCTCATCTCTACCCCGCCGTGGAGATGGTACAAGTCGAGCGACTGCGTCGTCAGGTGATGGTGGCGCTCGACGGTTTCTTCGACGGCATCGATGCATTGATCGGTCCCGTGTCGGGAGATCACTCACTGGTAGCGACCAACGCGAGCGGTCATCCCTGTCTCGTCATGAAGGCCGGCTTCCTCGAGCTGCCGACCCGCAGCATCGACAACAAGCCGATCGACGCCCATGGCGCAAAACATCGCGTACCCCGCGCGATCTGCCTCTGGAGCGCCCTTTTCCGAGAAGACGTCTTGATCACGCTCGGGCGCGCGCTGGAAGCGGTGCTCGGCGTCGTCGATCAGAATCCTCCGCTTGCACTCCGATAGAGACCCACACCATGAACCAAACCGAAGATCGCAACGACCGGGGTCACTCAGGCTGGCTGATTGCGCCTGTGCTGCTGATGACGGCAGTGTGCGCAAACGCGAAGGACAACGCACACGCCAAGGACACTGCGCTCGCCACGGACAGCACAGCCGCCCTGACCCGCACAGCCGCGCTGACCAGCGCAGCGGCCCCGATCGGCGCGCCCGCTCAGGACGCCGCGCAGACGGTGAGCACTCCTAGCACCAACTCCAACCCGCCGCCGCAACAGCTCCAGGAAGTAGTCGTGACCGGCTCGCGCATCGCACGCCCGGTGACGGATCGGTTGGAGCCCACCGTCGTCATCGGCGCCGGCACGATCAGCGATCGCGGCCTCCATGACGTGGGGCAGGCTCTCACCGAGCTCCCGGGATTCGGCGTGCAGCCCTCGAGCCAGCACAACGTCCAGTCGAACTTCGGCATCGGGCAGAGCTTCGTCGACCTCTATTCGCTCGGCTCGCAGCGCACCCTCGTCCTGGTCGACGGGCGGCGCTTCGTCTCGTCCAATTCGGCCAGCCAGTTCGCATCCGGCGCTCCTGGCGAGCAGGTCGACCTCAACGTCATTCCCACTGAGCTGATTGAGCGCATCGAGACGGTGTCCGTCGGCGGCGCGCCCATTTATGGCGCCGATGCGATCTCGGGCACCGTAAACATCATCCTCAAGCACGACTACCAGGGAATCGACGGCGACATCCAGGCCGGGCAAGCGGATCGGGGCGATGCCCGCAACTACAAGGCCAGCATTCTGGCGGGCACGAACTTCGCGGACGGACGCGGCAACATCACCGGCGTCCTCGAATTCCTCAAGAGCGATGGCCTCACCGGCCTGCAGCGCAAGGTATTCGCAAATGCGCCCGCGTTCGACGCACCGGCCACGCCTGGCCCGTTCAAGACGGTCCTGATACCTAACGCCAACGTCAGTCAGATCAACACTTCGGGGGTGCCGTATCTGGACGACTTCTTCTACTTGCCGGGCGTGCCCCCGGGCCTGATCGGCGTCACGGACCCGACGGGCCAGCCGCTTGCATTCGCGCCGGGCTCGAGCGCACTCACGCCGTACGACCTCGGCACCGCGACAGGCAACCCGATCTTCTGGCAAGGAGGAGATGGAATAAATCTCAACCGGTTCACGAACCTCCAGGTCGAGTCGGAGGGTATCAACGCCGACATGCTCGGGCACTTCGACCTGACCGACCACGTGCAGACCTACTGGGAGGGCTGGTTCTCGGACGGCCACGGGACCGATCTCATCCAGCAGCCGCAGTACTACGCGTCGATCTTCGGATCAGCCGGAACTCCCAACGGCGACCTGAAGATCAGCGTCAACAATCCATATCTCTCGGCGGCCGACAGCGCGCTCATCGCGAGCGACCTCCAGGCCTACGCCAATAATGGATTCCTGCTCGACGGCGGTGCGCCGTTCGATCCGAACTGGAACCCCAATACGTTCTATCTCGCCCGCGCCAGCACCGACCTGCAAAGCGGCATGGCAACGGGCGACCAGGTGGTCTCGCGCGGCGTGCTCGGAATCAAAGGCGACTTCACCACCCTGGGCCGCGACTTCAACTGGGACGTGACCGCCAACTACGGGTATTCGCGCAACATCTCGAAGCAGCCGGTCGTCGTCTTCCAGAACCTGCAGAATGCGGTGAATGCGGTCCGGGACGGGTCCGGCAACATCATCTGCGCCCCGGGTCAGCCCAACTCCCCGATCGAGACCACGTCGAACGTCTGCGCGCCGCTCGATCCGTTCGGTGAAGGCTCGCCGAGCAGGGCCGCAAAGGCTTACGTCACGCACATCGCGTTCGCCGAGTCGCACAATACGCAGCGCGACTTGACCGCAGACTTCGGCGGCACGATCATCAGGCTCCCTGCCGATAACTGGAAGTTCAACTTAGGGTTCGAGAACCGGCGCGAGGCGGGGCAATTCGAGCCAGATGCCTTCTACACTTCGAACCCGCCGGCCGGCGGCATCACCGCGGGTCCCATCGAAGGCGACTACCACACCAACGAGATCTATGCCGAGACGCTCATTCCGATATTCGAGCCGGCGCAGAACATACCGGTGCTGCACATGCTCGAGCTCGATGGTGCCGTCCGCCATGTGAACAACTCGATCGCCGGGTCCTCTCTTACCCGTACGTACGGCTTCAGGTGGGCTCCGACGAAGGACATCACCTTCCGGGCCAACAAGACACGGTCCATCCGTGCGCCGGCCATCACGGAGCTGTTCCTGCCGCCCTCGACGGCCAACGAGTTCGCCAACGACCCCTGCGACAAGAACTTCTCCGGCGAGGGGCCCGATCCGACCACCCGCCAGGCGAATTGCCGCAAGGCCGGCCTCGACCCGACCACCTTCGCCTCGAATGTGGTGAACGCCACGGCGCAGGGAACCAACTCCGGCAACACCAGCCTGCAGAGTGAGATCGCCGACTCCAAGACCTGGGGTGTGGTACTTACGCCGCGCTGGATCCGGCGGTTCAGCCTGACTTTCGATTACATCGACATCAACATGACGAATGCGATCGAGCAGCTCAATCTCACGCAGATCATGGACGCGTGCTACGACGCGCCGGATTTCCCGGACAACCCGTCATGCGGCCTCTTCACCCGCAACGCGAGCGGGCAGGTGACCAACTTCCAGGAGGGCTTCGTAAACGCGGGAATACTGCATTTCCAGGGCGACACGGTTGCCCTGCAGTGGCAGACTGAGCTCCCCTGGAATCTCGGCGGAATCGCGCTGCAGGGCAACTACCTCGATACGAAGACGCTCAAGCTGCAGGTAGGCTCCGCGGCGCCGCAGAACCTGGCAGGCGAGCTCGGCGCCCAGATCGCGGTGCCCAAGAACCGCACGACCATTTCCATCGACTACCTGAAGGGACCGTTCTCCTGGTACTGGCAGGGACAGTATTCGAGCGGAATGAACTTCGACAATCAGGACACGCCGACCACTAAGAACATCGAGAGCGTGGGTCACTGGTGGGTCTTGAATTCGACGCTCAGCTATGACGTGCTGGACAACGTTCATGTCCGCTTCATCGTCGACAACGTCTTCGACAAGCTGCCACCGCAGTTTGCCCTCGCCGGCGTGGGCGGAAACTTCGACTCCGCGACCAACCTCTACTTCCCCGGCATCATCGGCCGGACCTATCAGCTCGAGGTCGAAGCCAAGTTCAAGTGATCCCCGGGGGGCCGCGGCCAGGGAGGCTGCGGCCCTCTTCTCGGGCCGGATTCAGGAGAAGTCGCCGGCGCCGGCCGTCACGATGCTGTTCTTGCCTGTCTTCTTCGCGCGCTTGAGCGCCGCCCGGCAGGCCTTGAGCAGCGCCTCGAGCGGCAGGTCGCGTTCCGGCACGAGGCTCGCAACGCCGGCACTGATAGTGAGATAGCGTCCGTTGCCGTTACGCGGGTGATGGATCAGCAGGTCCCGAACCCGCTGCGCGACGACCTGCGCATACTGCGGAGCCTTCTGCGCCGCATCACCCTGAGTCAGAGTCGCGAGAGTTCCGCCCTCCCAACGCCCTACGAGATCACCGCCGCGCCGGTAGGATGCGCTGATGACTCGGGCCACCCGCCTGATGCAGGCGTCCCCCGCGTTCTTGTCGAAGGTGTCGTTGTAGGTCGTCAAATCGTCGATATCGAACAGCGTCAGTGCGATCTCGTGCGAGTCGCGCTGCGCGAGCACCCAGTCGCGTTGCAGCAGCTCCTCGAAGTAGGCGCGCGAGTGCAGCCCCGTCAGCCGGTCCTCCCGCAGCCATGAGGGCAGACCCGGTGCCGCCTTCTCATCCCCCTTCAGCCGCTCACTGGCATCGCGGTAGTAGGCGACGAAATGGGTCAGTTGACCGGCGGGGCCGCGCACCGGCTGGATCACTACCTCGTTCCAGAAGAGGGAGCCGTCCTGACGGTAGTTGCGCATGAGCACCCGTGCCGTCTCGCCCCGTTCCACCGCCTCACGTATGCGCTGACGCCCCTCCTGCTCGCGGTCGTTGCCCTGGAGCATGCGGAGGTTCTTTCCAAGCAGAGCGTCTACGGCGTAGCCGCTCATCGCGGCGAAGGCGGCATTCGCGTAAATGACGGGATGGTCGGAGGTCGTGGCATCGCAGACCACGACGCCCTCGGGCGCGCTGTCGACGACCACACGCCAGGCTTCGGCCGACCAGTTGTTCATTCTTTCCAGCCCATCATCGTCCCGAATCCAGTTGCAGTGCCGGAGGCGACGCGCACCGTTCGAGCCATTCCTGAGCGCGCTGCCACTCCGGCCGATTCCTGAGGTCCTCCGGGCGTAAGTCACCGCGTCCGTGGAGCCTCACGAGGCGCAGGCCCGAAGCCGGCTCGGGCTCCACCGCCAGGTGGTCCAGCAGCTCCATCACCGAGGGGCGCTGATTGCACACCGGCAACATGTCGCAGCCTGCCGACAATGCGCCCTTCGCCCGGGTCACGACGTCGCCGAAGGCGGCAGCGGCCCCTCCCATCGACAGGTCGTCGGCGAACACTACCCCCTGGAAACGCATCTCTCCGCGTAATACGTCGCGAATCCAGCGGGCGGACAGGCTGGAGGGGGCGGCATCCACCGCGGGAAACAGGATATGGGCCACCATGACGGCCGGCAGGCCGTTGGCGATCAGGCGGCGGTAGGGCGCCAGGTCTGCCGACATGTCGGCAAGCTCCCGCCGGTCCACGGGCAGGGTGAGGTGGGAGTCGGCAACCACCGCCCCATGACCGGGAAAGTGCTTGGCGGTGGCGGCCATCCCGGCGTCCCGCATTCCGTGCGCATAGGCAGAAGCGAGCGCCGCGACCGCATCCGGGCGGGAATGGAACGCCCGGTCGGTAATGAAGCTGACGCCGTAATCGATATCGACGCAGGGCGCGAACGACAGGTCGACTCCATGCGAGCGCAGCTCCGCCGCCATCAGCCAACCCATGCTCCGGGCCAACTCGAGGCCGGCGCGGGCGTTGGCATCGTATTCGTGCCCTATCCGCCGGGGCGGCGGCAATGCCGAGAACCCCTGACGGAAGCGCTGCACCCGTCCGCCTTCGTGGTCCACCGCCACGATGAGCGGTGGGCTGCGGGCGGCGTGAATCTGCGCCACCAGGGCCGAGAGTTGCCCCGGATCGGCATAGTTGCGTGTGAACAGGATCACACCGCCGACCAGGGGGTGGTGCAGCATCTGCCGCTCCTCGACCGTGAGTGAGGTCCCTTCCAGGTCGATCATCAGCGGCCCGAGCGTCATGGGCGGGTGAGCAGCGCCATCGACTCGACGTGCGCGGTGTGGGGGAACATATCGACGACTCCGGCGGCTTCGAGGGCGAAGCCGTATTCATGAACGAGAATACCGAGATCTCTTGCAAGGCTCCCCGGATGGCAGGAGATGTACAACACCCGCTCGGGAGCGAGTCGCGCGATTGCGGCGAGCATCTCGCGGGCAGCTCCCGCTCGCGGCGGATCGAGGAGTATGTGGGTGTAGGGTCCGCCGAGCCACGCAGGCGGGACATCTGCCGGCTTCGAGAGATCGCTCGCGTGAAATTCCACGTTGTTGAGTCCATTGTGGTGCGCGTTGTGACGGGCACGCTCCACCAGGCTCCTCTCCCCCTCCACTCCAACGACACGGCCCGCGGACCTCGCGAGCGCGAGCGTGAAGTTTCCGAGTCCGCAGTAAAGATCGAGCACCGCGGAGTCTGAAGCCGGTGCGAGGATCTCCACCGCGCGCGCCACCAGCGCCCGGTTCAGGGCGCCATTCACCTGTACGAAATCCGTCGGTGCAAATTCGAGCTCGAGATTGAAATCGGGCAAGCCATAGCGAAGCGCCGCGGACGATGACACCGCTTCGCCTGCGGAGAGCTCACTGACGGAATCGAGGCCACCGCTCTGCAGATAAAACCGCAGCGCGTGCCTGGCTGCAAACTCGCGCAGCTTGCGCAGATCCTGATCCGAGGCCGGCTTCAGGACACGCAACACCAGCGCCGTTGCGTTGTCCGCGACTGCCACCTCGATCTGCGGCACGTGCTGGCGGATCTCGAGCCCTCCCAGGAGCTGCGCAAGCGGCTCGATCAGCTCCCCAACCGCCGGATCGAGTACATCGCAGTGCGTGACGTCAGCAACGTAAGGGGCCAGACGTTCCCGAAACCCTACGACCACCCGCCCTTTCTTCGGGACGTATTTCGCACCGAGGCGCGCACGCCGGCGATAGCCCCAGACCGGACCGCGCAAAGGCGGCAGCCACCTGCGGGACTCGGTCTTGGCCACTCGCGCCAGATTGTCGCGCAGCTCCGTCTCTTTCAGCGCGAGCTGTGCATCCGGGCTGGCATGCTGCAGGGCGCACCCGCCGCAAACGCCATAGTGCGCGCAGCGCGGGCTCACCCTCTCCGCCGCCGGCCGCAATACCTCCACCAACCGTCCTTCATCGTGCTGCCGGTGTTTGCGTCTGCGCTCGAAGCTCACCGTCTCCCCGGGGAGCGTGCCGGCCACGAACACCGTCTTGCCCGACCGGACGATCCCTTCGCCATCGTGCGTCAGGCCGACGACTTCCGCCGTCTCGCAGGGACCCCGGCCGGCGCTGGCCCGATTGGCCGCGCCGCTCAAACGCCGCCTTCCCACACGCGCAGGAATTCCGCGAGATGCGGCTCTTTCCCCGCGCGCAGCAGCGCCCTCACCTTCTCGACCTCATCCGCATACCGTTCGCGCGTCAGTCGTCCACGCAACATTTCGAAGCGCAGGTATATGAGATAGGTATTGAGCACGTCCGTCTCGCAATAACGCCGTATCCCGACGAGATCCCCTTCCAGATACGCATCCCAGACCTGCGCGCCCGAGAATCCGAGCTTCCCCGGCAGACCGAGCAGGCACGCCACGTTCGCGAGCGACACCCTGCCGCGTGCCTGAAACCCCGACAACACGTCCATGAGATCGGTATGCCGCCAGTGATAGCGGCTGAGGTAATTGTTGTGGCGGAACGCCGGATCGCCGTCCCCTTTCTCCCAGTACCGCGGCGCCTGCACGCCAGCGAGCAGCGCCCGATAAGTGAGTACCGGCATATCGAACCCGGACCCGTTCCAGGACACGAGATCCGGCAGATAACGCTCGACACCGTCGAAGAAGCGCTCGATGAGCTCTCCCTCCGGCGACTCCGGATCCCCCAGGCTCCAGACCTTGAGCCCCTCGCCACTGCGCAGCACACAGGAAATCGCCACCACCCGATGCTGCTCGAGCGGCAGGAACTCTCCTCCGGAGTCCTGCCGCCGCAAGGCAAACATTGCCTTGGCGACCTCCGCATCCGGGAGTCCCTCGAGTCCGTACAGACGCCGCCCCAGCGCCACATCCGGGACGGTCTCGATGTCAAACACCAGAGAGTTCATGAATCCCGAAACCCGTCACTCCGCCCTCATCAGCACAGCCACCGCCACGACCAGCCCCGCCTCGTCCGTCAGGGTGACATGCCCCTCTCCGACACCGAGGCCCTTCCGCACCTTCTCGCCGCGCTCCGAGAACACCACTTCCGGCTTCCCCCAGGCGTTCTGCACGACGCCGACATCCCTGATCCAGACCCCGTGCGAGAACCCAGTCCCCATCGCCTTGACGATCGCCTCCTTCGCGGCAAACCGCATGGCGAGGAAGCGCTCCCGCCGCTGCGTGTGCGCGAGCTGCGCCTGCTCTTGCGGCAGCAGCAGCCGCTCGATGAAATGCGTCCCGAACCGCTCGAGCGTCTCCTTGATACGCCTCACCTCGAGGACATCGACGCCGATCCCGAAGATCATGCCCGCGCCGCCGCCATCAACGCCTTCATATCTCGCACCGCCGCCGTGAGGCCAGCGAACACCGCGCGCGCGACGATCGCATGCCCGATGTTGAGCTCCACGACCTCCCGGATCGCCGCCACCGGCTGCACGTTGTGGTAGTCGAGACCATGCCCCGCATGCACCTCGAGCCCGAGTTTCGCCCCGAGGCGTGCGCTCTTCACCAGCCGCTCGAGCTCAGTCGCCCGCGCCGCCCCCGTAGCTTCCGCGTACGCCCCCGTATGCAACTCGATCGCCGGCGCGCCTATTCTCGCCGCCGCCTCCACCTGCCGCGGCTCCGGATCGATGAAGAGCGCCACCCGCACCCCCTTGCCAACGAGCATCCCCGTGGCCTCCTTCATCCGAGCCTCCTGCCCCGCCACATCCAGCCCCCCCTCGGTCGTCACCTCCTGCCGCCGCTCCGGCACGAAACAACAATCCTCAGGCCGCACCTCCGACGCGATCCTCAGCATCTCCTCGGTGACCGCCATCTCCAGATTCATGCGGGTCTTCAGGAGCCCTCGAAGAGTCCTGACATCGAAGTCCTGAATGTGTCTGCGATCCTCCCGCAGGTGCAGCGTGATGCTGTCAGCCCCCGCCATCTCCGCAGCCAACGCCGCCTGCACCGGCTCAGGGTCCTTTCCCCTGCGCGCCTGCCGTAGCGTAGCCACATGATCGATATTGATGCCCAACGCGATATACGAACGAGTCACGAGCGCTCCGAATGAGACCGGCGGTTCGCGTGCAAACCAGTCAATAGGCGCATTCTTGCGTACAAAAGCTAAGTACGCGACCCCCCCCGTGACGCCACTGCCCGAGCCACCCGCCTGGTGGTCAGCTCCTTCCCCTCCAGCCTTTCAGTCAGCACCGCCTTTAGCACCTTGCGCGCATCCTCGAGCGCCCGCCCTTCCCCCAGTTCCTCTCGCGCCAGCGCCAAAATGGAGGTTCCCGCCACGGCGTCGGCGTCGAGCTCTACTGCAGGGACCAGCCCCTCCGACGCCACGAATCGATAAAAACCCTCCGCTTCGATCGCCTTCCCCGTCCGCGCCTCCGACGTCAGATCCACCCCGTACCCCACCGCCTCGAGCAGCCTCTTCTCGAACACCCGCAGAACCGCCTCGATCCGGCCACCCGCCCGCAACCCCGAGAGCGCCCGCCGATAGTCCTCGAATATCTCCGGTATGGGATCGTGCCGCGTCGTGAGCTTCAGCAGCAGCTCGTTGAGGTAGAACCCCGCCATGAGGCTCCCCGCCGGTAGAGCTGCCGCGCTCTCAGCGCTCTCCGCCCCCGTGAGCTGCCCGGCCTCCCGTCCCACCTGAAAGGAGAGAAGCAACAGGTCGAAAGGCTGCAGCACTCCCCCGAACCGCGGTTTCGGCCCGCGCGCTCCCCGTGCAAACAGTGTCAACCGCCCGTGATCGCGCACCAGCACCTCGAGAATCCGGCTGGTATCGCGGTAAGGCCGGTGATGCAGGATGTACCCCGGCGCGAGCAGAACGCGGCGGGGATGCGCGCTCATCAGTGCTTACTCCAGGCCCAACTCCCGCAGGGCGCGGGCATTGTCCGCCCAGTTCTCCCGCACCTTGACCCAGAGATTGAGGTGCAATCGCCGCCCGAGCAGGCCGTTCAGCGCGAGCCGCGCGGAGGTGCCCACCCGCTTCAGCCGCTCACCTTTCGCCCCGATGACGATCGGCTTCTGTCCCTCGCGGTCCACCCACACGGCCGCATCGACGGTGAGCTGCCCATCCTCCTCGGCCAGCCTCTCCACCTCCACCGCGATGCCATAAGGCACCTCCTGATTGAGCTCCAGGGTCAGCTTCTCGCGGATCATCTCGGCGATCCGAAACTGAATACCCCGGTCCGTGAGCTCTCCATCGGGAAAAAGCGCGGGCGAGAGGGGCAGGTGCGCCGCGATCGATGTGCGCAGGTCCTCGAGATTCTGCTCCTTGAGCGCCGAGACCGGCACCAGCGCAAGGAATCCATGGCGGCGGTCGAGATCCGCGAGATAAGGCAACAGCCGCTCGCGCGGCTTCGCCCGATCGACCTTGTTGACCGCAACCAGCACCGGACGCCCGGCGCGCGCGATGCGCTGCAACACGAGCTCGTCCTCTGCATTCCAGACGAGCGCCTCCACCACCAACACGACGAGGTCCGCATCCGCAAGCGCCGCCGCCGCCGTCCGATTCATGGCCTTGTTGAGCGCACGCTTTGCCTGGCTGTGCAGGCCCGGGGTATCGACGAAGGCGATCTGCGCATTCGGCAGCTGCGCGAGCCCGATTATCCGGTGCCGGGTCGTCTGCGGCCGTGGCGTCACGATGCTCACCTTCTGCCCGACGAGCGCGTTGAGCAGCGTCGACTTGCCGACGTTCGGCCGGCCGACGAGCGCGGCGAAGCCGCAGCGGAAATCAGGGGGAGAGGCAGTCACTTCGGCAGCTCTTGGCCACTGTCCAGTGCCGCCAGTATGCGCTCGGCAGCCTCCTGCTCGGCACGCCGGCGGCTCGAGCCGCGGCCCTCGGCCGCGAGCCGCATCGCCGGCACGTCGCAGGTCACGTAAAACGTCTGCGCGTGAGGCTCCCCCTCGACCCGCTCCACCCGGTAGCGGGGCAGCGAGAATCCCAGGGACTGCAGGTGCTCCTGCAGACGTGTCTTGGCGTCCTTGAGCTCATGCGGGGCCGGGAGTGCCGCAATCCGTGGCCCGAAGAGGCGCTCGATCACCGCTTCGGCGGCTGCGAGTCCACCATCGAGATAAAGCGCCCCGAAAATGGCCTCCAGGGCATCGGCGAGGATCGAGTGGCGGCGGAAGCCCCCGGTCTTGAGCTCCCCCGACCCGAGCTGCAGCGCCTCCCCGAGCCCGAGGGACGCCGCCACCTGGGCGAGCGGCTCCCCGCTCACGACCCGCGCGCGCAGCCGGCTGAGGTCGCCCTCACTGGCCTGAGGGAATGCGGCGAAGAGGTGGTGCGCCACGATGAGATTGAGCACCGCATCGCCCAGGAACTCCAGCCGCTCGTTGTTGGGGCCCGGCGCGCTCCTGTGCGTGAGCGCCGCGCGAAAGAGCGCGGGATCACGCGGCTCGTAGCCGAGCTGGGCGCGTACCCAGGCGAGCGGCCAATCGGGCTTATCCACCACCGCTCAGGCTGACGGTCTTGTCGAACTGGACCTGAAGAGTGATATGGGCAAAGAGCGGTGCCTGGTCATCGTAGGCGGCCTCGACCTGCCATCCCTGGCCGGCGCGGGAGATCGAGATGTCCTTCACCGCCGGGTAATCCACCTGATCGACGTCGAAGTGCTTCTGGATGGAGCTGCGGATGCTTTGCGGGTTCGCGCCGCCGCCCCGGAACTCGTCGCCGAGCTCGTTCAGCGCGCGAGCGACCTTCATGTAGTTCAAGTAGACAGGCGTCAGGCGAATGCCTGCATAGATGATGATGGCGAAGGGAATGAGCAGTATGAGCCATCCGATCGCCGTCACGCCACGTTGACGCGCAAGCATTGCTGAACCCCCGCTCTAATGGATCTTGTTGCCGATCCGGCTCCAAATGGGCCCGCCGGAGCGCTGCGGGTCCCAGTCGAACCAGATGTAGGTCGCCTTGCCCACGAGGTTCGCATCCGGAACGAAGCCCCAGACGCGCCCGTCGTCGCTGTTGTCCCTGTTGTCGCCGACCATCAGGTATTCGCCGGCAGGCACCACTTTGGTGACCACCTCCGGCTCATCGAGGGGCATCGCGCCCGGAGGCGCCGTACCGCCGCAGACGTACCCGCGTGCATCACTGCGCCGACATCCCGGCAACGGGTACGGAGTGACCTCGAGCGGCACGGGGCAGAGCAGCGCCTTGTGGGTATGCTCGCCCAGTTGCTCGACGGCGAGCTGCATGTTGATGTAGCAGCCGTCGGTGTAGGTGTCGGTGACCTTGAACGGTATCACCTTGCCATTGATGATCAGCCGGTCGTCGCGCACCGTCACATGATCTCCCGGAAGGCCGACCACGCGCTTGATGTAGTTCTCAGAAGGATCGAGCGGATAGCGGAAAACCACCACATCGCCGCGTTTCGGGCTGCCGGTGGCGAGGATTTTGGTGTTGGAGACCGGCAGCCGCAAGCCATAGGAGAACTTGTCGACCAGGATGAAATCGCCATCGAGGAGCGTCGGCATCATGGAGTCGGAGGGGATGCGGAACGGCTCGAACA
>Ga0134125_10000933_pt1 | contig 37236 bp, 34 predicted proteins | sample KB31751_FD_96464 | JGI IMG/M metagenome (GOLD analysis project Ga0134125, IMG submission 96464) | Terrestrial soil microbial communities with excess Nitrogen fertilizer from Kellogg Biological Station, Michigan, USA - KB3-175-1 | ecosystem: Environmental > Terrestrial > Soil > Unclassified ...
GCCGCCGGCCTCGACCCGGAGCGCTGCATCTTCTTCCGCCAGTCCGACGTGCGCGAGCACACCGAGCTGACCTGGCTGCTCTCGGCGGTGACTTCCCACGGCGATCTCGACCGGATGACCCAGTTCAAGGAAAAGGTCGGCAAGGCGCGCGAGCTGGCCTCGGCGGCGCTCTTCTACTACCCGGTGCTGATGGCCGCCGACGTGCTCGCCTACCGGGCGACCGAAGTGCCGGTCGGCGACGACCAGCGCCAGCACGTCGAGCTGATGCGGGAGATTGCGCGGCGCTTCAACGCGCGCTTCGGCGACACCCTGGTGGTGCCGGAGCTGGTCGTGCCGGAGGTCGGCGCGCGGATCATGGACCTACAGGAGCCGGGCACGAAGATGTCGACGACCGGCGGGACCGAGCAGGGGACGGTGCTGGTGCTCGACGACGAGAAGACGATCCGCAAGAAGGTCGGCTCGGCGGTGACCGACTCGGGGCGCGAGGTGCGCGCCGCGGCGGACAAGCCGGGGGTGACGAACCTGATCGACATCCTCGCGGTGGCGCGGGGGACCGGGCGGGCGGAGATCGAGGCGGACTTCGACGGCGCCGGCTACGGCGACTTCAAGAAGGCGGTGGCCGACGGGGTGGTCGAGCTGCTCGGGCCGGTGCGGGAGCGCTACGAGGAGCTGCGACCGGACGAGGCCGCGCTGGAGGCGACGCTGGCGGCCGGGGCGGAGAAGGCGCGGGAGATCGCGGCGGTGACGATCGCCGACGTGCGCGCCCGGATGGGCTTCGGTTAGCCGACCCGGATCAAGTCCGCGCAAAATGCGCGGACTCTGCAAGGCCGGAGGGAGAGATCCCCGCTCCCAGGCCCTTCCCCGGGTGGGGGACAGGGGTGGCCGTCCCGGTGCGCGTCTAGTCTGACCCGATGCCGGTCGCCGATCTGGATCTGGACCTCGACGTTTTCGCGGGCCCGTTCGATCTCCTCCTCGCCGTCGTCCTGCGCGAGGAGGTCAGCCTGCTCGAGCTGCAGCTCGGCGAGGTCGTCGTCGCCTACATCGACCACCTCGAGGAGGCGGGCGAGCTCGACCTCGAGGTGGCGACCGAATTCCTCGTCCTGATCGCCTCCCTGCTGGAGCTCAAGTCGCGGCTGATGCTGCCGCGCGAGGAGGAGGGACTCGAGCCGCTGAAACCCGAGGAGGCGGTCGAGGAGCTGCTCGCCCGCATGCTCGAGTACCGCCGCTACCGCGACGCCTCCGCCGTCCTGGTCGAGCGCTTCGAGGCCGAGCGCGGCTACCTCTACCGCTCGGCACCGCTGCCCGCCAACCTGCGCCGGGTCGCCGTCGATGCCGCCGTCGCCGTCTACGACCCCGCCCGCCTCGGCGCGGCGATCGGCGACCTCCTGCGCGAGCCCGAGGACGTCGACGTCTCCCACATCCGCCCGACCGTCTCCCTGCAGCGCCGCCTCCGCATCGTCCGCGACGCGCTCCTCGCCCGGCCCAGCTTCGACTTCGACGAGGAGTTCGGCAAGGAGGACCGGTTGACCCAGGCGGTGACGATCTTCGCCCTGCTCGACCTCTACAGCCGCGGCGAGGTGACCTGGGAGCAGAAGGAGAACTTCGGGCCGATCCGGGTCCTGCGCGGCAGCGGCGAGGCGGCGGCGTGAACGACCTCTCGCGGACCGTCGAAGCGCTGCTCTTCCTCTCGCCGGACCCGGTCAGCATCGCCGACCTCGCCGAGGCGACGGAAGCGACCGAGGGCCAGATCGCCGAGGCGATCGAGCTGCTCAGCGAAGACCTCGGCGAGGGCCGTCGCGGGATCGTCCTGCGGGTGATCGGCGGCGGCTTCGCCCTCGCCAGCGACCCGGCCGCGGAGGGCGCCGCCCGCCGCCTGCTGGCCAAACCGCGCACCCCGCCGCTGACCCCGGCCCAGGCCGAGACGCTGGCGATCGTCGCCTACCTGCAGCCGGTCTCGCGCCCGGAGATCGCCCGCATCCGCGGCGTCAGCTCCGAGTCGGCGGTGCAGACGCTGGCCGACCGCGGGCTGATCGAGGAGTCGGGACGCTCCCAGTTCGGCGCCGCGATCTTCAAGACCTCCGACCTCTTCGAACGCCTCTTCGGCCTCTCCGGCGTCGACCAGCTGCCCGACCCCTCGCAGTTCGACCCGACCCCCGAGGACGAACGCGAGCTGCGCGAGCGGCTGCTGAAAGCCGGCGAACAGCGCGCCGAGTGAGGCGCCTCCGCCCGTGAGGCTGGCCAAATACCTCGCCCACGGCGGGGTCGCCTCGCGGCGCAAGGCGGAGGAGATCATCGCCAAGGGCATGGTCACGGTCGGCGGCGAGGTGGTGACCGACCCGGCGCGGGACGTCGGCGAGGGCGACGACGTGCGGGTGAACGGGGCGCCGGTGGGCGCCGAGGCGCGCGAGGTCTGGGCGGTGAACAAGCCCGCCGGGGTGGTCTCGACGGCGCGCGAGCCGGGCGAGCGGCGGGCGGTGGTGGAGCTGGTCGACTCGCCCGCGCGGCTCTACCCGGTGGGGCGCCTCGACGCCGACTCGACCGGCCTCCTGCTGCTGACCAACGATGGCGCGCTCGCCAACCGTCTGACCCACCCACGCTACGAAGTCGCAAAGACCTATCGGGCGCGGCTGGCGAAGGTGCCGGGCAAACGCGAACTCGCACGACTGCGCGAGGGGGTCGAGCTCGAGGACGGCCCGACCGCGCCCGCACAGGTGCGCCCGGTCGGCGAGCGGGAGATCGAGATCGTCCTCCGCGAAGGTCGCAACCGGCAGGTGCGCCGGATGGTCGAGGCGGTCGGCAATCGGGTCGTGGCCCTGCAGCGGATCGGCTTCGGACCACTGACCCTGGGAAAGCTCCCCGAGGGGCAGGCGCGGCGGCTGGGCGAGGCCGAGGTGGAGGGGCTGCGGACGGCGGGGGAGTCCGTGACCGGGGAAGGTTAGGCGCCAGGCGGTGAGCGATCGGCGCTGGCTTGAGGTGCGGCCCCACTTTGCCCACCTCACTGGCATTTAGGTGGGCAAAGTGGGGCCGCGCTTCGCCGCGCCGCCGGCGGGACTGCCGAGGATCGGCGTGCCTTCTTGTTTCGTGAGTTCCTGGCGGATGACGTTGAAGACCTCTTCGGCTTCATGTTCGGCTTCGCGCCAGGTCACGCCGAGGAAGCCGTAACCGGCGGCGAGGAGTTCGCGGCGGCGGCGATGGTCGCGCTCGAAGGCGACCTCGATGCCGTGGTGCTTGCGGCTGTCGGCTTCGACGACGAAGCGCTCCTGCTCCCAGAGGAGGTCGACCTCGAGGGTCCGCTCCGCGGTGCGGACCGGGACGTTGAAGCGCGGCAGCGGCAGGCCGGCCGCGTCGACCAGCGGCAGGAGCTTCGCCTCGAAGAGGCTGCGGAACGTCGCGTGGTTCGCGGTCTCGGACACCGGACGCCACGGGCCGAGCACTCTGCGCAGGCACGGGGCCCCGCGCCGTCTCGGGCTGTGCGCCAAGACCGCGTCGACCCGGGCGACGTCCAGGACGCGCTCCGTCGCCGCCCGCTCGACCGATTCCCGCAACGCCTTCTCGCCCTGGACCCCGGCGAGGTCGACGATCGTCCGCGCGAGGCCCGTGACCGGTATCCCACGCACGTAGCCCCATTCGGGCCGTCCGGGGAACGGAACCCGGTGCGGCTTGATCCCGTCGATCCGCCGGCCTCGCTCCACGGTCGGGATCAGGTCGACCACGACCGGCGCCGTCTCGCCGATCCCCAGCAGCGCCGCCGCGCTGCGGTGCGAGATCACCGACCCCGGACAGGCAAGCACCGCCGCCCGCATCCGCGCCCGCGGTCCGATCGGCGCGTGTCCCAAGGCAAAGACGGTGCGAAAGACCGGGCGGATGCGGCCCACCGACGCCCAGCGTGAGATCGCCTCGTCCGTCAATCCGGCGGCCCGCAGCTGCCGAGTCGTAACGATTCCTTCCTGCCTTCGCGCGATCTCGCCGAGGCGTTGCGTAGCGCGGTTCGAAACTTCGGCCATGGCGAAGTAAAGAACCGCGCAAGGGATCTCGCCCCTGCGCCCGGCTTGAGCCGCCGCAAAGTCGGCTCTGGAATGATGCGCGGCGCATGGATGTCGGCAGCTACCAAGGTCCCCAGCGGCGGCTCTTCGCGCTGCGCGGCGCGGTGCAGGCCGAGCGGAACGAGCGGGAGGCGATCCTCGAGGCGACCGCCGAGTTGATGCGGACGCTGATCGAGCGCAACGCGCTCGAGGCGGAGGCGATGGTCAGCTGCATCTTCACCACCACAGCCGACCTCGATGCGGAGTTCCCCGCGGTCGCGGCGCGGCAGCTCGGGCTGGACACGGTGCCGCTGCTCTGCTGCAGCGAGATCCCGGTGCCGGGCTCGATGGAGCGGGTGATCCGGGTGATGCTCCACTACTACGCCCCCGAGGACGCGGTCCCCGAGCACGTCTACATCGGTGAGACGCAGAAGCTGCGCGCCGATCTGAACGCCGCGCAGTAGGGCGAGGCGGCACAATTGCGTCGATGACTGTCACGTATGCGGAGAAGCTGTCGCGGATGCCGGGCTACCAGGCCGGCGTGCCCACCGGGCAGGCCCCGGAGGCGATCGCCGCCGGGACGATCGCCCAGCTCGCCTCCAACGAGTCGCCGCGGCCGCCGCACCCGAAGGTGGTCGAGGCGATCGCCCGCGCGGCGTCGTCGATGAACCGCTATCCGGACCCCGACGCGACGCTGCTGCGCCGCCGGCTCGCCGACCGCTACGACGAGCAACCGGGGAGGATCGCGGTCGGCAACGGCTCCTGCGACCTGCTGCTCGCCGCCGCCTCGGCGCTCTGCGAGCCGGGCGACGAGATCCTCTATGCCTGGCCGAGCTTCTCGATGTACCCGTACCTGCCGGCGCTGACCGGGGCGCGGGAGATCCGCGTGCCGCTCGGCGAGGGGGACGCGCTCGACCTCGACGCGATGGCGACCGAGGTGACCGCGGCGACCCAGCTGCTGATCGTCTGCAACCCGAACAACCCGACCGCGACGCACCATCCGGCAGTCGAGATCGCCGCCTTCCTGGAGAAGGTGCCCGCCCGGGTGACGGTGATCCTCGACGAGGCCTACGTCGAGTTCCAGACCAACGACGATCCAGATGCCTCCCTGGACCTGCTGAAGGACTTCCCGAACCTGGTCGTCCTGCGCACGTTCAGCAAGTGCTACGGGCTGGCCGGGCTGCGGGTCGGCTACGCGATCGGCTCCTCCAACTTCCGCGCCGCCGTCGACGCGGTGCGCCAGCCGTTCAGCGTCAACGCGCTCGCCCAGGCGGCGGGGGCGGAGGCGATCCTGCACCAGGACGATGTGCTGGAACGGATCGAATCGACGGTCGTCGAGCGGATCCGGGTGCAAGACGGCGTGCGCGAGCTGGGTCTCTGGGTGTCGGAGTCACAGGCGAATTTCTCCTGGATCGACCTCGGCGACAACGACGAAGCGGAGGTGCTCGCCGGCCTCTCCGCGGCCGATATCGCGGTGCGCGCCGGTGCTCCGCTGGGCGACCCCGGCCACATCCGGGTCAGCTACGGCACGGCGGGCGAGGACGGCCGCTTCTTGGCGGCCCTTGCGCGGTCGCTGGGTTGAGTGGTACAACCCTCGGACCGTGAAGAGGACTGCCACTCCCGCTTCTGAATCCGTCCGCGCCCTCGGCGCGACCCTCGGCCGTGGCGCCTTCACCGCGTATTACTGGCGATTTATCTAGGCGTCCGGCCCGGCGGCCCGTAGCCGCCCCGAGACAGTCTTCGGCCGGGCGCCGCCCATGCGGTTGCGCGATCACGCGCACATCCGAGTCCGCACTTGGACCAGGGGAAGTTACGATTGCAGCGTTTTGGAGAAAGGCGAAGGGAAAATGATCATCGGACAGCAGGGCGCCAAACGGGACGGCGTCCGTGAACAGCGGATCGCAAAAGTGGTCGAGCTGACCCCGCCGGGCAAAGTCATCGAGGAGCTGCCCCTGGGCGAGGGGCGCACCAAAGCGGTCATCCGCGGCCGCCAGGAAGTCGTCGACGTCTTCCACGGTCGCGATCCGCGGCTGATGGTCGTGGTCGGCCCGTGCAGCGTGCACGATCCGAAGGCGGCGCTCGACTACGCCAACCGCCTCGCCGCGCAGGCGCGCCTGCTCAAAGAGGACCTGCTGATCGTGATGCGCGTCTACTTCGAGAAGCCACGGACGACCACCGGCTGGAAGGGCCTGATCAACGACCCGCACCTCGACGGCTCCGCCGACGTCAACGCCGGCCTGAGGATCGCCCGCAAACTGCTGCTCGAGGTGGTCGAGCTCGGCCTCCCGGTCGGTTGCGAGTTCCTCGACCCGATCACCCCGCAGTACATCGCCGACGCGGTCGCCTGGGGCGCGATCGGCGCCCGCACCTCGGAGAGCCAGACCCATCGCCAGCTCGGCTCCGGCCTCTCGATGCCGATCGGCTTCAAGAACCGCACCGACGGCAACGTCCAGGTCGCGGTCGACGCGGTCCGCGCCGCCGCCGCCCAGCACGCCTTCGCCGGCATCGACGACACGGGTGCGCCGGCGATCCTCCACACGACCGGCAACCCCGACTGCCACATCATCCTGCGCGGCGGCCACGGGATGCCGAACTACCACGTGCCCGAGGTCGAGGACGCTCTGGTCACGCTCGGCGTCGCCGGGCTCCCCGAGCGCCTCGTCATCGACGCCTCCCACGACAACAGCGGCAAGGATCCGGAGAAACAGTTCTTCGCCGCGGGTGAAATCGCCGACCAGGTCGCCGATGGCAACAAGGCGATCACCGGGGTGATGCTCGAGTCCTTCCTCGTCGAGGGCCGCCAGGACCTGCGTCCGGGTGAGCCACTCGTCTACGGACAGTCGATCACCGACCCCTGTCTCGATTGGGAGGACACGGTCCAGGCGCTCGATCGGCTCGCCTCCGCGGTCCAGGCCCGGCGCGCCTGAGGTAGTGCATTAGATGGACGACCGCCCGGCGCCGCGGGTCGCCGTCCTCGGCGTCGGCCTGATCGGCGGTTCGATCGGCCTGGCCGCCCGCGCCCGCCTGGGCGCCGTGGTCGCGGGCTTCGACCCTGATCCGGCGACGCGCGAGGCGGCGCTCGCGACCGGCGCCGTCGACACCGCCACCGATTCGGTGGCGGCCGCCTGCGAGGGCGCCGAGGTCGTCTTCTGCGCGGCGCCGGTCGGGCGGCTGCCGGAGCTCGCCGCGGCGGCGCTCGCCGTCGCCGGTCCGGATACCGCGATCACCGACGTCGGCTCGACCAAGCGCGGGATCGTCGCCGCGGTCGGCGCCGACGAGCGCTTCATCGGCGGCCATCCGCTGGCGGGCGCCGAGACCGCCGGCGTCGACAATTCCCGCGCCGACCTCTTCGAGGGCGCCACCTGGTACCTGACCCCGACAGCAGGCTCCGACGGCGTCCTCTACGACCGCCTCCAGCGCACCGTCGCCGGGCTCGGCGCCCGTCCCCAGGCGATCGACGCCGAGGGCCACGACCGGCTGATGGCGACGGTCAGCGCGATGCCTCACGCGGTCGCCAACGCCTTGGTCGCCGAGGCGGCCGCCGATCTGGCAAATGGCGAGCGCGTCCCCGAGGTCGGGCCGAGCTTCCGCGACGCGACCCGCGTGGCGGGCTCCAACCCGGCGATCTGGGCCGACATCTTCGCCTCCAACGCGGAGGCGGTGGCCGACTCGGTCGACGCCGTCGCGCGCCGCCTCGCCGAGGCCGCGGCGCTGATCCGCTCCGGCGACGCCGAGGCGATCGCCGCCTGGCAGGCCGCCGCCGGCGAGGACCGCCGCCGCCTGCTCGAAGCCGACCGACCCGGCGGCCCCCTGCACGAGCTGCGCCTGATCGTCGCCAACAAGCCGGGGACGATGGCGACCCTGGCGCTGGCGCTGGGAGAGGCCGGGGTGAACATCGAGGACATGGCGCTGTACCCGGCCCCGGACATGAGCTCCGGCGCGGTCTCGCTCTGGGTCGCGGGGGAGGAGCAGGCCGCGCGCGGCGCCGCCCTGGTTCGACAATTGGGCCATTCCGTGACCGTCGTCGGCGTGGGCGGATAGCGTCGCCGCGATGAGCGACCGAACCCACTTCAAACCCCTCGGCGCGCTGCGCGGCGCGCTGCGCCCGCCCGCCGACAAGTCGATCTCCCACCGGGCGGCGATGATCGCCGCGATGGGCGAGGGCGAGACCGACATCGTCGGCTTCCTCGACGCCGCCGACACCCGCTCGACCCTCGCCGCCGTGCAGGCGCTCGGAGCACGGCTGGTCGACGTGGCCGCCACAGAGGCGCTCGAACGAGGCGACGGGCTGGGCGCGGCACGGCTACGGATCGCCGGGGTCGGGCTGCGCGGGGCGCGCCCGGCGGCGATCGACGTCGGCAACGCGGGCACGCTGCTGCGCCTGCTGCCGGGATGGCTGGCCGGGCAGCCGGAGGGGAAGTGGACGCTCGACGGCGACGCGTCGATCCGCAAGCGTCCGGTCGACCGGGTGGCGTCGCCGCTGCGCGCGATGGGCGCCAAGCTCGCCGCCCGCGAGGACCGCCTGCCGCCCCTGGAGGTCGAGGGCGCGCCGCTCCATGGGATCACCTACGAGCTCCCGGTCGCCAGCGCCCAGGTCAAGTCCTGCCTGCTCTTCGCCGGGCTGCTGGCCGAGGGCGAGACCCGCGTGGTCGAGCCACTGCCGACCCGCGACCACTCCGAGCGCATGCTCGCCGCCGCCGGCGCCGAGGTCCGCCGCGAGGGCGACACCGTCGTGATCGCGCCCGCCGAGCGCCTCGAACCGGGCCGCATCGTCGTCCCCGCCGACTTCTCCTCGGCCGCCTTCTTCATCGTCGCCGCGACGCTCATCCCCGGCAGCGACGTGCTCCTCCATCATGTCGGGCTCAACCCGACCCGCACCGGGCTGCTGGAGATCCTCGGCCGTATGGGCGCCGACTCGATCGAGATCGCCGAGCTCGGCGAGGACGGCGGCGAGCCGATCGGCGACATCCGCGTCGGCCACTCCGAGCTGCGCGGCTGCGAGGTCGGCGCCGCCGACGTCCCCCTGGCGATCGACGAGCTGCCGCTGGTCGCCCTCGCCGCCTGCTTCGCCGAGGGCACGACGACGATCCGCGACGCGGCGGAGCTGCGACGGAAGGAGTCGGACCGGATCGCCACCGTCACCGACGCCCTGTGGGCGCTCGGCGGGCAGGTCGAGGCGACCGCCGACGGGATCGTCATCGAGGGCACCGGGGGCCTGCGTGGCGGCGCGATCGACTCGCACGGCGATCACCGCATCGCGATGCTCGGCGCGGTCGCCGGGGCCGCCTCCAGCGAGGGGGTCGAGGTCGCCGACATGGCCGCCGCCGCGGTCAGCTACCCGGGCTTCGAGTCCGACCTCGGCTCGCTGCAACAGAGCCCGCCGCTCCACGACCCGGTCCACTGACGCCGCGGCGTCGATCGGCCGAGCGGCCCTGACCCGTACGCTGCCGCCATGGTGATCGCGATCGACGGCCCCGCCGGGGCCGGCAAGTCAACCGTGGCGCGCGCCGTCGCCGCGGAGCTCGGCTTCACCTACCTCGACTCGGGGGCGATGTACCGGAGCGTCGCGCTGGCCGCGCACGAGGCCGGGGTGGACGTCGACGACGGCGCCGCGCTCGGGCCGCTCGCCGCGGGCCTCGCGATCGACTTCGACGGCCGCCGCGTGCTGCTCGCGGGGCGCGATGTCTCGGACGCGATCCGCGGTCCCGAGGTCACCGCGGACGCCTCGCGCGTCTCGGTCCACCCGGCCGTGCGCGAGGCGATGGTCGCCCGCCAGCGGGAGCTGATCGAGGCCGGCGACTATGTCGCCGAGGGCCGGGACATCGGCACCGTGGTCAGCCCCGATTCGCCGCTGAAGGTCTTCCTCACCGCGAGCGACGAGGAGCGGGCGCGTCGCCGCGCGGCGGAGACCGGGGAGGACGTCGCCTCGGTGCTGGCGGCCCAGCGTCGCCGTGACGCCCGCGACACCGAGCGTGAGCACGGGGCGCTGCGCGCCGCCGCCGAGGCGGTCGAAATCGACACCACCGGGCTCGGCCTCGAAGAGGTCGTGGGGCGCGTGGTCGGCCTCGCCCGCGAGCGAGGGCTCGCATGAGCGCCACGGTCGCCGTCGTCGGCTTCCCCAACGTCGGCAAGAGCACCCTGGTCAACCGCCTGGTCGGCGGCACCGAGGCGGTCACCTCGCCGGAGCCCGGCGTCACCCGCGACCGCAAGCGACTCGCCACCGAATGGAACGGGGTCCGCTTCGAGCTGATCGACACCGGCGGCATCGACCTCGAGGACGAGGCCGAGCTGGCCCGCGACGTGCAGGCGCAGGCGCGCGTGGCGATGGCCGAAGCCGACGCGATCCTCCTCGTCGTCGACGCCCGCGCCGGCCTCCGCGCCGGCGACGCCGAGCTCGCCCGCACCCTGCGCGGCTCCGCGGTCCCGGTGATCGTCGTCGTCAACAAGGCCGATCGCCCGAACGACTACGCCGCCACCGCCGAGTTCCACGCCCTCGGGCTCGGCGACCCGCTGCCGGTCTCCGCCACCCATGGGCTCGGCACCGGCGATCTGCTCGACGCACTCGTCGTCGCACTGGGGGACCGCGCCGGCGAGGACGAGCCCGACGACGCGGTCCGGGTCGCGATCATCGGCCGCCCCAACGTCGGCAAGTCCTCGATGGTGAACGCCTTCCTCGGCTCCGACCGGGTGATCGTCTCCGACATCGCCGGAACCACTCGCGACGCGATCGACACCGAGCTCGAGGTCGAAGGCCGGCGGGTGATCCTGGTCGACACCGCGGGCCTGCGCCGCCGGGCCAAGGTCGCCGGGACCGTCGACTACTACGCCCAGCTGCGCTCCGAACGTGCGGTCCAGCGCGCCGACGTGGCGATCGTCGTCTGCGATGCCGCCGAGGGGGTGACCTCGGAGGATCTGCGGGTCGCCGAGATGGCGATGGTGGCGGGCTGCGCGACCTTACTGGTGCTGAACAAATGGGACATCGGCGAGACCGACATCGACGACGCGCGGATCCGGGTCAGCCGCAAGTCGCGCCTGCGCCCGGCCGTGATCACCGCCAGCGCCACCCGCGGTCGCAACGTCGGCACCCTGTTGCCGAAAGCGCTCGAGCTGGCCGACCGCGCGGCGTCCCGCATCCCGACCCCGGAGTTGAACAAGTTCGTCGCCGAAGTCGTCGGCAAAACGCCGCCGCCCGCCAAACGCGGCCGCCGGCTGCGGCTCTACTACGCGGCGCAGATCGGCGAGAGCCCGCCGCGGATCGCGATCCAGGTCAACGACCGCAAGCTGATCAGCCGCGACTGGGCCTACCACCTGGAGAACCGGATGCGGGAGGCCTATGGGCTCGAGGGCGTGCCGCTGGTGATCGACTTCGTGCCGCACTCCGGTGGGCGGGGGCGGCCCCAGTAGGCCTCGGCTTGCACCGCTTCGCTTTCCTTTACGCTTCCACGATGCCGAATTCCAAGTCACTCGCCGAGGGCGAGCACCTCTTCACGTCCGAGTCAGTCACCGAGGGTCACCCCGACAAGGTCGCGGATCAGATCTCCGACGGCGTCCTCGACGCGATCCTCGCCGAGGACCCGGGCGGCCGCGTCGCCTGCGAGACCCTGGTCAACACCGGGATGGCGGTGGTGTCCGGCGAGATCACGACCGAGAACTACGTCGACATCCCGGAGATCGTCCGCGAGACGGTCCGCGACATCGGTTACGACGCCAAATACGGCTACGACTGCGACCACATCTCGGTGCTCGTGTCGATCGACAGGCAGAGCCCCGACATCGCCCAGGGCGTCGACCACGCGTTGGAGACCCGTGAGGACCCGGGTGACGACGACGAGCTCGACATCGCCGGCGCCGGCGACCAGGGGATGATGTTCGGCTACGCCTCGAACGAGACCGAGGCGCTGATGCCGATGCCGATCCACCTCGCGCATCGCTTCGCCGAGCGGCTGACGGCGGTCCGCAAGGACGGGACGCTCGGCTACCTCGGCCCCGACGGCAAGACCCAGGTCAGCGTCCGCTATGCGGACGGCCGGCCGATCGCCGTCGAGAAACTCCTGATCTCCACCCAGCACGACGAGGGTGTCGACTCGCAGGGGACGATCCGACCCGATCTCTGGGAGCACGTCGTGATGCCGGTGCTGGCGAGCGAGGTCCCCGGGATGTACGACGAGGGTGCGCTCCGCGACGACTTCCTGGTCAACCCGACCGGCAAGTTCGTGATCGGTGGCCCGGTCGGCGACGCCGGCCTCACCGGCCGCAAGATCATCGTCGACACCTACGGGGGCATGGCCCGCCACGGCGGCGGCGCCTTCTCCGGCAAGGACCCGTCCAAGGTCGACCGCTCGGCCGCCTACGCCGCCCGCTACGTGGCCAAGAACGTGGTCGCCGCGGAACTCGCCGACCGCTGCGAGGTCCAGGTCGCATACGCGATCGGCGTCGCCCACCCGGTCTCGCTGATGGTCGAGACCTTCGGCACCGGCAAGCTCTCCGACCACCGCATCGCCGAGCTGGTCCAGGCCGAGTTCGACATGCGCCCGGGCGCCTTCCGCCAGTACCTCGACCTGCACCGCCCGATCTTCCAGAAGACCGCGGCCTACGGCCACTTCGGCCGCGAGGAGCCCGAGTTCACCTGGGAGCGCACCGACCGCGCCGAGGCCCTGAAGGCCGTCGCCGGCGCCGAGGTCGCCGCCGCGTAGCTCGGAGGTAGCGGCAGTTCCGGGGTCGGTCAGGCCGCCGGAGGGGGAGAGGTTCAAGCCTGTCGACTTTGACCACACCATGGTGTGGTCAAAGTCGGATGCGCGGGATCGGACCGCGTGGAGGCTGGTGCGACGGCAGCACGGCGTGGTGACGCGCGGGCAGCTGGAGGCGCTCGGATTCAGTCGCCGCGGCATCGAGCACCGCGTCGCGAGGGGACGCCTGCACCTGATCTCGAGGGGCGTCTATGCCGTGGGACGCCCCGATCTGACGCAACACGGGCGCTGGATGGCGGCCGTGCTCGTCTGCGGGGACGAGGCCGCGCTCAGCCACCGGAGCGCGGCGGAGCTCTGGGGGATCGGATGGGAGGAGGCGGGACGGATCGACGTGACCGTGAGGCGGAAGTGTGAGATCAGGCGTAAGGGCCTCCGGGTCCGCAGCCGCCCCTCCCTCGATGCCGGCGGTTTCGTCCGCCGCCACGGCATCCCGGTCACCCGCCCGGTCCAGACCCTGATCGACCTGGCCACCGAACTGAAGCCGCTACGCCTGGAGCGGGCGGTCAACGAGGCGGACAAGCTCGATCTCGTCGATCCGGAGACTCTGCGATCCGCTCTCGACGCCCACCAGGGAGAGCCGGGCGTCAAGAAGCTCGCCACCCTCCTCGACCGCCACACCTTCCGCCTCTCGGACTCCGACCTCGAGGTCCTGTTCCGCCCTCTCGCCCTCGCCGCCCACCTCCCGATCCCGCTGACGAAACACCGGGTCCTCGGCTACGAGGTCGACTTCTGGTTCCCCGAGCACGACCTGGTCGTCGAGACCGACGGCCTCCGTTACCACCGCACCCCGTCCCAACAGGCCCGGATGGCGAGGCGCGATCAGACCCACACCGCCGCGGGCCTCCGGGTCCTCCGCTTCACCCACTGGCAGATCGCCTATGCCCCCGACGAAGTGACCGAGGTCCTCCGCCGCCTCAGAGCCATTCCGTATGCGGCTTCAGCCTGCCCGAGCCGCCTACGGAATGGCTCGGTCCCTGACCGTCCCTAAACCCCCGGCGACTGCGGCTCGCCCAACCCGTGGCTGCCGGCCGCGTCGGCGCCGGTCGCCCGGTCGACCCGTTCGACCACGCTTCCCGGGTCGGCGACGCCGTAGAAGATGAAGTCGTAGTCCCCGCTTGCCGCCGTGTCGAAGTCGACGTCGCCGATGTGCATCACCCGCTGGTAGACCGACTGGTTGTAGTTCACGTTCTGGACCCGCTCCAGCCGCGTCTCCTGGATCTCCCGCGAGATGATCCCGCGCTTGATGTTGAGGCGGCGGGTGGTGATCGAGTACGTCGTCGCCCACCGTTTGATGAAGCCGATCAGCAGGGTCAGAGCCAGGATGACGAGGACGACGACGAAGACGGACGTCGTGCTCGAGACCAGCTTCGCGATCACCCCGAGGACGATCGCGACGAGGATGCCTTTGAGGTAGAAGCCGAGGATCGCGCGCCAGGAGGGATGTCCCTGGAAGATGATCGTCTCGCCCTCGCTGAGATTCATGTTCACGCGGGCAGCATAAGCGCCGCGTCCCCCGGTTTCCATAACCTCGCTCACGATGGCGATCCTCAAGGTCGAGCCGCTGACGACCGCCCGCGCGCTGCGGGGGCCGTTCGACTATCGGCGACCCGAGGCGATGGCGGGGCTCGAGGTCGGCAGCCTGGTGCGGGTGCCGTTCGGGCCGCGTCGCCTGCTCGGCGTGGTGGTCGAGCTGGCCGATTCCTCGGAGCTGGCGCCGGAGCGCCTGGCGGAGCCGATCGAGGCGCTCGAGGCGGGCGCCTCGGCGGAGCTGGTCGAGCTCGGCCTCTGGGTGGCCCGCGAATACTGCTCGACGCCCTCGCGCGGTCTCTCACTGGTGTTGCCGCCGGGGACGGGGAGCGGCCGCTCCGGGCGCACGGTGCGGGCGAAGACCGAGTTGCGGGCCGAGATCCTGCCCGCCGGAGAAGCGGCGCTGGAGGGCGGCGAGCGGCTCGGGGTAAAGCAGCGGGCGGTGCTCGAGGTGCTCGCCGAGAGCGGCGAGATGTCGGCGCCGCATCTGAGCGCGGCGGTCGGGGCGACCAGGGCGATCATCCGCCGGCTCGCCGAGCGCGGCCTCCTCGCCACCCGCGACTCGAGCGTGCGCCGCGCCCCCGCCGCGTCCCGCCTCGCCGCCGCGGTCGAGCCACCCCGGCTCCTACCCGAGCAGCAGGCCGCCGTCGACGCCCTGGTCGCGGCGCTCGACGGCGAGCCCGACGCGCCCCGCGAGCAGCTTCTCCACGGGGTCACCGGCTCGGGCAAGACCGAGGTCTACCTGGCGGCGGTGGAGGCGGCGCTCGCCCGCGGCCGTGGGGCGATCGTCCTCGTCCCCGAGATCGGCCTCGCGCCGCAGGCCGTCGCCCGCTTCCGGGCCCGGCTCGGCGACCGCTTCGCCGTCCTCCACAGCGCCCTCTCCGAGGGCGAGCGCTTCGACGAGTGGCAGAGGCTGCGCAGCGGCGAGGCGCAGGTCTGCGTCGGGCCGCGCTCCGCCGTCTTCGCCCCGGTCCGCGACCTCGGCCTGATCGTGATCGACGAGGAGCACGACTCCTCCTACAAGCAGGAGGGCGACCCGACCTACGACGCCCGCGCCGTCGCCCGCCACCGGGCGCGGGAGCGCGGCGCCGTCCTCGTCGCCGGGACGGCGACGCCGCGCCCGGAGGCCTGGCTCGAGCTGCCCCGCCTGGAGCTGCCCCGCCGCGTCGACGGCCTGCGCATGCCGCCGGTCAACATCGTCGACATGCGCGAGGTCGATCCACGCTCGGGCCCGCTTCACGCCGAGACCTGGACCGCGCTGGAGGAGGTCCGGGCGGCCGGCCGCAAGGCGATCGTGATGGTCAACCGGCGCGGCTTCGCGCCCTGGCTCACCTGCCGCTCCTGCGGCCACCACTGGGGCTGCCCCAACTGCGACGTCTCGCTGATCGTGCACCGCGAGTCGGGACGGCTGGTCTGCCACCACTGCGCTCATCAGGAACCGGCCCCGCGAGCCTGCCCGGTCTGCGCCTCGACCACGCTGGCGCGGGCGGGCGCCGGCACCGAGCGGATCGAGGAGCTGATCCGCGCACGGCTCGCCCCGATGCCGGTCTTCCGGCTCGACTCCGACACCACCGCCCCGCGCGGCGCCCACGCCCGCATCCTGGCCGAATTCGGCGAGGCCGCGAGCGCCGTCCTGGTCGGCACCCAGATGGTCGCCAAGGGCCACGACTTCCCGGAGGTGACGCTGAGCGCGATCCTCAACGCCGACGCGACCCTGCGCTTTCCCGACTTCCGGGCGGAGGAGCGGACCTTCGCGATGGTCGCCCAGTTGGCCGGGCGCTCGGGGCGCGGCGAGGCGGGGGGCGAGGTGATGGTGCAGACGCTCGCCCCGAACGCCTCCTCGATCGAGCACGCCGCCGCCCACGACTCGGCGGGCTTCCTGGAGGGGGAGCTGGAGCGCCGCCGCATGCTCCTCTACCCGCCCTTCTCGCATCTCCTGCGGGTCAACCTCAGCTCGGAGAGCGAGGAGAAGGTCGACGCCGCCGCCACCGCGATCGCCGCCGAACTGCGCTCCCGCCTCCCGGCCGAATCGGACCTGCTCGGGCCGGCGCCGATGTTCCGGGTGCGGGGACGGCACCGGCGCCGGATCCTGGTCAAGGCCCAGGATCGGGCGGGGACCGTGGCCGCCGCCCGCGTGACGGTCGAGCGCCGCGCCGCCGACCGCGCACTGAAGGACGTCTCGATCGGTGTCGACGTCGACCCCGCGTAAGCAGAGCGCCCCGACATAAGCAGAGCGCCCGCCCTCGGCGGACACTCTGCGGACCGTTCGCTCGGCCTCCGGCACCCCACGCTTAGAATTGATGGATGAGCGACGAGCAGGCGATCGACGACCGAGAAAACGAGGAAGAGGAGCTCCACCAGAAGCTCCTCGAACGGCGCGAGGCGGCGCTCGCGCATGTGGTCAAGTTCGGCGATCCGGTGCTGAAGAGCCGCGCCTCCCCGGTCGAGGATTTCGGTCCCGAGCTGCGCGCCGAGGTCGAGCGGATGATCCAGATCATGCAGGAGGGGATGGGCGTCGGGCTCGCCGCCACCCAGCTCGGCGTACTGCGCCGGCTCCTCGTCTTCCAGGCCGCCTCCGACAGCGAGCCCTCAGCCCTGGTCAACCCGAAGATCGAGTGGACGTCGGACGAACTGGCGATCGCCGAGGAGGGCTGCCTCAGCCTGCCGCGGGTGACGATGGACGTCGAGCGCCCTCTCCACGCCCGCTTCACCGGCCGCGACGTCGACGGCGAACCGGTCACGATCGAGGCCTCCGGCCTCGAGGCGCGCGTCCTCCAGCACGAGATCGACCACCTTGACGGGGTGCTGATCCTCGACCGCACCGAACGCAAGCAGCGCAAGGCGGCGCTGCGGGCGTTGCGCGCCGGCGAGAGCTACCACCCGCCGGTCGAGGACGAGGACGACCTTGGCGAGGAGCTGCGCGAGCCGCGCACCGACGCGTGAGGACCGTCTACCTCGGCACCTCGGACTTCGCCGCGACCGTCCTCCGCCGGCTGGCCCGCTCGCCACACAAGCCCGCCCTGGTCGTCACCCCGCCGGACAGCCGCCAGGGCCGCGGGCGGAAGGTCTCGCCGCCGCCGGTGGCCTTGCTGGCGGGCGAGCTGGGGACCGATCTGCTGCAGGCGGAGAACGTCAACGAAGAGGCGGCGCTGGAGCGGATCCGGGCGGTGGAGCCCGAGGCGGTCCTGGTCTGCGCCTTCGGTCAGCTGATCCGCGAGCCGCTGCTCAGCCTCGCCGAGATCCTCAACGTCCATCCCTCGCTGCTGCCGCGCTGGCGTGGGGCGGCGCCGATCGAGCGGGCGATCATGGCCCGCGACCCGCGGACGGGTGTCTGCGTGATGCGGCTCACCGCCGGGCTCGATTCGGGGCCGGTGGCATCGTGCGCCGAGGTGCCACTGGGGGACGACGAGGACTATGGGACGCTGGCGCCGAAGCTGGCGGAGCTTGGCGGGGATCTGCTGGTCGAGGCGCTTGACCGGCTCGCCGGGGGGACGCTCGAGTTCACCGAGCAGGACGAGGCGGAGGTGACCTACGCGGAGAAGATCGCGCCCGAGGATCGGCGGCTGGATCTGTCGCGGTCGGCCGAGGACCTGGCGGCGACCGTGCGTGCGCTGACCCCGCACATCGGCGCGTACTTGGAGTTGGAGGGAGGCGAGCGGCTTGGGGTGCGGCGGGCGTCGTCATCCCCCGCAACCTCGACTACTGGCATCGGTGAGGTTGCGGTGGATGACGACGCTCTCCTAGTGGGAACGGGAAACGGGGTGCTCAGGATCGAGGTCGTCCGGCCCGCCGGGGGCAGGGCGATGAGCGCCGCCGACTACCTGCGTGGCCACGAATTGCCGAAGTTCTCGTGATGCCGGGCGCCACCGTCTGCATTTACCCCTCCTCAGCGGGGGTAAATGCAGACGTCGATGCCGAGGGGGGTCCGCGATGCCGGTAGCGGCGCCGCGCGCGCTCGCCTTCGAGGTGCTGCGCGAGACCTTCGAGCGCGAGGGGCACACCGAGGTCGCCTTCCGCGCCGGGGCCGAGCGGCTCGGGCTCGTGGGCCGGGACCGGGCGCAGGCGCAGCGGCTGGCCTACGGCTCGGTGCAGCGGCGCGGCACCTCCGACGCGGCGATCGAACGGCTCTCGGGACGGGCGATGCGGCTGCTCGACCCGCCGGTGGCGGCGGCGCTGCGCCTCGGCCTCTACGAGCTGCTCTTCGCCGACGCTACCCCCGATCACGCCGCCGTCGACCAGGCGGTGGAGCTGGTGAAGATCGCCAAGGCGGCCCACGCGAGTGGTTTCGTCAACGCGATCCTGCGCCGCGCCACGCGCGAGCGCGAGGCGCTGACCAGGGCGCTGCTGGAGGACGACTCGACCCCCGAGGCCGCCGCCGTCGCCCACTCGGCGCCGCTCTGGCTGGCGCGGATGTGGTGGGAGGAGCTCGGGGCCGAGGCGGCGCGCTCGTTGCTCGCCGCCTGCAACGAGCCGGCCGAGGTGGCGATGCGGGCGGCGGACGCGACGGCGCGCGCCGACCTGGTGGCGCGGCTGCGCGAGGAGGGCATCGACGTCTCGCCGGCGGCGGGCGCCTGGCCGCTCGACGTCGCCGAGGAGATGGTCTTCGGCGGGCGGACGGGCGACTCGGTGCCCCGTCTCGTCGCCGAGGGCGTGCTCACCCCGCAGAGTCGTGGGTCGGCGGCGGTGGTCGAGGTGCTGGCGCCGCGGGCGGGGGAGACGGTGCTCGACCTGTGCGCCGGGCCGGGGATCAAGACCGGCCAGATCGCCACCCGGATGGAGGACCGCGGCGAGGTGATCTCGGTCGAGCTCGACCAGGCCCGCGCCGCCGAGATCGCCGAGCAGACCCGGCGGCTCGACCTGCACGGGGTCACGGTTTTCGAGGGCGACGTGACCGCGCTGCCGTTGCCCGAGGGTTTCGACCGCGTCCTCCTCGACGCGCCCTGCTCGGACCTCGGCACGCTCGCCTCGCGCCCGGATGCGCGCTGGCGCAAATCCCCGCGCACGATCGAGCGGGTCGCGGCGGTGCAGGAGAAGGCGCTCCTCGCCGCCGCCAGGCTGCTGCGGCCGGGCGGCACGCTGGTCTACTCCACCTGCACGATCTCCCGGCGCGAGAACGAGGACCGGATCGCGGCGCTGCTCGAAGCGAGCGCCGCCGGAGGGGTCCCGGCACTCGAATTGGACGACCTCGGGGCGCTCGCGCCTGGCCTCGCCTCCCCGCACGAGGCCCGCGCTTTACAGCTCCGTCCCGACCGCGACGGGACCACGGGGTTTTTCATCAGCCGACTGACGCGCAATGATTAGGCGGATGTCCGACGCCGGAAGCACCAGCAGCGTCCTGGACCGCGCCCCCTGCCCGAACTGCGGCGAGCCCTGGCTGCGGCCGACCCAGCTGCCGGGACGGCTGCGCTGCGTCAATTGCCTGAGCCGCTTCGAACTCGTCTCCCAGTGCCCCGAGTGCGGCGAACACCAGACGATCGCCCGGATGACCCACACCGCCGACATGCAGTGCCAGACCTGCGGCGCGTCGATGTTGAAACCAACCTGAGTGGATCTGGGGGCGCCTGGCGGTGTCCTCGGTCGCTCGGGTCGGGTCACGCATTGGTAATGCGCTCCCCTTCCCTCACTCCCTGCGTCCTTGCCAGGCTGGCCCAGATCCACTCAGCGTCCTCAGTAGGCTGCGGCCGGTGAGCGAGCGATTCCGCCAACTGATTTCGGCACCGCGGGTGGCGCCGTCGATCCTCTCTGCCGACTTCGCCAAGCTCGGCTCGCAGGTCGAAGAGGTGATGGCGGCCGGGGCGCGGGTGATCCACGTCGACATCATGGACGGGCACTTCGTCCCGCCGATCACGATCGGGCCGCTGGTCGCCGGCGCCGTCGCCGACATCGTCCACGATGCGGGCGGGGCGATCGACGTCCACATGATGATCGAGGCGCCCGAGCGCCAGATCGAGGAGTTCGCCAAGGCCGGGGCGGACTCGATCACCTTCCACGCCGAGGCGACCCCGCACGCCAACCGCACCCTCGCCGCGATCCGCGAGCTCGGCTGCTGCGCCGGCATCGCGATCAACCCCGGCACCCCGGTCGAGGCGGTCGCCGAGCTGCGCAACCTCGCCGACCTCGTCCTCTGCATGACCGTCAACCCCGGCTGGGGCGGGCAGTCGTTCATCGCCTCCTCCCCGGACAAGGTCGAACGCCTCCGCCCTCTGGTCGGCACGGCGAAGATCGAGGTCGACGGTGGCATCGACAGCGAGACCGCGGGCCCGATCGCCGCCGCCGGAGCCTCGCTCTTCGTCGCCGGCAGCGCGATCTTCGGCGCCGACGACCCCGCCGCTGCCTACCAGGCCATCGTGCAGGCTGCTGACGCGACCTGAGGGGTTTCCGTCGGGAGGCGGGGCGGGGCTACGCTGGAGGGGTGAGCGAACGGCTTTCTTCGACTGCTCGGATCATCGTCACGGTCTGCTTCCTGATCGGCCTGGCGATCGTGGTGCTGGATCCGTTCACGTGGGGCCGGGTCAGCGGGGTGATCCAGTTGCTGGCCGGGGCGCTGGCCGTCGTGCTCGTGGCCGCCCTGGTGGCGATGTTCCTGGGAAGGGGCGAGATGCCGGAGGAGGAGTTCCAGCGGATCTCCAAACGCAGCGAATTGCTGGCCACGCTGCCGCCCGGGCAACTGCAGCCGAGCGAGTTCGAAGAAGCGGTGGTCGAGGCGATCGACGACCTGCCGGCCGAATTCCAGGAGATCCTCAAAGACGTCCCGATCGTGATCTCCGACCTGGGGCACCAGTTCCACGCCTACGGCCACTACATCGGCGACACCGTCGCCCGCGACGACTTCCGCGACCACATCGTGATCTACCAGGACACGCTCGAACGCGACTTCGGCTGGAATCCGGACCTGCTCCGCGCCCAGATCACCCGCACCGTCCGCCACGAGGTGGCCCACCACCTCGGTTGGAACGAGGAAGGCGTGGAAAACCTGGGGCTCTAGCTAGCGCCTACGCCCGCGGGCGATGAGGGCGCCGGTGATCTCCTGCAGCCACGCCTTTTCCTCGCCACCGACATCCTCCAGCTCGGCGCGACCCTCGCACCAGCCGGCGAGCGCGCGGCGGCCGCCGATCGCGACCAGCTTGTCGCTCGTCACCGCGTAGCGGCCGTCGGCCATCGCCGCCATCGCGCCGGTGTCGTCGCTGCGGGTGCGCAGGACGGCGACCACGGGAATGCCGTCGATCTGGGTCGGCGACTCGGGGTTCTCGCCCGCCCGCAGCGGCCGCACCGAGAAGACCTGCGAGGCCGCCCGGCGCGGCAGCGGCGGCGGCGCCGGTTTGCCGAGCGGACCTTTGACCCAGCGCTCGGTCAGCTTCTCGACCTGGTCGCGCAGCTCCCCGCGGACCAGGACGTGGAGCTCGTCGCCCTCGCGCAGCTCGGTCGCCCCGCGCGGCGGGATCGCGTGGCCGTCGCGCACGATCACGTTGACCAGCGCCTCGCGTGGCAGTTCGAGCTCGCGCACCCGGTGCCCGGCGGCGGCGGCGGCGGGCGGCAGCCGGAAGGCGACCACGTCGCCGCCCATCTCGCGGATCCGCCCCGACTCGAAGAGCCGCCGCGGCAGCGCCGGCTCGTCGGTGGTCAGCCGCAGGCGCTTCGCCAGCGGCTCGAAGCTCGCCCCCTGGACCAGGGTGGAGGTGACGACGACGAAGAAGACGATCGCGAACTCTTCCTCCCCGCTGCGCACCCCGGCGACGACCGGGAAGGTCGCCAGCCAGATCGGCGTCGCCCCGCGCAGCCCGGCCCAGCCGAGCATCACCTTCTCGCGGAAGTTGAACGACGTGAACGCCGTCGCCAGGAAGGTGGCGAGCGGACGGGCGATGAAGATCAGCACCGCCGAGAGCGCCAGGCCCTTGATCGCGACGCCGCCGAGATCGCCCGGGAAGACCAGCACGCCGAGCAGGATGAAGAGGCCGATCTGGGACACCCAGCCGAGCCCCTCGTGGAAGGAGATGACGCTGCGCTTGGCCGGGATCCGCGCCGAGCCGAGCGCCAGCGCGGTCAGGTAGACGGCCAGCAGGCCCGACCCGTGGGCGACCTCGGAGACGCCGTAGGCAAGCGCCGCCGCGGCGATCGTCGCCACCGGATAGATCCCGTCCGAGGGCAGCTCGATCCGTTCGATCACCCAGACCGCGAGCTTGCCGAGAAGGAGCCCGACGATGATCCCGACCGCGATCTTCAAGGCGATCAGGCCGATCATGTCGGCGGCGCCGTAGTCGGGCTGCTGGATCCATTCGATGAAGCCGATCACCAGCAGCAGGGCGACCGGGTCGTTCATCCCGGACTCGCCCTCGAGCGTGCGCGCCAGCCGCTTCTCCAGGGTCGAATTGCGCAGCACGGCGAAGATCGCGGCCGAGTCGGTGGCGGCGATCGCGGCGCCGACGATCATCCCTTCGAGCCAGGAGAGCCCGAAGATCCATTTCGCCGCCACCCCCGCCAGGAGGGCGGTCGCCAGCGTTCCCAGGGTCGCCAGCGAGCCCGCCGTGCCGAGCACCGGGCGGATCTCCGACCAGCCCGAGGTGAGCCCGCCCTCGAAGAGGATCAGGACCAGCGCGATCGTGCCGAGGGTCCGCGCCAGGTCGTAGTTGGCGAAGTGGATGTCGCCGATGCCTTCCGACCCGGCCAGCATGCCGAGGCCGAGGAAGAGCAGCAGCGCCGGGACCCGCACCCGGTCGGCCAGCAGGGCGCCGCCGATCCCGGCCGCCAGCAGGACGCCGGCGATCAGCAGTAGGACGGCGTCGTGGTGGCCCATCCAGGGACCCTAGGGGAGGCCGCCGATCAGACGTTCTCGTCGATGATCGCCAGGCGTGCCTCGAGTTCCTCCGGGGAACCGGGCTGCGGCGTGTCGCCTTTGTGCGCGTGGGGGCGGCGGTAGACCCAGTAGAGCAGCGCGAAGAGGACCCCGGCGGCGAGCAGGAAGCCGATCTCGACCCGGCGCTGCTCGTTCGAGACCAGCGGGACGAAGTTCCAGGCGATGAAGACGACCGCGCAGGTGATCCAGCGGACGGCGGCGCGACGCACCTGACCCTGGGCGACGCAGGCCTGGTTCAGCGTCACCGAGGCGAGGTAGAGCCCCATCCCGACCGTGACCAGCAACAGGCCGAGGCGGTCGTAGGTGAACTTGTCGCCGAAGGCGATCTGCATCGCCTTCGGGCCGACCAGGGCCATGAACACCAGGGCCACCCCGGTGAAGGCGACGATCCCCAGCAGCACCATCTTCACCGTGTGGCCGAATTCGCGGTCCGAGTCGGGATCGTCGGAGGTGTGGAGGCTGGTGAGGTGGGGGAGGATCGAGGTCGAGACCGATTGGAAGAGCTGCAGCGGCGCCCGCGCGATCATCAGCACGTTGAAGATGAAGCCCGCCTCGGCGGCGCCCTGCAGGCCACGCATGATCAGCGGCCCCGCGTTGAGGAAGGCTTGTTCGGAGAACATGATCAGGAGGACCGCGGCGGCGAACCCGCCCCCGTCACGGAATGAGAAGGTCTCCTCGGCTGCCGCTGCGGCGGCGACCTCGGGCGGGGGGGCCGTCGCTTTGTCTTTCTGGGCTTTGCGGGCGAACGCGAAAGGGACGACCAGGAGGCTCAGCGCTGGGGCCGCGGTGATCCCGACCGCGACCCATCCCTGGCCGCTCAAGATCCCGACCACGACCAGCACCGCGAAGATCGTGCGGAAGCACGATTCGCTCAGGATCAGGGCGACGAAGAGCCCGAACCGCTGACTGCCGGCGAGGAAGCCACGGGCGAAGTAGCTCGCCGCGTAGAAGAGCACCGAGGTGAAGAAGACCCAGTAGAGGGTTTCGTTCCCCTCCAGGAGGGTGTCCTGGATCGGCCCGCGCAGGGCCAGGGCCAACACGGTGAAGAGCAGCGAGAGGCCGAACTGGATCGTCGAGGCGACCCGCATCGGCTCGCTCAGCGATTGCCCTTTGACGACCCGCTCGGAGATGTGGCGGCTGAGCAGCTGTTCGATCGGCCGGTAGAGGGTGGAGATGGTGATGAAGACCGCCGACCAGAGCACCGTGATCTGCCCGTAGTCGTTCTTCGAGAGCGTGTGCGAGGCGATCAGGAAGTAGGCGTAGGTGATGACCCCGGTCAGCCCGACGCCGACCGCGAGGAAGCTCGCGGTTTTGCCGTAGTCCGCCGAGGAGGCGGGGGCTTTGCCGTTCGGGGCGCTGCCGTTCCCGCTCATGCGTCGACTTCGGTGGGGGCTTCGTCCGGCGGCGTCCCGTGCACCTTCGTTTCCTGCTCGGAGGCGGCCGGCTTCGCGCCGCCCTTCTCGTAGTGCGAAGGCGGCACGCCGAGCGCCAGCTCGACCCGCCGCACCCGCTCGAAGATCCGCTGCGTCATCACCCGCTGCCCGGCCAGCAGGTCACCGATCACCCCGAGCGCGAAGAGCTGCACCGCGGCGATCATCAGCACCGCGCCGAGGATCAATGACTGGATGTGCCCGTTCGAGTTGCCGTTGAAGATCGCGTCGATCAGGAACGGCAGCCAGGCGAGCAGCGCCAGCGCGCCGACCACGATCGCCGCGGTGACGAAGGCCCGCAGCGGCTCATACCGCGCGTAGATCCGCAGGATCGCGGGCGTGTTGCGGCGCACGTAGTCGCCGGTCGACCCGGCCAGCCGCGACTCGCGCGTCTGCGGGTTGGTCGAGACCGGCACCTCGTCGACCGCGACCAGCATCTTGCCCGCCTGCACGAGGCTCTCCAGCGTGTAGGTGAAGTTGTCGACCACGGAGAGCTGCAGGGCCGCCTCGCGGTTGTAGGCCCGGAAGCCGGAGGTGGTGTCGGTGACCTCGGTGTTCGAGACCCGCCGGACCACCCAGCTGCCCCAGTGCTGAAGCTGTTTCTTGGCGTCGGAGAAGTGCTCGATCCGCTCCACCTGACGGTCGCCGACCACCATGTCGGCCTCGCCGGCGAGGATCGGCGCGACCAGCCTGGCGACGTCGGCACCCGCGTACTGATTGTCGGCATCGGTGTTGACGACGACGTCCGCGCCGAGCTTCAGGCAGGCGTCGAGCCCGGCCTGGAATCCGGCCGCCAGCCCCTTGTTGTTGGTCAGTCGGACGATGTGCTCGACCCCGCATTCGCGCGCCACCGCGACCGTCCGATCGGTCGAGCCGTCGTCGATCACGAGCAGCTCGACGCTGTCGAAGCCGTCGAGGGAGCGCGGCAGATCGGCGATCGTCGCCGGCAGCGTCTGTTCCTCGTTCAGACAGGGGATCTGGATGATCAACTTCAAAGGCGGGCCACAGAGTACGGGGGGCAGGGGTCGAAGCGGCGCCCCGGTTGGTACTAACATCGACTGATTGACTGGTCAGTCAACGACATCAGCCGACGGTAAATTTCTGCGAAAGGCGCTCGCGCTGGCCGAGGGCGGCCGCGGTCGGGTCAGCCCGAACCCGCTGGTGGGCGCGGTCGTCGTCCGCGGCGGGGAGGTTATCGGGGAGGGCTTCCACGCCGAGCTCGGGGGTCTGCACGCCGAGCGGGCGGCGCTGGCCGACGCCGCGCGCCGCGGCGAGGACGTCGCCGGGGCGACGCTGTACGTGACGCTCGAGCCCTGCGCCCACCAGGGCCGCCAGCCGCCCTGCTCGGACGCGATCATCGAGGCCGACATCGGCCGCGTCGTGCTCGCCTCCCACGATCCGACCGCGAAGGCGTCGGGTCTCGGCATCTCCCAGATGCACGCGGCCGGGATCGAGGTCGAGACGCTGCCGTCCGAGAGCGAGGTCGCCGGCCAGGCCCGTCTCCTCAACCAGGCCTTCCGCAAACACAGCATCATCGGCCTGCCGCTGGTCGTCCTGAAGACGGCGATGTCGCTCGACGGCCGCACCGTCACCCCCGAGGGCGTCTCGCCCTGGATCTCCGGCGAGGAGAGCCGCCAGCTGGTCCACGTCTGGCGCGGCGAATGCGATGCGATCGCGGTCGGCATCGGCACCGTCCTCGCCGACGATCCGCTGCTCACCGCCCGGCTCGGCGAAGCGCGCCAGCCGGTCCGCGTCGTCTTCGACTCCAGCGCCCGCCTGCCGCTCGACTCGCGCCTCCTGGCGACTCTCGACGAGGCGCCGCTGACCGTCGTCCACGGCCCCGACGCCGACCGGCGCCGGCTCGAAGCCCTGCTCGCCGCCGGCGCCGAGACGATCCTCGCCGCCGGCCCGACCCCGGCCGAGCGGATCGCCGCGGCACTGGCCGAGCTCGGCCGCCGTGGGCTCACCAGCCTGCTGCTGGAGGGTGGCGCGAGGCTCGCCGCCGCCTTCGCCGCCGCCGGCCAGATCGATGAGGCGCGCGTCTTCGTCGCCCCGCTGCTGCTCGGCGGCGCCGTCGCCGACGTACCCGTCGCGGCCCTCCAGGGCGGCCCCACGGAAGCGGAGACCGTGGGAGAGGACACTTTGATCCGAACCCGATTCAAGGAGTGGTGATGTTCACCGGACTGGTGCAGGACATCGGCAGCGTCGAGAGCGTCGAGGGCGGCGCCGAGGGCGCGCGCCTGCGGATCGCGACCCGACTCGGCCCCGAGATCGGCCTCGGCGACTCGATCGCCGTCAACGGCGTCTGTCTCACCGCCACCGAGGCCGACGCGACCGGCTTCGCCACCGAGGCGATGAACCAGACGCTCGAGGTCACCGTGATCGGCGCCCTCGTCCCCGGCGCCCGGGTCAACCTGGAGCTCGCGACGCGCGCCGACGAGCGCCTCGGCGGGCACATCGTCCAGGGCCACGCCGACGGCTCGGGCCGGGTGATCGAGAGCGCCGAGGACGGCTTCGCCAGGCGCATCCGGGTCGAGCTCCCATCCGAGCTGTCGCGCTACGTCGTCGACAAGGGCTCGGTCGCCCTCAACGGCGTCAGCCTCACCGTCGCCGCTCTCGGCGAGGGCTGGATAGAGGTCTCGCTGATCCCGGAGACCTTGGAGCGCACCAATCTCGGCGACGCCGTCCCCGGCGATGCCTGGAACGTCGAGGTCGACGTGATCGCCAAGTATGTGGAGCGGCTGCTGTCACCATTTGCTGGAAAGGAGAACGCGTGACCCCACCTGACACCGAGACCGACACCGCCTTCACCACGATCGAGGAGGCGATCGAAGAGATCCGTCGCGGCAAGATGGTCGTCGTCTGCGACGGCGAAGACCGCGAGAACGAGGGCGATCTGGTGATGGCGGCCCAGTTCGCGACGCCGGAGGCGGTCAACTTCATGGCCAAGGAGGCGCGCGGGCTGATCTGCCTGGCGCTGACCCCGGATCGCTGCCGCAAGCTAGGCCTGAACCTGATGGCGGCGAAGAACGAGGCGCCGCTGCAGACCGCCTTCACGGTCACGATCGAGGCGGCCGGGGGGGTCAGCACCGGGATCTCGGCGCACGACCGCGCCCACACGATCCAGGTCGCGATCGATCCTGACTCGGGCCCCCGCGACCTCGTCGTCCCCGGCCACATGTTCCCCCTGCAGGCGAAAGAGGGCGGCGTGCTGGAGCGCACCGGCCACACCGAGGCGTCGGTCGACCTGGCCCGCCTCGCCGGTCTGATCCCGGCCGGGGTGATCTGCGAGGTGATGAACGACGACGGCTCGATGGCCCGCGTCCCCGACCTGATCCCCTACTGCGCCAGGCACGGGCTGAAGATGATCACCGTCGCCGACCTGATCGCCTACCGGCGCCGCACCGAGAAGCTGGTCGAACGGGTGGTGGCGACGGCGCTGCCGACCTCCTTCGGCGACTTCACCGCGGTCGGCTACCGGTCGCTGGTCGACGACAAACACCACGTGGCGATGGTCAAAGGCGAGGTCGACGGGGTCGAGGACGTGCTCGTCCGCGTGCACAGCGAGTGCCTCACCGGCGACGTCTTCCACAGCATGCGCTGCGACTGTGGCGAGCAGCTGGAGGCCTCGCTGGCGATGATCGAGCGCGAGGGACGCGGCGTCCTCCTCTACCTCTCCCAGGAGGGACGGGGGATCGGCCTGCTGAACAAGCTGCGTGCCTACAAGCTCCAGGAGGAGGGCGCCGACACGGTCGAAGCCAACCTCAAACTCGGCCTGCCTGCCGACCTGCGCGACTACGGGATCGGCGCCCAGATCCTCGGCGACCTGGGGTTGACCAGCATCCGGATCATCACCAACAACCCGAAAAAGATCGTCGGCATGGAGGGCTATGGGCTCTCGGTCACCGAGCAGGTGCCGATCGAGTCCCAGCCCAACATCCACAACGAGGCATACCTGCGCACCAAGCGCGACAAGATGGGCCACATCCTGCACCACCAGGGCCTCGACCTCGACGAGGAAATGCTCCACGAAGAGGAGGAACGGGACGAGGCGCGCGAGCGCCGCGACGAGGCCGGCACCGATGGCTGAAGCGGACGGCGCCTTCCTCGAGGAGTTCGACACGACCGATCGCTCCGAACTCGGTTCGCTGCGTTTCGCGACCGTGGTCGGGCGTTTCTACGAGGACCTGGCGCAGCGCCTCGAGGCCGGGGCGCGGGGAGGCTTCGAGGTCGCCGGGGTGCAGGCGGGTCAGGTCGAGCACCACTCGGTGCCCGGTGCCTACGAGCTGCCGTTGGCGGCCAAGTACCTCGCCGAGACGGGCAAGTTCGCCGGGGTCGCTTGCCTCGGCGTGGTGATCCGCGGCGAGACCGCCCACTTCGACTTCGTCTGCGGCGAGTCGGCGCGGGGGATCCAGGACGTCCAACTGCGGACCGGCGTGCCCTGCGCCTTCGGCGTGATCACCTGCGACACGATGGAGCAGGCGCTGGCCCGGGCGGGCGGCGACAAACGCGATCAGGGCCGCAACGCCGCGCTCACGGTTGCGCGGATGGCGCTGCTGAAGCGCCGAGTCGCCTGACTCGGTACCATCTCGCGTCCCATGGCAAAGGTATGTCACAGCTGCGGCAAGAAGCCGGCTTTCGGCCAGTCCCGCAGCCACTCGATGGTCGCGACGAAGCGCCGCTTCGAGCCGAACCTGCAGAAGGTCCGGATCCAGGAGAACGGTCGCCCCGTCCGCGCCTACGTCTGCACTCGCTGCCTGAAGAGCAACAAGGTCACCAAGGCCGCCTGAGGCGGCGTGGGGGCGCCTCGCGGCGTCCTCGTCCTTGCGAGGCTGGCCCACGCCGTCTCTGGGACTCGGCGTCTGCGTCTGCATTTACCCCCGCTGAGGAGGGGTAAATGCAGACGGTTCGGTCGGCGGACTACTCCGACTCGGTCGCGACGTCCGGTTTCACGGCGCTGTCGTGGGGGGTCTCGTGCGGCTCGACGGCCAGGTTCGGCAGGATCTTGCCGAGCCACTCGGGCATCCACCAGGCCTTCTTGCCGAACAACTGCATGATCGCCGGGACCAGCACCGAGCGGATGATCAGCGCGTCGACCAGGACCGCCGAGGCGAGGCCGAGGCCGAACAGTTTGGTGATCCGTTCGTCGGTGAGCATGAACGAGGCGAACACCGTGATCATGATCGCCGCCGCCGCGGTGATCACCCGTCCGGTCAGCGCCAGGCCTCGCGTGACGGCTTCCGTGGCGTCCTTCTTCGACTCCCACTCCTCGTGGATGCGGGACATCAGGAACACCTCGTAGTCCATCGAGAGCCCGAAGACGATCGAGAACAGGAAGATCGGGAAGAAGGCGATGATCGGGCCGGTGTCTTCGACCCCGATGATGCTCGCCCCCCAACCGTTCTGGAATACCGCGACGACGATGCCGAAGGCGGCGCCGATCGAGAGCAGGTTCATCAGGATCGCCTTCAGCGGCACCAGCACCGAGCGGAACACCATCATCAGCAGCAGCGCCGAGAGCAGGATCACCACCCCGATGAAGAGCGGCAGCTTTTCCGAGATCGCGTCGCCGAAGTCCTCGAAGATCGCGGTGATGCCGCCGACGTGGAGCACCGCGCCGGTCTTCGTCTCGATCGGCGGGATCACGTCGCTGCGGATGTGATCGAGCAGGTCGGTGGTGTCAGCGCTCTGCGGTGAGGTGGTCGGATAGACCTGGCAGAGCCCGACCGTCTTCGCCGAGTTGTAGGTCACTTCGGTGACCGAGGCGACGCCTTCTTCCTGCTTCAGCGTCGAGCAGAGCTGTTCGAGCCCGGCGCCGTCGCCCTTCTGCGGCAGCTTGGCGACCATCGTCAGCGGCCCGTTGAAGCCGGGGCCGAACCCTTCGGCGAGCAGGTCGTACGCTTCGCGCGTCGTCTGCCCCTTCGGGTTGGTGCCCGCGTCGTTGACGCCGAGGCGGAGGCTCAGGGTCGGGATGCAGAGGATCAGCAGGATGCCGCCGGAGACGATCGCGGCGGTCCACGGCCGCTTCTGGATCCAGCGACTCCAGGCATACCATTTGGTGTCTTCGCGCATCGAGTTCTGGCCGCCCGCGAGGCCGGGGATCTTCCATTTGTTGACCCGGTGGCCGACCCAGGTGAGCAGCGCCGGCAGCAGGGTCAGGGCGGCGATCATGGTGAAGAGCACCGACAGCGCGGCCGCCACGGCGACGCCGTAGAGGAAGGAGATGTTCAGCAGGAACATCCCCATCAGGGCGATGATCACCGTCGTCCCGGCGAACAGGACCGCGCGGCCGGCGGTGTCGACGGCATTGATCGCCGCCGCGCGCGGCTCGAGCCCGATGTCGAGGTTGTTGCGGAAGCGGGTGAGGATGAAGAGCGCGTAGTCGATCCCGACCCCGAGCCCGATCATCAACGCCAGCACCGGCGCGAATTCCGCCGTGTCGAAGATCCAGGTCCCCAGGGTCACCAGGCTGAGCCCGACGCCCAAGGCCAACAGCGCGGTGATGATCGGCAGCCCCATCGCCACCACCGAGCCGAAGGCGAGCAGCAGGATGATGATCGCCGCCAGCAGGCCGATCGCGAACGAGGAGTCGCCGCTTTCTTCTTTGGCTTCTTCGATCGGCTGACCGCCGAGCTGCACTTCGAGGCCGTTGCCGCCGGCGCCCTGCGCGGTCGTGATGATTTCCTTGGTGTCGTCCTTGTCGAGCTTGTTGCCCTGGACGTTGTATTGGATCGTCGCGTAGGCGATCTTGCCGTCGTCGGAGATCGCCGCCGCGCCCCCGCCGCCCCCGTAGGGGCTGGCGACTTCGGTCACGTGAGGCTTTTCTTCGACCGCCTTGAAGACGCCCTCCATCTTCTGCTTGACCGCCGGGGATTCGACCCCTTCGTCGGCTTTGAAGACGATCGTCGCCGTGCCGCCCGACTGGCCACCGAATTCGTCTTCGAGCAGTTCGTAGGCTTCGGTCGAGTCGGAGCTCGGAAGTTTGAATTCTTCGGAGAAGTCGGAGCCCTTGTTGCCGGCGATCGCTCCGATCACGACCAGGGCGGCGATCCAGCCGAATATCACCGTCTTCCGGTGACCGGTAATCCAGGTGGCAAAGCTGCGCATCGTTCTCCTTCCGTGACTGGTGCGCGAGATCGTCGAAAACGCGGGACGAAACTACGACGATCGGCGGGGCCTTTCATCGGCCCCAGGGGGGAATTCGTGGCGGGACGTTCATCCACCCGTGGGTGGAGGGAGTGAAGGTACCGATAAATACGGCCGTATTCGTTCCCGCCCGCTGCCGTCGCGCCTGGTCACTAGGTTTAACGACGAATGCCAGATCCATCGATTGCTCGCTTCAGGCGGGTCGTCAGCTCTGCGTTGGCCTCGCTGGAGGCGCGGCGGCAGGAGGTGAACGACCTCAACGTCTTCCCGGTCGCCGACGGCGATACCGGCGACAACATGGCGATGACCCTGCGTGCCGTGCTGGAGGAGCTCGACCGGGTCGACAGCGAGGGGATCGACGGACAGGGCGACGACGAGGTCGGCCGCACGGTGCTGGTGCAGACCTTGGCGCGGGCGGCGCTGATGGGCGCGCGCGGCAATTCCGGCGTGATCCTTTCGCAGATCGTCCGTGGCGCCGCCGAGGAGCTCGCCTCGCGACCGGGTGAGCTGGTCGATCCGCTGCTGGTGGCCGCCGCCTTCGCCTCCGCCGCCGATGCCGCCTACGACTCGGTCCGCGAGCCGGCCGAGGGGACGATGCTGACCGTCTTTCGCGAGATGGCCCACTCGCTCACCCGCCAGCTCGCCCACCTCTCGGCCGACAAACAGCGGCTTGCCGCCGACATCTCCGAAGAGCAGCAGGACGCGATCCTCGCCGAGGTGCTGGAGCGGGCGATCGCCGACGGCGAGCGGGCGGTCGCGCGGACCCCGGAGCAGCTCGAGGTCCTGCGCGAATCCGGCGTCGTCGACGCCGGCGGGCACGGGCTGGTGCTGATCATGGCCGGGATCGTCGCCGGGCTGCGCGGGGACGGGGCGGCGGTACCGGAGGTGCCGCATCGCGAGCCGCCGAAGCTGACCCGACCGCACCACGAGGACAGCCGCTACCGCTACTGCACGAACTTCATCGTCTCCGGCTCGGGGCTCGACGACCGCGGGGTGCTGCCGCGGCTGGAGGCGCTCGGCGACTCGGTCCTCGTGGTCGGCGACGAAGCGACGCTGAAGGTGCACGTCCACACCGACCAGCCGGAGTCGGCGATGGCGCTCTTCGAGGGGCTGGGGAGCGTCACCAACGTCGACGTCGCCGACATGCGCCAGCAGGTCGCCGAACGCGACGCGCGGTTGGGCCCGAGCACGGGGCGGACCGGGGTGGTCGCGGTGGCGGCGGGGGAGGGGCTCGAACGGCTCTTCGCCGAGCTCGGCGCCGACGTCGTCCCGGGCGGCGAGACCTTGAACCCCTCGACCTCGGAGCTGCTTGCCGGGATCCACGGGACCGAAGCGGAGGAAGTGCTGGTGCTGCCCAGCTCCTCGAACGTGATCATGGCGGCGGAGCGTGCTTGCGGACTCTCCGAGAAGCCCGCCCGGGTGGTCCCGGCGACCTCGCAGCAGGCGAGCCTCCTGGCGCTGGTCGAGCTCGATCCGGCGGCGGCACTCGAGGAGAACGCCGGACGGCTCGAAGCCGCGCTGGCGGACGTCGCCACCGGCGGCATCGCGCCGGCGGCCCGCGACGACGCCCAGGGGCGGTTCAAGCGCGGCGACGCGGTCGGCTTCTCCGGTGGCGAGATCGTCGCCTGGGGCGGGGCCGGGTCGACGCTGTTGGCGACGGTCGAGATGCTGGCCGTCGACGCCGAGATCGTCACCGTGATCGGCGGCGCCGACGCCCCGATCCCGCTCGACCAGGTCGACGCCCACGTGCCCGACGGGGTCGAGCTGGAGAAGCATGAGGGGGGCCAGCCAAGCTGGTGGTGGCTGCTCGCGGCGCAGTAGAGGTGCGGGGTTTCGCCGGGGTCGGCGGGCCGACCCGCGCCGAATTGCGCGATGCGCCGGTCCACTGGCCGCGCCCGAGCGTGCTCGAGACCGGGTTGGAGGCCCTCGACGGGGTCGGCCCGAAACTGGCCGACGCCGCCAGGCGGGCGGGGATCTCCACCGTCGGTGACCTGCTCTACCGCTTCCCGAGGTCCCACCGCGACCGCCAGATCCGCGCGCTGGAGGCGCTCGAGCCAGGCGAAACCGGCACGGTCCTCGTAACCGTGATGGGCAACCCGCCGAGGCCTTTCCGCAAAGGGAAACTGACGATGGTCGGGGTCAAAGTCGGCGACGAGACCGGACACGTGAGGGCCACCTGGTTCAACCAGCCCTGGGTCAGCGGCAAGCTCGAACGCGGCTCCCAGATCGTGATCACCGGGAAACGCAGCCCGAAAGGCCTGGCGGTGCAGGAATGGGAGCTGGTGGCACCAGCGGCCGAATCCGCGGAGCCCGCCGAAGAGAGATCCGGGAGCTTCGTCCCTGTCCATCCGGCCTCCGAGGACCTCCCCCCGAAGAAAATTCGCGAATGGGCCGAGCAGGCGGTGCGGCTTGCGCCCAATGCGATCGAGGGGCTGCCGTCGTCGCTGATCGCGAAGCGGCGCCTCACCTCCGTCGGCAGTGCGATCCGCGCGGCCCATTTTCCGGAGTCCGCCGAGGAGCTCGAAGACGCCCGCCGCCGGCTCGGCTTCGAAGAGCTCTTCCTCCACCAGGCCCTGCTGGCGACCCGCAAGCGCAGTCACCGCCGTTCGCGCCCGGCGCCCCGCTTCGGGAAGCCGGGCCCGACGGTCGAGCGCTGGCTCGCCTCGCTTCCCTTCGCCCCGACCGCCGACCAGCGCGCCGCCTTCGCCGACATCGACAAGGACCTCGACTCGGGCGAGCCGATGCAGCGCCTGCTGATGGGGGAGGTGGGCTCGGGCAAGACCGTGGTCGCCGTCTACGCGATGCTGCGGGCGCTGGAAGCGGGATACCAGGCGGCGCTGATGGCCCCGACCGAGACGCTCGCCGAGCAGCATGCGATCACCCTCGGCCGCCTGCTGGCCACCGAGGCGACGCCGTTCGCCCTCCTTACCGGCGCCACCGCCGCCCCCGTCCGCCGGCGCGCCCTGAACCAGCTCGCCAGCGGCGAGCTGGGACTGATCCTGGGCACCCACGCGCTGATCGAGCCGACCGTCCGCTTCGCCCGGCTCGGCCTCTGCGTGGTCGACGAGCAGCACCGCTTCGGGGTCGAGCAGCGGCGCGCGCTCGACTCGAAGGGGGTCGAGGGGATGGCCCCGCACGTCCTCCACATGACCGCGACGCCGATCCCGCGGACCCTCTCGCTGACGGCTTATGGCGACCTCGACACGACGGCCCTCCACGAGCTCCCCGCCGGGCGCATCCCGGTGACCACGAAAGTGGTCGGGGAGGCCGATCGCGACGTCGCCTACGAGTTCCTGCGCAAGCGCCTGCGGGAGGGGCGCCAGGCGTTCGTCGTCTGCCCACTGGTCGAGGTCTCCGAGAAACTGCCCGGCAAGGCGGCCGGGGAGGAGGCCGAGCGCCTGCGCCGCGGTCCCCTGCGTGACTTCCGGGTCGGCCTCCTGCACGGCCAGATGCACTCGAACCAGAAGAACGAGGCGATGCGCGCCTTCGCCGGAGGGGAGACCGACGTGCTGGTGGCGACGACGGTGATCGAGGTCGGCATCGACGTGCCGAACGCGACCGTGATGATGATCGAGGGCGCCGAGCGGTTCGGCGTCTCCCAGCTCCACCAGCTGCGCGGCCGGGTCGGGCGCGGCGAGCATCCTTCGCAGTGCCTGCTGTTCGCGACCGAAGCGGGGGAGATGGCGCGTCGCCGGCTGCAGGCGGTCGAGAACACCCGGGACGGCTTCCAGCTCGCCGAGGTCGACCTCGAACTGCGCGGCGAAGGGGAGATCCTCGGCACCCGCCAGAGCGGCCTGCCGCGCTTCGCCGTCGCCTCCTTGCCGGAGGACGGCCGGGCTCTGGTCGAAGCGCGCGAGGAGGTCCTCGCCCTGTTGCGGGAGCACGGCTCGCTCGAAGATCCGAGCCTCGGGCCGCTGCTCGAGGCCGCCCGCCGGCGCTTCGGGACCGGCGCCGCCGACCCCATCCCGCTTTGATCTCTCCATGCGTGTGATCGCCGGAGAGCTGAAGGGGCAGCAGCTGATGGCTCCCAAGGGCTGGAAGGTGCGACCGACCTCGGAGCGGGTACGGGAGGCGATCTTCTCGACGCTCGCGGCGCGGATCGAGGGCGCCGAGGTGCTCGACCTCTACTGCGGCACCGGGGCGCTGGCGATCGAGGCGCTCTCGCGCGGCGCCGCCCACGCCACCCTGGTCGACCGCGACACCCGCCCGGCGCTCGGCAACGTCGAGCGCCTCGGGCTGGCCGCGCGGGTCGAGCTGGTCCGCGCCGACGCGGGCGCCTGGTTGGCGGCGCGCGCCGATACCTCGCCCTACGACCTCGTCTTCGTCGACGCCCCCTATAAACTCGCCGACCTCGTGGCTGAGCAACTGGACACGCACCTGCCCCGGGTGCTGGCAGTCGACGGACGCGCCGTGGTCGAGAGCGGCGCCCGTCGCCCCCTGGTCGTCGACTCGCTGGAGCGCGTGCGGCAGCGCCGCTACGGTGCCGCCGACGTCTCGATCTACGGGCGGGCCGAGGGATGAGCGAGCGCAACGGCACCGTGGTCTGCCCGGGCACCTACGACCCGGTCACGCTCGGGCACATCGACATCATCACCCGCACGTCGAACGTCTTCGACAGGGTCGTCGTCGGCGTCGTCAACAACCCGCTGCGCAAGGACAGGACCCTGTTCACGGCGGAGGAGCGCAAGGCGTTCATCGAGGAGGCGACCGCCTCGCTCGACAACGTCGAGGTGCAGATCTTCTCCACCCTGCTGGTCGAGTTCGCCCGCGAGAACGACGCCCACGCGATCGTCAAGGGCATGCGGGCGATCTCCGACTTCGAGTACGAGTTCGAGATGGCGCAGCTGAATCGGAAGCTCGACCCCGGCATCGAGAGCATCTACGTGATCGCCTCGCCGCACTACAGCTTCCTCTCCTCGACCGGCGTGAAGGAAATGGCGACCTTCGGCGGCGACGTCGGCGACCTGGTCCCGCCGGGGGTCGCGCGCGCCCTCGCGGAGCGCCTCCCCGACAGGTAGGCCGCCGCGCAAGGTAGGGTTCTTTCCGCTCGTCCCTTCCTGGGCATCTCCTTGCAAATCTGCCCACGGCTACTCTTTCTTGGCCAAAATCCCCGCATACACGTAGGCTTACGAACCGCTTATGGACGTCCTGGTCCTCATAGACAAACTCGATGACGTTGTTCACAACGCCCGCCCGGTCCCTCTGACCGATCAGGTGCGTGTCGATCGCGAGGAGATTTACGATCTCCTCGATCAGATGCGCGCCACGATCCCGGAGGAGATCAAGCAGGCGCGATGGATCGTCAAGGAGCGCCAGGAGATGCTGGCCGAGGCCAAACGCGAGGCCGAGCGGATCGTCCGTGAGGCGCGCGAGCAGCAGGCCCGCCTGATCTCCGACGAGGAGGTCACCAAACAGGCCGAGCGCGCCGCCGACGAGATCGTCGAGGACGCCCGCAACCGCGAGCGCGAAATCCGCCTCGGCGCCGAGGACTACGCCGACGAGATCCTCAACAC
>Ga0134125_10000934_pt1 | contig 37216 bp, 36 predicted proteins | sample KB31751_FD_96464 | JGI IMG/M metagenome (GOLD analysis project Ga0134125, IMG submission 96464) | Terrestrial soil microbial communities with excess Nitrogen fertilizer from Kellogg Biological Station, Michigan, USA - KB3-175-1 | ecosystem: Environmental > Terrestrial > Soil > Unclassified ...
CGCGCGGCGCCGAGGCGGCTTTCGCGCGGGCCTCCACGTCTGAAAGCGGGCGGGCGCGCTTGGCGGCCGCGATCTCTTCGCGCTTATAGGCTTCGATCTTGGTCAGGATGTCGGACATCGCCCGCCTTGCCGCTAGCTATTCGAAATCGCGATGAGATGTTTCAGCCGCGCGGCCGCGGCTCCGCTGTCGAGCGATTGCGTGCCGAGTGCGACGCCATCGGCAAGACTCTTGGCCATGCCAGCGACGATCAGCGCCGCCGCCGCGTTGAGCAGTGCGACGTCGCGGTAGGCGCTCGGCTTGCCGTCGAGCACGCTCCGCAGCGCGACTGCGTTGGCGTCGGCGTCGCCGCCCTTGAGCGCATCGCCGCCGACGCGGGTAAGGCCGGCTTCCTCGGGCGCGATCTCGAAGGTGCGAATGCTACCGTTCTCGAGCGCCGCGACGAAGGTCGGCCCGGTGAGAGTGATCTCGTCGAGCCCGTCGGAGCCATGCACGACCCAGACCGACTCGGCACCAAGATTCTTGAGCACTTGCGCGAGCGGTTGCACCCATTGCCGCGAGAACACGCCGACCATCTGGCGGCTGACGCCGGCCGGATTGGACAAGGGACCGAGCAGGTTGAAGATTGTTCGCGTGGCGAGCTCGACACGGGTCGGGCCCACATTCTTCATCGCGGGATGATGCGACGGCGCGAACATAAAGCCGATCCCGGCCTCTTTCACGCAGCGGCCGACTTGCTCGGGCTTCAGATCGATCTTGACCCCGAGCGCGGCCAGCACGTCGGCTGCCCCGGAGCGCGACGACAAGGCGCGATTGCCGTGCTTGGCGACCGGAACGCCCGTGCCCGCGACAATGAAAGAGGCACAGGTCGAGACGTTGACCGACCCCGATCCGTCGCCGCCGGTGCCGACGATATCGACCGCGCCGGGCGGTGCGGTCACCCGCAGCATCTTGGCGCGCATCGCCGACACCGCGCCGGTGATCTCGTCGACGGTCTCGCCGCGGACCCGCAGCGCCATCAACAGCGCGCCCATCTGCGAGGGCGTCGCTTCGCCCGACATCATGCTGTCGAAAGCGGCGGCTGATTCCTCCCGCGACAACGTGGCGCCCGTTGCGACTTTTCCAATGATCGATTTAAGGTCGTCCATCGCGTACTTTCGGAACTCACTCGGTTATTGCTGGGCGCCGGTCACTTGCGCGAAGGCGGCCTCGTTGATGGTCGTGCCGATCTCCTTTTCCAGCTTGGCAACATAGAGCGCAACCTGCTCGTCGGCGAGCCCGTGCATAAGCTGGTCCTTCAGCTTTTTCATATCCTCCGAATTGAGATCGATCGGCGGCGTCGTGACGTCGGTGACGCGGAAGACGATCCATTCGGTCGGGTTGGTGCCCGGCGTCTGTCCGGCGCCGTCCTTGGCGGTCCGGTAGGCGGCTGCAATCAGGCCGGAGGGCACGCCGGGCGGCGAGTCCTCACGCTTGAAGCTGGCTGCGGTTTCGACCTTGGCGCCGCTGGCCGCCGCTTCGTCGGCAAGCTTGCCGCCCTGGCCGAGCTTCTGGACCATATCGGTCGCCTTGGTGCGGAGGCGGGTCACGATCGTGTCGTCCTTCCAGCGCATCTCGACCTGGTCCTTCACTTCGTCCAGCGTGCGGTCCCTTGGCGGCGTGATACCGAGCACGTCGTACCAGACATAGCCGCCGCGATAGGAGATCGCGTCGTTGTCGACGCCGACGTCGCTGTTGAAGGCCTGCGACACCACGTCGAGGCCGGGCGGGATATTTGCTGCCGGCTGGCCCGACGGCGTCTTGCCGGAACGATCGACCGCATCGATGGTGACGGGGGTGAGCCCGAGCTTTTTCGCCGCCTCGACCACGGTTGCGCCGCCGCCGCGTTCGTCCTCCATCTTGTCGCGCAGCGAGGAGACCTGATCGCGGGCGCGCTCGATCGCGATCTCTTTCTTCAAGTCCTGGGCGACGCTCGCATAGTCCGGCGTGATCCCGGGCTGAATCACGCCGACCTTGACCAGCGCCACACCGAACCTGCCTTGCACGGGCTGGCTGATTTCACCCGATGGCAGCGAGAAGGCGGCGTTGGCGACCGCGGGATCGAGGATGCTCGACTTGGCGACGAGGCCGAGATCGACGTCGGCGGCAGTGAGCTTGCGCTCCTTGACGAGATCGTCCCACGACGTGCCGGAGGCGACACGGTTGCGCGCGGCTTGGGCCTCCGCAGCATTGGGGAAGACGATCTGCGAGACCTGGCGCTTCTCCGGTGTGCCGAGCTTGTCCTTGCGCTGCTCAAACAGCTTCTTGGCGTCCTCATCCGACACGTTCGACCATTTGGCGATGTCTTCCGGGGTGATCGCCACAAACGCGACCTTGCGATATTCGGGCGCGCGGAATTGCGCCTTGTGCTTGTCGAAGTAGCTGGCAAGCTCCTCGGGCGAGGGCGGATCGATCGTCCCGGCCTGGGCCGGGCCGAGCCTGACATACTCGATCGAGCGCTGCTCGTTCTTGAAGCGGAACAAAACATCCATCAGCGTATTCGAGGGCGAAAGACCCGCGGAGATCGTTCCCGCGAGCTGGCGGCGCAGCGAGACGAGCTTCTGATCGGCAAGATAATGCGCTTCTGTGTAGCCGAAGTTGCGGATGACGGCCTCGAAGCGGGCCGGGTCGAATTGGCCGTTCATCCCCTTGAAGTTCGGATCGGCAAAGATCACGCGCATGGTTTCGGCGTCGGACTGCGCCAGCCCGAGCCGGCGCGCCTGCTCATTCAGCGCCGCCTCGGCGAGGGTCTGTTGCAGCACCTGGCGATCGAAGCCGAAGGCGTGCGCCTGCTCCTGGGTCAGGGGACGGCCGAACTGACGGCCGATCTGCTGCAGCCGGTCGGTATAGGTTTGCCGGAATTCGTTCAGCGAGATCTCGGTGTGCCCGACCTTCGCTAGCGTCGATTGTCCAAAGCCGCGGAAAATATCGGCGATACCCCAAACGCCGAAGCTGACGATCAGCGCACCCATCGCAACCGTCATAATCGCTTTGCCGAACCAATTTGATGAGGCGTTGCGTATTCCTCGAAGCATGCGTCCAACTTGTCTTAAGGAGGGAAAGGGTGCGCCTTATAGCGGACTTCGCAAACGGGCGTCACCTAATTGATAGTCCATCATAAAGTGGCGGTCGCCCGGTCGCAACCTTAAGCCTCGGCGAGGGGCGCCCGACCATATGCCGCGCGCAATCGTTAATGTCGGGCGGCCGGTCTGGAACTACCGGGGCGGCTCTGCTAGCGCTGCGCACTGAATAAACCGGGAATTGCGCCATGACCGATGCCATCCGGCCACTAATCGCGGGCAACTGGAAAATGAACGGCCTCAAGGCCTCCCTGGGCGAATTCGACGCCATGCTTGCAGGTGCGGGCAAGGTCGCCGCCAAAGCCGACCTTCTGGTCTGTCCGCCGGCTACCCTGATTGCGGCCTTCGCCGGCAAGGTCGGGGGAGCCAGGGCATTTGCGGTAGGCGCCCAGGATTGCCACCCCAAGGCCTCGGGCGCTCACACCGGCGATCTCTCGGCCGAAATGCTGGCCGATGCCGGCGCGACAGCGGTTATTGTCGGCCATTCCGAACGGCGGGCCGATCATGGCGAGCGCGATGCGCTGGTGCGGCAGAAAGCGCAAGCCGCTTGGCGCGCAGGCCTCACCGCGATCGTCTGCATCGGCGAGACGCGCGAGCAGCGCGATGCCGGCGCGACGTTGGATATCTGTGGCGCCCAACTCACCGGCTCGCTGCCGGACGCCTCAACAGCGGCCAACCTCGTGGTGGCCTATGAGCCGGTCTGGGCGATCGGAACCGGGCTGACGCCAACGCCGCAGGATGTCGAGAACGTTCATCGCTTTATCCGCGATCAACTCACCAGCCGGTTCAAGGCGGAGGGCGGCAAGATCCGCATCCTCTATGGTGGCTCGGTCAAACCATCGAATGCTGCCGAACTCATGGCTGTTGCCGACGTCAACGGCGCGTTGGTCGGCGGCGCCAGCCTGAAAGCGGCGGATTTTCTGGCGATCGCGGCGGGCTGCTGAGCGCGATGGATCAGGATGAAACGCCATCGCGCTCCAGATTCTGGTTTGCGCATGGTCTGCGCGCAAACGCTAGGCCGCAAGTTTCTTCCAATAGATCATCGTGCCCGTAAGGCCGCCACGTGGCTTCAGCGCATAATCCGGGATGATCCCGGTCAAGTTGAAGCCAAGGCTTTCGTAAAGTGGAGAGGCGCCTTCATCGACGGCCGTGTCGAGCACCAGCAGCGTGCGGCCGCGCGCGATCGCCATTTTCTCTGCCTCACGCATCAAGGCGGCTGCGATGCCGCGCTTGCGATGCGTGAGCCTGGTCATCATCTTCGCGATCTCGGCGCGATGCGGCTGGTTGGGTGGAAGGTCAAGCAGCAGGGTGACGGTCGCAACCAACTGAACGCCGTCAAACGCACCAAGCACGGTGCGCTCGCCGCGCGCTGCTGACGCGAGCGAATCGCGCCAGAATGCGTCGGCCGCCTCCAGCGGCAGCGGATGCATGAAGCTCACGGAGCCTCCGCTCGCCACCGTCTCCACCAGCAATTCGCTCAGCGCACGCCTGATCTCCGGCTGATCGGAGAGAGGTGCGATCGCAAACTCTCTCATTCCTAGCTCCGCGCCAACGCGACGACATAGACGCACGCCGCGTTGGTTTCGTTGGCGAAGGTGGTGTCGACCGGCGGCCCGAATCCGAGGCAGTCGCCCGGGCCGAGCGCATGCCGCTCGCCACTCTCGGTGATAACGAGGTTTCCGCTCTGCACCCAGACGAGCTGGCGGATGTGGGCGTAGGAAGAGGAAGGCAGCGTCACGCGCTGACGCGGCGGCAATTCCACCCGCACGATCTCGACGGGATGATCCGGCCGGCTGAACACTTGTTTGCGCAGATAGCCGGTCTCGGGATCGCGCCACACGGGTTGCTCTGCTGCGCGCGACAGGCGTCCGCCCCGGCCCTCGGCGCGGAGCATCAGCCCGGCCAAAGTGAGGTCGAAGGCGCTGGCGAGCCGCACCAGCACGACCGCAGTCGGGCTCACTTCCGCCCGCTCGATCTTGCTGATGGTGGCCTTGGAAACCCCGGAGCGCTCGGCGAGATCGGCCAGCGACCAGCCGCGGCTGTCGCGTTCCAAGCGCAAGCGCTGGGCGAGGCGTTGACTCAAACCGTCTACTATATGATCCATTCGTCTAGTATAGTAGAACTCTTCGCGTATGTTCAAGGTCGGAAATGCGGACGCGCCGAGCTGCTTGCGCGATAGCGCATCGCGCCTATGTCGGGGGTGACAAATCCCGGTGCGATCGTGTAACACCGCGCGACTTCACGAAAACCTGCAAGTCCTCGAGCCGGATGCCGGCCATGCCGGCTTGTGACGGAAGGTCGAGATGCAAACTGTCATTATCGTAGTTCACCTCATGATCGTCACCGTGCTGATCGGCGCGGTGCTGTTGCAGAAGTCCGAGGGCGGTGGCCTCGGCATGGGGGGCGGGGCGGGCTTCATGTCCAGCCGCGGTACGGCCAACCTCTTGACGCGGACGACGGCTATTCTGGCGGTAGGCTTCTTCGCAACCAGCCTGCTTCTGTCGTGGCTTGCCGGTTACGACCGCAAGCCAACCTCGATCATCGGTACGCAGACGCCGGCGTCGCAGACCCAGCCGGGTGGGGCCACTCCCGTTGCGCCGCCGACATCAGGCGGCGTGCTCGATACGCTAAAGAAGGCCGAACAGCAGCAGAAGCAGGCGCCCGCGGCGCCGCAGGCGCCGCAATCGCAATAAAGCAGTGTGGCCATGCGGGAACCTGGGCTGGCTCCCCGCACCCGGAATCCCCATCAAGTCTCTGATGAAGCTTTCATTTTTCGCATACCCACAGCCGCGCAGAAACTTTGGCGCGCGCGGCGAATCGTTTTGGCGAATCGGTCCGCTGGCCTTAAAGGTAAAGTCCCATGGCGCGGTACATCTTCATCACCGGCGGCGTGGTTTCCTCGCTCGGAAAGGGTCTGGCATCAGCGGCTTTGGGCGCGCTGCTGCAGGCTCGCGGCTACAAGGTCCGGCTTCGCAAGCTCGACCCCTATCTCAATCTCGATCCGGGCACGATGTCGCCGTATCAGCACGGCGAGGTCTTCGTGACGGACGACGGCGCCGAGACCGATCTTGATCTTGGCCATTACGAACGCTTCACCGGCAGGCCGGCCAGCAAGGCCGACAACATCACCACCGGGCGCATCTATCAGGATATCCTGTCCAAGGAGCGGCGCGGCGACTATCTCGGCGCCACGATCCAGGTGGTGCCGCACGTCACCAACGCCATCAAGGAGTTCATCCTCGATGGCAATGACGATTATGATTTCGTCCTGGTCGAGATCGGCGGAACAGTCGGCGACATCGAGGGGCTGCCGTTCTTCGAGGCGATCCGCCAACTCAAGAACGAGCTGCCGCGCGATCACGCGATCTACATCCACCTGACGCTGCTACCCTACATCCCGAGCGCGGGCGAATTGAAGACCAAGCCGACCCAGCATTCCGTGAAGGAATTGCGCTCGATCGGCATCCAGCCCGATATCCTGCTGTGCCGCACCGACCGTCCCATCCCGAAGGAGGAGCGGCGCAAGCTCGGACTGTTCTGCAACGTGCGCGAAAGCGCCGTCATCGAGGCGCGCGACGTTGACAACATCTACGCCGTGCCCGAGGCCTATCACGCCGCCGGCCTGGACGACGAGGTGCTGGCGGCCTTTGGGATTACGCCCAGGATCCCGCCGGCGCTGCAGAGCTGGAACACCATCAACGAGCGCATCCGCAATCCCGAAGGTGATGTCACCATCGCCATCGTCGGCAAATATACCGGCATGAAGGATGCGTATAAGTCGCTGATCGAAGCGCTCTCCCATGGCGGCATCGCCAACAAGGTGAAGGTCAATCTCGACTGGATCGAGAGCGAGGTGTTCGAGAACGAGGATCCGGCGCCGTTCCTCGAGCACGTCAACGGTATACTGGTGCCCGGCGGCTTCGGCCAGCGCGGCGCCGAGGGCAAGATCCGCGCGGCGCAATTCGCGCGCGAGCGCAACGTGCCGTATTTCGGTATCTGCTTCGGCATGCAGATGGCTGTCATCGAAGCCGCGCGCAATCTCGTCGGCATCGAGCAGGCCAATTCCACCGAGTTCGGGCCGACGAAAGAGCCGCTGGTCGGCCTGATGACGGAATGGCTGCGCGGCAATGAGCTGGAGAAGCGGTCGAAGAGTGGCGATCTCGGCGGCACCATGCGGCTCGGCGCTTATCCCGCGATTCTCAAGCGCGGCAGCCGGGTGTCCGAGGTCTATGGCGGTGCCACCGAAATTTCGGAGCGTCATCGCCACCGCTACGAGGTCAACGCAACCTATAAGGACCGGCTCGAGCAGCACGGCCTGAAATTTTCAGGCCTGTCGCCCGACGGTGTGCTGCCGGAGATCGTCGAATACGAGGATCATCCGTGGTTCATCGGGGTGCAATTCCATCCTGAGCTGAAATCACGTCCCTTCGAGCCGCATCCCCTGTTTGCGTCCTTCATCCAGGCCGCGATGGTGCAGAGCCGGCTGGTGTAAATCTCCAGTATGTGAGGATGGGCAAAGCCAACGGGTCCGAGCGAACGCGCGGCCCGCTGCCAGGCTCCGCGTGCCCACCGTTTCCAGGCATCGCTCGGATGTTGAGCGGTGGGCACAGCGCAAGAACGCCTTTGCCCATCCTGTCGTTCTGGGCGCTATGCAACTGTCCCTACAAGACTCCCGTTTGTTGACCCGCTATAAGCGCGACACCCATGAGGGAGGAAAAACATGATCTACGAAATGCGCGTCTATCGTTGCGTGCCGGGCCGTCTGCCGGCGCTGATGAAGCGGTTCGATACCATCACGCTGAAGCTGTGGGAGAAGCACGGCATCAAACAGGCCGGTTTTTTCACGACGCTGATCGGCGAATCCAACCAGGAGCTGACCTACTTTCTGGCCTGGGAGTCGCTCGCCGACCGCGAGAAGAAATGGGCCACATTCCAGTCCGATCAGGAATGGATCAAAGCGCGCGCGCAGACGGAGGCGGACGGCCAGATCGTCGCCAATATCGTGACGCAGCTCCTCGTGCCGACGTCGTTCTCGTCCGTGAAGTAACGGGCCGTTACGCAACGCCGCCGGGGCTGCAATCCCGACACTTGCTCCTCCGAAACAGGGTTGATCCGGCGGCTTGCCTCGTTATGGTCGCGGCGAAAGCGAGGGTTTTGCCGTGAACGCCATCCCATCCGCCGCGCCGGTCGTTGCCCTCGGGCGGGTCAAATTCGGTAATGATCTGCCGATCTCGGTCATCGCAGGCCCCTGCGCGCTCGAGAGCCGGGCGCATGCGCTCGAGGTCGCATCGGCGTTGAAGGAGATTGCGGGCCGGCTCAATATCGGGCTCGTCTACAAGACCTCCTTCGACAAGGCGAACCGCACCAGCGCGTCGGCGGGGCGCGGCATTGGGCTGAAGCAGTCGTTGCCGATCTTTGCGGACATCCGTGCCAAACTCGGCCTGCCGGTGCTGACTGACATCCATGAAGCCGCGCAATGCGCGGAGGTCGCGCAAGCTGTCGACGTCCTGCAAATCCCGGCTTTCCTGTGCCGGCAGACCGATCTTCTGCTCGCGGCGGCGGCGACCGGCAAGACCATCAACGTCAAGAAGGGACAGTTCCTCGCGCCATGGGACATGACCAATGTGGTCGCCAAGATTACCGGTGCGGGCAACCGCAACGTGCTTGTGACCGAGCGCGGCGCGTCCTTTGGTTACAACACGCTGGTGTCGGACATGCGGAGCCTGCCGATCCTCGCGCGCACCACAGGCGCGCCCGTGATCTTCGATGCCACCCACTCGGTGCAGCAACCGGGTGGGAAGGGGACAGTGTCGGGCGGCGAGCGCGAATTCGTCCCCGTGCTGGCGCGCGCGGCGGTCGCTGTCGGCGTTGCCGGCGTCTTCATCGAGACACATCCCGATCCCGATCACGCGCCGTCCGATGGGCCGAACATGGTGCCGCTTCGCGAGTTCGAGGGATTGGTGCGAAGGCTGATGGCCTTCGACGCCATCGCCAAAGGCAAAACGTCCTGACAATGCATTCCAGTGCTTCGCGCAGGCGGGAAACCGCTGCACACTTTTCCGAATCATGCGCTAGGGTTCGAAGACAGTTATCCTCGTGAGCAGCTCCGCACACATGCGTTCGACCACGCCGGCATAGCTCCGCGTCTTATCCTGCCGAAACAAGCGCACCGATGGATACCAGGGGCTGTCCTCGCGCTCAGAGAGCCAACGCCAGTCGCCGACATGGGGCAGCATCACCCAGGTCTCGCGCCCGAGCGTGCCTGCAAGATGTGCGACGCTGGTGCAGACGGTGATGACAAGATCGAGATTTGCGATCAGCGCGGCCGTCTCGGCGAAATCGGTCAGGCCCGTGGTCAGATCGATGATATCGGTGTGCGCCTCGAGAAACGCCTTGTCCTCGGGCCTCAGATCCTTCTGAAGACTGACGAAGGTCGCGTCGCAATCGAGCAGGGGCGCGAGCGTCCGGAGCGGCAGCGAACGCTTGCGGTCGTTGCCCTGCTTGGGATTGCCCGACCAGGCGAGACCGACGCGCAGCCGGTCGCGGGCGCCGAGCCTGCTCTTCCAGGCCTGAACGTGCGCAGGTGGAAGTGGCGGCAGATACGAGGCGGGCGGGATGGTTTCGAGCGTGGTGCCGAACGCCAGCGGCAGGCTCATGATCGGGCAGTGCATATCGAAGGGCGGGAATTGCCGCGTGCCGAACGGCAGGCAGGCCGAAACTCCGGACATGCCCGACAACAGCGGACAAAGACCGCCCTGGACGACCAGCACCACGCTGGCGCCGCGGGCGGCGAGCATGGGCACGTAACGCGCGAACTGGAGGGTGTCGCCGATCCCCTCGTCGGTGCAGACCAGAATGGTCTTGCCGTTGATGTCTTCCTTGCCGAGCCATTTCGGCTCGACCAATCTCGGATAGTCCGGCGAGAAGTCGGAAACCTTCCAGCGCGCTTCGCGCTCCGCCCAGCCGGCGCCGAAATTTCCAGTCTGGAGCTCTAGATGCGCGAGCTGCCAGGCGCTTCTTGCATCGTTCGGATCGAGTTCCTTCACGCCCGTATAGGCTGCGATCGCCTCGCCGAAACGGTGCAGTTGATACAAAGCAAGGCCCTTGTTGGCGAGCACCTCGACCAGATCCGGACGAAGGGCGAACGCGCGCTCGAACCACGCGAGTCCTTCCTCGGTTCGATCGAGCCCAAGCAAGGCATCGCCGATATTGTTGCAGACAATGGGATCGTCGGGCGTCTGCGCATGGAGGCGCAGGTAGTCCTGCAAGCATTCGTCGTATCGCTTCAGGGCACGCAGCGTACGTGCGCGATAGAGCAGGGCCGGGGCGTGGTCGCTCTGCCACGCCTGGCACAGGTTGAAACAGGCCAGCGCTTCCTCGAACCGCTCGAGCTGGTGCAGCAGCACGCCGCTCCGATACGCCGCCTCGAAGTGATGTGGGTCGAGCTTAAGCACCTGCTGATAGACGACCAGCGCATCGGCCGGACGGCTGAGTGCCGCGAGCGCGCCGGCGAGCTGTTTCCACAGCTCCGCATCGTCCGGCTTGAGCTGCACGGCCTTGTCGAACACCGCCAGCGCGTCCTCGGGCCGGCCGAGCTGCTTTAACGTGAAGCCCAGCGCCGACAGATATTCCGCCTTGGCGTCCTGCCGGATGGCGCGCGACAGCCACTCGACCGCGTGGTCGAGTTGCTGGGCCTGCAGCGCGATCAGCCCCATGAGCTGCAGGCTGTCGGCGTGGCAGGGATCGATCGCAAGCGCCTCTCGGCAGCAAAGCTGCGCGTCGAGATGCCGGCCCGCCTTGAGATGCGCCATGCCAGCCTGATAGAGCGCGACGGGCGCCGACGGCGTCCTCGCCAAAGGATCGATGCTTGAGTCGAAGCCTTGTGAGTCGAAGCCTTGTGAGTCGAAGCCTTGGCCTTGACCAGTTTCCGGACTGCTTTCCTGGGTGGTCGCCTCGGCGTCGTGACGGATCATAAGGCGCGCATCAACGTGGATTGAACGCTGCTTCTTAAGCGATTCTGCCCTCGTCCGGAAGGAAACCGCCTAACCGCGCCCGCGATAAGGTGCGACGCCCTGGTCCGGAACCCAGAGTCCCTTGGGCAGTTTGCCAGCCTGCCAAAACACGTCGATCGGAATCCCGCCGCGCGGGTACCAGTAGCCGCCGATGCGGAGCCATTTCGGCTCGATCTCGGCCACGATCCGCTTGCCAATCATGACCGTGCAATCCTCGTGGAAGCCGCCGTGATTGCGGAAGCTTGCCACGTAAAGCTTGAGCGATTTCGATTCCAGCAGCCATCGGCCGGGCGCGTAGTCGATCACCAGATGCGCGAAGTCCGGTTGACTTGTCACGGGGCAGATCGAGGTGAACTCGGGCACGGTGAAGCGCACCAGATAATCAGTATCCGCTTGGGGATTACGGACGCGGTCGATTTGTGCCGCCTCCGGCGCCTGCGGCCATTCCACGGCGCGGCCGAGTTGTAGTTCGCCGGGCTTGGATGGTTTATCGGGTTTTCGCGGCATAACGATCTCCGTTTGCGGTCTTAGCCAATCACGCCCGGCCCGTCACGCCGACTTTTGCGCTTTCGCGCGGGCCTTGCGATAGCGGATGCCGCGAATGGCTCTGTGCAGCGCGGCAAATCCCGATGCTGTTCGTGTTGCCGGCAACGCGCTGCGCTTGACGCAGGTCTCTACCCCGTAGATCGCAAAGCAGACCCCTATAAGGATGGACAGAAACAGGGCATGCTTGTCTGACAACATTCCGATCGATGCTGCAATCGACGGTCAAAAAAATATGGGGATGAAATGAGATGACCATGGATGCATCCGCAAAGGCGCGCGCCGCCACAATTCTCGCCCGCCTTGATCGACTTCCAAGCACGCCGCACATGTGGCGTATGATCGCGATCCTGTCGCTTGGCGGCATGTTCGAGCTCTACGATCTCTTCATGACGGGCTACGTCGTCCCGGGGCTGGTGAAGGCGGGATTGCTCAAGGATGTGTCGGTCGGCATCTTCGCTGGACCCGCATTGTTCGTCGCGGCGACTTTTACCGGCCTGTTCATCGGCACATTCTTCTTCGGTTACATCGCCGACAAATACGGGCGGCGGACGATCTTCACCTTTTCGATGCTGTGGTACAGCGCCGCGACGCTGGTGATGGCATTCCAGAGCACGGGGCTTGGCGTCAGCCTTTGGCGCTTGATTGCCGGCATCGGTATCGGCGTGGAATTGGTCACCATCGACACCTACCTCTCGGAGCTGGTGCCGAAGTCGATCCGCGGCCGCTCATTTGCCTTCAACCAGACCGTCCAGTTTTGCGTCGTGCCGGTCGTCGCCTTGATCTCCTTCCTGCTGGTCCCGATCAGCCCCTTCGGTTTTGAAGGCTGGCGATGGGTCGTCCTGATCGGCGCGACGGGTGCACTGGCCGTGTGGGTCATCCGCCTTGGCCTGCCGGAAAGCCCGCGCTGGCTTATCAACCAGGGTCGCCTGGATGAAGCCGACGCGGTCACCTCTCGGATCGAAGCGAAGGTCGCCGCCGATCTCGGGGGCAAAGCTTTGCCCGCGCCGGAGGACCATGCGGTGGAGAACCTCCAGCCCGTCGGCCGCCTCAGCGAGATCTTCGAGCCCGCCTATCGCGGCCGCACCATCATGCTGATGATCTTCCAGTTCTTCCAGACCTTCGGCTACTATGGCTTCGCCGCCTGGGTGCCGACGCTCATCACTCAGCAGACCGGCATCAATCTCCACACGAGCCTTCTCTATTCATTCATCATCGCCATCGCCAATCCCTTCGGCCCGCTGTTGGGGATGAGCTTTGCCGATAAGATCGAGCGGAAATGGCAGGTGGTCGGCGCGGCCATCTGCATCGGTGCCTTCGGCATGCTGTTTGCCTATCAGAGTACGATGGCACTGCTGATCTTGTTCGGCGTGCTGATCACTCTGTCGAACAACGTGCTGTCCTACTCATTTCACAACTATCAGGCCGAGCTTTTTCCGGCCCGCGTGCGCGCCCGCGCTGTCGGGTTCACATACTCGCTCAGCCGCCTCAGCACGGTGTTTGCGAGCTTCATCATCGGCTTCTTCCTGCAGACCGCGGGCACCAAGGGCGTGTTCGGCCTGATCGCTGTGGCGATGACGATCGTCGTCATCTCGATTGGCGGTTGGGGACCGCGCACGCTTAATCGGCAACTGGAGGAGATTTCGCACTAGTCCGGGGAGCAGTCCCGTCGATGGTTTGAGCGGCCGCGCCGGAGCAGCTTTGGCGCGGCCGAGGGACTTGGCGAGGGACTTGGCGAGGGACTTGGCGAGGGACTTGGGAAGGGTCGGATGACTGCCGCAGATGATGCATGCGTTCGCGTTCTCGTGCCCGCGGGCGTGCTCGGCTGGGGCATTCGCGGCGACGAGATCGAAGCGGGGCTGGCGCAGGCTCCGCACGCCATCGCAGTCGACGCTGGGTCCACCGACAGCGGTCCCGCCTATTTGGCAACAGGTCGAACCAAGTACGGACGCGGCTCCATCAAGCGCGACCTTTCGATCCTCATGGCGGCGCGAAGGCGGGCCGGCGTTCCGCTCTTGATCGGCTCCTGCGGTACGTCCGGTTGTGACGTCGCGGTGGAGCAGACGCTGGAGGTCGTGCTCGAAGTCGCACGCGAGCAGGGGGACGCCCCAAGGATCGCGGTCATCTATTCCGAGCAGAGTGCTGAGGATCTCAAGGCGAGGGCCGCCGCAGGTCAGGTGACGCCGCTGCCGCCGGCTGCCCCGCTGACCGGCCGAGAGCTCGATGCGTGCACGCATATTGTTGCGCTTCTGGGACCGGAGCCCTACATCGCCGCCGTCACCGCCGCCGCCGACATTGTGCTCGGCGGACGCACCACCGACACCGCGGTGCTTGCAGCCGTCCCGCTGATGCTGGGGGCGGATGTAGCGGCCGCATGGCATGCCGCCAAGATCGCCGAATGTGGCGGGCTTTGCACGGTCAACCCGACCAGTCCGGGCGTGATGATGAGCATCGACCGCCTCGGCTTCACCATCGAACCGCTGTCGGCGCACAACCGTTGCACGCCGCAGACCGTATCGGCGCATATGCTGTACGAGAACAGCGATCCATTTCGGCTGGTCGAACCCGGTGGCGTGCTCGATGTCACCGACGCCGAGTATGTCGCTATCGACGAGCGGCGCGTCCGAGTTACCGGATCGCGATGGGAGAGGTGGCCCTATAGCATGAAGCTCGAAGGGGCCGGCGGCGGTCCGTTCCAAACCATCATGCTGGTGGGGATCGAGGATCCGGCCGTGCTGACGGACGTGGATTCCTTCGTGTTGCGCATGGAACGCGCGCTGCGCGAGCGTGTGGCGCGCACGCTCGGCCTGGATGCAGGTATCGATCTATCGCTTCGTCCCTATGGCTGGAACGCCGTATCCGGACGGACAGTGGATGCAGGAACGGCGCCGCCGCGAGAGATCGGCCTGATGTTTGTCGCGACCGCACCGACGCAGGCGATGGCGACAGAGGCCGCGCGGATCTGCAATCCGCTCTTCTTCCATTTTCCGGCGCGCGAAGGCAGCGAATTGCCGAGCTACGCGTTCCCGTTCTCGCCCGCCGAAATCGAGCGGGGACAGGTGTTCGAGTTTCATCTCAACCATGTGGTTCACACGGCCTCGCCGTTTGAACTGGTGCGCACCCGCTGGATCGATATTCCGCCCGCACTCGGAAAGGTCGCCAATGCCTAGACTTGCCAATGCCTAGACTTGGAGAGGTCTGCCGCTACGTCCGTTCCAAGAACGCCGGCCCGTTCTGGGTCACGGTGGATTTGTTTTTCGACAGTGCCGATCACTATGCGCAGTATCACGGCGATCCTGCCATCTCGGCCGAAAGCATTGCCGCGATCTACGGCGTCGAGGCTGCCGATGTGAAGCGTTTCGAAGTCAAGTCCCTGAACATGGTCAAGATTTCATACCCGCGCGCGACGCCCCAGGGCGGGGTGCATGAGCGCGACATGCATAGCGGTCAGCAATTCGTTCCGTTGCTTGCGTTGCAGCTTCGCCGCAATCGGTAGGGCCGTTCACTCCCCGCAGGCCCAATATCCCGGTCTCACTCACCCCCGTCTTTTCTGCTCCGTTGCGTTGCGGTAGAAGCGGCGCCGACCTGCCAACCTCTTTTCTGAATGAGGGCACTTATGACCGCCATTGTCGACATCATCGGCCGCGAAATCCTGGACAGCCGGGGCAATCCCACCGTCGAGGTCGATGTGGTTCTGGAGGATGGCTCGGTCGGCCGTGCGGCGGTGCCGTCGGGCGCCTCGACCGGCGCGCACGAGGCCGTGGAGCTGCGCGACGGCGACAAGTCGCGCTATCTCGGCAAGGGCGTGCGCAAGGCGGTCGAGGCCGTGAACGGCGAAATCTTCGAGGCGCTGGCCGACCAGCCGGTCGAGGACCAGATCATGATCGACCAGATCATGATCGATCTCGACGGCACGCCGAACAAGAGCCGGCTCGGGGCCAACGCCATCCTCGGCGTCTCGCTCGCCTGTGCCAAGGCCGCGGCAGAATCCTTCGACATGCCGCTCTACCGTTATGTCGGCGGCACTGCGGCGCGGACGCTGCCGGTTCCGATGATGAACATCGTCAACGGCGGCGTGCATGCCGACAACCCGATCGACTTTCAGGAGTTCATGATCCTGCCGGTAGGGGCTGCGACCTTCGCGGAAGCGCTGCGCTGCGGCTCGGAAATCTTCCACACGCTGCGCGGCGAATTGAAGAAAGCCGGCCACAACACCAACGTCGGTGATGAGGGCGGTTTTGCGCCGAACCTGCCATCGGCGGACGCCGCGCTCGATTTCGTCATGGCGGCAATCGGCAAGGCCGGCTACAAGGCGGGAGGCGACGTGATGCTCGGCCTCGACTGCGCCGCGACCGAGTTCTTCAAGGACGGCAGCTACGTCTATGGCGGCGAGAACAAGACCCGCTCGCGCTCCGAGCAAGCGAAGTATCTCGCCGATCTCGCCTCACGCTATCCGATCGTCTCCATCGAGGACGGCATGTCGGAAGACGACATGGAGGGCTGGAAGGAGCTGACCGACCTGATCGGCGGCAAATGTCAGCTCGTCGGCGATGATCTCTTCGTCACCAATGTGAAGCGGCTTGCCGAGGGCATCAGAAACGGTCGCGCGAATTCGATCCTGGTCAAGGTCAACCAGATCGGCACGCTCACCGAGACGCTCGCCGCAATCGAGCTGGCCTACAAGGCCGGCTACACCGCCGTGATGTCGCACCGCTCAGGCGAGACCGAGGACTCCACCATCGCCGATCTCGCCGTCGCCACCAATTGCGGCCAGATCAAGACCGGCTCGCTCGCGCGCTCCGATCGCACCGCCAAGTACAATCAGCTGCTGCGCATCGAGCAGCAACTCGGCAAGCAGGCGAAATATGCCGGGAAGGGCGCGCTGAAGGCGCTGGCCTGACCACAATGCACGACAGGAATAAGACGGGAGGAGTGTTATGAGTGACACCAGGAGCGGCCTGCAGCTGCGTTCGCTGATCAAAAAGAGCGGCGAGCTCGAGATTTCACTATTGAACGTACCGACGTCGGAACCCGGGCCAGACGAGGTCGTGGTCCGCGTCGAGGCCACGCCGATCAATCCGAGCGATCTCGGGCTTCTGACCGGCGCTGCGGACCTGTCGACCGCGAAAGCTTCGGGTACGAAGGAGGCTCCGGTCGTCACCGCCAGGGTGCCGGAAGCGGCGATGAAGGTGATGGCCGCAAGGCTCGACGAATCCATGCCTGTTGGCAATGAAGGCGCCGGCGTCGTGATCAAGACCGGCTCGTCGGATGCAGCCAAAGCGCTGATGGGCAAGACCGTCTCGATGATCGGCGGGGCGATGTACGCGCAGTATCGTTGCCTGCGGGTCAACGAGTGCATGCCGTTGCCGGCGGGGACGACAGCGGCCGATGGCGCATCCTGGTTCGTCAATCCGCTGACCGCGCTCGGCATGACCGAGACCATGCGGCGCGAAGGCCACAAGGCGCTCGTGCACACCGCGGCCGCCTCCAACCTCGGTCAGATGCTGAACAAGATATGCATCAAGGACGGCATTGGCCTCGTCAACATCGTACGCAGCCGGGAGCAGGCCGAACTGCTGCGCAAGATCGGCGCCAAGCATGTCGTGGATTCTTCCGCGCCAAGCTTCATGGACGACCTGACCAATGCGCTCGCCGAGACCGGCGCCACCATCGCTTTCGATGCCATCGGCGGCGGCAGGCTGGCGGGCCAAATCCTCACCGCCATGGAGGCTGCGATCAACAAGACCTCCAAGGCGGCTTACAGCCGCTACGGCACCAATGTGCACAAGCAGGTCTACATCTATGGGAGCCTCGACACGCGTCCAGTCGAGATCAACCGCGCCTTCGGCATGGCCTGGGGCGTCGGCGGCTGGCTATTGTTTCCGTTCCTGATGAAGATCGGCCCCGTTGAAGGCCAGAAGCTCAGGGAGCGCGTGGTTTCCGAGCTCAAGACCACCTTTGCAAGCCACTACACCAAGGTCGTGTCGCTGCAGGAAGCGCTCGATCTCAACAACCTAGCTGTCTACGCCAAGCGCGCGACAGGTGAAAAATTCCTGATCGACCCGAGCAAAGGCAGATGAGGCAGTCCCCGGGTTGTCGTTGACGCCTTGACCAAGGCCGAAACGACCATAGAGAGGGGCCCGTCTGTATCGGGCATGCGCGCGAACGCAGCGTTTCCAAAATTACGCAGTCCATGCACTTGCATCTTTTCGGCGATCCGGTTTAAGTGCCGGCCTCGCCAATCCGTATTCCTTTTAAGGACATCCCATGGCCACCCACACCATCGTCACCATCGTCGGCAGCCTGCGCAAGGAAAGCTTCACACTGAAAATCGCCAATGCGCTCGCCAAGCTCGCCCCTTCTTCGCTCAAGCTCGACGTGACGACGCTGCACGGCATCTCCTTTTTCAATCAGGACCTCGAAGCCGCGCCGCCGGCCGACTGGCTCGCCTTCCGCGAGAAGCTGCAGAAGTCGAATGGCGTCCTGTTCGTGACGCCCGAATACAACCGCTCGGTTCCGGGCGTGCTGAAAAACGCCATCGATGTCGGCTCGCGGCCCTATGGCAAGAGCTCGTTCCTCGGTAAGCCGACCGGCATCATCGCCAATTCGCCGGGCCCGCTCGGCGGCGTCAGTGCGGCCAAGCAGCTGCAGAACATCCTGCCCGGCATTTCCGGGCCGATCATGGGCCAGCCGGAGGCTTATCTGACCATGGTCGGTGACGCCTTCAATGAAAAAGGCGAGCTGATCAAGGAGCCGCTGCAGAAGGTGCTGGTGCAATATCTCGAGGCCTTTGCGGCCTTTGTCGAGAAGCAGAATCGGTAACGAAGAGCCGGACAATCGTGTTTGAGTTCGGCATGCCCGGCCTCGTGCCGGGCATGCACGTCCTTCGGGCTGCCAGGCAAGGAAATCACGGATGGCCGGGCATAGGCCATGCGGAAGCGACGCCGTTCTTCGAATGGCTATACCTGGCCGTGACAAAGTGGTGTCGGCCTTCCGCACCATTGAGACGCCGGCACGGTTAGCCCTTCCTTAACCGAGCCGTCGCATGGTCGGTCATGGTCTCGCGCTCGCGCCTCAGATCCGTGCTGACGGGGATCGCCCTCTATACGATGGCGGCCGCCCTCATCGGTTATTTCGGCGTCAATGCCTATACCGGCAAATACGGCCTTAACGCACAGCAGGAACTCGACCAGGAGATCATCTCCCTGACCTCGGACCTTGCGCAGTTGAAACGCGAGCGGGCCAAGGGCGAGCAGCGCGTCTCGCTGCTTCGTTCGGACCGCGTGGACCCTGATATGCTCGATGAGCGCGCACGCTATCAACTCGATTATGTCAATCCTCACGATCTGGTGCGGATGCTCGTGCCGCGTGCACAGCCCGCGCCGTCCGATTCGAAGAAATAGTGCGGATTTGCATTCGCTGCTGGTTTCCGCGGGCTCGCGAAAGCGAATGTCAAATTCAAAGCCGCAGCCGAAATAATATTGCAGCTGTCTTGTTGCCTCCGGCATCTACCAGAGCCAGCGGCAATGATCTGTGCAGGGTGAGCGCCAAGCATTCGCCACCATTCGATTTCGAAAGTTTCATGCCGCGTTGCACTGCGGCATTGCAAATCTTTCCACCGGTTACGCAATCCTTCCACGCAGGTATGAGTTGGGTTAGAGAGGGCGCATCCACTCTCTCTTTTCAGCCGGAATTGCCATGGCCGCACCCAAAAAGACCGACATCAGGGATAAGGAGCAAGGCAACACCAACGGTTCGCCGCCGGAGTTCACCAAGGAGCAGGAATTCAAGGCACTGCGCGACATGCTCCTGATCCGGCGCTTCGAGGAGAAGGCCGGTCAGCTTTACGGCATGGGCGCAATCGGCGGCTTCTGCCATCTCTATATCGGCCAGGAGGCCGTCGTGGTCGGCATGCAGATGGCGCTGAAGAAGGGCGACCAGGTGATAACCGGGTACCGCGATCACGGCCATATGCTGGCCACCGGCATGGAAGCCAAGGGCGTGATGGCCGAGCTGACCGGCCGCCGCGGCGGCTATTCCAAGGGCAAGGGCGGCTCGATGCATATGTTCTCCAAGGCCGAGCACTTCTACGGCGGCCATGGCATCGTCGGCGCGCAGGTTTCGCTCGGCACCGGACTCGGTTTTGCCAATTTCTATCGCGGTAATGATTCCGTGAGCGTGACTTATTTCGGCGACGGCGCCGCCAACCAGGGCCAGGTCTACGAAAGCTTCAACATGGCCGAGCTGTGGAAGCTGCCGGTGGTCTATGTCATCGAGAACAACCGATACGCCATGGGCACCTCAGTGAAGCGCTCCTCGGCACAGACCGATTTTTCCAAGCGCGGCGCCTCCTTCAACATCCCTGGCGAACAAGTCGACGGCATGGATGTGCGCGCGGTGAAAGCCGCCGGCGACAAGGCGATCGCCTGGTGCCGCGCCGGCAAGGGGCCCTACATCCTGGAGATGCAGACCTATCGCTATCGCGGCCACTCGATGTCGGATCCGGCGAAGTACCGGACCCGCGAAGAGGTTGAAAAAGTCCGCCACGACCAGGACCCGATCGAGCAGGTTCGCAACCGCCTGTTGGCCGCGAAGGTCAGCGAACAGGAGTTGAAGAACATCGACGCGCAGGTGCGCGAGATCGTCAATGCGGCGGCGGATTTCGCCCAGCACGATCCCGAGCCCGATGTGTCCGAGCTCTATACCGACGTCTATCGCTAAGCAGGCGAACGCTTCAATCCGGAGTTCCCATGCCCATTCAAGTGCTGATGCCTGCACTGTCGCCCACGATGGAAAAGGGCAACCTTGCGAAATGGCTCAAGAAGGAAGGCGACACCATCAAGTCCGGCGACGTCATCGCCGAGATCGAGACCGACAAGGCAACGATGGAAGTCGAGGCGACCGATGAAGGCAAGCTCGGCAAAATACTGATTCCGGAAGGCACCGCCGATGTCGCCGTCAACACGCCGATCGCGACCATCTTGGCGGATGGCGAAAGTGCGGCCGATCTTGCCAAGGCGCCCGCGCCGGCCAAGCAGGAGAAAGCTGCGGAGTCCGCGCCGCCCGCCGAAGCCAGGGCCGAGGCGCCGCAGTCCAGGGCTGCGCCCGCCGCGCCACAAGTCGTTGCGGAGCCAGATCCGGAGGTGCCTGCCGGCACCGAGATGATCACGCAGACCATCCGCGAAGCGCTGCGCGATGCGATGGCCGAAGAGATGCGGCGCGATGCCGACGTCTTCCTCATGGGCGAGGAAGTCGCGGAATATCAGGGCGCCTACAAGGTCTCGCAAGGTCTGTTGCAGGAGTTTGGCCCCAAGCGCGTCATCGATACGCCGATCACCGAGCATGGCTTTGCCGGCGTCGGCGTGGGGGCCGCGATGGCAGGGCTGAAGCCGATCGTCGAGTTCATGACTTTCAACTTCGCGATGCAGGCGATGGACCAGATCATCAATTCAGCGGCCAAGACGCTTTACATGTCGGGCGGCCAGATGGGTTGCTCGATCGTGTTCCGCGGCCCCAACGGTGCGGCCGCACGCGTCGCCGCCCAGCACAGCCAGGATTATTCGGCCTGGTACTCGCAGATTCCCGGCATGAAGGTGATCGCGCCATTCTCGACCGCCGACTACAAAGGCCTGTTGAAGGCCGCGATCCGCGACCCCAATCCGGTGATCTTTCTCGAGAACGAGGTCTTGTACGGCCACAGCGGCGAGGTGCCGAAGCTCGACGATTACGTGATCCCGATCGGCAAGGCACGCGTGGTCCGGCAGGGCCAACACGTTACCATCATTTCCTGGTCTAACGGTATGACGTACGCGCTGAAAGCCGCCGGCGAATTGGCCAAGGAAGGCATCGAGGCCGAGGTGATTGATCTGCGCACGCTGCGCCCGATGGATACCGGGACCATCATCGCGTCCGTGAAGAAGACCGGCCGCGCGGTTTGCGTGGAGGAGGGATGGCAGCAATCCGGCGTCGGAGCCGAGGTCGCAGCCCGCATCATGGAGCACGCCTTCGACTATCTGGATGCGCCCGTGCTGCGGGTCTCCGGCAAAGACGTGCCGATGCCCTATGCCGCGAACCTGGAAAAGCTGGCATTGCCTTCCGTGGCCGAGGTGGTGGAAGCCGCCAAGGCCGTTTCCTATCGGTGAAGCATGGCAGGTCCCAAGGAGCAACCGCTGCCGCCCGACGTGATCGGGCGCGAGGACGCCGTCGAGGTATTGCGCGCGTTCGTCGTCGATGGCGGGCTTTCCATCGCATTCCAGCGCGCGTTCGAGGAGCCTGACATGTGGGGCCTCATGCTCGTCGATATCGCCCGCCACGCCGCGCGCGCCTATGCGCGCGAGAGCGAGATCACCGAAGACGAGGCGCTGGCCCGCATCGTCGACATGTTCGAAGCTGAAATCGAGCGGCCCACCGATACGGGCAACACCACGCCGCGGTCGCAATAAGGTCACTGACAATGCCGATCAACATCCTGATGCCCGCGCTGTCGCCCACAATGGAAAAGGGCAACCTTGCCAAGTGGCTCAAGAAGGAAGGCGACAAGGTCAAGTCCGGCGACGTGATTGCCGAGATCGAGACCGACAAGGCGACCATGGAGGTCGAGGCGATCGACGAGGGCACCATTGCCAGGATTTTGGTGCCCGAGGGCACGCAGGACGTTCCCGTCAACGACGTGATCGCGGTGCTCGCCGGCGATGGCGAGGATGTGAAGGCCGCCGGCGCTTCTGCCGGCGCCGCGAAGCCAAGCGCGGCGCAGGCGCCCGCGAAAGCAGCAGCACCGGCGCCCAAGCCGGCTGCTGGTCCTGCACCTGCGCCTGCCGCAGCGCCCGCGCCAAAGCCTGCCGCGGCGCCCCTGCCGGTGGCGGCGGCACCCGCGCCGCAAGCCAATGGCCATGGTCGCATCTTCTCCTCACCTTTGGCCCGACGCCTGGCAAAAGAGGCCGGCATCGAGCTTGGCCGCATCGCCGGCACCGGCCCGCACGGCCGCATCATCGCGCGCGACGTCGAGGAGGCGAGGTCGGGCAAGGGCCTGAAGGCGCCGGCCGCAGCGCCCGCCGGGCCGGCGCTGGCGCCCTCGATGTCGGACAAGCAGATTCTGGCGCTTTTCGAGCCCGGCTCCTACGAGATCGTGCCGCATGACGGCATGCGGCGCACCATCGCGCAGCGCCTGACCGCATCGATTCAGAACGTCCCGCATTTCTATCTCACAATCGATTGCGACATCGGCAAGCTTCTTCTCGCGCGCGAGGAGATCAACGCGGCCGCGCCCAGGGACAAGGAGAAGAAGCCGCTCTACAAGATCTCGGTCAACGACTTCGTCATCAAGGCGATGGCGATCGCGCTGCAGAAGATCCCGAACTGCAATGTGAGCTGGTCCGAAGGCGGCATGATCAAGCACAAGCATTCCGATGTCGGCGTCGCCGTGGCGATGCCGGGTGGCCTGATCACACCGATCATCCGCAAAGCCGAGACCAAGACGCTGTCGGCAATCTCCAACGAGATGAAGGATTTTGCCGCCCGCGCCCGCGCGCGAAAGCTCAAGCCCGAGGAATACCAGGGCGGCACGACCGCGGTCTCCAATCTCGGCATGTACGGCATCAAGGATTTCACCGCCGTGATCAATCCGCCGCATGCGACGATTCTCGCGGTCGGCACCAGTGAGGAGCGCGCGGTAGTGCGCTCTGGCAAGATCGAGATCGCGAGCATGATGAGCGTGACGCTGTCCTGCGATCATCGCGCCATCGACGGCGCGCTCGGCGCCGAGCTGATCGGTGAGTTCAGGAAGCTGATCGAAAATCCGGTCATGATGATGGTGTGACGGGGCAGCATCCGCGTCGTCATTGCGAGCGCAGCGAAGCAATCCATCTCACCACCGGCAGGCTGGATTGCTTCGTCGCTAACGCTCCTCGCAATGACAGCAACGAGCAGTCAGTCCGGTTGAGAAAGAGCGCATAGCCATGGCCGACACATCCTTCGACGTCATCATCATCGGCTCCGGTCCCGGCGGCTATGTCACGGCGATCCGCGCGGCTCAGCTTGGTTTCAAGACCGCCATTGTCGAGAAGGCCTATCTCGGCGGCATCTGCCTGAACTGGGGTTGCATCCCGACCAAAGCGCTGCTGCGCTCCGCCGAAATCTACCACTATATGCAGCACGCCAAGGACTACGGCCTCTCGGCCGAGAAGGTCGGCTATGACGCCAAGGCCGTGGTGCAACGCTCGCGGGGCGTCTCGAAGCGTCTCAATGACGGTGTCGGCTTCCTGATGAAGAAGAACAAGGTTTCGATCATCTGGGGCGAAGCGTCGATCGATGCGCCCGGCAAGATCACCGTGAAGAAATCGCAGGTCGAAGGCCCGAAGGGCGTGCTCGGCGAGGGCGCCTATCAGGCCAGGCACATCATCGTCGCGACCGGCGCTCGACCGCGCGTGCTGCCGGGGCTCGAGCCGGACAAGAAGCTCATCTGGACTTATTTCGAAGCGATGGTGCCGGAACGGATGCCGAAATCCCTGCTTGTGGTCGGCTCGGGCGCGATCGGCATCGAGTTCGCCTCGTTCTTCCACACCATGGGATCCGACGTCACCGTGGTCGAGGTGCTGCCGCAGATCCTCCCCGTCGAGGACGCCGAGATCGCGGGGCTGGCGCGCAAACGCTTCGAGAAGCAGGGCATCAAGATTCTCACCTCGACCAAGGTGACGAAGCTCGAAAAGAAGGCTGACAGCGTGGTCGCGACCATTGACGAGGGCAAAGGCAAGCCGGTCACGAGCGAGTTCGAGCGGGTGATTTCCGCGGTCGGCGTGGTCGGCAATATCGAAAACCTTGGGCTCGAGAAGCTCGGGGTGAAGACTGATCGCGGCTGCATTGTCATCGACGGCCTGTGCAGGACCAACGTGCCCGGCATCTACGCGATCGGCGACGTCGCGGGCCCGCCGATGCTGGCGCACAAGGCCGAGCATGAGGGCGTGATCTGCGTCGAGGCGATCAAGGACCTCCATCCGCACCCGATGGACAAGAACCTCATTCCCGGCTGCACCTATTGCAACCCGCAGGTCGCTTCCGTCGGTCTCACCGAGGCGAAGGCAAAGGAGGAAAGCCGTGAAATCCGCGTCGGCCGCTTTCCTTTTATCGGCAACGGCAAGGCGATCGCGCTTGGCGAGGACCAGGGCCTTGTCAAAGTGGTCTTCGACAAGAAGACCGGCCAGCTCCTCGGCGCGCACATGATCGGCGCTGAGGTCACCGAGCTGATCCAGGGCTATGTCGTCGCCATGAACCTGGAGACGACGGAAGAGGAGCTGATGCACACCGTATTCCCGCATCCGACCCTGTCCGAAATGATGAAGGAAGCCGTACTCGACGCCTACGGGCGGGTATTGAATATTTGATGATGGTAGCTGCCACCATCGACTCGTCATGCGCTGGCTTGACCCGCCTGCGGGGCCGAAGCCCCTACGGCGGGGCGAAGGCCCGCGCATCCATCGCCTTTTACAACAGTCTTGAGACGAAAGATGGATTGCCGCGCCAAGCCCGGCAATGACAATCCGGTCGGCATAAAAAGAAAGAACCAAACCGTGCACGACAACGACAATCTCACCATCGAACGCCCGACGTTCGTGACCCATCTCGAATGCGCCATGGAGGGCGATCATTATCCCGCCGACCAGATTCACAACCTCTCCAAAGCCGGCAAGCCGCTGCTCGTGCGCTATGATCTCGCGGGCGTGAAGAAGGCGCTGAGCAAGGATGCGCTGGCGGAGCGTCCGGCCGACATGTGGCGCTACCGCGAGCTGTTGCCGGTGCGCCGATGCAAGGACATCGTGAGCCTTGGCGAGGTCATGACGCCGCTGATCCGCCTGCCGACGCTGTCGAAGAAGCTCGGCGGCGGGGAGATCATTGTGAAGGACGAGGGAAGGCTGCCGACCGGCTCGTTCAAAGCGCGCGGGCTTGTGATGGCGGTGTCGATGGGCAAGGCGCTCGGCATCAAGCACATGGCGATGCCGACCAACGGCAACGCGGGTGCGGCGCTCGCGGCCTATGCAACAAGCTGCGGCATCAAGACCACGATCTTCTGCCCCGCGGATACGCCGGAAGTGAACGTCAGCGAGATCGAGCTGCAGGGTGCCACGGTTTATCGCGTCAACGGGCTCATCGATGATTGCGGCAAGATCGTCGGCGAGGGCAAGGCCAAGGTCGGCTGGTTCGACACCTCGACCTTGAAGGAGCCGTACCGGATCGAGGGCAAGAAAACGATGGGGCTCGAACTCGCCGAGCAACTCGGCTGGGAGGTGCCCGATGTGATCTTCTATCCGACCGGCGGCGGCACCGGGCTGATCGGCATGTGGAAGGCGTTTGCGGAGCTCGAGGCGATCGGCTTCATCGGAAGCAAACGCCCGCGCATGGTCGCAGTGCAGGCGTCCGGCTGCGCGCCGATGGTGCGCGCCTATGAAGCAGGCAGCGAGCACGCGCCGCGTTGGGAGGACGCGCACACCATCGCCTCAGGCATCCGCGTGCCGCAGGCGGTCGGCGATTTTCTCATCCTGCGCGCGGTGCGCGAGAGCAAGGGATTTGCCATCGCGGTCAGCGACGAGACAATTTCCGCCGCACTGAACGAGGTCGCGCGCGAGGAGGGCCTCCTGCTCTGCCCGGAGGGTGCCGCAACCTATGCCGCCTATCAGCAAAGCCTCGCCGAAGGTCGTGTTTCCAGGACTGATCGTGTGGTGCTGTTCAACTGCGCCACGGGCCTTAAGTACCCGCTGCCGCCGGTTGCGCGCACGCTCGATCGCTTCAAGCCGATCGACTACGCGAAGCTATGATCTCCACGGGGCGAAGGGGATGAAGATGCAAAGAACTCTCGTGGCCGCGCTGATAGCAACCTTCGCGCTCGCCCTTCCCGCGCTTGCGGAAGACTATCCCTCACGGCCGGTCACCGTGGTGGTGCCCTTCGCCGCCGGCGGCCCTTCGGATGCAATGATGCGCATCCTCGGCGAAGGCATGAAGCGCTCGCTCGGCCAATCGATCGTGATCGAGAACATCACGGGCGCCGGCGGCTCGATCGGCGTCGGCCATGTGGTGCATTCGGCGCCCGACGGCTACACCATCGGCTTTGGCCATCTCGGCACCCATGTCGCCAACGGCGCGATCTACAAGCTCAGCTACGATCTGGTTGCCGATCTCGAGCCGATCGTGCTGTTGCCGAGCAATCCCATGGTTGTCGTCAGCAAGAACGCGGTGCCCGCCAAGACGCTCAGGGATCTGATCGCGTGGCTGAAGTCGCGGCCGCAACCCGCGACCGCCGGCACGGCCGGCGCCGGCTCGGGCAGCCACATCGCGGGCCTTGCATTCGAGAAGGCAGCGGGCGTCTCGGTGCAATTCGTGCCCTATCGCGGCACGGCTCCGGCGCTCAACGACCTCGTCGCGGGCCAGATCGACATCATCGTCGACCAGCTCTCCAATTCGATCAATCAGGTCAGGGCCGGAAACATCCGTGCCTATGCCGTCACCGATTCAAAGCGCAGCGATCAGGCGCAGGACATTCCGACAACCGACGAGGCCGGCCTGCAGGATTTTCACATGACGCTGTGGTCTGGCCTGTGGGCGCCGAAGGGCACGCCGAAGCAGATCATCGACAAGCTCAACAAGGCAGCCAACGAGGCTTTGGCCGATCCGCAGGTGAAGAAGCAGCTTGAGAACCTGGGCCTGCGGATGCCGCCTCCCAGTCAATCGACACCGGAGGCGCTCGGCGACTGGCAGAAGGCCGAGATGGCCAAATGGTGGCCGATGATCAAATCCGCCAATGTGAAGGTGGATTGATCTGCGATCTGCTCTGTGTCGTGTGGCAGGCACCGCCAAAAGGAAGCCCGCCATTGAGGCGGGCGCAAGTTCAGGGAGGAAGCGCCCTGACGAAGAGCGCGAATGGAATCTCCCAGATTCGGCTGCGAACGATAAGATCGTATAACTACTGTCATCGGTAGCGGGTCTAAGCGGACCTTTTGGGGGTTCCAATCAGGCGCCGCAAGGTGTTTCACGATCAACAGGGGATTTCATGAGCGTTTCCAGCATGTTTGCGCGTCTCGTCGTGCTAGTCGGCGGCGCCGCGCTGCAGTGGCGTCGGTTCCAGGGCGTTCCGCAGGAGGAGGCGTGGGGCAACGCACCAGTGATCCCGGCTGCGAAGTCGCAAGGCGCGATCCCGACCCTGAAGATGCCGACGGCGAGGGGATGGGCCAACGGGCAGTTACCGGTTGCAGCGCCGGGTCTCAAGGTCAATGCGTTCGCGACCGGCCTCGATCATCCGCGCTGGATCAACGTTTTGCCCAATGGCGATGTGCTTATTGCCGAGGCGACGCAGGTCGCAAGCCCTCCTCGCAGTGTCTTCCACTATGCGATGCAAGCGATGATGCGCCGCGCCGCGGCGCTCGGCGTCAGCGCCAACCGCATCACCTTGCTGCGCGACCCTGACGGCGACGGCATCGCCGAAGTGCGCAAGACGTTCATGGAAGGATTGAACCAGCCGTTCGGCATGGCGCTCGTGGGTGACACTTTCTATGTCGGCAACACCGACGGCGTTGTGGCATTTCCCTATGTGGCGGGTGCAGACGGCATCACCGCTGCCGGCAGGAAGCTCGTGACCTTCAAGCCCGGCGGACATTGGACACGGAGCCTGCTGCCGAGCCCCGATGGAACGAAGCTGTATGCCGGCGTCGGCTCATCCACCAACATTGCCGATGACGGCATGGCGGTCGAGGAAGGCCGCGCCGCAATCTACGAGCTCGATCTCGGGCGCGGCTTAAACCGCATCTTTGCGAGCGGTCTGCGCAACGCCGTCGGGCTCGCTTGGGAGCCACAGACCCGTGTGCTCTGGACCGTCGTCAACGAGCGCGATGGCCTCGGCGACGAGACGCCGCCCGACTATCTCACATCGGTCCGTGACGGCGGTTTCTATGGCTGGCCCTATTGCTATTGGGGGCAGACGGTGGACGATCGCGTGCCGCAGGATCCGGCCAGGGTGGCCATCGCGATCACGCCGGACTACGCGCTCGGCGGGCACACCGCTTCGCTCGGGCTGTGCTGGATACCCGCGGGCACACTTCCCGGATTTCCCGACGGCATGGCCATAGGCCAGCACGGCTCCTGGAATCGCTCGACGCTGTCCGGCTACAAGGTCGTGTTCGTGCCGTTCGAGAAGGGACGACCGTCCGGCCCGGCACGGGACATCCTCTCGGGATTTCTAGCGCCCGACGACAGAGAATGCTGCGGACGGCCGGTCGGCGTCACGCTCGGTCCGGACGGCTCACTCCTCGTCGCCGACGATGTGGGCGACGTCATCTGGCGCGTCACGGGCGCACAGTAGCTGCGGCGTCGCCAACCGGCGCGCAATTCAGTGCGTGGTTTCGCGAAACACCACGATCGTGCCGGTGGACTCCGGTTCATGCGGTGTCAGGCTGGTGAGCGATGCATCGGTCCAGTCTGCGAGGTTGAGGACTTCGCCGGACTGCATTCCCGTCTCCGGCGCCTCGGCCGGCTCCAGCACGTTGAGACCGCGCTTGTCCAGAAAGAAGGTGTGATCTCCGAACATGGTGGTCAGTTGCGTCACGGCAGGATGACTATCGGGCAGAACGTGGGCATCCATTTGGTTCAAGGTTTGCTTCACCTGCGTGTCATTGAGTTTCATGAGCTGCTCCTGTGTATGCGAGCTGCAATTTGGACAGCCGTCCCTCTCGGCGCCACGCGTCCCGTGGCTGGTTTCGAGCGGGGTGAACCGATCAGTGAGGGAAGTGTTCCGAGATGGCTTCGAGTTTGCGATTCACTTGGGGAACATCGACATCCATGCTGATCGTGATGAGGTGGAACTTTTCCGACGTCGCAGAAGTCGTGGAGAACACGGAAGACGACCAATGGCTGCAGATGCGCTATCTTGTTGAGCGAGAAGCGGTGCGCGCAACGGAAATTGAACATGCTGCGATTTGAATATATGCCGAGCGATTTTCATCCGGTCTTTCTGTTTCTCGGCGAGAGTCCTGATCTCGCTGCGCTGGCCAGGCTCCTGCGGCGATGTGCTGAACATCCCGCAGCCTCGCACGGCGAGTTCACCAACGATTTCCTGATCACGCGTCGATGAGCACACAGCCAAATCCGCCAAAGGTTCTGATCGCGGGCGCCGGCATTGCCGGTCTGGTCGCAGGCCTGTCGCTGTTCCAGCGCGGCATCGAGGTCGAGATTTGCGAGCAGGCCTCCGAGCTGCGCGAAGTCGGCGCCGGCGTTCAGCTCTCCTCCAACGGCACGCGCGTTCTCATCGCGCTCGGCCTCGAAGAGGCGATGCAGGCCATCGCCAGCGAGCCGTCGGGCAAAGAGATCAGGCTGTTCTCGACCGGGCGGACCTGGAAGCTGTTCGACCTCGGCGCCTCCTCGCGGGCGATCTTCGGCGCGCCGTACTGGATGGTGCATCGGGGCGATTTTCACCGTGTGCTGGTCGATGCGTTCAACGCGCGCGCACCGGGCCGGTTGCATGTCGGCAGCCGCTGTATCGGCTTCGAGGAGGACGATGGCGGCATCTGGCTCAAGCTTGCGAACGGTGAGCGGCGCCGCGGCGATGTGGTGGTCGGCGCCGACGGCGTTCACTCCGAAATCCGCCGTCAGATCGGCGGCGATACAAAGCCGTTCTTCGCGGGCGTGGCAGCCTGGCGCGGCCTGGTGCCGATGCAGCTTCTGCCAGCGGACATGCAGCGCGACGTCGGCACCAACTGGGTCGGGCCCGGCGGCCACGTCATCACCTATCCGGTCCGCCGCGGCGAACTCCTCAACTTCGTCGGCATCTTTGAAGGCGAAAGCTGGCCGGTGGAATCCTGGACCGAGCAGGGCACCCGCGAAGCCTGCAGCCGCTCCTTTGCAGGCTGGAATGGCGCGGTCCACACCATCATCGAGAACGTCGATATCCCCTATAAATGGGCACTTCTTGGACGCGAGCCGCTCGATCGTTTTGTCGTCGGGTGCGCCTGCGTGATCGGCGATGCCGCGCATCCGACGCTGCCGTTTCTGGCGCAGGGAGCCAACATGGCCATCGAGGACGGCATGGTGCTCGCCCGCTGCCTCGAACGATATCCGCCGGCGGAGGCACTGCAGCGCTTCCAGGATGCGCGCTTGGCGCGAACCACATCGATCGTGGTGAAATCGGCCGAGAACGCCAAGCGTTTCCACAATCCCGCGCTCGCGCACGTCGAGGGCGCCAACGACTACGTATCGCGCGAATGGCAGCCCGAGAAGGTGCGCGAGCGTTACGATTGGCTGTTCACCTATGACGCGCTGACCGTGCCGATCTGATCGGCCGTCCCGTCCTAATCGCGTTATTTGCCAGCGGCGCGCGCTTCGCGCGCGAGCCGCTCGGCCTTCAGCCGTTCGCGGTTCGCGTGAAAGGCCCGTTGTGCGGCTTCATGCTCGCGCATGGCCTGCTCGGCGTCGGCTCGCCTCGCGGATTCCCTGGCTTTGCGCTCTTCTGATGTGAGGGGGCGGGGATGTGTCGTGGCGTAAGGGCTAGTCATACCTGTTAACGTCAACGCCGCCGAACGGTTCCTTTTGGTTCCGCGAGGCGCTAGGCGTTACCGTAGAGCCACGGATGTTGCCACCGCGCAACAATCTGTGAACATTTGGCGTCCGCCGCGGCTCGCACTTGCTTGCGCCGCTTTTTGGCCACACCTCTCGATGAAATGATGTTTCGTAAGGGAAGGGAACCCCCGGTGCGGCAACGCGCTCGCCACGGGTGTCAAATCCGATGGACGCGAAGACGAACATCAAGAGCAGGCTACCGAGCCGTCATGTGACGGAAGGTCCTGCGCGCGCGCCGCATCGCTCCTACCTCTATGCGATGGGGCTGACCACGCAGCAGATTCATCAACCTTTGGTTGGGGTTGCCTCCTGCTGGAATGAAGCCGCGCCCTGCAATATCGCGCTGATGCGCCAGGCCCAGGCGGTCAAGAAGGGCGTCTCCGCCGGCGGCGGCACGCCGCGCGAGTTCTGCACCATCACCGTCACCGACGGCATGGCCATGGGGCATGACGGCATGCGCTCCTCGCTGCCATCGCGCGAATGCATCGCCGACTCCGTCGAGTTGACCGTCCGCGGTCACGCCTATGACGCCCTCGTCGGGCTCGCCGGCTGCGACAAGTCGCTGCCGGGCATGATGATGGCGATGGTGCGACTGAACGTACCCTCGATCTTCATCTATGGCGGCTCGATCCTGCCGGGCAACTTCCGCGGGCAACAGGTCACCGTGCAGGACATGTTCGAGGCCGTCGGCAGGCACTCGGTCGGCGACATGTCGGATGCCGATCTCGATGAGATCGAGCGTGTGGCGTGCCCCTCGGCCGGCGCGTGCGGCGCACAATTCACCGCCAACACCATGGCGACGGTCTCTGAAGCGATCGGGCTTGCGCTGCCGTATTCGGCTGGCGCGCCGGCGCCTTACGAGATCCGCGACGCCTTCTGCATGACTGCGGGCGAGCGTGTCATGGATCTCGTGCGCGCCAATATCCGTCCGCGCGACATCGTCACCCTCAAGTCGCTGGAGAATGCCGCCGCAGTGGTCGCAGCGTCCGGCGGCTCAACCAATGCCGGCTTGCATCTTCCTGCCATTGCGCACGAGGCCGGCATCAAGTTCGACTTGTTCGACGTCGCGGAAATCTTCAAAAAGACGCCCTATGTCGCGGATTTGAAGCCCGGTGGCCGTTATGTCGCCAAAGACATGTTTGAAGCTGGCGGCATTCCGTTGCTGATGAAGACGCTGCTTGATCACGGCTATTTGCATGGTGACTGTCAGACGGTCACCGGCCGCACGATCGCAGAAAATCTCAAAAGCGTGAAATGGAACGCGCACCAGGATGTGGTGCGGCCGGCCGACAAGCCGATCACCGTCACGGGGGGCGTGGTCGGGTTGAAAGGTAATCTCGCACCAGAAGGGGCGATCGTGAAAGTCGCGGGCATGTCCAATCTGAGGTTTACCGGCCCAGCCCGCTGCTTCGACTGTGAGGAGGACGCCTTCGAGGCCGTCCAGAAGCGCACCTACAGGGAAGGCGAGGTCATTGTCATCCGCTACGAGGGGCCGCGCGGCGGGCCCGGCATGCGCGAGATGCTCTCCACCACGGCGGCGCTGACCGGGCAGGGCACCTCGGGCAAGATCGCGCTGATCACCGACGGCCGGTTTTCGGGGGCAACCCGCGGCTTCTGCATCGGCCATGTCGGGCCGGAGGCGGCGGTGGGCGGGCCGATCGGGCTACTGGAGGATGGCGACATCATCGAGATCGACGCGGTCGCCGGATCACTTAACGTAAAATTGACCGACAAAGAGCTTGCGGATCGCAAAACCAAATGGCGCCCCCGCGAGACGAATCACACGTCGGGGGCTCTGTGGAAATATGCCCAGCAGGTTGGGCCGGCGGTGGCTGGGGCCGTAACCCATCCGGGTGGCGCGCACGAGAAACAGTGCTATGCGGACATCTAGGCGTACCATTGTCGCGTTGATGCTGGGGACTGCGCTGGTCGCAGCGCCGGCGCTTGCGTTCGACGGTGCGCCGGTCAACCAGAAGAACACCACGATCCCGGCGATCCCGGGACCGCCGGCTATCGTTAGCAAGAAAGCAGTGACCCCTGCACCGGTGCCGGATTCGGTGAAAGCGCTGGAATATGCCGCAGAAGACGGCCATCCCATCGCGCAATGGAAGCTCGGGCGGATGTATGCCGCCGGCGACGGCGTGACGCGCGACGACATGCGCGCGTTCGAGTATTTCAGCCGCCTCGCCAAGGATCATGCGGAGGACAATCCGTCCTTGCCGCAATCGGTGGCCGTGGCCAACGCCTTCGTCGAGCTCGCCCGCTATTACCTGAACGGGATTCCCAATTCACTCAAGCCCGATCCGGATCGGGCGCGCGAGATGCTGTATTACGCAGCCTCCTATTTCGGCAGCGCGGATGCGCAATATGATCTCGGCCGGCTCTACATCAAGGCCACCAATGCGACGCCGAACGACTACACCTACGGCGCGCGCTGGCTTGGACTGGCGGCGCAAAAGGGCCAGCACCAGGCGCAGGCGATGCTTGGCCAGATGTTATTCAACGGCGACCGCCTGCCACCGCAGCGGGCGCGCGGCCTGATGTGGTTGGCGCTCGCGAGCGACGGCGCAACCGCCGATGAGGCCTGGATCAAGGACAGCTATACTCAGGCGCTCGCGCGCGCGAACGAGGACGATCGCGCCATGGCGGCCCAGATGCTGAAATACTGGCTGCAGGGCCGCCGCAACTGACGCGATTGCTGCGGCTCGTCAGAGTTTCTTCGTCATCGGATAAGAGGAGTTCGTTCCGAACCTGTGTTGCGGCGCGCCGCATCCGACATAGCCGCGGTCGAGATAGAAACGATGCGCGGGTTCGGTCGACAGCAGGGGAATTCCGGGCTACGCCGCCTCGAGATCGAGGTCCGCCCAGACCGGCACGTGGTCCGACGGCTTCTCCCAGGCGCGGACATAGGAATCGACGCCGACATCGATGAGCCGGTCGGTCGCCTGCGGCGACATCAAGAGATGATCGATGCGCAGGCCCCAGTTCTTCTGCCAGGCCCCAGCCTGGTAGTCCCAGAAGGTGTATTGGCCGGCCGCGTCCGTCACCGCGCGGAGCGCGTCGGTGAGGCCAAGCCCAAGCAGCGATTGGAAGCTTTCGCGGGTGGTGGGGCGAAATAGCGCGTCATCGCCCCAGGCAGGCGGATTGTAGACGTCCTCAGCTGCCGGAATGACGTTAAAGTCGCCTGCGAGGATCAGCGGCTCTTCCGCTTTAAGTCGCTCCCTTGAATACTCAAGAAGCCGCGACATCCATTTGAGCTTATAGGGATATTTGTCGCTGTTCGTGGGGTTGCCGTTGGGCAGATAGAGACAGGCCATGCGGAGCACGCCGCCCTTGATCGGCACCACTCCCTCGAGGAAGCGGGCATGGGCGTCGTCGTCGTCGCCGGCAAGGCCCGATTTGGTTTCGTCGAAGGGGAGCTTCGAAAGCAGCGCGACGCCGTTGAAGGTCTTCTGGCCGTGTGTGACGACGTTGTAGCCGAGGTCCTCGATCTCGAGCCGCGGAAAGGCCTCGTCCGTGCATTTGGTTTCCTGGAGGCAGACGACGTCCGGCGAACATTCCTTCAGCCAGGCGAGCAAAGGCTCGAGCCGTTGCCGGATCGAATTGACGTTCCAGGTGGCGATGCGCATCGGCGAAGTCTAGATCGAAAAGCTGGTGCCGCAACCGCAGGAAGCCGTGGCGTTCGGATTGTGCACACGGAAAGAGGCGCCGATCAGATCGTCGACGAAGTCGACCTCCGACCCCGCCAAAAACGGCGCCGAGGCCGGATCGACCAGAACGACCGCGGAATCGCGTTCGATCACCAGATCGTCCTCGGCTTTGGCGCGGTCGACGTCGAACTTATATTGGAAGCCGGAGCAGCCGCCGCCCTCCACGGAGATGCGGAGCATGGCGCCGTCGCCTTCACCCTTGAGGATTTCGCCGATGCGGCGGGCAGCCCGCTCGCTGATGGTGACGGCTGTGGTCATTGCAGAGGTCTCTCCGGTCGTATCCGCGTCATACCCAATTCATTTGGTAAGCGGCCAGCTGCATAGTTAAGTGTCCCGGCGAACGGAATCAACTTGAAGGGACCAAACTGCCGTGTCGGTCGGAATGGCTGCCCCCCGCGCGCCCTATGCCTGCGACCCCGACCGCAGCCGGGGCCGGCCGTTTTCCGAGCCACCGAGCAAGACTCGCAGCCCGTTTCGCAGGGATTGCGACCGCGTGATCCACTCCACCGCGTTCCGTCGCCTGAAACACAAGACCCAGGTCTTTGTGTTCCACGAAGGCGACCATTACCGCACCCGGCTGACGCATTCGCTGGAAGTTGCCCAGATCGCCCGGGCGTTGGCGCGGCAGTTCGGTCTGGACGAGGACCTGACGGAAACGCTCGCGTTGGCGCATGACCTCGGCCATCCCCCGTTTGGCCATGCCGGCGAGCGCGCGCTCGACGCTTGCCTGAAGACGCATGGCGGCTTCGATCACAATGCGCAGTCGCTGCAGGTCGTCACCTCGCTGGAACATCGCTATCCCGAATTCGACGGGCTGAACCTGAGTTGGGAATCGCTGGAGGGCATCGTCAAGCACAACGGTCCCCTGACAGACCGCGCCGGCGCGCCGATCGGAGAATATCGCGAGCACGGCGGCATTCCCTTCGTCATCGCTGATTTCGTGAAGACCTACGATCTCGAACTCTGGAGTTTTGCCTCGCTGGAGGCGCAGGTTGCGGCGATCGCCGACGACATCGCCTATGATGCACATGATATCGACGACGGCCTGCGCGCCGGTCTGTTCAATGTCGACGATCTCAAGGTGATGCCGCTCACCGCAGAGATGATCGCGGCGATCGATCGGCATTATCCCCGCCTCGATCAGGATCGGCGCGGCGCCGAGCTCGTGCGCGAACTGATTTCCTGTCTCATCGGCGCAGTTGCATCCGAAGCGCGGCGGCGACTCGATCTCGCTCGGCCGCAATCGGCCGACGACGTCAGGCGCCATGGCGGGCCGCTAATTGCGTTCTCGCCAAGCGTTGCGGAAGCGGAGGCCGGCATCAAGGGGTTCCTCAAGCACCATATGTACCGGCACAAATGGGTCATGCAGGTGATGGACCAGGCCGAGCAGATCGTGTTCGACCTGTTTACGCGATACCACCAAAGCCCTTACGACTTGCCGCCCGAATGGCTCGAAGGGGCGGCGCACGAAGGCGAGACTGCCCGCGCGCGGCGGATCGGCAATTTCATCGCAGGCATGACCGACCGCTTCGCATTGATCGAGCATCAGCGGCTTTTTGACTCGACCCCGGAATTGCGTTAGGCGGCGCCCATGGCCGATAACTCCCCTTCGCCACATCTTTTTGCTGACATGCTTGCGCGCGTGCACGCCGTCTGCGCCGCGCTCGCCGGGGAGAGCAGTTGGTCCGCCGACATCGACTTCTCGCGCGTGGTGGTCGAGCCGCCGCGCGATGCGAGCCACGGCGACATGGCGACCAACGCGGCGATGGTGCTCGCGAGGGAAGCCAAGGCCAAGCCGCGCGATCTCGCGGATCGGATCGCCCAGCGGCTGCGCGCCGACCCCCTCGTCGAGAAGGTCGAGGTCGCGCGACCCGGATTCATCAATCTCACGCTAAAGGTTTCGGCCTGGATCGATGCGCTGCGCACGATCCTGCGCGAGGGTGCTGCGTTCGGCCGGACGGAGGTCACCTCACGCGCGAAGGTCAATGTCGAATATGTCTCGGCCAACCCGACCGGGCCGATGCATGTCGGCCATTGTCGCGGCGCTGTCTTTGGCGATGCGCTCGCAAGTCTTCTGCAGTTTGCCGGCCACGACGTGACGCGTGAGTATTATATCAACGACGCGGGTGCCCAGGTCGACGTGCTCGGCTGCTCCGCATTCCTGCGCTACCGCGAAGCGCTCGGCGAGCACATCGGCGCGATCCCCGAAGGGCTCTATCCCGGCGACTATCTGAAGCCGGTCGGGCA
>Ga0134125_10000935_pt1 | contig 37213 bp, 40 predicted proteins | sample KB31751_FD_96464 | JGI IMG/M metagenome (GOLD analysis project Ga0134125, IMG submission 96464) | Terrestrial soil microbial communities with excess Nitrogen fertilizer from Kellogg Biological Station, Michigan, USA - KB3-175-1 | ecosystem: Environmental > Terrestrial > Soil > Unclassified ...
CGGCGCCGGCAATGACACGCGCGCGCAAAGTCGGTATCGATCGCGAGTCGAACACCGCGCCGAGGGCGCAAGGGGCCAGGACGTCCACATCCTGCGACAGAATCGAATCCGCGAGGACTTCCTGCGCGCCGAGCTCCTGACAGACGCGCTGCACCGCAGCAGCACGTGCATCGGCAACCCGAAGCAATGCGCCTTCCGCGGCAAGCAGGCGGCACAGCGGATACCCGACCCCACCCAGCCCCTGCACGGCGATCCTGATTCCCTCCACGCTGGCCCGACCGAGGCGGACGCGTACGGCCGCCTTGAGGCCGAGAAACACTCCGAAAGCGGTTTTCGGCCCCGGGTCGCCGCCCACCTGCATGAGCGAATCGCCGAGCCCGGACGGGATATCCGAGTCGGGAGCGCTGCCGCCAGGCAGAGCCAGCGGTACCGCACCGTCCATGCCGTGTCGGGGCAGCCCGGTCACGAACGGCGTGACGCAGGCCACCTGCTCCATGTCTCGTGTAGTCGTTCCGACGTCTTCCGCCGTGATATAGCGACCGCCGAGAGAATCGACCAGCCGCCCGAACGCTTCCATCCGCTGCCGGGTCTTCTCCCGTGAATCGCCGACGATCACGGCCTTGCCGCCGCCGAAGGGGAGCTCCGCCATCGCGTTCTTGTAGCTCATCCCGCGGGAAAGGCGCAGCGCGTCGGAAACAGCGTCAGAAAGACCCGCATAGGGCCACATGCGGCAGCCGCCTGCGGACGGACCCAATACGGTGGAGTGGATGGCGATGACCGCGCGCAGTCCCGAGGCTGCATCGAACCCGAATACCACCTGCTCGTGACCGTCGAAATCGCGCATCTCGAAGAGGTCCATGCCTCATGCTCCGCCAAACCCGGGGGTATCCACGTTACCCGCCGCCCCCTGCAAGGCGCGTAACAAAGGTTGCCCTTTGGCGCACTACGATGAATCATTCATTGCACTACGGGCTTCATACGCGAGATGAGCAATGCAGGCGGACCTCGACCGCGGCGACGCGCGGATTCTCGATCTGATCCAGGAGCATGGCGACCTCTCCGCCGCGGAGATCGCGGAGCGTCTGGGCATGACGGCATCGACGTGCTGGCGGCGGGTGAGCCGGCTGCAGGAGCTGGGCGTCATCCGCAAGCGGGTGGCGCTCCTCGATCGCGAGAAGGTCGGGCTCAATGTGGTCGTTTTCTCGCACGTGAAGCTGAGCGGCCATGGACGCGATGCGCTGCTCAAGTTCGAACAGGCCGTGCGGCAGCATCCCGAGATCCTCGAGTGCTACACGCTCATGGGCGAGACCGACTTCCTGCTCCGCATCGTCTGTCGAGACATCAAGGCGTATGAGGCATTCTTCCTCGACCATCTGTCGCGCTTCCCGGGCGTACAGTCAGTACATTCCTCCATCGCGCTCTCGGTCATCAAGGAGACGACCGCCCTGCCACTAGTGCGCCACACCTGACATGAGCACGATGAGACAGCGAGCCTCCGCTAGGCCGGGCACCGTGAGCGTGTGCGACTCGGCCACGCGCCACGCGGGTGGCAGGGCGTCGAGCTCGTTCGTCGGCCACTTCCCCTTCATGGCGAGCACGCGGGTCTCGGCGCCACAAAGCGGCGCGACCGTCTCCAGCAACTGCGGCAGGGAGGCGAACGCGCGCGCGAGCACGGTGTCGAAAGGCCGTTCGGGGCGCAGCATCTCAGCGCGCGCCTGCATGGGCTCCGCGTTCACGAGGCCGAGGGTCCGCACCGCATGCGACACGAAACGGATCTTCTTGCCGTTCGAGTCGATGAGGGTGAACCGGCGCTCCGGGTTGACCAATGCGAGCGGCAGCCCCGGGAAACCTGCGCCCGTGCCGACATCGGCGATGGCGGTGCCGTGCAGATGGCGGTGGACGGTCAGGCTGTCGAGCACATGATGGCTGATCATGCTCTCGAGGTCTGCGATGGCAGTGAGATTGTACTGGCGGTTCCAATGCGCCAGCTCCTCGAGGAGCTGGCGCAGTCGGGCAGCATCGTGCTCAGTCAGCGCCACACCGAGAGCGGCAGCATCGTGTACCAGACGCTGAAGCATCGATCGATCATAGTCCCTTTCGAATGAGACTGCTTCTGGTAGAAGACGACGCCATGATCGGCGAAGCGATCCGCACGGGCCTCAGGCGGGAAGGCTTCACCGTGGACTGGGTATATGACGGTGAGTCAGCTCTGCAGGTGCTGCGGACGGAGAGCTTCGACCTGCTGCTGCTGGATCTGGGTCTCCCGCGTCGTGGAGGCCTCGAGGTTTTGACTGCGGCCCGCGCACGAGGACATGACCTGCCGGTCCTCATCATCACCGCACGCGATGCCGTCTCTGACAGGGTCCAGGGCCTGGATGCCGGCGCCGACGACTACCTGGTAAAGCCGTTCGATCTCGACGAGCTCGCGGCGCGCATCCGTGCACTCCTGCGCCGGAAATCCGGGCGCACCGCCTCTGCGGTCGAGCATCTCGGCGTGGCGCTCGATCCCGCCACGCACGGGGTGACGCGCGACGGCCGGGAGATCGCGCTCTCGCCGAAGGAGTTCGCGCTGCTGCAGCTGCTGATGGAGCGGCCGGGAACCATCCTCTCGCGCAGCCGCATCGAGGAGCGCCTGTATGGCTGGGGTGAGGAGGTCGAGAGCAACGCCGTCGAGGTGCACATTCACGGTCTGCGTCGCAAATTGGGCGCCGACTTCATCCTCAATGTGCGCGGCGTCGGCTATCGGGTGAGGCCCACTTAACGTCTTCCCCTCGCTGAAGTGAGAGGATTTCCGTCTGCTGGAGGCCGACGTTCCGGCCCGAGAATAGGATATTGATTGCAGAGTTGATGTCCCGGTCATGCCGAGCACCACAGTCGCTACAGCTCCACTCTCTCACTACGAGGCCCTCTCGACCTTGTGGGCCGCCGCGCACTCCGCACGCGGAACAGACCTGCGTGGAAAATCGCTCGTCAACCTCGATGTACTCAGCCCCGTGCCTGATGGCCTTATAGCGGATCTGAGATCGAAGCTGCGACCAGCCGGCATCGAGTACGGACTTGGCCAGGCTGGTGCGGGCCAATCCAGAGGAATTGACATTACCGACGCAGATGCGTCGGTTCTCGCGCACCAGCCGCGTGGACAGCTCGTGCAGGAAGTGCCTGCGGCAGGCCGCAATCTTCGCGTGGATGGCGCGCACACGAGGTTTGCGTCCCGCACGCTGTGCAATGGCAAGCGCCCGCTCGTGCTTGCGGTAGATGCGTGGGGCCTCGATCATATCGCCCGTCGAGAGCGCGACCAGGGACTTCAGGCCCAGGTCGATGCCGATCTCCCCGACGCCATGTTCTCCGTCCTGCGGGACCTCGACCTGAAGATTCAGGTACCAGCGGCCGCGGGCATCCTCGGCGAAGCTGCCGCAGAGGATCCGGCCATCTATGGGGCGGCTGAGCCAGAGCCGGTATCGCCGCCCGAGGAACACCACGGTATCGCCCTGCAGTCGGATGGCCCGCGGCGCCTGGAAGGGGACCCATCCGAGGGATTTTCGCCCCCGCCATCGCGGCCGCTTGCCGCAGGCATCGCGGGAGATCGCAAACTGCTTGCACACCGCCTGCACGGTATCCGAGTGCAGGCCCAGGAGCTTGCTGCTGCCGCTGGTGAGATTGATCAGATCGAAGCCCGAGGGCCAGCGCTTGTTGTGTCGCCGAGCGGCGTTGTGGATGTCCCCGCAATAGTTCCACACCCGGCTCACGGCCCTGGACTGTTGCTGAAGGTGCCGACCGGAGGTGGCATCCTTGATCCTGTACCGGTACGTGAGCACCATCGCGACAGGATAGTTGTCGCGATCATATTCAACAACCCAGACGCGGAATTTTCCTGTGTATTTGCAGGCTCAATCTGCCGTCCGAATTGTCAGCAGTGGCTGCCGTGCATTGCGTGATGTGTATGTGCAGCATCCAAAGAAATGTTACTCGCCGACGCTCGACGGTACGTGCTGTTACAAATCCATCGTTACCTGCCAGCGCAACCGAGAGCGAGCTTCCTCGTCGACCTGACGGGCGAGGTTTCCTACGCCGAGAGTTGAGATGAAAGTGAGCTCACTGCGCGCGCGCCTGCTCGCATGGCTCCTGGGCGGGGTCGTGCTGGTGGGCGTACTCGGCGGCCTCGTGGTCTATCGCAACGCACTGGCGGAGGCGAGTGCGTTCTTCGACTATCACCTGAAGGAGACGGCACTCATCCTGAGGGATCAGCCGGTCGATTATCACTGGCCACCGCCGATTCCCTCCAACAATGCGGCCTATGACTTCGTCGTGCAGGTCTGGACGCTCGACGGCGAGCTCATCTACATGTCGCGCCCGCACACGGTGCTGCCCACTTTCACGACGATCGGATTCTCGACGGTCAACACCAGCAGCGGTCAGTGGCGGGTGTACGGCACGGAATCCCTGACCAAGGTCGTGCAGATCGCTCAGCCCATGAGTGTGCGCCGCCAGCAGGCGGCGCAGCTGGCGCTGCGTACGCTCGGGCCTTTCGCACTGCTCGTGCCGGTGTTGGGACTCATCGTATGGCTGGCCGTCGGTCACGCGCTGCAGCCGCTGCAGCGGCTGGCGAGGGCAGTCAAAGCGCGCCGGCTGAATGCTCTCGAGCCGCTGTCGGACGCGAGGCTGCCGGACGAGGTGCGTCCGCTCGTGGGCTCTCTGAACGATCTGCTCGTCCGCCTCACCGGCGCGCTCGATCGGGAGCGGGCCTTCATGGCCGATGCCGCTCACGAGCTGCGCACGCCACTCACGGCGCTGCACCTGCAGCTGGGTGCGCTGACGCGGGCGGGCACCGAGGCGGAGCGCACGGAGGCGATGGGCAAGCTCTCCGAGGGAGTCCAGCGCGCAATCCGTCTGGTGGAGCAGATGCTGGCAATGGCGCGGCAGGAGCCTCGGGCGGAGCCGGTACGCACGGGTTTTGCGCTCGATGAGCTCGGTCGGGAAGTCGTCGCGGAGTTGGTGCCGCTGGCGGACTCGCGACAGATCGACCTGGGAATGTCGGAGGCGCAGCCGGTCATGGTCCGAGGCGAGCGGGACGCCGTCGCGACTCTGATCAGGAATCTGGTGGACAACGCGGTGCGCTACACGCCGGACGGAGGACGGGTGGACGTCTCGGTCGAGCGCTCGGCAGGAACACCGGCACGGGGTCTGGTGAGAGTCGTTGACAACGGGCCGGGTATCCCGCCGGAGGAGCGGAAGCGGGTGTTCGACCGCTTCTACCGCAAGCCCGGAACGCCCTCGCCCGGGAGCGGGCTGGGGCTGGCGATCGTGAAGGCGATCGCGACAGCCCACGGAGCCACCATCGAGTTGGGCGAGGGAGCGGGCGGGCAGGGCCTGGCGGTGACGATCGACTTTCCCGCGGAATGAACGGCGCTGCCGGCCCCGGCAATCCCGGCGCCGGAATCCGCCGCAGACCGTTACTTGGCGAGCATGTGGAGGAACTGGGCGGCCGTCTCGAGGTAGGCCTCGCGGTCGGCGGGGGTCGTGAACTCGTTGCCCGCATCGGTGGCACTGAGATACCAGGCCTGGTTGCCCTCGGAACGCAGGCGCCAGACGAGCTGCTGGGAATCAGCGGCGCGCGAGCCGGGGGCGTCGAGTCCCTGGACGATCAGGACCGGGTGATGGATCAGGGCGACATTGCCCAGAGGAGAGATGCGGTCCAGGAAGGCGCGCATGTCGGTGTCCTGGACGTCGCCGAATTCGGCGACCCGCTGCGCCCGCTCGGCGACGGGTGAATTGCCGACGAAATCGACCAGGTTGGCGATCCCGGCCACATCGATCGCGCCACGCAGGTGATCGCCATACGTCGCCAGCGATGCCAGAGCGAGGAAGCCGCCGTAGCCATGGCCCATGACCGTGACGCGGCCCGAATCGAGACCGGGCTGCAAGCCCAGCCACACGAGCAGCGCACCCACGTCGCGTACTGCGTCATCCCGCAGTTTGCCGCCGTCCAGCGCGCGAAATGCCTTGCCATAGCCGGAAGCGCCGCGCACGTTGGGAGCGATGACCGCGTAGCCGAGGTCGTTGACGGCGAATTGGATGAACGGATTCCAGTCAGGGCGGGATTGCGAATGCAGGTCGTGGCCACCGGGCAACACGATCAGCACGGGCGCCCGCGCGGATCCAACAGCGCCGGCCGAGGGCACCCGGGGCAGATAAACATAGGCCGAGAGAGTGCGTCGATTGAGGCCGTAGCGGTCCCAGGTCGGATAGTGAATGAGCTGCGCGCTCGCGAAGCTGGCGGGATCGAGTGGCCCGGCCTCGCTGCGCGTCCAGCGTGTGACCGTGCCCTGAGCAACATCATAGACATAGGCGTCGCGAGGAGACCGGGCCGACTCATAGGAGAAAGCGAGCCGCTGGCCGCTGTCATCGAAGCGGATGTTGCCGATCCGGCCGTCGGTCAAACCGGGCGGTTTGAACTCCAGGTTGCGCAGCGTATCGAGAACCGTCAGCAGACTCTGGCCATCGTCATTGACCACGTACGCAACGTAATGACCACCCGCGCTCACCGTGAAGTCCTCGACGTCCCAGGGAACATCGGCTGAGACGCGACGGGTAACGTGCGTGATGGGGTTGTAATAGAGAAGCTGCTCGAAGTCGCTCTGGGCATCGGAGATCAGATAAAACCCCACACCATCCGGCGCGAAGCTGGCGCCGGTGATACGGGATTGGGGCACGACCACCGGCGAGAGAGCGCCCGTTGCAACATCGGCGGTATACAGCGCGCTCTTCTGGGATGAGACGGCATTCAACAGCAGGAGCTTGCTGTCGTCCTGGGACCAGTCAAGGGGACGCCAGCTTCCCGTGGCGCCCGCAATTGCCAGCTGCGGGCGCGTACCCGCGGAAACGCTCACGACGTAGATGTCTTCATTCACGCCGTTGCGATCGGTTCCGTAGAACGCAACCCGTTTGCCGTCGTGAGACCAGACTGGGCTGCCGTGCAGGAAATTCCCCTGCGTGAGCTCACGGGCCGCGCCGGCTCCTGCGTAGCCGTAGAGTTGCGAGTAAGCGGCTTCCTGCCGGACAAACACGAATCCGCCACTACTGTGCGGCGCACGGGCCTCCACCACGGAACCGTCGCCGAACGTGAGCTGCTCGCGCATTCCGAGAGGTGAGGAGACACGGTGCACCTGGGTGTCCTGACCGAAGCGCGTCGCCACCAGCATGCTGCCGTCGGACAGCCAGTCGAGGAAGGTTGCCTGCCGCCACTCCTCGTAGCGCCTCACCTGCGAGATGAGTGCCGCATCAGCCCGGGGAATACCGTCGAAAACGAGTGTGCCGTCGATGCGATGAGTGGGGACGGCAAAGGGCTGAGCGTGGGCCGGGAGGCCAAAGGCGAGCAGCAGCGCGGCGAGCACCGGGACGGCGGCGGCCCGGCGCCGCAGGACGTATTGGATCATGCGCTCAAGCTTGCCTCAAATCCGCTATTCCGAGGAAGTGCTTACCACTCACCCTGCTACTCTGTGGGCATGCCGGAACGCGCCGCAGCACTGCCGACCCCACGAATGATCCGTCACCCCGACGGGATCACCGCCGTCGATACCGAATACCTGCATCCGGGACATGCGGCGGCGCATATCATGGAGCACCGCGGACGAGCAGCCTTCGTCGATGTGGGTACCAATGACTCGGTGCCCTACCTGCTCGCGGCGCTGGAGGCGCTCGGGATTGCGCGTGAGGCGGTCGACTATCTTTTGCTGACGCATGTGCACCTGGATCATGCGGGCGGCGCAGGACGGCTGATGCGGGAGTTGCCGAATGCCACGGCGGTGCTGCATCCGCGCGGTGCACCGCACATGATCGATCCGGACAAGCTCATCGCCGGCTCGCAGACGGTCTACGGCCAAGAGCGCTTTCAGCGGTTGTATGGGGACATCGTGCCCATTCCGCAGGCGCGGGTACAGGTGACTCGGGACGGAGACAGGTTGAGTCTGGCGGGGCGCGAGCTGGAGATCCTGCACACGCCAGGGCACGCGCTTCATCATCAGGTGTTCTTCGATCGTGCCAACTCCTGCATGTTCACCGGCGATACGTTCGGCCTCTCGTACCGCGAGCTCGACTCGCCCCGCGGCGCATTCATCATCCCGACCACGACCCCGACGCAGTTCGATCCCGGGCAGCTCATCGCCTCCATCGACCGTCTCCTCTCGTACTCGCCGCAGGCGATGTATCTCATGCACTTCAGCCGCGTCACGGACGCACCGCGGCTGGGCGAGGCGTTGAAGGAGCAGATCCGCGAGCTCACCCGCATTGCCGAACGCAGCGCCAGCGCCCCGGACCCCGCCGCGGCAATCCGCGCAGGGATGGCCGACCTCTGGTGCGAGCTCGCGGCCCGCCACGAGTGCCGCCTGGCGCCGGAAGCGGTCCGCTCACTTCTCGAGGGCGACCTCGACCTCAACACTCAGGGGCTCATCGTCTGGCTCGGCAGGCGCCGCGGCTGAGGCCGCGTCCCCCGTCCGTATCCGCCGGACGCGCGACTGCGGCGCATTCCCAGCCCCGGCCGCTTGACCCAGCGGCTCCTTAAGCGTCTTTTAAGGGTCCGCGCCTATCCTCTGTGCAGTGAATCCAGGCAAATTCCGCGGGAGATCGCAATGACAGTGAGGACCGCAGTCCGCAATCCTTTGGTCGCAGCCGTACTGGGCGTCGTGCTCGGCGCAGCACCGCTGGCGGCTCTGTATACCGTCGGCGCCGCGCCGACCACGGCGCACGCGCAGGGCTCCCCGCCGCCTGCAGCCGTGACCTCGGCTCAGCCGCGTGGCGGCGTGGCCGTGATGCTTCCCGATTTCACGACACTCGTTAAGAAATACGGGCCGGCCGTCGTCAACATCCGGGTCATCGAGAAATCCACCGACGAGGGCGAAGGCAACCCGTTCGGGCCCAACAGTCCGTTCGCGCCGTTCTTCCGCGGCCTGCCGTTCCAGGCGCCGCCGGAGCAGCCGGTGCGCGGTGAAGGGTCGGGCTTCATCATCCAGCCCGACGGCCTCATCCTCACCAACGCCCACGTGGTCGCGGGGGCCAGCCGGGTCACGGTCCAGCTGACCGACCGGCGCGAATACACCGCCCGCGTCATCGGCGTGGACAAGGTCTCCGACGTGGCGGTGATCAAGATCTCCGCCAACAACCTGCCGACCGTCAACCTCGGCAATTCCAACAGCCTGCAGGTTGGACAGTGGGTGCTCGCCATCGGCGCGCCGTTCGGCTTCGAGAACAGCGCCACTTCCGGCATCGTCAGCGCCAAGGGCCGCACTCTGCCTGACTCCGGATACGTGCCCTTCATTCAGACGGACGTGCCGATCAACCCCGGCAACTCGGGGGGTCCGCTCTTCAACATGAACGGCCAGGTGATCGGGGTCAATTCGCAGATCTACAGCCGCACCGGCGGTTACATGGGCGTCTCGTTCTCGATCCCGATCAACGTCGCGATGCAGGTGGCGCACCAGCTGATGTCCACGGGACACGTGAGTCGGGGCAAGCTCGGTGTCGTGATCCAGAACGTCGATCAGGGGCTCGCCGACTCCTTCGGCCTGCCGGAGCCGGAAGGCGCGCTGGTCTCGAGCATCGAGCAGGATGGACCCGGCGCCCGGGCCGGCCTGCAGCCTGGAGATGTGATTCTCGCGTTGAATGGCGAGCCCGTGCAGTCTTCCACGGAGCTGCCCGTGCGGATTGCGAGCCTGACGCCGGGCACGACCGTACACCTGACCGTGTGGCGCGCCCACTCCAAGCGCGAGGTTGACGTCAAGCTGGGCTCCATGGGCAGCCAGACCGTGGCCTCCGCACAGCATCCGCAGCAGCAGGGCGGCAGCCTCGGACTGGCAGTGCGGCCGCTGAGTCACGATGAGGAGCAGGAGGCGCATGCTCACGGCGGGCTGCTCGTCGAAAGTGTGACGGGGCCATCGGAGGACGCCGGGATTCAGCCGGGCGATGTCGTGCTCGCCGCCAACGGCGTGCGCGTCTCCACGGCGGAGCAGCTACGCTCCGCGGTTCAGCAGTCGCGCGGTCACGTGGCCCTGCTGATCCAGCGCGGCAATGCGCGCATCTTCGTGCCGGTGCAGGTGAAGTAAGCCTGCTCGCTCATCCCGGCTAGTGGGATGAAGCCTTATCCGTCCAGCTGAAGAAGGGCCGGGACTCCGTACGGAGTCCCGGCTTCAGGCTGCTGAAGTATTGTGCGATGGCGTCGATATCTTGCGGCTTCAGCGCGACCACCATGTTGCTCATGATCGGGTGCTTGCGATAACCGGTCTGATATTCGCGGATCGCGCGCGCGAGGTAGCTCTCCTGCTGTCCGGCCAGGTTCGGATATGTCGGCGTCACGCCGATTCCGTCCCTGCCGTGGCACGAGGCGCACATGACCGCGGCCTTCGGCAGCTCCGGCGGGCTGGCGTCGCTCGCAGCTACGAGCGGCTTACTGGCGAGGTACGCCGCGACATCGGCGATGTCCTGATCCGATAGCGACAGTGCCTGCAGATGCATGGTCGGATATTGACGCGAGTCGTTGCGGTACTCCTTCAGAGCCGAAACGAGGTAGTCCGGATGCTGGCCCGCGAGGCGCGGCACTGCATAATCGGGGTAGGCGTTGCGGTAGCCCTGGATGCCGTGGCAGCCGAGGCAAGTGGACGCCAGGGTCGCTCCGCGCTGCGCATTGCCCGTGAGCGGCGCCTGCTGGGCGAAAGCCGATTGGGCCAGCAGTGACCCCAACCCCATCGCGAAGACTGCCGTTGCAGCCCTTACGCTCGAACGCATTTGTGAACGCAACCGCCCTTCCGCCATCGTGAACTCCGAACTGGTGCGCAAACCGCGCCGAATCTTATCGGACCCGCCGCACCGGACGCCAGCGTATCCTCGTCCGCTCACTCTTCCAGCCCCACTCGTGCCGTGGTGAGTACATGATCGCGCTCATTCAACGCGTCTCCCGCGCCAACGTCAGCTCCGACGGGCGAGGACTCGGAGAAATTGGTCAGGGAACGCTCGCTTTGATCGGCGTCAGCCGCGACGATGATCGCGCCGCGGCCGATCGACTGCTCGAGCGCGTCTTGGCCTATCGCATCTTTCCAGACGGGGAGGGACGCATGAACCGCTCGCTGCGGGAGACCGGCGGGGGGCTGCTGCTCGTACCGCAATTCACGCTGGCGGCCGACACCCACAAAGGGACCCGCGCTGGTTTCAGTACCGCGGCCGCCCCGGAGGTCGCACGGGAGCTCTTCGGCTATCTGCTCGAGCGGGCCGTCAGCGCGCACTCACCCGTGGCCTGCGGGGAATTCGGGGCCGATATGAGGGTCGAGCTGGTCAATGACGGGCCGGTGACCTTCTGGCTCGAGACCTGAGCCAGGACGCTGCCGGAATCCACAGAATCGTGAATTTTCTCGGCCGGAAAGGGTCATTTATCCTATGATCCGGTCCCTATTATGTTCTCTCACGCGTAAGCGGAGTGGAGTCCAAGCTTTATGGAAATGAAGGAGCTGCTGATCATCCTGGTCGTGGTGCTCGTCGTCTTTGGCGCCAAGAAGCTCCGAAGCGTCGGTGAGGATTTGGGCCATGCCGTGCGCGGCTTCAAGAAGGCGGTGAACGAGGGCGACCAGGAAGAGTCCACCGCCGCCCGCCGACAGATTCCCTCGGACGGCCCCGATGCTGAGTTTCCGGAGGCAAAAGCCGCCCCGAAGGCCGAGGCGGCTGCCAAGAGCGAGCGCAGCGCCTGAGCTTCCTGTGACCGTGGGCCGAGGAGGGTCCGACGCCGCCACGAGGCGCGCGGGCGCGTCTCTATGGTCTGGCGAATCCGGATGCATCCGCCACAACCAGGGCTGAATCTTCATGTTCGACATCGGGTTCTCCGAGATCCTCGTCATCTTCGTCTTGGCGCTCATCGTGCTGGGACCGGAGAAATTGCCGCGCGTCGTACGTGAGGTCGGCCGCTGGGTGGGCAGGGCTCGCGCCATGGCCCGCCAGTTCCAGGATCAGCTCGAGGACGAGGTCGACAACGATCGCAACCGGACGATCCTACCTACGCCGGTGCGGCCGGTGGGCGGCGCACCACCCGCCAGTCCTTCGCCGCCGCCGCTGACCCCGGAGTTCACGGACCTCTCTTCAACGTCGGAGCCGACAACCTCGGCAACCACCCCCTCGAATGGCGAGCCGCCATCCGAGCCTGTGACCCCGGATGCCCATGAGCGAGGAACCTGAGAAGCTCGCCGAAGGCACCCTGATCTCGCACCTCCTCGAGCTGCGCGACCGGCTGATTCGGGCGCTGGTGGTGGTGGGGATCGTGTTCGTGCCGTGCGCGTTCTACGCCAATCAGCTCTTCACGCTCGCCTCGCAACCGCTGCTCGAGAAGCTGCCGAAGGGCACGACGCTCATCGCAACGAGCGTTGCCGCCCCCTTCACGACACCGTTCAAGCTGTCATTCTTCGTTGCGCTCTTCGTCGCAATGCCCGTTGTGCTCTATCAGCTATGGGCCTTCGTCGCGCCGGGACTCTATCGGCACGAGAAGCGCTTCGCGCTGCCCCTGCTCGTCTCTTCGATCTTTCTCTTCTACGGAGGGATTGCGTTCGCCTACTTCTTCGTCTTCCCGGCGATGTTCCACTTCTTCGCCAGCACGACGCCCAAGGGCGTGTCGATGATGACTGACATCTCCCAGTACCTCAATTTCGTGCTGCTCATGTTCTTCGGCTTCGGCGCCGCTTTCGAGCTGCCCGTGGCGGTGGTACTGCTGGTTCTCACCGGTCTCGTGGAGCTGGATAAGCTGAAAAGCTATCGCGGCTACGTGCTCTTGGGCGTCTTCATCGTCGCGGCGTTCCTGACCCCTCCGGATGCCGTATCTCAATCTATGCTGGCCGTACCGATGTATCTCCTTTTCGAAGGCGGCCTGATCATGGCGCGCATTCTGCAGCGCGCGAGACGTCAGGACGCGGATACAAAACAACCACAGGCATCCTGACGGAGCTCCGCAGCATGAGTAGAGCCGTCAAAACCGGTACGCCGGCAGATCCCAACATGACGACGGCCGCGGCAAGTGCCAGCACCGCTGATGCAGCGCCGACCGTACTCGGACATCCGCGCGGTCTCGCGACGCTCTTCTTCACGGAGATGTGGGAGCGGTTCACCTTCTACGGCATCCAGTCGATCCTGATCCTGTTCCTGACGGCTGCCACCGGCCGCGGTGGACTCGGGTTCACGGATCAGAGCGCGAGCGCCGTCTGGGGGTTGTACCTGGGCGGGACGTACCTGCTCTCGCTCCTCGGCGGCTGGGTGGCCGACCAGCTGGTTGGAGGGCAGCTCGCAGTCGCCTCGGGCGGCGTGCTGATTACGGCCGGCAACGCGTTGCTCGCTGCAGGCGGCACGCGCCTCTTCTTCCTCGGACTCATCTTCAACGTACTCGGCGTCGGTCTGCTGAAGCCCAACGTGAGCGCCACGGTGGGCGACCTCTATCCTGAAGGCGGCGCGCGCCGTGACGCCGGCTTTTCGATCTTCTACATCGGCATCAACATCGGCTCGCTCATCGGCCCATTCATCGTCCCCATCGCAGCTCAGGCATACGGCTGGCATGCGGGCTTTGCGCTGCCGGCGATCGGCATGCTGTTCGGCGTGGTGCAGTTTCTCGCCACCCGCCGCCACCTCGGCAGTGCCGGCGCCAACCCTGCGAATACCGGGCCGCGCCCCTGGCTCACCCTGTGGGTTCTGATCGGCATCATCTGCGCGGTCACCGCAACGATGTTGAGCGGCGCCGTCACGGTCAACCCGGTGGCGCTGGCCGGGCGGGTATCGTGGGTGGTCGGTCTCCTGATGGTGGGTTATCTGCTGTACATCGCCTTCTTCGGCCGACTCACCCGTGATGAGCGCAACCGCGTCTTCGCCATGACGACATTGTTTGTCGCCTCGACTCTCTTTTGGATGGCCTACATGCAGATCTTCGGTCCCATGACGCTGTTCGCGGCCCGATACACCGATCTTCACGTCTTCGGCTGGAACCTGCCGCCAGGCGACATGCAGACTTTCCCCCCGAGCTTCATCATCCTGCTGGCACCGGTCTTCGCGATGCTGTGGGTATGGCTCGGCAAGCGGAACCGGGACCTGTCCTCGCCGGCGAAGTTCGCGTTGGGATTACTGTTGATCGCGGCGGGCATGCTCGTCATGTACGTCGCGGGGCAGCGCGTGCTTCACGGCAACAAAGTTTCCCTGCTCTGGCTGGTGGCGACCTACTTGCTCAACGCCTGCGGCGAGCTGTGCCTCTCGCCGGTCGGCCTCTCCTCCACGACCAAGTTGGCACCTGTGCGATTCGCCGCCCAGAGCATGGGCCTGTGGTTCCTCACCCTCGCGCTCGGGAGCTTCCTGTCGGGTCTTCTGTCGAGCGGCTACGACGCCCGGCATCTGGAGACGCTACCGGCACTTTATTTGACACTCTTCTGGTGGACCGCCGGGGGAGGGATCGTGATGCTGCTGATCACGCCGCCGGTAAAGCGGCTGATGGCCGGGGTGCACTGACGAGCGACGCCGAGCGGCCAACAGCCGAGTCCCAGGGACGGCTTGGCACGAATCGCAACGCACCGGCACGGCGGCTGCTGGCGGTGAGCCTGCTGCATCCAGGCATGCCGGGAGGTGACGCTCATGATTGCCCACACGAGTCTTCCAGTCAGCGACTACCGCAGGTCCAAAGCGTTTTACACCAATGCGCTCGAGCCGCTCGGCTATCGCAACAATATGGAATACGGCGATGCCGCGGGCTTCAATGACGGCAAGAACACCGATTTCTGGATCGGCCGCAAGGATGTGGTGGAGCCGACCCACCTCGCATTCGAGGCGGCCACCCGCGCGCAGGTCGAGGCGTTCCACACCGCGGCGCTCGCCGCAGGAGCCAAGGACAATGGCCGTCCGGGATACCGCGACTACTCGCCGGGATACTTTGCCGCTTTCGTCTACGATCCCGATGGACACAACATCGAGGCGGTGTGGTACGACCCCAGCCGCGAGAAGTAGTCCGCGAGCACCGCGGCCGCTCAGGCCCGGCTCGCCTCTTCGGCGTAGGCCTTGAGCCAGCCGAGAATGTCGGGCCAGCCACGATGCTGGGCGCGAGAGCTCTCGGTCGTCAGGCCGGAATGCGTCACGCGAACTGTCGTGACCCCGCTCCTTTCCACGAGCTCGAACCGGACCAGCGATTCGAAAGCCTCCTCCTGCCAGCTCGGCAGCCAGGTGAAGACGAGCAGGCGCGGCCGTTCGATCTCCCGGTAGACACCCTGGAGTGTGAACGGCCGGCCACCGACTCCAATGCCGCGCATCAGCCACTTGCCGCCGGGTTTCAGGTCCGATTCCACGTGGGTGGTCTTGAACCTGCCCTCGGCTCCCCACCATCGCACCCGCTCCTCCGGGATGACGAGCGCGGCAAACACTCTGTCCGCGGAAGCGTTGATGGCGATTTCCTCGACTACCGTATCGGCCCCGATGGTTTGACTCATCGCTCGTCCTCCAGGTACTGCTTGAGGTCGCGCAGCGTGCTCTTCCAGAAGGCCCGGTAGTCCTGCAGCCAGTCGTCGACCGCACGCAGCGGCCGGGCATTCAGCTGACAGATGCTCGCCGTGCCGCGCTGATGAGTGACCACGAGCCCGGCGAGCCTGAGCGACCTCAGGTGTTTGGAAATCGCCGGCCGGCTCGTGCGGAAATTGCCGGCAAGCTCGCCCACCGTGAGCGGGCGTCGGCGCAGCAGGCCGAGGATCTGCCGCCGCGTCGGGTCGGCGAGGGCGCGAAAGACGGCCTGGCTCCGGAGCTCGACATGCGTAACCATAGAGTTACTGAATGGTAACCGTCAGGTTACGAATGTCAAGACAGGCTACGGCGTGTGCCCGAGCTGACGCTCCACCTCGCGTTGCGGCCTGCCCCCTGCGATCTCCGCAAGCGTCGCCCGCGTTCTCTGCTGCGCCTCGGCCGGCGACCAGGAGGCCAACTGTTCCAGCGAGTACGCTCGCCTGAGCTGTCGGATCAGGTTGAGACCCAACCAGTAGCCGGCGCGGTTGGGAAAGCCGGGATTCAGCGGCTTGTTGCTGCCCTCGAACCACTGCGCATAGGGGCGCGAGATCCCGTGGCCCGCCGCGCCTATCGTCAGTGCGCCTGCAACACGGAGGAAATCACGGGCTGCCTCGGGCAATCGCGAGCGCGGCAGCATGCCCATGTCGGATTGCAGGAAGAGATACTGACCATCGGAGTAACCGGGAGAGGCCACCGTACTGACATAGGTTGCCAGCCCTTCGGCGAAGAGCGGCAGGGTGAGTGCGGTATCGGCCATCACGCCGTCGTTTTTCACGCCGGCATGCTCGGCGTCGTAGAGATGGAAGAGCTCGTGGGGCAGAACGATTCCGAGGTTGGCTTTCTCCAACGCGAGCGAATCTGCGGCCAGAGCCAGGACTGGCGTACCGTCGGGCAGGATCCCGCTCTTGGCGTCGAAATTCGGGGCCAGAACGATCACTGCCCGCGGTACGGCGGCGGCGCCGGGAAACAGGGCTCGAAATCTCGCCGTCTGGGTGCGGAGCTGGGCCTCGATGCCCTCGGCTTCACCGGGAATCTGAGAGGCGATTCCCGGATACTGGGCAAACCGCGCCTTCAGCATCATGTCCTTGTTCTCGTGCCAGCGCGGGTTGTCCCGGACCTCCCACACCACGCCACGGTACAGGTCCTCGCGAGGACCTTCGATGAGCCGATTCCAGAGTGCTTCCTGCTCCGCGAACGGCTTTCCCCGCGCGGCCGGCCAGAAGACATCGAACGATGTGGTGATGGCCGGCGCTGTTTGCGCCGGCGTCGCAGCATTCGCGGGCGACGCGCTCGAGTAGAGTGCGCCGAGAAAGAGCCCCAGCAGCCCGCAGACACGCACCGGTCGGAACATGTGCCATCCTCGAACCCCTTCACTCCCGCCAGAGTACAGTGTTTCGCCGTCCGCCATCGCGGAGCGCGTAGACTCTCGATCATGGACGCCCAACCTCTCTCCGGCTGCATCATCGCCATCCCGGAGAGCCGCGAGATCGAGGTCTTCGCAGCCCTGCTCGAGCGGCGCGGCGCGCGGGTCATCCGTTGCCCACTGGTGAGCATCCGTGACGCGCCCGACCCGGCGCCGGTGCTCGATTGGAGCCGGCGGGTCGCAAGCTCCGGCCTCGATGATCTGATCCTTCTCACGGGAGAGGGACTGCGGCGCATCGTCTCGTGTATCGAGCGGCACGAGCCGGCATTGACGCCGCGGTTCGTCGCAGCCCTGGCCGGCATTCGCAAAATCGCACGGGGACCGAAGCCGGCAAAAGCGCTGCGGGCGCTCGGCATGAAGGCGGAGATTGCCGCCGAGCCGCCGACGACCGCAGGAGTCGTTGCAAGCCTGCACGGCCTGGACCTGCGCGACCGCCGCGTTGGTGTGCAGCTCTATGGGACCGAGGCGAACCGTCCGCTGATTGATTTCCTCCAGGCCGCCGGAGCAGTCGTGTCGACGGTCGCTCCCTATGTCTACGCGGATGCCGCCGATGATCAGGCGGTACGCGGCCTCGTGGATCGGCTGCGCGCGGGAGGAGTCGATGCCATCGCCTTCACCAGCTCGGCGCAGATCGAACGACTGATCCAGGTCGCCTCCGAGGAAGGAGTGAGAGCAGCGCTGGCTAACACGGTGGTGGCCGCGGTCGGGCCGGTAGTTGCCGACACGCTGCGCGGACATGGGATCGATGTGCAACTGACTCCAGAAGATTCGTTTTTCCTCAAGCCGCTGACGAGCGCGCTGGAAAAGGCGCTGGGGCGGTCCGACGGCTCGGTAACACCGCCATGAATCTTCGACCGGCTGCACCCGATGATGCGCTGGCCGTGGCCCGCGTCCACGTCCGTGCGTGGCAGGTCGCCTACAAGGGTCTGATGCCTGCTGAATATCTGGCGGGGCTGCGCCCTGAGGAGCGGGCGCAACGTTACGACTTCAGCAGTCCCAATCCCGCTCGGCCAAGAACGTGGGTGGCCGTCGAGGCGGATACGGTCGTGGGCTTTGCCACGGTCTCACCGGCACGGGATGAGGACGCGGCCGGTCAGGGAGAGCTGTGTGCGCTCTACGTCGAGCCCGACTGCTGGGGCCGCGGAGTCGGACGCGCGCTCGCATCCGCGGCTCGCAGCGAGCTCCGCCGTAGCGGGTATACCCGTGCGGTGCTGTGGGTGGTGGCCGGCAACGCTCGCGCGCAGCAGTTCTACCGGGCCGATGGATGGACACTCAACGACCTGCACCGCGCGCAACAGGTCTGGAACGTCACCGTGGATACGGTGCGCTTCAGCCGCGTTCTGTTCACGTAGCGTCTCGAGAGCCACTCACCGGGAGCACCGTTTGAAGACGACAGCATCCGCCACGAGGCGCTTTGCCAGGTGGTTTGGGACATCCGCGCCCGCATTGCTCATTGCGGCCGTCCTCGGCTGCGCACCCGGCGCGCATGCCAGCCCGGTGAAGGACTCGACGCTGCTTTCTGCCCTGCAGCACGGTGGCTGCGTAATCCTGATGCGGCACGCCAGTTCACCTGCTGCGCCGCCGCGCGCCGGCGCGGCTGCGCCCGGTAACGCCCATCTCGAGCGTCAGCTCGATGCCGATGGGATCGCCGACGCACACGCCATGGGCGTAGCCCTGAAGCGGTTGTCGATCCGGATTGGAGAAGTGATGTCGAGCCCGACGTTCCGCGCCCGAGAGACGATCAGCGCGGCGGGCCTGGGATCACCCACGATCAGCGACCGGCTCGGCGATGCAGGCCACAGCATGAGCCGGTCCGCGATCGCAGGCTGGTCGGGCTGGCTGCGGCACACTGTCGGGCAGCAGCCGCCGGCGGGCTCCAACACGCTGATCGTCACTCAAGGACCTAACATCAGCGACGCCTATGGACGGATCGCGTCCGGCCTCAAAGCCGGCGGGGCGCTGATCTTCTGCCCCGATGGCCATGGGAGCGCGCAACTGCTCGGCTCCATGCAGATCGCGGACTGGCCGCAGCTCGTGGGGCAATTCAGCCATTAGGCTGGCGCTGCTCGCGGCAGATGCCGTTTCCGCGGTGCGCCTATTCCGAGGTGTCGTCCTCGACCACCGTGCCCTGATGAAACAGGATTTTCCAACCGTCCGGGGAGCGCCTCCAGACTGTCACGCGGCGCGTCCTGCGGCTGCCTTGCAGCAGCGTGTAGGTGAGCAGATAGGTATCGCCGCCGAGCTCTCTGCAGGCGAAGTCGCTCGCCTCCCACGTATCCTCGAGCGCGAGATGACTCGCGACCTGATGCCGATCCTCCAGCACATCGAGGACGTGCTCACGGCTGTAGCGGCGCCCGGAGGCGCCGACTTCCCAGAACCCTGCATCGGTCATTCCCTCGAAATCCGAGCGCCTCATACCGTGCTCCGGACGATGGAAGACCGGCTCGCGGCTGCGCAGCTCCTGCAGGATTTCGCGGAGCCGGGAATCGGTCGTCAACCACGGTTTCACGCTCTTTCTCCCTCAGGCCGTCGCCGCACCAGGGTTGCCGCCATCGGAATCACCGACACGACGATGATGAAGATCGTCACCAGCCCGAAGTTGTGTTTCACCACCGGCACATTGCCGAAGAGATAACCGCTCCAGAGAAAGAGCAGCACCCAACCGAAGCCGCCGAGCACGTTGTAAGCCTGAAAGCGGCTGTAGGGCATGTGCCCGACGCCGGCGACGAAGGGCATGCAGGTGCGGACGATCGGCACGAAGCGCGACAGCGCAACCGCGCGGCCGCCATGCCGGCGGAAGAACTGCTCCGTGCGACGCAGGTAGTCCACCTTGAGGAGACGGTAGCGGCCGCTGAAGGCCGGCGGCCCGATCAGCCGGCCCACCGAGTAATTGACGGTGTTGCCGAGCACGGCGGCGAGCCCCAGCACGATGAACGCGATCGGCGCGCTGAGCGTGTGGCTGGTATCGACCGCGGCGAGTGCGCCGACACCGAAGAGCAGCGAGTCGCCAGGCAGGAACGGTGTCACGATGAGACCCGTCTCCGCGAAGATGACTGCGAAGAGAATCGGGTAGATCCAGAAATCGACGCGCGCGAGCAGCTCGACCAGATGCCGGTCGAGGTGCAGCACGAGATCGAGCAGCCATGACAACACGTTCCGGTACGCTCCAGGCAGACGCTGCTTGCGAGGTTAGCAGGGATCGAGCCCCTGCGGCTTCATCCGAGGGGCTCTCGAGGAGACGAGTCGGGCCAGCTAAGGAAGCTGATCGTCAGTGGCGAGCGTCAATGGCGCGGTCCGCGCCACTGTCTTCATCAGATGTCCGGCTGGCGCGTGCCCGTGCACTTCAGCCTCCACCGCAGTCAGAGCGAGCCGAACCTCGGCGTCGCGGGACTGGAGAGAGGGAGCGTCCTTCGCGGTCATGACGTCCGCAGGCTGGTGTTCCGGACCATCCTCGATGACATCCGGAAGGATTCCCTTTCCCTGCACCGAGCCCCCCGAGGGCGTGAAGTACCGGGAGGTGGTCAGCTTCACCGCGCCACCGTATTGCAGCGGGATGACCGTCTGGACGGTGCCCTTGCCATAGGTCTTGTGTCCCATCAGGAGCGCGCGGCCATGGTCCTTGAGGGCAGCCGAGACGATCTCCGCGGCGGAGGCCGTACCGCTATTCACCAGGATCACGATGGGCGAGCCGTTCATCAGGTCGCCCGGGGTCGCGTCCATCTCGAAGCGGGCATCCGGAGTGCGCCCTTCGGCCGTGAGTATGACGCCCGCGTTGAGGAAGTCGTCAGCGACGGCCACCCCAGACTCGAGAACACCGCCGGGATTGTCGCGTAGATCGAGCACGAGGCCGCGGAGTCCGCCCGGATTGTCTCGCTGGAGCATCGATATCGCGGCATGCACCTCATCGGGGGTGGTATCGCTGAAATCCTCGATGCGCACGTAGCCATAGCCGGGCGACAGGCTCTGGTAGTCGACGCTGTGTACCTCGACCTTCGCCCGCCGCAGCGGGAAGTTCGTGAGGCCGGTCATGCCGGTGCGGCGAATGGTGAGCGTCACCGTGCTGCCCGAGCTACCGCGCAGTTGCTCGATGGCGCCAGACACATCGGAGCCGACTTCCTTGCCATCGATCGCCACGATCTCATCGCCGGCGCGCAGGCCGGCCTCATCTGCCGGGGAGCCCTGAATGGCGTGGAGGATCTTCACCACCGAGCCATCAGCCGCGACTTCGATTCCGACGCCGGGATAGGAGCCCATGGTGCTGAGGCGCGTCTCCTCGAATTCCTCGCTGTCGAGATAGGCGGAGTGCGGATCGAGCGCGGATACCATGCCGCGAACGGCCGCATCCATCAGCTTCTGGTCACTGATCCGGTCCACGTAATCATGTCTGATGTGCTCGTAGACCTCGGCGAAGAGGCGAGCCTCCTGCCACGGAAGGGCCGCAGCATCATTCGAATCATCCGCAGCGGCCTTCCCTGTGTGGGCGGTCTGCACGACCGTCTCCAGCGTGTTACTGGCCTGGCGGCTCGGGGCGCTCGGGCCCTCTGCCAGCACGCCGCTGGCAAGAGCGGCGGAAAAGCCGAAAACGGCCCCCGTAACGAGAGCGATCAGCGTGCGCGATCGCAGCGTCATGTGATGAATCCCCCCGTGGGATCAAAGTCCGGCACGATGCTACGGCGCGCTCTGCCGGTCAATGGGCGCCCGACCGCCGGCCGGTACGATCCGACCAATGCGTCAAAGTGAATCACTTTATCTAGCCTGTAACCCCTCGGGCCGCTGCAACGCTGCGCTGTGTGCCCGGCGAAACAGTGAGCTCGCCCAGCACGTCATCCAGCGGCGCCGGCTTCATGATGGCAAATCCCTGTCCGTAGTCGACACCGAGTGTCGCAATGCGCGCACGGATCTCTTCCGTCTCGACGTATTCCGCGACTGTGATGAGCGACATCGTGCGCGCGAGCTGCGCGATGGCACGTACCATCGACTCGGCACGCGGGTCGCGCACCACATCGCGGACGAAGCTGCCATCGATCTTCAGCATGGTCACGGGCAGCTCCCGCAGATACGAGAGTGAAGACAGCCCGGTGCCGAAGTCATCGAGCGCTATGCCGCAACCGAGGGACCGGAGCCTTCCCATGAGGGCGATGGCGCGTGACATGCTGGCGATGGATGCGTTCTCCGTGAGCTCGAAGCAGAAGAGCTCGGGCGGCAGGCCGCTCGACTGGATCCGGTCGATCAGAAAGTCGCTGAAGCTGTCGTCGTTGAGGGACTGGCCGGAGAAGTTGATGGAGAAGGAGAGCGGCACGCCCGAGAAACTATCCGCGTAGGCCCTGAGGCGCTGCACGGCTGCATCGATCACCCACCGGTCGATGCTCGGCATGAGCTGATAGCGCATGGCCGCCGACATGAAGACGTCGGGTCCCGTCGCGGTGCCGTCCTCGTCCAGCATCCGTACCAACAGCTCGTAGTGCGGTCTGAGGCGCGGCGACCGGCCGAAAGGCAGGATGAGCTGCGCATCGAGCCGCAACCGCCCGGAGCTGATCGCCTCGTGCAGCTGCCCGGCGATGTTGATGTCGGCAAACCTCCGCACCAGGCTGACATCGTTGGAGCGATACACTTCCACCCGGTTGCGGCCGCGATCCTTGGCGGCCTTGCAGGCCGTTTCCGCCGCCGCGAGCGAATGCATCAGCTCACCCGCGCTCGAGTCGAGCGCGGCCACACCGATGCTGAGCGAGACACGCAGGCGCGAATTGCCCTGCATGTTGCCCAACTGCTCGGCGCCCTCGCGCAGCGACTCGCCGAAGCGCTCGGCGTCATCGAGGTGCGCCGGCAAGAGCACCGAGAAGCGGTCGCCGGAGATGCGCGCGGCGATCGCCCCGGACGGCAATCGGCTGCGCAGCAGCTCGCCCAGCTGGCCGAGCACGCTGTCGCCGACCGGCATCCCGAAGTTGTCGTTGATGACGTGCAGCTGATCGACGTTGATATAAAGAGAGCTCCATCCGGAGGCCCTGCTGGGCCCAGCGACTGCCGCGCGCACCCGATGCTCGAAGGCGGGGCGCGTATAGAGGCCCGTCAGCGAGTCGTAAGCGTCATCCGTCGCGCCCTGACGCGGCTTCTCGAGCTCCGTGATGGCGCGCTTCAGACGGCCGATGATGATCCGGGCGAGCAGGTCGCGCCGCAGACACTCGATGGCGGGTCGGAGCAACCCGTACACGAACGCGAAGCGCTCGACCTGGCGCTCACCACCCACTGCACAGACGATGGCGATGACCGCAAGCAGATGCCGCGCATCGTCGCGGATCCAGCAGACGTAAGCCGGCACATTGCCGGGCAGCATGTGAAGGTCGCCCGCGCTCTCGGGTGCGGAGCCGAGAGCGGCGAGCGCGGCGGTCACGACCGGCTTCAGATCGGCGGTCGCGGCGGCGTCGGTCGACCAGCGCAGCGCGCCGCTGGCATCGAATACGGAGACTGCCTTGGCGCGAGGCAGAAGCGACCGGCAAAGCTGCGCGTAGGGCTCGAGGCCGGCCCACGGGTCGGGACCTCTCCGGGACCCGTCGCTTCCACGGCGGATCTCAGGAGATTTCCCCGGGCCTTCGCTCCCGCCAGGGCGGGTCTCAGGCATCGTTTTGTTGTCCGGAAGCCGGCTCATGCCGCAGTTTGCGCGATCTGATATGGAAAATGGCCGCCACTGTCGCCTCTACGGGGATTGCAGGGCTTTGCGCGAGTTGGCGGTTCGCCGAAGAGGCGCCCGCGGCGGCCTCAAACCTTGAAGGGTTTCACACTTGGCCGCGAATGGTCAGTGCGCCAGCCAGGGACGTGGGTCGAGGGGTCTGCCTTCCTTGCGGATCTCGAAATAGAGCTCCGGCCGGGCGCTGCCACCGCTGTCGCCCGATTCTGCGATGGTCTGGCCTGCGGTCACCTGCTGCCCGACCGACTCGTACAACCGGGCATTGTGCCCGTAGAGGCTCATGTAGCCACCGCCGTGATCGATGATGATGAGGAGGCCGAGGCCCGCCAGCCAGTCCGCATAGACCACGCGGCCCTGGGAGACGGCGCGTACCGGCGCATTGCGTTGCGTCGCGAAGAGATCGCCTTGCCACTTGAGGCCGCCCGCCCGCACTTCGCCATAGCCCTGGATGATCCGGCCGGCGACCGGCCTGGGCAGCCGGCCGCGAAGTTGCGCAAACGGGGAGTGGCCCAAGTCCTGCGGGGGAAGGCTCGACGTCGCCCGACGAAGGTCAGCGAGCAATGACTCGAGGCCGCTCTGCTGCTGCCGCAGGCGGGCCAGCCGCTCGGCGCGGGTCTGGGTCTGCGCCGATATGCTCGCCAGCACCTTCATCCGCTGCGAGCGCGCCTGCTGCAGCGCCGAGACCTGTGCCTGCTGCGCCTGCTGCAAGCCAGCCAGCTTCTCATCCTGCGCCTGAAGCTCGCCGTCGAGCTGTCCAATCCGCTGCAGGTCCACCTCGATGGCCTGGATCTTGAGGGCGCGGGCACGGCCAAAGTAGCTGTAGTAGGCGAACATCCGGCCGGCCCGCGCGGGATCGCCCTGATTGAGGAGGAGCTTGAGCGGCTCCTGCCCTCCAATGAGATAGGCGGCCCGCAGCTGCCCGGCGAGCGCGCCCCGATTGGCCGTGAGGTCCGCCTCGCGCTCCTGTCTCTGGCCCTGCAGCGCTGCCCGCCGGCTGGCGCCCGCCTCGCGCTGCTGCCGCAGGTCATCGAGCGCCGCCTGTGCCGCTCCGACGGACTTTTCCGTATCCCGCAGCTGGCGGGTTAGGAGGTCACGCTGCGCCTGTCCCCGGCTCACCTGGCGGCTGACGCGGGCGATCTGGTCGCGCACCGCCTCGAGCTGCGCCCGGGCGCGGCGGGCGTCGGTCGGCGAGTGCGCATGCGTGGTGTGCCGGCCGGCGATGGCGAGCGCGCAAGGCAGCAATGCAAGCAGGCCAAGAATGCGGAAGCGTCGCATATGAGCGCTATAATGCGCGCCCTTTTTACGCCCGGCGTGACCTTCTGGTGCCCTCTGCATGGACCGACTCGTTCAGTACATCCAGGTGAATCATTGGCTCGTGATCGCAACGGTCATCGTGCTCGTGCTGGTGATCGTGTTCGAGCTGCGCGCCCGCGCGGAAAGTTTCGCCGCCGTCACGCCGCAGGATGCCATCCGCCTGATGAACCGTGGCGCGGTGGTGATCGACCTGCGTCCGGCGGAGCAGTACGCGGCGGGCCATCTCGCCGGCGCGCGCCGCATGGATGGCGGGCAGATCCTCAAGGCCGGTGACACACTGAAGAAATACAGGCAGAAGCCGCTCATCGTCTATGACGAGTCCGGCTCGCTCGGCGGCTCGACGGCCCGGCAGCTGAAGCAGCAGGGGTTCCTGCAGGCCTTCAATCTGCGCGGCGGTCTCGCGGCCTGGCGCTCGGACAACCAGCCGCTCGAGAAGGGCTCGAAGGCCAGCGGATGAGCCGGGCGAAGGTCGTGATGTACACCACGAGCTGGTGTCCATACTGCTCGCGTGCGCGACAACTGCTCGAGGACAAAGGTGTCGCGATCGAGGAGATCGATGTCGAGGCCGTGCCGGGTGCCCGGGAGGAAATGATGTCCCGCGGCGGAGGGTCCACGGTACCGCAGATCTTCATCGGCGAGACGCACGTCGGCGGGTGTGACGAGCTGCATGATCTGAATGCTCGCGGGGATCTCGACAAACTATTGCAAACTGGAGCGACTATGACGAATGAAGCTGCCGGCATTGCGCCGACACCCGAGGCCACCAATGGCCCGGTCCTGGCCCTGCAGAGCGTGTACCTGAAGGATTGCTCATATGAGGCGCCGAACGGCCCGCGTGTCGACGGCAACTGGAATCCGCAGATCAACCTCGATCTGCACACCGCTGCCGCGACGCTCGCCGCCGATGTGCGCGAGATCGTGCTCACGGTGACGGTCTCCGCAAAGCAGAACGAGGCAACCATTTTCCTGGTCGAGGTGAAGCAGGCCGGCATCTTCGTGATGCGTAACCTCGCGGAGGAGGACATCAAGCGCGCCGTAGGCAGCGTCTGCCCCGGGGTCCTCTTCCCCTACGCGCGCGCTGCTGTGTCGCATCTCGTGACCCAGGGTGGCTTCCCGCAATTCCTGCTGCCGCCCGTCAACTTCGACGCGCTGTACGCAGCGAATCAGAACCGGCCCCCCGAGCAGACCAATTAGTTTAAGGCGCCACCTGCGGCGGCGGGGCACATCCCTGTGCCTGGGAAACCCCCTGCCGCTTACAATGACGCCGACATGAGTCCACCGGCAACCGATCGTCAGGACCAAGCGCTCCGCGCCGAAGCGGGCAACGGCTCGCCGGTCGCGGTGTTGGGTGCGGGCTCGTGGGGAACTGCACTGGCCATTCAGCTCGCCCGCAGCGGGCGGCCCACTCGGCTGTGGGGACGCGATCGCGCACGCCTCGCGGCGATGGCGCGGGATCGGCGCAACGACCGGTATCTCGCTGCAGGAGCCTTCCCGCAGTCGCTGACCCTTGAGCCAGAGCTGAGCGAGGCCATGCGCAGTGCAAGGGACGTGCTCATAGCCGTGCCGAGCCACGCGTTTCGCAGCCTGCTCGGCGCCATTGCGCCACTCCTCACCGCGGAAATGCGGCTCGCCTGGGCCACCAAGGGATTCGAGCAGCCTTCCGGACTGCTTCCCCATCAGGTCGCTCGCGAGGTGTTGGGTCCGAATCGGGCCGTAGCCGTACTGTCAGGGCCGACGTTCGCGCGGGAAGTTGGCGCGGGACTTCCAACGGCAATGACGATCGCATCGTCTGATGCTGCTTTCGCGAGAGCGTTGGCACAAGACATCTCTTCAGCGCAGTTCCGAGCCTATACATCGACGGACATCGCCGGCGTCGAGGTTGGGGGAGCCGTCAAGAATGTCCTGGCGGTCGGCGCAGGGCTGTCGGATGGGCTCGGATTCGGAGCCAACACACGGGTAGCCCTCATCACGCGCGGGTTGGCGGAGATGGTGAGGCTCGGCGTCGCTCTCGGGGCACAGCGGGACACGTTCATGGGTCTGGCGGGTCTCGGTGATCTGGTGCTCACGTGCACGGATGACCAGTCGCGCAATCGCCGTTTCGGCCTGGAGCTCGCAGCGGGGAAGACGACCGAGCAGGCGCTCGCCGCCATCGGACAGGTCGTGGAGGGGTATCCCGCTGCGAAAGCGCTCCATGCCGTGGCTGCCCGTGCGGAGGTGGAGATGCCCCTCTGTGAAGGCGTGTACCGGGTGCTCTATGAGGGAATCCCGGCGCAGGATGCGGTCCGCACGCTCATGACGCGTCCAATCAGGTCGGAGACGGAGTAATAGCGAGGGGTAGTGAGGCGGCCTGCCTGAGCCCGATTCTGTCCCGTCTGATGGCCGACGGAGTTCTTCCGAGGATCCGTCGGAAGGTGCGATTCATGTGGCTCTGATCGCAGAAGCCGGCCTCACTCGCGATCCCGGCGAGTGCCGCATCGGTCTCGCGCAACAAACGTGCGGCGCACTCCACCCTCAGCCTGGCTGCGGCATCGAGGATTCCCTCGCCTTTGCTGACCGCGTAAGCGGTGCCGAGCCATGAGGGATGGCGCCCGATCTCTTTTGCCAGTCCGGCAACACTGACGGCAGGATCCGCCTGCAGGCGGCGGTCGATCCAACCGACCCAGGCGGGTGGAGCTCGACGGTGTTCGGCAGCGGCGCCCGCGATGAGGCGCTGCAGGCCCGCACGCAACTGCTCCTCGGACGGGTCGCGATTGCACAGTTGCGCCAACGAGCGCGCCAGCGCTCCCATGCGGCCACCCACCCACCTTTGAACGGGCGCGTCCGTGATGCTGGCGCACCCGAGCCACTGCGGGTCGAGCTCGATCTCGATTTGCTCGAACCCCACCGACGATACCTCGTTGCGATGGGCAGCTCCGGCGCGATAGAAGATCGCCGAGGGGCTGGAAATGGCCAGCTCGCCGAGGTCGGTATGGTTCGTGTAGGCGCCGATCACGAAGAGTGAAACGACGGGCCAGTCATGTGCGTGCTCCGGCACGATGGCGTTGGCCCGATCAATCACTCTCCTGATCGAGGCTCCGTTGAAGCTCTTGAGAAGCAAGTTCCCCTCCAGATCAGGCCTCAGTAAATGCTCCGCTCGAAGCGGCACCGGGTCAAGACAGGCCCGGGGAGGTGCATCGCCGCCTTGAATTCGTCCAATCACCGGGGCTCACCCCCTGCTAAACATGAGGCGCTTACGGTCGTCCCCGAGAACCCGGCGGCCGCCGATAAGTTGCAGCAAGCATTCACGGCGCGGCTGCGCACCGGTCATCGGTATCCAGCTGAGCCACTCGAACAAGAGGTCTTCATGAGCCGACTCCAAGAGGCCGCCACCCGACCTGACGGATCGTCCGCGGCCTGTTTCGTCCGTTGCCTCACGATAGGCGTCCTCGCTCTTGGGATCTCCGGTGCACGCGCTGATTCAACACGCGCTCGCTCGAGCGCGGACCTCGCCATGAGGACTGGGCACGCGGAGAGCATGGCCGCGACCCCACGCAGTCACGGGGTCTATCGCCTCCCGTTCGCAGACGGCACGCAGGTGAAGGTATTCGACGATTTCACGACTCACCGTCCCCGCGGCCGCGTGGACCTCTACGCGATCGCAGGAAAGAAGCCCTATCGGGTCGTGGCGGCCGCCGCGGGACGGATCGTCGCCATCCAGGACGGCTACGGCGAGCAGCAATCAGGGCGCGCTGCGGCGCTCTGTCACAACAACTATGTCTGGATCGCGCATCCCAACGGCGAGTGGACGAACTACTCCCACGTGGCCCGCGGCTCGGTGACGGGCAAAGCCCATCTCAAAGTCGGAGACCCGGTCGCTGCGGGACAATACATCGGCGACGAGGGCGCCGTGGGCTGCGCCATGCTCCAGCACGTCCATTTCGAGGTCGCGGCTCCAGACCCCGCCCGCTCCATCGACGGCGGCGGATTCCTGACCGACAACGACAACGGAAAGCGCGAGCTGAACCCGCGATTCTGCGGCGTGCCCGGACAAAGCGCGGTAAAGGGGCAGGCTTACCTGGCAGTGCCCTGCGGCTGAGTCGGCGGCATCGGCGGCCGAAGCGGCGGCACCCTGAGCTTGTCGGGGCCGTTCCACAAGCATGGCTCGCATCCGCCGCAGTGCCACCGCTGGTCACGAGCGCCCGATCCGGCAAATCGGGTATCCGTCCGGGTTCTGATGGCACAATTGCGCCCATGAAGGACAAGACTCGGGGCTATGCCCATCGGATCGACGTCGCTGCCGACGTAGCGACAGTCTGGCGTGCACTGACGGATCCAGCGCTACTCACCACCTGGTGCTCGCCCAAGGCCGAGATCCGAGCCCGGGCGGGTGGCCTCTTCCGGGCTTGCGTAGATCGCGTCACCGAGCTCGAGGCGCATATCGACGTCTTCGAGCCCGGGCGGCGGCTGCGGCTGATTTACCTCCCGTGCGCCGCGCTGCCGCCGACGGACAGCGCGCTGATCGATGACTTCATCTTCGAACCGGGCAAGAGCGGCGGGACCATCCTGCGGCTGTTGGGGTCCGGGGTGCCCGGGACACCGGAGTGGGACGCGCAATATCTACGGCTGCGAACGGGCTGGCAGGCTGCGATGACCCGACTGAAAGCGTTGATCGAGGGCGCGGCCCGCAGGCAGGGCACGTGACCGCCTTCGTTCTGCGGGCGCTGATCAGCGCGGTCGGGCTCTGGGTCGCGACCCGCTGGGTGTCCAAAATCCAGATCGACGACGCCGGCACGCTGGTTCTGGCAGGATTGCTGCTCGGCGTAGTCAACGCCATCGTGCGGCCGATCGCCGTCGTCCTGACACTGCCGATCACCATCCTGAGCCTCGGATTCTTCCTGCTGATCGTCAATGCGGCGATGGTTGCGCTCGTAGCCTGGATCCTGCCCGGCTTCCACATCTACGGCGGGTTCTGGTCGGCATTCGAGACGGCGCTCATCGTCTGGATCATCGGCTGGCTGGCCTCCTGGCTGATCGGTCCGCGCGGCAGAATAGACGTCCAGGTACGCAGGCTCTGAGGTGCCGCCATGACCACTGAAGCGAATACGCCTGCCGGCAGCCTGCACCTGAAGTTCTGCGGGCTCGACTTCGCCTCCCCGATCGTGCTGCTCTCGGGCTGTGTGGGCTTCGGCGAGGAGTACACGCGGATCGAAGGGTTTTCCAACCGGGATGCCGGAGCAGTGGTGCTGAAGGGGACGACGCTGGCGCCGCGGCTGGGCAATCCGCCTCACCGTGTATATGAGACGCCCGCCGGCATGCTGAATGCCATCGGCCTGCAGAATCCGGGCACCGAGCACGTCGTGCACCGCATTCTGCCGCAGCTCGACTTCGCCGAGACGCGGTTCATTGCCAATGTCTCCGGCTCCACGGTGGAGGAATATGCCGAGGTCACCCGCCTCTTCGACCAGTCGCCCATCGATGCCATCGAGATCAACATCTCCTGCCCCAACGTGAAGGAAGGCGGCGTCGCCTTCGGCAACTATCCGGACATGTCCGCGCAGGTAGTCGAGGCGTGCCGCCGCGTCACCCGCAAAACCCTCATCACTAAACTCTCACCCAACCAGACCGACATCAGGGAGAACGCGCGCCGCTGCATCGAGGCCGGCACGGATGCCCTCTCGGTGATCAACACGGTCATGGGTATGGCGATCGACTCGCGTACCCGACGCCCGATCATCGGCAACATCCAGGGGGGCCTCTCGGGTCCGGCCATCAAGCCGATCGCGCTGCTGAAGGTCCACCAGGTCTACGAGGTCGCGAAGCCGCACGGCATTCCGATCATCGGACAGGGCGGCATCACGACAGCCACCGATGCCGTGGAGTTCCTGATCGCCGGCGCCACCGCGATCGGCATCGGCACGGCGCTGTTCTACGATCCCTTCGTCTGCAGGAAGGTGAACGACGGTGTCGCGGAATATCTGCGGGACAACGGGCTCGAGAGCGTCTCGGAGCTCGTGGGCACACTACGCACCGGCAAAGAGATTCAGGATGCGCCCGTGTCGGGTTGAGCCGGAGCCCCCGAGGGCAGGTCGTTGAAATGACCGGAGACCCAGTGCCACGAGGCCATGGCCACGTGACCCGCCACGAACGCCCAGACTGCCCAGCTCAGCGCAATCAATCCCAACGCCGACCAGTGCAGCACGTGAGCAGAGACGGGTATGCGGGTGTAGTAGCCGACGTAGCTGACCGTGCCGGCTATCACGGTACCGCTTACCGCAAGCAATCCCAGTCCGTGGATGGTGCCGACCAAGGGGCTGAGCGCATGCGGAGGTGGCAGCCGCAGTCGCGCGAGGTCCGCGAGCTCACGCCTCAACATGAGGCGCTGCGCGCGACGAAGCCAGGGAAAGAGGTAGCCGATCCCGGGCCGTGAGAACGGGAGCGCGATCCAGCTCCAGAAGAGCGCACAGATCACCGCCACGGTCGGCCCGAAATGCGCGTGCAGCTCGAACGCCTGGCGGTGCCAGTCGTCTTTCCCCTGGCCCACGCCGGGCGGCACGTGCATCACGGACTGGAGCAGCAATTCGAGCACTACTGCAGTCGCAAGAGCGGTGTGCAGGCAGCGGCTCACGCGGTCGTATTTCGCCGGCGCCCTCATGGCGTGGCACCACCGGCGATGAAGGCCTCGAGCGCCTGATCGAAAGCTGCCGGCTGATCGAAGAACACGGCGTGGGACGCATGCGCGATGACGACGAAGCGTCCATTCGACAGCTTGCCGGCCATCTGCTTCTCTTCCGTCATGAAGGGATTGCGGTCCGACACGATGACGAGCGTCGGCCGATCGAACTTCTTCAGGTAGGGGCGCCGGTCGACCGTGAAGAGGTCTTCGATCTGCATCGCGATCCCTACGGCAGGCGGGGTTTTCAGGACCCCCTCGACCAGGCTCGCCATGACCGGCGGTGCGGTGGGCGCGGAGATGATGGCGCGCATGAAGCCGCGCGCGAAGGCCGTCGGATCATGGGAGTAGAGGGCCATGTTTCTTAGATCGAGCCTGACGAATTGCGGGTGGGCACTGACTTCCTCGGGTCCCTCGCTCACGGTGCTGTCGACCAACACCAACCTGGTCAACCCGGCGGTGCCGAACTGATCGACGTAGGCGGCGACATCCTGTACGCCCTGGGACCAGCCCACGAGGACGATGCCGGTCAGGTGCAGATCGGTGATGACCTGATGGATGTCACGGGCGCGCGACTCCGGGTCGTTGTGCGAATACACGACACTCGAGGCACCCTGCGAGCGGGAGTCGACGGCGATCACGCGGTCGCCGCGGCCGGCGAAATATCGGATCTGGGCGCGCCAGATCGTGGCGCTGGTCAGCCACCCCGGAATGAGGAGCAGCGTGCGGGCCGCATCGGCGGGCCCGTCCTGGAGCACGTGGATGCGCGCCCCATCGGTCCCCGGCACCACGCTCTGAGTCATGGCAGCCTGTGCCGGCAATCCCGCAATCGCGGCCGCGCACAGCATGAGCGCGGCAAACAGTTGTTTCATCGGCGATCTCGTGCGTAAGTCCGGAGCGCACGGTACCAGCGCCGACTTAGATGAGACTTAGGCGGCCGGGCGGATCCTGACCCGGGCCGTGAGCCCCGCCGCGGGGGAGTGATTGAAGAGCTCGATCGAGGAGCGGCAGCGCTCGGCGGCGGCGCGCGCGATGGCGAGGCCCAGCCCACTGCCTTCCGCACCCGTCGCCCGAACCCGGTAGAAACGACTGAAGACCCGCTCCAGGTCCGCAGAGGGTATGCCGGGACCATTGTCACTCACCTCGATGACGACCGCTCCTTCAACCTCCCGCACGGTGACGTCAATCCGACCGCCCGGCGGCGTGTACCGGACCGCGTTGTCCAACAGATTCTCGAGGACGATTCGCAGTTGATTCGGGTCGAGCCGCGCCCTCAACGGCTGCACTTCACCCATGCCGAGATCGATCGTGCGGGTTTCCGCGAGTGCCACGAAGCTGCGGACGGAGTCCTTGGCAATTGCAGCAATGTCGACGGACTCGGCGGAGTCCTCTTCGTGCGTCACCTCCTGCCGGGCCAACTGCAACAGCTGCCGCACGATGCGATTCAGCCGCTCGACTCCCGCCTCGAGCTCCTGCAGCTCTTCGGCTGCGCTGCCGGCTACTTTCCGACGGAGATTCTCGATCTGCAGCTTGACGGCGGTGATCGGTGTGCGCAACTCGTGGGCAGCGTCCGCAACGAAGCGCTGCTGCGAGTCAAAGGCAGCCCGCATCCGCCGCAGCAGGCCGTTCATCGAATGGATGAGCGGCAGGAGCTCCTGTGGCACGCGCCGCGGGCTCAATTCGGCCAGGTTGCGCTCGTCCTGCTCGGCCAGCGTCCGCACGAGTTGGGTCATCGGCCGCAACACGAGGGAGATGACCAGCCACAGTATGGCGATGCTCAGCGGGGCGAGGTAGACGATCGGTTTGGTGGAGTCCCACGTCATGTCCCGGATGACGCGTCTGCGGAAGTCCTCGCTCGTCACGATTTGCACGCGCCGGGGAGCCGAATCCATCGTGAAGACCCGCCAGCGGCCATCTGCGATGCGGACCGTGCGAAACCCCGCGTGCGGCTGCAAGCCGAGGCCTGCGACCGGCCACGAGGTCGCCGTCAGCCTGCCATCCGCGCTCCACAGCTGCACGATGTCGGCGCCGTGGTGCTGAACCGCGTAATCGTCCAGCCGGCGCAACGGCGGTGGGCTGTCACCGCCGGTCAAACGCCCGGCATAGCTCACCGCGAGGGTCCGCATCTGTCCATCCCAGTATGCGTTGATGTTGGAATCGTACTGGCGATAGGTGAGAAACACCGTGGCGGCGGTGAACGCCGCGTAGAGCGCGATCAGCCATACGAGGAGCTGGATCCTGAGAGACCTCACGGGCTGCCCTTCGACACTTTCCAGCCCAGGCCACGCACGTTGCGGATCACGTCGGCACCGAGCCGCCGGCGCAGTCCATGGATGATCACCTCGACGGCGTTGCTGGCGACGGTATCCTCCCAGCCGTAGATGCGCTCTTCGAGCTGCTGCCGCGAGAGAATCGCTCCCGGATGCTCGAGGAGTGCGTGCAGCAACGCAAACTCCCGCGCCGTCAGCGCACCCCGGGCGTCACGATAGACGATCTCGCGGGTACGCAGATCGAGCTGCAGCTCTGCGGTCCCGACGATCGATTGCGCATGTCCGTCGCTGCGCCTGATTGCGGCGCGAAGCCTCGCGAGGAGCTCGGGCAGCTCGAACGGCTTGACGATGTAGTCATCGGCACCGAGGTCCAGACCCGCCACCCGATCGGCCACTGCATCACGCGCCGTCAGGATGAGGATAGGCGTGCGGTCGCCGTGCGCGCGTGCGCCCGCCAGCACATCGAGCCCGGCTCTGCGCGGCAGGCCGAGGTCGAGCAGGACGGCGACATAACCGCCCGCGGCGAGCGCGGCGCTCCCTGCCACGCCGTCTCTCGCCCAGTCCACCGCAAAAGCCGCACCGTGCAGGGCTTTGCGCAGACTGTTGCCGATCATCTCATCGTCTTCGACCAGCAGGATTCTCATGAGCGCTCTCGCGCGCAGAGCTTACGCTGTTTCGGCTGCTGGCTTCCGCAAGTCGCTGCCGGTCCGGCTAGCGCCCGCTGTCTTCCGCGGGCGCGTGCGCCTCGCCCATCCCGAGCTCCTTGAGCTTGCGTGTGAGTGTGTTGCGTCCCCAACCGAGGAGCTTGGCGGCTTCCTGGCGGTGGCCCTGGGTTCGCTTCAGCGCGGCGCGAATCAGGATCCGCTCCATTGCGGGCATGGCCCGATCGAGCAGCGGACGCCTGCCGCCCAATGCCTCGCGCTCAGCCCAGCCGGCCAGCGCCTGCTCCCAGTCGGCATCTCCGTCGGTCGCGCCGCCGGCAGACAGGATCTCGGGCGGCAGATCCTCGACGCTGATCTCGCGGCCGGGTGCGAGCACCGACAGCCGCCGGCAGAGATTCACCAGCTCGCGCACGTTTCCCGGCCAGCCGTAGGAGGACAGTTTTGCCTCCGCGTCCCGGGCAAGCGCTTTGCGCTCCACTCCGAGGTCGCGCGCGGCCACATTGAGGTAGTGGCCGAGGAGCTCCGGGATGTCCTCGGCACGGGTCCGAAGCGGCGGCAGCTCCAGTCGGATCACATTCAGGCGGTGGTAGAGATCCTCGCGGAAGAGGCCGCGGGTCACGAGGTCCTGCAGGTTCTGATGAGTGGCGGCGATCACGCGCACTTCCACCCGGATGGGTGTCTGGCCACCCACCCGATAGAACTCTCCCTCCGCCAACACACGCAGGAGACGTGTCTGCAGCGGTGTCGACATGTCACCGATCTCATCTAGGAACAGCGTACCGCCGTCGGCCTGCTCGAAGCGCCCGCGGCGCTGGGCGTCGGCTCCCGTGAACGAGCCTTTCTCATGGCCGAAGAGCTCCGACTCGAGCAGATCCGCCGGGATGGCCGAGGTGTTGAGGGCGATGAAGGGCTTGCCGGCGCGCGGACTGTGATCGTGCAGCGCGCGGGCCACCAGCTCCTTGCCGGTACCGGACTCGCCGGTGATGAGCACGGTGACACTGGAGCGCGACAGCCGGCCGATGCCGCGGAACACCTGCTGCATGGCCGGTGCCGTACCCAACAGCTCGGGGATCCGGGGCGTAGCGGGCGTGTCCGCGGCGCCTCGAGCCGCAGCGTTCGCGGCGCGCCTCACGAGGGCCACGGCCTGGTCGATGTCGAAAGGCTTCGGCAGGTACTCGAACGCACCGCCCTCGTAAGCCGATACGGCGCTGCCGAGGTCCGAGTGCGCCGTCATGACGATGACGGGCAGCGCGGGACGCGTGTCCCGAATCCGCTGCAGCAGCGAGAGTCCCGACTGGCCCGGCATGCGGATGTCCGTGATCAGCACATCGGGCGCTTCCCGCCGGAGCGCCTCGAGCGCGGGCTCCGCAGCCTCGAACGCGCGCGGGGTCATGCCTCCATTGCGCAGCGCGCGTTCCAATACCCAGCGGATGGACGCATCGTCATCGACGAGCCATACACGGAGAGGACTGCCGTTCATGTCGGTTCTCCGAGTGGCAGCAGCAGTGTGAAGACCGTTCTTCCTGACTCGCTCTGGAACTCGATGAGGCCGCCGTTGCGGGAGACGAGCTCCTGGGCGACCGCGAGGCCGAGGCCGGTACCGTTGGGGCGGCCCGTGACCAGGGGATAGAAGATGCTCGAGCGCAGCTCTTCGGGGATGCCCGGGCCGTCATCCTCCACCTGCACGCTGGCAAGGAGACGATGCCGGGCCGAGCCGATGCTGACATTCGAGAGCGCGCGGGTGCGCAGCATGATGCGCCCGCGCGCACCGAGTGCCTGCATGGCGTTGCGCGACACGTTGAGAAGAGCCTGGATGATCTGGTTGCGGTCGAGCATCGCGCTCGGCAGGCTGGGGTCATAGTCGCGCTCGATGTTGATGGCTGGAGCCGCCTCGGCCCGCAGCAGGTGATAGACGTGCTCGCAGACCTCGTGCACGTTGACCAGGGATTTGTCCGGCACGTGCTTGGGGCCGGCCATGGAGTCGACCAGCGCAGTCAGGCGGTCTGCCTCGCGGATGATGACCTGCGTGTATTCCTTGAGCGCGGCGCCTTCGAGCTCGCGCTCCAGGAGCTGCGCGGCGCCCCGCAGACCGCCGAGCGGATTTTTGATCTCATGGGCGAGCTGGCGGATCATGAGGCGGCTGCCGTCGAGGCGGGCGAGCAGATCGTTCTCGCGGGAGATGCGCTGCCGCTGGGTGGTGTCGGCCAGCTCGAGCAGCAGGTGTGTCCCGGTGACCTGTCCTTCCAGCGGCGTGATGGTGACATCCAGCGTGCGGATCTCGCGCGGTGAGCCGGCGGGCCGAACGGTGAGCTCGCGGTCCGCGATGCCCTCACCCGCCTCGAGCGCACGGCGGAGGATGGTCTTGAGGCCGTTGCTATCGATGAGAAAGTCGGAGAAGGGCCGGCCGCGGGCCTTGTTGAGGCTGAAAGCAAGAAGGTCCTGCGCGGCTACGTTGGCGTAGATGGCGCAGAGCTGGGCATCGAGTACGACGATGCCGGTGGAGAGGGCGTCGAGAAGGTCGGCGGGGTCGAAATGCGACAGCGCCGAGGGGACGTGGTGCTCAGCCGCCACGGGACCCTCCGTCCCACGGCTGACTCCCTAACGAGGATGTACCGGATTGTGGGGATTCTTGACCGAGGGCTGATGCACGAAGAAAGTGACGGTGCTCGTCTC
>Ga0134125_10000937_pt1 | contig 37185 bp, 36 predicted proteins | sample KB31751_FD_96464 | JGI IMG/M metagenome (GOLD analysis project Ga0134125, IMG submission 96464) | Terrestrial soil microbial communities with excess Nitrogen fertilizer from Kellogg Biological Station, Michigan, USA - KB3-175-1 | ecosystem: Environmental > Terrestrial > Soil > Unclassified ...
CCGGCTCGACGGTCGAGTTGGAGCCGACGTTGACGATCCGTCCCCAGCCCTGCTCGCGCATCTTCGGCAGCACGCCCTCGACCAGCACCCGCACCCCGAGCACCAGCGATCGGAACGCCGCTTCCCACTCCTCGATCGAGTTGTCGAGCGCGGTCCCCAGCGGCGGCCCCCCGGTATTCGTCACCAAGATGTCGATCGGCCCGAGCGTCCCTTCGACCTCGCCGGGCAGCTCGGCGACCCGCTCGAGGTCGCCGGCGTCGGCGACGAAGGCGGTGACGTGGCCGTCCAGCTCCTCGACGACCGCGTCGAGCCGCTCGCGGCTACGGCTGACGATCGCGACGTGGGCGCCCTCGGCGGCGAGAGCGGCGGCGATACCGCGACCGAGCCCCTTGCTGGCGCCCATCACCAACGCAACGCGCCCCTCGATTCCCAGGTCCATGAGCTCAGGTTACGGAGCGAGCCGCCCCAGCACCGCGTCCTGGTGAACCGCGGAGCCCGCGCATCGATCACCTCCGTGTCCCGCTAGGGATCCGCCACCCGCTCCCGCCGGATGTCGCCACCGCCGGCCATCCTTTCCCGAGCCTCCCCTCAACAATCCCCGCCGACCACCCCATCCCAGCCGCAACGCTCAAACCCCGCTGTGCGGCTATCGTTCCCCCTCGAGCGCCCGTAGCTCAGTGGTCAACGGGTCCCTCCGGGGGCCCAAAGAGCGTCGGTCTTTCAAGCCGAAGGTCGCCAGTTCGAATCTGGTCGGGCGCATTCCTCGCAGTTCCGGGCGGTGCCGGTGAGGGCCGGTGCAGAGCCAAGTCTTCGGCCTTCGGCTGGAGATGCGTTCCGGAGGCTTCCTCTCGGTTCCGGCGCGTTCCGGGAGGTCTCCGTCTCATCTTCGTCTCTTTTCTCGAGACCTTCGGTCGTCTCTATTCGAGCTTCTCGAAGAGCTTGGCGAGTTCGCTGATCGACACGTCGAGGGCCGCGCGATGCAGCGGACGGCCGGGCTGGGAGCGACTGTTTAGCTGAACACCGCGCTTACCGTCCCGTGCCGCGAGGGGTTGAGCCTACGCTCGGACGCGGTCCCCGCGTCAGCAGCGACCCGCGCTGGAGAGTCGTCGCTACCGAGGCGGCAGCAGAAAGGTCGTCCTGGCGGAGCGGGAGCAACTGTCCCTCGGCATGCCCCATAGTTCCTAGGCAAGGATCGCCTACCTCGCGTGAGGCACCCCGCTGAGCAGATGCCAGACGAACGCGCCGCCGTGCGGGCCCGCCCAGATCAGCGCGCAGACGATCAGGCGGTCGACCCAACCGTCGACCTCGATCGTCAGCCTTTCGGACCTCTTTTTCCGCTGCCTTTCGATCTTCATCGGAGGAGCTCGCTCTCGTGGTCTGACGCGGCGCGCAGCTCCCCGAGCCGCTTCTTCGCCAACGACTCGGCTTCGGCGCTCGCCTGCGCGGGCGTCGGCAGGACGAGCGTGCCGTCAAGTAGACGGCGCGTGCGAACCGGAACCTCGGCGAGGATGAGACGCAGATCTTCGCGCAGAGCTTGCAGGGCCGGGTCTCCGCCGAGGAGGGCTCGCCCCCCGAATCTGCGGTGGGACTCCTCGATCTGTGCGATCCGCAGCTCGAGGCTCCGGGCGTAGAGCAGATCACGAGGGGAGATGCCGAGGGCTGCACCGATCTTGTCCCGAAGTGCCCGGGTGTCGGGATAGCCGACCCTGGTGGCGACCGCCCTCAACGCGGCGTAGGGGCCGATCGCCATCAACGCCCCGGCGGCGAGGTCGCATCGGATCTCCCCCAGTTGCCCTGCCGGAGTCGTGCCGAGCGGGGCGAACCCGCGCTCGAGCTGGCGCCGGCAGCAGCCAAGGTCTTCGCCCTGAGTGTCGAGGAGGACACCGAGCGGTGTCTGCGGTACTCGGTACATCGCGCCGATCACCCGCTCGACGCGGAGCAGATCGATAGCGGTCGGCTGTCTCGCGGTCTCCATGCCCGACTGACTATCGGACACGCAACACTCAGCTCAAGGGCTCGACCCACAAGTCGAGGCTGACCGGGCTCGCCCTCGCGAGCGAGGGCGAGCGTACCAAGCTTGCGAAAAGCGCCGGATCCGCGACATCACCGCCCGCCGGGTCCCACCCGGTCGTAGCCAACGACGCGATCAAGAGGGTCATCGGCTACCGCCGCCCAGAAGGACCTTCGCGATACCGCTCCCCGCGCGTGTCCGTGGTCCTACCGGCGACCTTCGATGACGTAGTCGACGGCCGTCTTCTCACCTTTTGCCATCTCCAGCGGCGCACGCAAGACGCGAGAGCCATCTCCGCGGCGGACATCGCCCTTCATCACCAACGCCATGAGGTGCTTGGAGAGGGAGGTATTTCGGCGGCCGGTGGACATCGCTCCATTCTTGCGGACAGTTGCCCCGCGAGACTCCGAAGCGGCGCTACGGGCGATGTCCCCGAGCGGCGTATCGTTCCGGACGGTCCCCGTCTCATCCCCGTCCTTTTTCTCCAAGACCTATGGTCGCCTCTGTTCGAGCTTCTCGGAGAGCTTCGCCAGCTCGCCGATAGATACGTCGAGTGCGGCCGCGATGTCGCGGACAGTGGCCCAGGTCGGGTTCGCGAGGCCTCGCTCGACGACCGACAGCGTGCTCAGGGTGGTGCCCGCCTCTCCCGCCAGCGCTTCCTGCGTCATCCCCGCCTTCTCGCGTAACTGGCGGATCGCTGCGCCGAGGCCGGGCTGTGGTCGGCTGGATCGCTTCATAGCCGGGACGCTCGCAGAGGGACGGTACAAACGCTATGTCCGAAAAGACAAGGGATAAATCCCTTATTACTGCTACGCTCAGCCTTCAACCAAATGCGGCCCCCGGCGGTGCGTCAACACCGACCGAGGGCCTGACCACAAGGAGGCGTAGCTCCTCATGGCTGATCAGAACCCTACGGCCGGCCCTCGGGTCGTGCCGGTCGACCTTCCACTCGACCAGACCGAGATCCTCCGCGAGGAGCTGCTTGGCTGGCTCGCCGGGATCGAGGAAGACCTTGCAGCGCCCCTGAAGCCCACCGATCGCGCAACTTCGGTCGAGGAAGGGCAAGCCTTTGGACGTCTGCTCGCGGCGCTCAATCGGCACGAGATCCGCCTGCCCGACGAGGAGGCACGTTCGGCGCTGGAGCTGGCGGCCGAAGGCTACGACGAGGCGAGCGGCTACGAACGGATCGTCGCCGTCCACGACGCCCATCACGCGCTGCTGTCCCTTCTCGGCTGATGGACGCCTCCGCAAGGCAGGTAGCGGCGATCGTCGGCCCTCGGATCAGAAAGACCCGCCGCAGACTCGACATGAGCCAGGAGGCCTTGGCCGACAACGCCGGGATCCACCGGACCCAGATGACCGCGATCGAGTGGGGCGAACAACTGCCACGGGTCGACACCCTGATCAAACTGGCGGGCGGTCTCGGCATCTCGCCCTGCGAGCTTCTCGACGGGATCGTCTGGGAAGGCCGCGGCAGTCGACCGGGCCGCATGGTCGAGGTCGACCGCGACGGTGATGTCTGAGATCCCGCAGCCCTCACGCCGCTTCGCCGCCAACATGCGACGGCTTCGTCGGGTCGCCGGGATCTCCCAGGAGGAGCTTGCCTTCCGATCGGCGCTCCACCGGACCCAGATCAGCCTGCTGGAGAACGGTCGGCGGATGCCCCGCGTCCACACCCTCGTCTGCCTGGCGGGTGCGCTGGGGGTCACCCCGAACGACCTGCTCGACGGGATCACCTGGGAGCCGATCGTCGCGATCGGCGGCGGCCTTGTCGTGACCTCGCCGGAAAACGAGGACGGGCAGTGAGAAGCGAGCCACGCAGATGAGACACGAAAGCCAGAGCAGCGAGTCAGTTCAGACGAAGCCGAAGAGACCCAACAAAGGCAGACGATCGAAGCCGAGGCAGAGGCATCGAAGACGAGATCAGGGCCGAGCGAAGGACGAACAGCAGAACCCCTCACGCACTATCACCAGCCCAGTCCAGGAACGAACCAGAACAGCACGACACAGTACGCACCCCCCTCTGGGGTGCCTGAGCCGCAGCTTCTTGGCCGACAAGATCTGCAAGCGCCGCCCGGTCCGTCGAGTGCCTGTGACCGCCCCCTCGGGCGGCCGATTGTGGCACGGCTCCGCCGTGCGGAAGGCCGCTTCTAGGAGGGGGCGGGAGGGCCTTGACCTTCGGTCTCGCCGCAAAGATTTAGGAAGTCACCCGGTGCAAATGGGCCTCTCACGGGACAAGGTAGGCGTGAGAGCCAAAGCACAGAGTCCGACCTTCTTCACCGAGCGCACCCTTGCCGCGTATCTGTCGGTCTCAGACCGGACGATCCGCAACTGGATCCGGCGGGGTGAGTTGCCCAGCTACAAGCTCGGCGCCTCCCGCCGGATCGACCCCGCCGACGTCGAGGACTTCCTCGCAAGGCATCGGGACGCGGCGTCATGAGGCGTGAGGCCCCGATCAAGCGTCGGAACCCGTCAGGCTCGATCGTCTGGGTGGCCCGCTACACCGGACGCGACGGCAAGTACCACATCGCCAAGCCGACCTGGAACCGGGGCAAGGGGACCTTCACCAAGAAGGCCGACGCGCAGCGGGCGATCGACGAGGCGTACGGACTCTCAGATCGCCCCGACGCCTTGGGTGCCTACTTCGCGACATGGACCGAACGCCACCCAAGGTCGGGACGGACCAACGCGACCAACGAGCACCGGATCGGCCGGTTGGTCGACGTGGAGGTTGAGGGGATCGCGTTGAAGGACTGGCCGCTGCGCGAGCTGCGCCGTCGCCACGCGCTCATCCTCGTCGACCACATGTTGAAGACTGAAGGTCGGGCGACGACGGGAGCGGTCGGCATCCTCCGCTCGCTCTCGGCCATGGCCGAGGACGCGATCACCGACGAAGTCTGCGACCTCAATCCCTTCAAGGGTGTCCGCATCCGCGCGAGCGATCCAAGGGTCAAGAAGAAGCGCCGTCCGATCCGTGTCTTCAGCTTCGAGGAAATGCACAGTTTCGCCAGGGCGGCGGGTCGCTATGAGGCGCTGGTCCGCACCTTCACGGACACCGGCATGAGGCTGGGGGAGGTGCTGCCGTTACGCGCAGAGGACTTCGACGGCGAGACCCTCCAGGTCCGCCGCACCGCCCATGAGGGACTCGTCCTAGAGGGCACCAAGACCGACCACGGGGAGGAGGGCGCCGGCCGCGTCGTCCCGGTCCCGGCGACCCTGGCCTGGATGCTCGAAGCCCAGATCAACCTGAACGGCCCCGGATGTCAGCTGATCTTCACGACGCCCAGTGGGCGTATGTGGCGGGAGCGGAACTTCTACCGGGACGTCTGGAAGCCAACGCAGCAGGCCTCCAGCATGGACATCCGCCCCCACGAGTGCCGGCACTCCTACGTCACGCACCTACGAGGCGCGGGAGTTAACGATGCAGATCTAGCCGAGATCGCAGGTCATCGGGTCGAGACGATGCTGGCGCATTACACGCACGCGGTGAGCGCGAGCTTTCTGCGCGTTCGCAACGAGATCGGCTGATTGACAGCGTCACGCCTCGACGAATTCGAGCACTGCCCGTCGGCGATTACTTGGCTTTACCCGGTGTTTTCTTGTGCTGCAGACCCACGACGATCGCATGAGCAATTCCTAGATGCTTCGCGAAGGACCTGATTTCTGCGATCTCCATCGTTTCAAGATCAGGGCCGGTCGAATACGCCCAGTCTCGATCGTCCCGAGCTCGGCCCAGGACGTTCCAGAATATGACCGATCCGTTCTCTGCCAGCTCTCCCAGCGCATCGGCTCTGCTCCTCCCCGTCTCCGCCACCCTGCAAGATGCCATCGCCGTTGACGGTGCTTCCGCGTGCGGATCGCGCTCGGCGAGACGGGTCCAGAGCGCCGGCCGGATTCCTAGCCCGTCCGGGATCTGAATCCCGGACGCGGGAGACCGGGTCCGAGGCTCAGTCGATTCGCCGCAGTGCGTTGTTGCCTTCCAGTTGGGACGCGATCTCGGCATCGTCGGTCTCGATCATTCCGTGCACGTTGGAGCTGATTGTCCCCTGGCTGCCGTCGGCCCTGCGGATTCCCACCGAGACTGCGGCGCCCTCCCCCGCGAAGCGATAGAGCTGCCGGCCGAGAGGGCTGCCTCCGCGTCGCCGTCGGACTCGACCGGCAGGGCCGCCGCAGTTGCGGCATAGGTGGCGGCGGGCGTCGTTGGACTCGAAGTGCCGCTCGCACGAGGAACAGATCGCCGTGTAGAAGGCCTTGCGTGGCTGTCCCGCTCGGCCGTTCACGAAGCGATGGGCCGGGGGGCCGAGCCTTGCCCCGGTGTGCCAGCCGCCCTCAACCAATGGGAAGTAGCGATAGCGCGGCGGATGCCGGCGGCACGTCCTGCAGACGCTCGCCGGGCGGTTGACCCGGGTGGCGAAGATGATCTGGCAGGCCTCACAAACTCGGAGGCCACCGACCTCGATTCGGCGGGATACGAAGGTCGCATACACCCGGGGATCCGGGACGACCTCACCCTGCTTGCGGCCGAGCACCTCGGCCATGACCTCTCGGAGCTCCGACATCAGCTTGAGGCGACGTCTCGTCAACCCCTTGCGGCCGGTCACGGTGGTGCCCTCCGGCGCCAGCTCGAAGTCGAGTCCGAGCCAGTCGAACTCGGCCAGCTTTGCGTAGGCATCCTCGGCCGCCGCCATCTCTCGATCCCGCTCGCTCTGAATCAGTGGATTCGGGCCGGCCATGAAGCTGAATGAGCCCCGGATGCCGAATATCCATCTCGCGATGTCTACCTTCCGGATCTGCGAGGCCGTCCAGCCTTCCCCGTGCTCGGGACTGAAGTACGGGACGTGCGCCGTGTGCGGGACAGAACGATCTCCCCACTCGATCAGGAACTCCCGCCCAGTGACGTTAAAGCCCGTTTCGTCGAAGACGGGCGCCTCCTCCTTAAGCGGGTAGGACCACGCCTGGGGGCTGCGTAACGCATCGTGTGTCCAAGGCCCGACTGGTATTGCGCGGGACGTAGGCGCGTCCGATATTCGCGACATGGGGTCAAAGATAGGGGTCCGAGACGCGGTGGAACACGGTGTCGGTGAGTAAGGCCGACCTCGCTCTTCTCCTGGGGGCCCTCGGTGCCCTGCAGGCGCTCGGCCTCGCGGGTACGACCGCCCTCTTCCTGATCGCAGCCTTTCTGCTCGGCCGATTCAGTCGCTAGCAACTGGGGGTGCAACTGAGGCTGGCGCATCAGCGGCCAACGTCGTGCCTCCTTGGGGACGGAGCTGGTTACACGTTCGCTCCGACCGACCCGTCAGGCTCTTTTATGTGGATGACGGCGCCCGAGATCCCTTCCTGCCGAAAGAGCAAGTGCTTCTCGAAGACGGTGGGGAGGTTCGGGGAACCTTCTGGATCGCGGGCCAACCGGAAACTAAGACCGCTGGTGTCCTTCGTTGGTCGCGAAGCGAGGGCGCGGAGCTTTGGCTCATCAACGCCTCGAGGGCCTGGCCAGGCGTCTGGCACGGTTCCGGGCACTGGGACCGACCCCTGACCGTCCACGGGACTTCGGTCTCGTGCCCGAAGCTCACGCTGCCGAACGCCTATCTCGGATCGTCCAGTTTCGGCTCTGGACCGCCTCAGTCGAAACTGACCTCGCGGCGCCTCATCCTCTTCTGCCACACCACCGAAGACGATCGATGGAAGCGCCTCGTGATCCGCACGTCCAATCTCCACGAGTGGATTCCCATCACTGGTTTCCGCCCCTCGCCGGTGACCATGGACAGCCGCTTCCGGGCGATCGAGTGTGGCGTCCAGTGGGAGGTCCCCCGAGGCAAGCGCGTGGCGCTTGGCGATGCAGAAGTCCGGTTTGCCCCCATGATGAGCACCAATCTGGCACCTCGGGGGCCAGACCGGATCATCCGAACCGCTATGGACATCGCGGTGATCCCGAAGGAGCGCAAGACGTTGAGGGAAATGCACGAGGAGTTCGTGACGCCGTTGCACGATCTCCTCGTCATCGCGGGTGGTATTCCGGATGCCCTCGTGTACGAGTCCGTGACTGTCGGTGGGCAACGTCCTGCCGTCGTGCTTGAGACCGGTATAGCCGCGCCTGGCAGGGATTGGCCGCGTCCAGATGATCAACTGCTCTTCTACGCCTTGGAGATCCCCGACTTTCGGGTCGCCATACGACGATGGTTCGCATTGCACGCTCGCGTGTCGCCGGCGCTCCAGTACTTCGCTGAATCGATCAATGAGGGCGGATACTCTCCCGCCCGCCTCCTGAGTGTTGCAAGCACGCTGGAGACCTATCATCGGAGTCTCTACGACTCAACCTGGCGACGTACCTACAGACGGAACAATCCAGGTAAGAAGCGCCGCGGGCCCTCTCTCTTAGAGCGCATCACTCATCTCCAGCGCCTGTCCGGTGTCCCGGAGGGCATCACTGGGTTCAGTGAGTCGCGCCGGCAACTATTCGTTGCCAGCCGCAACCATTTTGCACACCTGAACGAGCCGCGATACGGCTACTCGATCGAAGACGTCCACGACAATGCCATTCCCAGTATCGCCCGTGGCGTTGCACTCGTGCATGCCTGCCTTATGCGGCGACTCGGGTTCACGGCGCAGGAAGCATCCGAGCGAGTTCAGCTGATCCACGGGTTCTTGACTCGCCAGTAGGAGGTATGGGCAGAGCACGCGCGCGCGACTGGCCAGCCGGTCGCCGTCGTGACCGGCCACATAGGGGTCGCCCTCGGAATCGTCTATCGGTCCTCGCCACGGCGCGGGTGGGGGAAGATTGCAACGGGAAGTCCGCGGTCGCGCCGTCGGCGAATTCAATCTTCGCCAGCCCACTCTCGAAATCGATCCCGAGCCACCGGAAGCTCGCGAGGGAGAGGTCGCGTTTCGATCTCGGCCTCGGTTTCGGGCGCCGGCGCTTGGAGTGGCCTTTTCCCCGTCCAGGTCCCTGGAGGACTCATAGGTAGTGGGCGTAGCGCCAGTCGAGCCGGTCCAGGAACTCCAGGTAGACATTCGTGGAGGTCAAGACGTTGAAGGCCAGGCTACCCAGGCCCTGCGGCACTCCCACGAGTGGTCGGAGAGTGGTGCGCCAACCCCCGAGCAGTCCGTGGTCTCGATCGGAATCGTTGAAGAAGACCAGGGCCCCGTCAACCTCTTCGCGTCCTAGCTGCTCGGCCAGCGCCGCGGTCGCCTGGGTCCTGCGGGGCGCCGCCAGTGGTTCTGAATGGACGACGATCAGCACTTTCCCCTGGGCGGAGATCGGCCGCCCCTCGACCCGGAAGTCGTCTTCGGGGTCGACGCCGAACTCGGTTCCCAGCGGAGTAGTCCACTCGTAGGTGAGGTAGAGCCGACCGATCTCCGCCCTCAGCGCTCCGACCGGGGCGTCGAGCATCGGCGTGAGGTCGATCGAACTCTGCGGCCGGAAGTCGTGGGCGTCCAACAGGCGGGCGACCAATGCCTCGAAGTCGTTGGGGGAGAGCGGTTCGAGCTCGCTCCGCAGCGGGTCCATCCGGTGGCCGAGCGGTCGGCCCCGGAACTCGGGCCCGTCCAGACGCAGGCTGCGATGGCGCGGCATACGGTCGAGCGCCTGCTCGATCCCGGCGTCGAGGGGCAGGCGAAGGGTCGCGGTCTTCTGTCCGCCGATGGCCTTCAGCCACCGCGGCCCGCCCTCCCGCTCGACCAGGATCCGCACGTCCTCGGCCAGGAAGCGGTCGAGTGCCTCGACGTAGACGACCAAGTAGACCGGCTCGGGATGGGCGAACCAGTAGTGCAGATGGTCGACCGCAAGGCCGCTGACTACCACCTCGCCTGCGGCCGCGAGGGAGTGGGCGTCGGTCGTCTCGGCTCCGACTCCCTTCAGTTGGAACCAGACTCTCACCTGGCCGAGCTGCCGCGAGGCACCTGGCCGCGCGGGCTCGAAGAGGTGCAGCCCGAGATCGATCGCGGCGCGGTCGGCCTCGTAGCCGATCAGCAGGCCGTGCTCGGAGAGCCGGGTCTTCAGCCGGTTGGTGTAGCGCTGCTCGAATGCGTCTTGTAGACCCATCTGCGGCATGACTCGAGGATGGCAGACCCCCGGGACCGCTCGCGATCGGCATCCCGCTATGGCCGCTCCTTTCGCGGCTCTTAAGGAGCGGCTTCGAGTTGCGTGAGACTCGTGACCCGATGGAAGCGATCCTGGCCCGAGGAGCGCACCTCGTTGAGCCAGTCGGGTGGCTCGCTTCGCCACTCGGCCGGGAACATCTCACGCTCGCCCCAGACGACCCACCCCCAGTCTCCTTCCCGGGCGGCCACGTAGGTCTTCAGCAGATCCTCCCGCACGTAGAGCAGGTGGCCTCTCCACTCATCCTGAGAGACCCGTACCGAGACCGCGCCCAACCGCCCGTCCTCGGTTTCGAATTCGCTGCGCTCCGGTCGTCTTCGCAGTCCTGCCGACAGTGCGAATGCCTTGGCGGGGAAGGTGCCGACCTCCACCTCGTTCAGCACCGAGTGATAGCTCTCCCAGCTGAAGTCGACCCCCAGCAGCTCGACCTCGGGACCCTCCTCGAAGTGACGGCCGAGACGGTTGATGTCGGGCCGGGGGACGCCGTCGGCACCAGTGTTGAATGCATCGAACGTTGGTGACCATGGTGCCTCCCCCGCGAAGCAGTAATAGTCACTTGGACTACGCGGGACGAGGTCGTTGTCGACGCCGTCGGCGGCGATCTTCTCCTCGACGGACGCCCAGCCCTCAAGCGCAAGGATGCCACGGAGGAAGCAGAAGACTTTGCGCTCGCTATCGCCCGGCTGATGGCGCAGGAATCCATCGACCGCGATCCAGAGCTCGTCCTCGCCGAATGCGTCGGTCTGGAGGAGCTGGTCGGGGATCTGCACCTCGCCCGCGAGGATCCACTCTCGATCCTGGCCGGCACGCGAGACCCATGGCTCGAGTTCGAAAGGCAGGGAGCCGGCCTCGGTCGGAAAGGAGGGATCGATGGGCATGTCCGAGAGTCGTCCCGTCTCTCCAAGCGCAGCCTCTAAGCAGCCTTCGTCGGAGAGGCGCCCGGCGGCCTCGAAGTACGCGATCCATCCGTACTTCTTTCCGTAGCGCTCGACTTTCTGAGGGTCCTGGCCGCGGGTGACCTCGCGTGCGCCGATCGATCTGTCGATCTCCCCGAACAGCTCCTCGCTCCAGCCGAGGGAGGCCACCCTGGCCCGGATCTCGCCGGTGACCTCGACGAAGCGCTCGTGATCTTCCTGATAATTGGCACGATCGTCGAAAAGATGACCGATCGTGTAGTTGGAGAAGTCCATCCGGAAGGCACCGTCCATCGCGCTCCATCCCTCGCTGTCGCGCTCGAAACGCTCGACCGGGCCATCGGGCGCAGGCAGCGGTGGCTGCATCTTGTCCATAGGCGCCTCGAACGAACCGCCCGAGAGCCACGCTGCCAGCTGGGTCGTGCGGTAGGCGTACTCGCGGATCAGCCAGTTGGTAGTCGGCTGGCTCGCGTCGTCCCCGAGGATCCGTGCCCGCAACTCACCTGCGAAGGAGATCGTAGCCTCGGCGGCGGGCGATCCGGGGGTCTGGTCGGCCATCGCAGCACCGTACGCGGCGGCGAGCAGGCCCTCCGCGACGAAGGAGTCGTTTACGTCCAGCAGCTGGATGCAACGCGCTTGGAGTAGCTCCGGGGCGCCTCGGCCCAGCTCGTAGAGCACGTAGGTGGTTTCGTCGCGCAGTTTCTTGTCGGTAGTGGTCAGAAGCCAACTGAGCCAGCAGAGCGCGCTCTCGAGGTCGACCTCGTCCGGGCTTTCGCGAATGGCGCGTCCGAGCTCGCTTAGTTGGGGTCCAACCGTCTCGATGCGTCCCCGTATCCACTCGGTCCAAACGAGGTCCCGCTCCCAGACGGCCATTCCCGAGAGCAGCGTGTCAAGGAATCGGCCGTTCAGCGGATGGCCACCCTGAAGCGTGACGCCTGAGATCTCGTCCAGCACCTCGGTCGGGCGCTCCGTGAAGAGACGTGCCAAGGCTCCCAGGCTCGCCTCACCTATCTCGGCCCCACCGAGTCGCACGCTCGCAAGGGCGGCGTCACCGAGCAGATCGGCGTGGCCACCCATGAGGCCGACCAACTCGATGTCCTCGTTCGCGAGCATCCCACTGAGCCCCGCTACGACGTCTTCAACCAACGGGTGGGCTGCGATCGTCGAGCTTAGGTCCGGCCCGCCGATTTCGCGCCGATCGTCATGACGCTCGAGGATGCTCGACGCGATCAGATGACCGGCGAGGAGGTCATAGGCCCAGAACACCTCTTCTGCGCCAGCGTCGGTCACTTCTCGCGAGATGATCTCCTCGTTCTCCAACTGGAAGCGCAGCGATTTGCGATGCGGCGCCCGCTCCTCGTCGCCGAGTGCCCGACTCACCTCGGCCCGCTCCAGCCCGCGGGTCCCGGCCTCGAGGGAGAGGTAGGCGAGCTGCAAGGTCGCCCTTCGGACATCCGCCTCATCTATTTCCATGACGACCGCAATCCGGCGGAAGACGCCTTCGAGGTGAGCGTCAAAGACCTCGTGGAGCGAGCCTGGGAGATCGGCCGCGCTGACCGTCGCGACCCGCTCGGGATTCACGGTGCGGCAGAAAATGCTGAGAAGGAGCGCATCAGACGGCCGCCACCAATGCAGGGCGCGGTGGTCGGCCTCGATCTTGTAGTACGCGAAGTAGCGCTCCACTGCCTCCTCTTCGACGCCCAGGAGACCCGGGATCTCCCGAGTCTGCGTGCCATCCGGAAGCGTCAGCTCGACGAATCTCGGTCGTACCGTGACGATGCCCACCACGTGAGGAAGGGTCGACAGCTTCGCGGCGAGCCGGGCAAGGGGCGCCTTCCATTTCGTCGGCTCGTCGGCCTCGTTCAGCCCGTCAATCACCAATGGGACCCGTCGGCCCTCTCTGACCCCGACCGCCTCCATGGCCTCGAGCAACTCGTCGCGGTGTTGGCTGAGCCGACTGAAGCGTCCAAGGTCGTCATCGGCGATCTCGGCACCGAAGTCGAGACCCAACAGGAGCACCCCTCGTGCCGAATCGGCGGGGCCGCTGATACTCGCAGCCAGGTGGGTCTTACCGGCTCCGGCCCGGCCCACCGCTCCTAGGAGAGGAGTCGCCAGACGCTCGGCAAGGCCCTTCTCAAAGCGCCACACTCCGTTAAGGATCCGCTGGGCATGGGTGATGTCTCGCGGCAAGCCTCTGCCGGGCTCGATCCGTTCGCTCTCGATCGCGTCCTCGAGACGGTCGTCGGCGTCCTGGTCGGGGAGCATCGCTAGAACTGCCCCAGCCTCCGGGAGCTCCCCACTTCCCACCAGATCCTGTAGCACCCGCAAGCCGCCCTCGGCGTGCTCCAAGGCGTCATGGATCGCCGCCATGTTCTCCCTGGGCTCCCGATTCAATATGTCTTCGGTCTCGGCTTTGCTCACCTCTGAGCGCGCGCCCTCGACGGAGCGCCGAAGGTTGGCGAGCACCTCGCTCAGACCCGAGTCGGGCAGTGCCGCCCTAATGATCGATTCGGCGGGGGTCTCTACGTGGAGCTCCTCGATGTAGCGGTGCCTGATCGGGGCCAGTGCCTCGAGCCTGTTCTGGTTCAGCCGATCCGCGTCTAGCACCAGCTCGCCAAACCACGTCTCGCGCAGGACCGCAGCATCGCCGCTCAACATCCCGATCAACGTCTCCTCGTCGGCAAGGTGGAGCCGGAAGGGCGCGCCCGTCTGTAGGCCGTCGAACCACTCGGAGTCGTCTTTGCTGAGCTTGTCGCGAGTCCACAGGACCCAGTCGCTCAGACCGGCGACATGTCTCTCGCTTTTCTTGATCGCGTTCTCGACTTCGGAACGGCGGCCCGAGAGCAATCTGCTTTCTCCGGAGCGGAGGTCGTCCGGCTCATACCATTTGCACTGCCAGCCCCAGTGACGCCCGACCTCTCCTAGTGCACTCCCCGGGCGCCTCACCTCCAGATGAAACTCGACCCCCGGCTGTTGTTTTCGGGTTAGGAGCGATCCGTAGGCTTGGTAGTTACGGCGTACCACCTCGCGACAGAGGATCTCCCAGTTCTTCCGCGGATCGCCTTGAAGTTCAAGAAATCTGCCCCACGCCAGATCGGTCATGGTCAATTTCTATCCCGATCGCATAGCTGTGTGTTGTCCGATGCGCTGGACTGGGATTGCAGACGCACCCGGCCATCGCATGCAGGTGACAACCGAGTTCCCGCTAAACACGGATCGAAGGCGCAGAGGCCCGCCGGGCGGACATCGTTGGCGCTGGTGCAATCGGCGCGTCTCACTCCGATCCCCGCGAATGCTTAAGGTGCGTTTGGGGCAGACGAGCGGAAATCCGAATCAGATGCCCCAGCCTTCTCGCTGGCGCTGTTTCCATTCCCAGTTGTGCTGGTGGATGGCGCCATTGGCATCGGTTTCGACGTAGACGGCCTCGTCGTAGAGGACCTCCTCGACGATCGCCTTGAAGTCTGAGATGGCCATCTCGTAGACGACCTTGTCCTTTCGCCGATCCGAGTTGAAGAAGAAGCGTGCATCCTGATAGGTGGCGTCGGTGCCCTCGCCTGCGAACACGGCGAAGACGAAACTATGGATGAGGTAGTCCGAGAGACGCTTGAGGTGAAGGCTTTCGCGGCGCGGTCGCGCCAGGTCGTAGTGACGAACGAAGTGATGGTGGTTTTCCATGTCCACGGTGCCTTCGAAGAACCAGCGGGTGCCTGGCGCCGTGGTGCACGGATAGCTCAGCACGGGGCGGTCGGAGAAGAGCACCTCGTCGGTGAGTGCCTGCTGCACGATCAGCTTGCGAAAGGCCAGAGCGCAGTGGGACACGTAGCGCTCCACCGACTTGCAGAGACTCGACAGCCCCTCGCCCCAGGACTCGCTCTGGGCGAAATCGCGTTCTGCATGACGCAGCTCGAACCGCCAGTCGAGAGCCGGATAGCGATTGGCCGCGATCTCGTCCACGTGCAGTCGAGTGAATCAGGTAGGTCGGTGTTCGTCGAGGCTCAAGCGTGAACTGCGAGAGCTCGCGGGCCGCGGCCTCTTCCACGGACTCAGACTTCGATCCATTACATGCAGCCAAGCGCTCGCAGAGCTTCGCTTGGTTTCAGGTCGACCAACTGGTCGATGACCTGGTCTGAGCCGCTTTCGAGTCCGTCAGAGCTGATTGTCATTCCTTGGCTTCGGAGCACGTTTAGCACGGCGCGCAGGCGACGTTCGCGATCCTTTCCCCAGAGGTTAGAGGCCCGAGTTTTTCGTTCGGCCGGATCGAACGACGTGAGGTGAGAGCACAAGGCTTCGGTCGCATAGGAGCAGAGGTCAATATTGGCAAGTAGGTAGCGATCGGCGACCTCGACAAACTGATGGCCAGCTCGGATCATTGCCATCGTCTCCTTCATGTGTGGCTCGCCAGTTGTAAGACTTCGCTGAAGCCTTTCGACGTCCAGGCGGGCGTACTCTTTCTGTATCGCGTCTTTGTTATTTCGTAGAGCAGCGACTACGTCGCCGGATGGGGTGGAGTCCGATCGAGAATGGACTAAGCGATGGCGCCAGGCTCTACCGAGATTTAGAAGTGCCCACGCGGGGCCCCCCTTCTGGTCTACTAACCGCGCTAGCGCCTCAAACCGAGCCGTAGAGTCCGGCGCCCTTTCTAAGGCGACTCGGCTTGCCTCGTCTTGGACGAGCGTTGGTTTGGCCAAGATGTCCCACGTATATGCGTCGATGCAGTCGAAGAGGAGGGCGAAGGCTGCACGGGTCGCGAAACCTCGGCTTCTCGCTGCCGATTTCGCTGGATCCTGGGGGTTCCAGCTGGCGGGCATACCTGGACGCTGCACAGCAATGCCATCCTCAACGGCGTCGAGGCCGACCAAGATCGTGATCAAGAAGTGGTTTGCCTGCCCCAGGGATTGTTTGAAGGCACGGCGAGCTGAGGAAGTCTCGAGCGCGAGGTGCATCGAAGCGCCCGGCACGACTTGAACGTGCATCTCCGGCTTTGAGGGGTCTCGGGAGACGACTGAAGGCCGGCGTTTACCAGTTAACCACGGACGCGTCGCGAGTTTAGGCGCTAGCGTCGCTCCCCGCAGCAAATAGCGTTGCCCCCACATGGAGTCACCAATTGGGCGCGGCCTTGCGACTAAACGGCGCGGGGCTACCGGTGACTACACGTCGCTGTGATGCGAGTCGCATCTGGGTCGCATGACTACCGCGATCCCACTCCCCAAGCCAACGCCCTTCGTCCTTTCAATCCGACGGCGTTTGGCTCTAGTCCTGGGTTAACTAGTGACGCAAGCCGCGCTCTACGGCAGCGATAACGCTGGCGAGATCCGGACGACCGTCGAGAGCGATCGGTGACACGGCTTCGGTCTTCCCCTTCAGGTTCAGGACTGCTTCGCTTGCCAGGCTCAGTGCGAGAGCTGGATCTCGGCTTCCGCTCGCGCTGGCGAAAGTAGCCCGGTCGAACTCACCGACGTAGATGGCGGCCAGAGCCTCCTCGTGGGCCTTCGACGTCTCCTGCCGCACCACGAGCATCTGAACGACTTCGGTCCCCGGGGCGACGGCGAATGCCTCCTTGACGGTGGCCAGCACGTTGCTGCCTAGGGCCTGTAGGTAGAGCGCGTTGATCTCGGTTTTGGTGCGTTTCCTCAGCGTCGGTTTTCCGGTCGGAGTACGGGCCGGTTTTCTCTCGGGCACGATCGCCTCCGGTGGGACGAACTGCATGACGACGGTCGTCCTCGTACCATCGCAGTCGATCGCGGCGGCGGGCGCCTCGTTGTCGGCGAACGCCTGCTCCAGTACCGCCAGGGTGACGTCTGGATCATTGGCATTCAGGCGCCGCCAATACTCATCCAGATGCTCCTGTTCCTCGGCACGCGCCGCCACTCGCCGGTCCTTCTCCTCGGCCACCTTTAGGGGCAGTTCATTCGCGACCCTTGCCCGTGCCTCCGACAGCCGGCTCCAAAGATCGTCCAGCCGGACTTGTTCGTCGCGCTGGGCGAGAAGACGCCGTTCCTCCTCGACCACAGCGGCAGCCTCTGCTTCGAGGTCCGCGTCGTGCGCCGCCGAGATTCGATCACGGACTTTCCAGATCGGTATGCCGGCCCGGGCGCGCTTTCGGTGTTCGCGCATCAGTTCGTAGCGATCGACTGGTTCGGGATCGGGCGCAGTTGGAGGTACCTCGCCTCCGCCCGTCGCAGCGATCAGATCTGGCACGCCTGCCGAAGCTTCGAGCTGGGTCTGTATCGACGTCGGGTCCACCTCTTCGGCCGGAGGCAGAACCGTTCGCCGGGCCTCTGGAAAGCTGACGCTGTGTACGGAGACGAGGGCTCGTTCGAGTGCGGCGACGCGCTCGATGTCCGCTTCGCGGGCGGCAGCCTTGGCTTCCCTTTCGCGGGCAGCGATTGAGGCTTTCGTCGGGCCGCCGCCATAGCTTGATCGCTTCCTCGTCCCCGCGGCACGGCCGCCAGTAATGTGGGTGTACCCCGAGACAGGGCCGACGCCGGAAGACACACCGACCCCCCGCGTACCAACGTGGACGCGCGCAGCTCGAGGACCCACACCGGCACTTATGCCTCGTGAGGAGGCGCGGATGCGAACCCCGGGCGCGACCTTGAAGCTCATCCCCATCAGGAATCACATCCGATGCCGTCGCCGTCCTCGTCGAGCCCGTAGCGGTCGACGCCGAGCACTTCGACGGTGCCGGTGTAGAGCGGACCGTCGCCGCTCCCGCCTTCGCAGTCATAGTCGACAGCATTCGGATCGAGACAGCCAGAGTAGTTGGGATCGCATTCTTCCGCCGCGAGTTCTTCTTCTTCCTGGAGTGCTTCTTCGTATTCGCGTTCTTCGGCCTCGGCGAGCTTCGCGGCTTCTCGTTCTTCGGCTTCGGCCAGCTTCTGGGCCTTGCGTTCTTCGTTTCTCTGCTGGCGAAGTTCGCGTTCCTCTATCGCCGCCAGACGTTGGGTGAATCGGCGTTCGTCTCCTTCTGCATCGGCAAGCCGAGCCCGAGCCGCGTTGAGACGACGCTTGGCGGTTCGGAGATCTGCCTGCTTTCGATGAAGAACCACGAGCACGGCGCTCGCCTGATGTTCGAGCTTGCTCGCCTTGGACTTCGCTGCGACAAGCGCCGGACTCGAGAGCGCAGCATCCTCCGCTTGTACGGGCAACTGCGCATCCACGTCGCCGCTCTTCGCTTCACCGGCAAATACCGCCGAGCCCAAGAACAACAAGAAAAGCGCCGCGAACAGTCCAGCCAAGCCCTGCGTTGCTCGTGCGGGGAGGCGTTCACGGCGAAGGTATGCGCTTGACCTCCCACGTTGCACCTCGGCGGAATGGCGGGCGAGCACGAAGGCGATCGGCAGCCCGAAGCCCAGGGCGACCAACGCGTAACCGACAACGCCGACCACCCCGCCCGTCGAGCTGATCGCTGCGCCCACGATCACGGCGAGTAACCCGCCGCCGACGCAAAGACCGATCGCTTGGCCGAGTTCCGTCCGGACGAGAAGGGCGACCGCAGCCGACGCGCGGAACCATCCCCAAGAAAGGGCGATCGCGGCCAGTACCAGCGCAGCGATGCCCAGGCCAATTCCGACCCGCACCGTCTTGTCGTGCGCGTCCCGCGCCTCGGTCCGTTCATGCTCGACGCGGTTGACGGCTATGGCGGCGCGCTGCCGGCGGGCGCGCAGCGAGTCTTCGATGGCGGCAACGCGGGAGGAGGCCGACCTGAGGCGGGACCGCACCGGAGCAGCGTCCCTGGCGGCCGCCTCGTAGCGTGCCTGTACCGGCTTCAGAGCGGCTTCCAGATCCGGAATTTCGCCAGTGACCGCAGCGGCCCGTTCCTGAGCTTCGACCAGACCGGCTTCCGGATCCTGGGCGTTGGCGACACTGCATAGGCCGAGCATCCAACAGCTCGCCACCAGTCCAATAACAAGCCACCACGCCGCGCGTCTCTCGGGCACCCTCGCAGTCCCCCCGTCACTTTTCCGAGTGTGTGCCGGCAATCTAACGGATTCCGGTACGAATGCAGTATTGAAATCGGACTGGCTGGTCTCGGTCGTGGCGCGGCTCGAAAGGGGTTCGATTTCAGACCCGCGGGAACGATCCGCCGAGCGACGTAGCATCAGCTCCATGACCTCCAAGCCCAAGGTGGAGGTGGCACGGGAGCACCTGAACAAGGCTCAGGAAGAGGCGGCTGCGGGCGACCTGCGGGACACGGTGCAATGGAGTTTTGCCAGCCTTGAGGCCGCGATCGACGCGTTGGCGGAGAAACACCGGATCGCGATCGGCGAACAGCATTGGAGGCGCCGGGACGCGGCGACCCAGCTGCACAGCAAGGGAGTGCTACCGAGGGACCTCTCCGAGCTGCATCAGCTCCTCAATGAGGAGCGCAAGGCGATGTTCTACCAGGGAGAGGATCCCGACCTCGGCGAGCTGACCATCGAAGATGTGATCAGAGAGGTTGAAACCGCAGTTCGAATGGCCGAGGCTGAATCGGAATGACGACGATGACGAGAACCTGGCAGCAACTGGCTCCCCGGAGGGGCGCCATTTCGCAGCTTGCGCCTGGCGACCCTGACGCCTGGGCGGCGAGGCTGCGTTTTGATCGAGAGCGCGCCGCAGCCAATCAGCCGGGCGAACTGGCGGCGATAACTGAGGTGGCGATCGAGCGTGCGCGGGACGCCGGCGCCGCGGCCATGGTCCTCTCCGGCTCGACCGCGCGTGGACGGCGGACCTCGGTGAGTGACCTCGACTACCACGTCATCGGTGCTACTTCGTTGCGGCTGTCGGACCTACCCGCGGACATCGACCTCTACGCCGATGACGTCGATCGGTTCTGGGCGAAGCTGCGGAACGGAGATGACTTCGCCCACTGGTCGGTCTGGTATGGCTGCGTGCTGTTCGACTCCGGCGTCATCCGCGAGGCCGTCACCCACGTGGCCGAGCATGACGCATGGCCCGATCCCGACCGCAAGCTCCGGCAGGCTCGAAACGCATTGGAATTCGCGGAGCAGATCGTCGAAAGCGGCGACTATGGCGCGGCCTTGGAGCAGACGAGGGGAGCACTTTCTCTCGTCGCGCGATGGAGCCTGTTGTCGAAGGACGTCTTTCCTCTCGCGCGCGACGAGCTTGCGGGGCAGTTGGAGCAGATGGGCCAAGCCAAGCTCGCAGTCGACCTTCGACGCTCGATTCGGGAGCGGCCTTCTCCCGACGATCTGCGAGATGCGTTGGTTCACGCTCGCGCGGTCACCGGCGCGACCGTCGGCGCAGCTGTTTGAGGGCAGTCCCACCTCCGTCATCTCACTGGGATCCTGCCCCTCAACCCACTCGTCCCGGCGAAGACGCCGACTCAGATCTGCCTGCGGCTCTATGGTGTGGGCGTGAGGCGCGAGACCCATGACGGCATGGTCGGGTACCGATTTAACACCCTCGACTCGACCGCTCTCGACGCGGTGGTGACGACGCGCCTGGGAGGGATCAGCGCGGCTCCATACGAGTCGCTGAACCTCGGTCTGCGGGTCGGCGATGACCCAGCGGCGGTGGCCGAGAACCGTCGACGCGCCTTCGCGGCCTTCGACCTCGACCTCGCACGCTCGGTCTGGTGCAGCCAGGTGCATGCCGACAATGTCGTCGTGGTCGGCGAGGCAGATGTAGGCCGAGGTGCGTTGGACGAGGAGGACATCGTTGCCGATGCCGACGCCCTGGTCACGGATTCCGTCGACCTGGTGCTCTGCGTGACTCTGGCCGACTGCGTCCCAGTCGTCCTTCATGACGCCCGCCGCGGGGTTCTCGGGCTGGCTCACGCGGGGTGGGGGGGAACCGTATCCCGCATCGCCTCGCGAACGGTGGAGCTGATGCGTCGGCGCTTCGATGTCGACACCGACGACCTGAGCGCAGCCATTGGCCCCTCGATCGGTCCTGCCCGCTACGAAGTAGGTGAAGAGGTGCTGGTTCGTGCGGGCGAGCGTTTCGGCGCCGACGCGGCGAGCTTCATCCGGCGGTTGCCGCAGAAGGGAAAGGCGCTTTTCGACCTGTGGACCGCCAACCGGATCGACCTCGAATCGGCTGGCGTGCCGGCGTCACGGATCGAGGTCGCCGCGATCTCGACCGACGAGCATCTGGACGACTTCTACTCGCACCGGGTCGAGGGGAAGACCGGCAGGTTCATCGCCGCAGCATCTCTTCGGCCGCAGTGATGACCGAAGAGAGTCGGTCGTCCGGGAGGAGCAGCGATTCCTCAGGAGTGTCGGGAAAGCATTTGAACTGTTCGATCCCAATGCCGTCGGCGTCCAGGAAGCAGAGGCTGACGGTTTCGCTCTCGCCTGGCCCCGGACGCTGCAGGTCGACCGGGCGGCCTTTGTGCTTTCGGTTGCAGCGGTGATAGGCGAGGGCGGCGTTGTAGAGGATCGGTATTCGCCTGCCGGTGCGAAGCCCCTTCTGGCCGTCGCGTTCGGCGTTGATTTCCAACAGGTAGGGATTGAGGAGCGTCCCAACCCGAAGGAGCGGCAAGTGATATTGCTGAAGTGCGCTCCGCAACTCCAGCCCATCGACCACGTACTGGGCGACGTCGTTACAGGCGTTGATAACCGTCTTTGCGACGGCTTTCTGCTCCTTCGTCAATTCCTCGCAGGTGGCCCAGGTCGCTAGGCGGGGGTCGGGCGGTGCGTCCGGCCGCAGTTTGCACATCGTCTCGAAGAGTGAGTCGTGCAGGGGGAACTCCATAAAGACATGGCGCCGGGCCCGCTCGGACTCCTTGAAGCGTTCCTGAAAGAGCATCGTCGCCGTGCTCCGCTGCGCCCTGACCTGGGCCTGCAGATCCTTGTTGCCCAGTTTCAGCTGGCGGATGACGAACCCGAGCGTCACCAGGGTGCCGATAGCGGCGGCGATCCCGGCGATCGCAGCCCAGTCGGTGAGGTGGAGGGTGGCGTTGGGCACGCGGCGGAAGAATAAAAAAGGCGATGGCGTTAATCAAATACGATTTCGGTACACACAAGAACGAGGAGGCGCAGGTGGGACTGTTCGCAAAGCGCTCGCCCAAGGTGGTCGACGGCTCGCTCCCTGACGGCCCGTGGTTAGGGGAGAGTCGGGAGATGTTCAAGGCGACGATCGAGCCTTATTACGGCTCCCCCGAGACCATGGCTAAAGGAGCCGAGGATCGCCGCTTCCTCGCCGACTACGGAACGGCCCTCTTCTTCTACGCCAAGAGCATCGACATGCTCCACACCGCCTACGGCTTCTCGGGAATGGAGCGCCGTCAGCCCTCCGGGAGCGACGCCCCGATCATCGAAGGCTTCGCCGAAACGCTTAGCTACGTGATGGACCTGCATCCGCAGGCGCCGGTCGACGAGTGTGTCCGCGAAGTCACCCATCGCCTTCGTTCGATCTCGACCGAATGCGACCGGGTCGGTGTGCCCTCGGACCTCTACCGCGACGGCCTCGACAGGATCGCGCGAATTGCTCCGCATGTTCCCGTCGATGACATCTTCTGGACCTGAGGAGACGTTGCGGCAACCTCTGCACCGTTGGGCAATGAACCGCATAAGTATGCGGGCGGATCTTGAAGGGACCCGGTGCGCGTCTCATCCCGGTCACATCGGGTCCGCAAATCGGCTTCCGGCGCCGACGTCCTTCGGCCTTTCAAGCCGAAGGTCGCTGGTTCGAACCTGGTCGGGCGCGTACCGGGATCCGGTTGGGAAGCGCGTTTGCAGACTCAGGACCCCTCGGTCCGCAAGGCCGAAAAGGCCTTGGGGGCACGGGCACGAACAGATTGAAGTCGTGCTCGGAGAACCTTGAGATAGGCGATCCAGCTCTGCACTTTCGCGCCGGCAAAGGACAGCGCTGGCGGGCGGGGCCGGGGGGCCATGGTCACGATCGGGGCCGGGAGGAAGGGCGATGACGTGATCGAGGCCGGTGCGTCGATTTGATCGGCGTCATGCCGCAGCCCGCTGCGGCGGCGGCCCGCGGCGCTCTGTTTGCCGGGCCATCGGTTGGGGATATGAATTGTGCGAGATCGCACCTGGGCACCAGGGCCGGAGGGCACCCCGGGCGCGTGGACGTGGTGGAGGAACAGGGAGATGTTCAGATGTGAACGTTGTGGAACGGGCTTCAACCCGACGGTGGCGGCATCGCTGGCGTGCTGTCCGCGCTGCCGTGCGCGCGACGGCGTCAGGGCCGCGGTCAGCTTCACCCTCGAGGCGCCGCCCCGCAGGCCCGCGGGAGATATCCGACACGAGGACGAGGCGGCGGGGCCGACGCCAGGCCTCGATTCGCCGGACGTCGCCGCTGCCCGCCGCCGGACTGCGGGCGTCCAGACGCCGTGACCCTGGAATACGGCTAGATCCCTTGGTACCACGCGATCTTCGTCCACGACTCCGACGGGGGGCAAGCTGGCCGGGAGGTTGGGCCCCGGAGTCGAGGTGGGGCCACACCTCGGGTGTTTCGTCGCTCGCCGGAGGGGAACCCGGAGCCGGTGACGACGCTCGGATACAGCCTCTCCAGCGAGGAGTTCGACGCCCCGACCCTGGTCGAGCAGGCCGAGAGGGCCGAGCGGGCCGGATTCGCCTTCGCCGGGATCTCCGACCACTTCCACCCCTGGGTCGACGCGCAGGGGGAGAGCCCCTTCGTCTGGGGGACCCTCGGGGCGATCTCGCAGCGCACCGAGCGGCTCGAGCTGATCACCGGCGTCAGCTGTCCGACCCAGCGGATCCACCCGGCGATCGTCGCCCAGGCCGCGGCGACCGCGGCGCAGCTCCTGCCAGGGCGCTTCGCGCTCGGCGTCGGCACCGGCGAGGCGCTGAACGAGCACGTGATCGGTGAACGCTGGCCGTCCACGGTCGAGCGCCAGGACCGCCTCGCCGAGGCGGTCGAAGTGATCCGCGGCCTCTGGGAAGGCGACCTCACCAGCCACCGCGGCGAGCACTATCGGGTCGAGAACGCCCGCATCTACTCGATGCCCGCCGAGCCGCCGCCGCTCCTCGTCGCCGTCGCCGGGTCGCGCTCGGTCGAACTCGCCGCCGAGCACGGCGACGGGATCATCGGCACCGCGCCGATCGCCCAGTCGGTGAAGCAGTACCGCGAAGAAGGCGGCGAGGGCAGGCCGACCTACGGCCAGCTGCACGTCTGCTGGGCCGCCGATGAGGCCGAGGCGCGGAAGACCGCGCACCGGATCTGGCCCAACGCGGCGATCACCGGCGGCTACATGCTGGAGATGACCACCCCGGCCCGCTTCGAAGAGGCAGCCGAAAACGTGCGCGAGGAGGACGTCGCCGAGTCCGTCGTCTGCGGGCCGGACCCCGAGCGGCACCGCGCCGCGATCCAGGAGTACGTCGACGCCGGTTACGACCACGTCTACGTGCACCAGATCGGCGACGACCAGGAGGGATTCTTCGACTTCTACGAGCGCGAGGTCCTGCCGCACTTCGCCGGCTGAGTGGCCATGATCGAGAAGGTCGAGGCCCGCGCGTTCACGGTGCCGACCGAGGAGCCGGAGTCCGGTTCGGGCTGCACCGTGTTGACCGTGGTCTGGTCGACCCAGCCGCGGTCGAGGACGAGCGTCGGTGCGCCCATCGGGCGGGTCGCGTGGATCGTGAATTCGCCTTGGTAGGTGAGGCCGCCGCGGACTCGGCTCGGCGCCTTCACCGACAGCGTCCCGGCCGGCCCGGCGGCGGAGTCGGTCGCGGCGGCCTGACCGAAGACGTTGGCCAGCGCGGCGAGGATGAAGAGCAGGAGCAGGGTCAGAAAGCCGCGGCGCAGCCACTGGCCCGCGTTCCGCCCTTCGAAGTCCCGATGCCTGCCGAGGTCGGTTTCCGCCGGCAGGTCGCTGGGGGGAACCTCATTCACCCGATTCTGGTTCGGCCATCTTCCGGTGCATCTCGGCCTTCATCGAATCCGGGGCGATACCGGCGACCGCGGTGAAGACGTCGCCGAACTCCACCTGCCCCGCCCGCAGAAAGGCGAGCGGGTCGCGGTGGAAGGCGACGGTCTGCTGCGGGAGCCCGGCCCGGGGGCCGGGCGGCAGGGCGCTCAGGACGACGCGCCCGCCAGTCTCGAGCCGAGCAGCTGCTTGCCCTGCTCGGCTCCCTTCCTGCTCGTCTCCTGGGCACGGCGGAAGAAGTCGGCCAGGTCGGTGTCACCCGCCCGGTCGGCGTCTTCGGCGTAGTTCTCCAGGCGCAGCACGTTGTCCAGGCACTGCTCGGTGAACCAGATGATGTTGTAGTCCTTGTCCTTGGTGCCGGTGATCTCGCCGGTCTCCGATGCCATGTTTCATCACCCCTCGGTCTGGCTTGCGGGTGGCCCTGGGTACCCACGCAGGGGGCGGTTAAACAGGATCTGCCCGAAGCTGCGCCTCGGACACACATCGAGCGCAGGGGGAGCCGGCGGCGTACCCGAGGGAGATGGGCGCGGGGTGCCGGGCCGCCACGGGAGCGATCTTGCAGCGACCCGACCATGCGTCCAGTAAGGCCGTGTCTGGGGTACACCGCGTTTACCGTTCCTACGAAGTATTCGGTATGCGACGCAGAACCAAGGTCAGACTCATCATCCTCACGGCAGTGGCGATCGTCGCCGCGGCGGTCTGGTTCGGGGCGAAGGCACAGCATCAGGCGAGCCAATCGGGCGCGCATACGCAGGGCCTGGTCCAGGAACGCCTGATCGCCCGACTCAACATCGAGACCGGCCTGCGCGGCTACCTGCTGACCGGCCGCGAACGATTCCTGCGGCCCTACCTCCGCGGCATCTCCGAATATCGGACGGCGACCGATCAGCTGATGGCGGAGTCGGGCCTCGGTTCCGAGGCGCGGTCGACCCTGCGCGAGGCGAACGGGCTGACCGCCGCCTGGCTCGACGAAGCGCAGGCCGAGATCGCCCGCCGTCGATCCGGGGCCCCGGTCACCGCCGCCTGGCTCGACCGCAGCAAGCAGGGCATGGACCGGTACCGGCGCCTCAACGCGAAGCTCCTGGCCCTCGCCGACCGCCATCGCTCCGCGCTCGAAGGCCGGGCGACCTGGATCGTCCTGGCGATCATCGCCCTGCTGGCCCTCGTCTCGATCGGCGTCACCTACCTGGCGGTCGAGCGGCCCGCCCGCCGCGCCGAGAGGCGGCGCCTGCAGGACGCCGAGTTCGCCGAGACCCTCCAGTTCGCCGCCGACGAGCAGGAGGCGCGGGCGCTCCTCGTCGCCGAGCTCAGGCGCTCGATACCCGGGGCGGAGGCGGTCGTCTTCAGCCGCAACAACAGCGAAAATCGCCTCGACGCCGCCGCCGGGCTGAGCCCCGACTCGCCGCTGGCGACGAAGGTCGCCGGGGCCGCGCCCTCGGCCTGCCTCGCCGTGCGCCGCGGTCGGCGATTCGACCGTAAGGAAGGCGAGGAGCGGCTGCTGGAGTGCGAGCTCTGCGGCGCGTTCGCGCAGAACTCGCTCTGCATGCCCTCGCTGGTCGGTGGCGAGGTGATCGGGTCGGTGCTGGTCGGCCGGGACGGTCGTCCCCTGGGTCGACGCGAGCAGCGCCGGATCGAGACCGGGGTGCGGACCTCAGCTCCGGTCCTCGCCAATCTGCGGAACCTCGCGATCGCCGAGACGCGGGCCGTCACCGACGCCCTCACCGGCCTCGCCAACGCCCGCGCCGCCGCCCAGGACCTCGAACGGATGGTCGCGTTCGCCCTGCGCAGCGAGACCCCGCTTGCCGCGATCATGCTCGACCTCGACCACTTCAAGCAGATCAACGACACCTTCGGGCACCAGGTCGGCGACGAGACCCTTGCCGCGCTCGGCGACGTGCTGCGCCACTCGACCAGGGCGGGGGACTTCGTCGCCCGCTACGGCGGCGAGGAGTTCGTCGTCCTCCTCCAGGACACCGACACCGCCGCCGGGGTCGAGATGGCCGAGAGGATCCGCGACGAGATCCACCGGATGCACGTACCGGGGCTGACCGGCCGGGTGACGGCGAGCTTCGGCGTCGCCTCGATCCCCGAGCACGCGCGCGACGGCGATGCGCTGCTGCGGGCCGCAGACCGCGCTCTCTACTCGGCCAAGGAGTCGGGCCGCAACCGCGTCTGCGTCCCCGCCGACTCCGATCTCGCGGGGCTGCAGGGGTGAAGGGGCGTCCCGCCTCGAATGCCCCGTGACCGTCCCCACCGCGGCCTTTAAAGGTCGCCGTTCGAATCTGATCGGGCGCATGACGGAGCGCGGCTCATGGGGCGGCATCTCCTGACGCCGGCGTCGGCATCGCCGGAAGCAGCGCGTCGGCGCCATCGTCGCCGCGTGGATCGACGGGGAGGCCTATCGACCGAGCTCCTCTGATGATGTCCGCCTCGAGATGCGGCAGGCGCACCTCGACCCAGTTCACGTCGATTCCGAGGACCGATCGCCCGAGGGTGGACACGTGGAATCTGTCACCGGGGTATATGAGAAACGCCGAGGATGCGCCAAGCGTGGCGGCGTGCACGAGCAGTTGGTACACGTCGGCATGACCGGGAACGGCAAGGACCTGCTTGTACTTGCAATCCCCGACGACAGGCGGCGACTGGCCGTGGCCGACGACCAGGTCCGGATCGGCGTCGTAGTCTTCGACTCTGGTCGGGAAGATCGGGCTCGTAAGGTCCGCGCCGTCTGCCACGGGGTCGATCAGCACCTTCCTCAGGACGCCGCGCACCGCATTCTCGAACAGCGTCTCCAACTTGAGGAAGAAGGATTTGGGAACGGTTCCACTGGGCGCCTCGGTCCACGCTCCCCAGTGCAGGATGAGCGCTTGGCCATAGGCGAGCGCACCCCTCAGGTCGCCCGCCACTCGAGGGTCACCGAATGCCTTTGCGAACGCCTGGTGGATCTGTTCGGGTGGCATCCTCTCGAATGAGTAGATGCCGACATCATCGAACAGGGCGGCGAAGGTCCGGGCTCTGGTTCGGGCGTCGACCTCCTGATGGGTCGATGCGTAGGAGTCGGCCGCGGTAAGGGCCCGGCCGAGTAGCCGATTGACGAGGATGTCGGCACTCAATACAGGTCGCGCGTAAGCGATCTGATCAGTTCGGCCACGTGCCTGGCTCCTGATCGTGCCTCGTAGGTCGATGCGACCACGAGGCGAAGAGGAGATCAGGTGCTCGTCCCTATATTGCTTCAGGCGGCCCTCCCGAAGGTAACCGCCGATATGGTCGAGAAAGCGCTCGACGAAAACGTTCAGAGCGGTTCCTTCCGGGGCTATCGGCGCCGGGGCCTCGGTCAGGCGCAGGTCGGTCGGGAGCGCCCAGCGCACCAGGCTGGCGAGGGATCCCACCGCCTTCTCGGTGACACGGACACGGAGCCCGCTCTCGAGAAGAGCCTCACCGACATACGGGCCGGCTGAAATTGCGTACTTCCGGCGTTTCGTCTGCACGAGCGAGAAGACGCCCGATTCGACCAGGTGAAGAAAGTCGGGCGAATTCTCGAGCGTTCGATATACGTCTGCATCGATTTCCTTGGACGAGCGCTCCGGGACCGCGACGATTCCATCGGAATCCGTCACGAGGTCGGAGTCGACGACTCGCCCGTGGCCTTGAGGCTCGGGCGCCATCGATAAGCCTCTTCGATCGTCTCGGTGAACGGGTGGGGAAGAGCCAGGGGTCGGCGGAGCATATGCCTGATCTTCTGGGTCCACAGGTCTTCCAGATCTCCCGCGTTTCGCACGCCCGCGAAAATCCCGTGGCCGAAGGGCATCTGTAGTTCGTAAGTGTCGGGATATCGGTTTCGACACACTTCGAAGACATCACCCACTTCATTGATGAGCTTGTCACGTCCGGACGGCTCGGAGGCGATCTCTTCAAGCGAGAGATCGAGCATCTCCTTCAATTGCTCTACGTCGGGTGGACAGTCCACGATCCGGAGTCTCCTGATGATGGCGTCGTCGATCTCCAGCGCCGATCGGTCACGGGGGTTCATGGTGCCCAAGATGACGAGATTGTCGGCAATCGTGATCTGTCTTTGGGAGATCGGGACATCGAACGGCCGGTCGCGATACTCGACGTAGGTCAGGAGCTCGCCCAGGACCGCAGGAACGTTGGCACGAGAGAACTCCTCGATCAGGAGCACGTAGGTGTTTTCGGGGTCACGAAGGGCTTGGTGGTTCCAATCGAGAAAGGCGCCGTCGCGGACGGCGAAGCCGCCCGTCGGCAGAGGCTCCAGACCCTCGAAGAAGTCCTCATAGGAGTAGCCAGGGTGAAATTGGATCTGGCGCACGAAGTTCGGGTGCTCGGCCAGGCGCTGTGCGCCGACCAGTGAAATGAGGGTCTTCCCCGTCGCGGGAACGCCGGCCAGCAGGATGACGTTCGAGTCGCCGTGGTTTTCACACACCTCCACGACTTGGTCCATCCGAGCTTCGGTGGCCGGCCCGAAATCCGAGTCACGGAAATCTGGCGGGAGACCAGCGGCGTCCGAGCGACGAACAACGGCGACAGCGTCCAACGCGGCGTGTTCAGACGGTGGCTCCGCGACCACCATATGCTCGAGGAACGGGACCGCCCAGGGGGCGATCCGTCGCATCATCTCCGTCTGGACGACGGAGATGAAGATCCCACCTCCTCCGGCAAGGAGAAACTGTGGGTTCATGGCCTTTCGCTGATCGCTCTCGTGCGGCCCGCCGTATTTGTCCGCGTCGTAGACGCGGGGGCCGATCCTTTCGACGTCGTCCTCCAGTCGCGCCTGCATCACGTCGGCGGCGACTGCGGGGATGTCGTCGAGCGACTCGATCCTCTTGATGGCCCGATTGAGCTCCTCGTTCGACAACTGGTTGTCGCAGCCGAGCATCAGCATCCAGATCGCCCTGCACTCGATGATCCTGGCCAGGCTTCGGATCAGGGGTCGCGCTGCCAGCCGCAGGTTCTCCTCGTTGGCGAACTCAGGTCCCTGTGGAACGCCCAGGAAAGACAGAAGGTTCGAGCCGAGTCGGCTGAGGCGGAACCTGTCCTCGGGCGTGTCCTCCCGGTACGCCATCCCGCATTGGGCGAGCATCTCGAGCGTCTGCCTGACGGCCCGAGGATCGTTGACGCCTTCGGGGAAGGCCTCGACGAATTTCTCCTCGTCATAGGGCTCTCCGGCCAGGCTCGCCAAGGCGACGATGTTCGGCGAAACGTCTGGCCACAGACGTAAGTTGGCTCGCAGGTTGAGGTCCCATCTGGTGGGCACGGTGAGGAACCTCACGTCTCCCGCGAGCGCCATCCCGCGACCGTACCAGCATGAGCGGGATCCGACATTTGATGTCGGATCGGCCGAATATCGTCCTGCGGCTGATGCCGAATCTGCAAGCCCAGCGGACGGATGCCGTCGATCTCGACCTGGACATCGTGCTCGACGATCTGCCCCGACAGGCTGGTGAGGCGATGGTGACCCGTGGCCTGGGGCAAGGACGTTCGTCTGGACCAGTCCAGGTTCTGGACCTCTTCTCTGGCTGCGGTGGGCTCTCTGCGGGTTTCGAGCTGGTCGGCCGGCTGTTTGGTGGGTACGAGCTGGTCGGGGCTGTGGAGTGGGATAAGCATGCGAACGCAAGCTACGCGCGGAACATTGGCGTGGTTCCTCTCGAGCTGGATGTCGCCGAGCTCGCGGCGACCCCGTCCGGGCTGAAACGATTCCGTGACTCCTTGGGTCTGGCGACGGATCGCCCTCTGGTCGTGCTCGGTGGACCTCCGTGCCAGGGCTTCTCGGCCCATAGGAAGAGACTTCGTCACAACGAAGACGCGCGGAACTCTCTGGTCGCGGCTTTCGCGACGATCGCGTCCTTCCTGGAACCTGACCTGATCATCATGGAGAATGTTCCCGAGGTTCTCGCGAAGCGTCACTGGCGCCATTTCGTCGCTTTCCAGGAGATCCTCCAGGCCGCCGGATACACCGTTGGCGCTGATGTTCACAATCTTGCCGGGTTCGGCGTACCGCAAGAGCGGTTCCGGGCGATCGCGATTGCCTCGAAGATGCCGATGCCGATGCCGCGCCCGCCGTTGGGTCGGAGCGACTACCGAACCGTTCGGGATGCGATCGGATGGTTGCCCGTGGTCGGACCGGGTGAGGTCACGTCCGCGGACGAGATGCACGTCTCGACCCGACATCGTCGCTCGACGATCGAAGTGATCCGTCAAGTCCCTCCCGATGGTGGCAACCGTCCTAAGGGGGTGGGTCCCGCCTGCCTCGAACGCGTCGACGGCTTCAGGGACGTCTACTGCCGGCTCTACTGGGACCGTCCTGCAAACACCATCACGGGATACGCCCGGAACCCGGCAAGTGGACGGTTCATCCATCCGGACCAACACCGTGGGCTCACGATCCGAGAGGCCGCGCTTCTCCAAGGATTCCCCCCCGACTTCATGTTCGAGGGCCCGTTTGACGACAAGTTCTCGCAGATCGGCAACGCCGTGCCACCGATTTTCTCCGCGTACCTTGCGGGACATGTCCTTCAACGACTTGCACATGCTTCAGAGGAGTCACCGCCCGCGCAGATCCTTCCTCTCAGCGACTCTTTTTCGAGCGGCATCGCTCGGCGCAAGACCGGGATCGCCGCGTGAGCTCCAACGTGGTCATCGATTGCTTCGCGGGGGCCGGTGGGCTTTCTCTCGGGCTCTCGTCGGCAGGGCTTTCACCGAGGGCATCCTTCGATATCACCCCCTCGGCTGTTGCGACTTATCGCGCAAACCTGGGTCCCCACTCGATCGAGGCTGATGCCAGGCAGATCGACGGGAAGGACCTGCTCGACATCGCCGGCGTGGACGGTCCACCTTTACTCGTCGCCGGTGGCCCGCCCTGCCAGGGTTTCTCGCGTCAGCGCCGCGGCGGTTCCGGCGACCCTCGCAACGAGCTTCTCTTCGACTTCTTGCGATTGGTGTCTGAGATCGGTCCGAGGTATTTCTTGATGGAGAACGTTGCGGCCTTGGCCGGGGTTCGCGGCGCCGATTACTTCTCGGCCTTTCTGCGGGGCGCCGACGAAGTCGGTTATTCGGTGGAGTGGAAAATCCTCGACGCGGCCGATTTCGGCGTTTCCCAGCGACGCCGGCGCCTCTTCGTCGTTGGCCGTCGACACGATCAGGCGCCGTCGTTCAGTTGGCCGGCTCCGACGACCCCGAGTCCCAGGTGGAAGTCCGTCAGGGATGCGATCGGAGATCTCCCAAGCCCGATCGACGAGCCGACAGCCGCAAGTGCCGTTCCCAATCACGAACTCGGCAACATCTCGGAGCTCAACATCGAGCGGATCCGCCACGTTCCGCCGGGTGGTGGCAGGTCGGATATCCCCGTGGGTCTTCGGCTCAAGTGTCATGCGGTGAGTGTCGAGCGCGCGGGTCATCGTGGTGTCTACGGACGCCTGTCCTGGGATGAGCCTTCAGGGACCATCACGACCAAGTGCAATAGCTTTACCCGTGGTCGCTTTGCCCACCCGAGCGAGCACCGCAACATCACCATGCGAGAGGCGGCTCGCCTTCAGGGGTTCCCGGACGATTTTGAATTCCGCGGGTCGCGGGTCGACGTGGCCCATCAGGTCGGAAATGCTGTCCCGCCGCCGCTTGCCGCCGCTCTCGGGAAGGCGATTCTCGCCGCCGCGGCGGCGAGTGCGTCGGGCTTGCCCCTGGCGGCTTGACCTTTTGTCGAGTTGTCCTGGGCGGGCACTGAGCCTTCGACGTGCCGTCCTGCGTGCGAATCATCCCGAACCTGGTAGTAAGGTCGAGCGATGCCAAGTGTGTTGATCTCGGGGGCGAGTCGGGGGATAGGCCGGGCCACTACGTTGCGGATGGCGCGGGCCGGGTGGACGGTCTACGCCACTGTTCGTCAGCCCGCGGACGGTGAGGAGCTCGTCGCCGCGGCGGCGGGCAGTGAGGTCAAGGCGCTGCTGTTGGACGTTACCGACGATGTGCAGATCGCCGCGCTGGACGGGGAGCTGCCGGAGCGGCTCGATGCGGTCGTCAACAACGCCGGCATCGTGGTCTCGGGGCCGCTTGAGACGCTGAGCGCCGAGGACGTGCGGGAGCAGTTCGAGGTCAACGTCGTCGGTGCCGTCGCGCTGACGAACCTGGTGCTGCCGCGGCTACGGGAGGCGCGGGGGCGGATCGTGTTCGTGTCCTCTTTGAGCGGGGTGATCTCGACGCCGATGACCGGGGCCTATAACGCGTCGAAGTTCGCGATCGAGGCGATCGCGGATGCGTGGCGGCTGGAGCTGCGGCCGTGGGGGATCAAGGTGGTGTTGGTCGAGCCGGCGATGACCGACACCGACCTCTGGCGGAACGCGCCGGAGACGCTCGAGGCCGAAGCGGCCGAGATGAGCGAGGAGCATCGGCAGCTTTATGGGGAGCACCTGGACGGGATGCGACGGGCGGTGCCGCGGATCCAGAAGATGGCGAAACCGGTCGAGGGGGTGGCGGCGACGATCGAGCGGGCGCTCACCTCGGCCCGGCCGCGGGCACGTTATGCGGTCGGCGTCGACGTCAAGGTGCAGGCCGCGCTCAGCGGGCTGACCCCGGACCGGGTGAAGGACGCCGCATTCGGCCGCCTCACCGGGACCCCGACGCGCCCGCGCTGACCAAGCCGTCCTGCGTTCTGACCGGGGCGTGGAGGTGGCGCCCGTCGGCGCTGATCGCCGCCGCGGTCGGGTAGGACCAGATGCTCAGTTACCGCGGCCCGGGCCCGGGTACCGGCTACCCACCGATAAAGCGAAAGACAGGTATGTATGACTGAGCAGAAGCAGCGGCCGGAGCAGATCGCCGGCGGTGGATTAGGAAAGGTTGTCGGGCGCGTCAAGGAGGCGATCGGTTCGGCGATGGGCAACGACACGCTGTCCGCCGAGGGCCGGGCCCAGCAGGTACAGGTGGAGACCGAACGGGAGGCGGCCGAACGGGCGCAGGAGGCAGCGGCGAAGGAAGAGCGCGCCGACCTCACCGCCGAGCGGGTGGAGACCGAGGCTCGCCGTGAGCAGCTCGAGGGCGAGTTGGCGCTCGAACGGCGCCAGGATGAGATCGAGGGCGCGGCTGATTCCGCCGTCGCGTCGGCGGACGAGCGCGCCGAAGAGGAGAAGATGGCGGCCGAGCACCGACGCCGCGCCGAGGAGGCCACCGCCGATGCCAAGGAGCGGGTCGCGCGGACCCGCGAGGTGAGCGAGCTCGAGGAGGCCGCCCGCCTTCGCGCCGAGGCCGAGCGGGCCGACCGACAGGCGGCTTCGATCGATCCCGAGGAGAAGAGCTGATGGCCTTGCTGAGCAAGACGACGAAGACGGTCGTCGACCGCTCGCTGAAGGCCGCGCGCCTGCCGGTCGACACGGCCCTGAAGGTGGCGGGGGCTACGAGGTCGCCTGCCAAGCTTGCCGCCGACCGGGCCGAGGCCGCGGTCCGGGGCGCCGCCGGAACCGTCCTGCGCAACCCGGGCCTGAAGCAGGATGCCCGCCGACGCGAGGCCGCCGCCGCCGAGCGCGAGCGAGCCCTGCAGCTCGAGCAGGATGCCGAACGCCGCGAGCGGCAGGCGCGCGAGCGTGCCGATTCCGAGCGCGCCCGTGCCGCCCAGCAACGGGCACGTGCCGACCGCGAGGCGGAGAAGCGGAGAGCGGAGGCGGAGAAACGTCGCGAGGCGGACGAGGCGAAGGCCAAGAAAGCCGCGGCGGCGCGCAAGAAATCGGCGACCGTGGCGGCGGAGAAGGCGGAGAAGGAGAAAGCCCGCGAGCAGAAAGCCGCCGAGCTCGAGAGCCTTGCCGTCAAGCAGGACGCCCTCGCCGCCAAGGAGAAGGCCGCCAAGGCCGAGAGGGAAGCAGCCGCAGTCGCCAAGAAGGCCGCGACCGCGAAGAAAGAGCGCAAGAAAGCGGGCTGAGTACCCCTCTGTTCGGCGTCTTGACACCCGCGGACATTCGTCCGCGGGTGCGCCGGACTGTTGACTTTTCCGGCGACGTACGGGCTAGGCTCGGACGATCGGACACCTGCCTTATTGGGGAGAGGGATATGAAGTCATTCACGAAGGGTCTCGTCATCACGGTGCTCGCCGGCCTCCTCGCCGGGGCCGCCTTCGTCGGCACCGCGGGTGCGGCCAGGGAGGCGACCGCCTCGGTCGCGACCGGATCGGCGAGCTGCACGGCGGCCACCAACATCGAGGCGATCATCGACGACTCCGGATCGATGTCGATCACCGATCCCAACAAGCTGCGGGTACAGGCGATGGACCTGCTGATCAAGACGCTGCCGACGTCGACGACCCTCGGCGGGGTCGCGTTCGGGTCGGGTATCGAAGGGATCCCAGGTGTCTTCGAAGGAATCCCGGCTGCGATGACGCTCTTCCCGCCGGAGCCGATCGGGCCGAACGCGGCGGCGATGGAAGAATCGCTGAAAGCGAACATCAATGCCGACGACGGGGCGACCGACTACAACGGTGCATTCGCGAAAGCCGACGCCGACGACCCCACGGCGCAGGCGCGGATCTTCCTGACCGACGGCGGGCATGACGAGGGCACCTACAACGAAGCCCATCTCGCCCACAACGTGCCGACCTACGTGATCGGGTTCGGCTCCGGGCTCGGCGCGACCGAAGACAAAGCGCGGTTGCAGAAAATCGCCAAAGACACCGGCGGCCAGGTCTACGAGCTCGAAGACGACAGCGAACTGCAGGCGGTCGTCAACAAGATCGGCGCGGCACTGACCTGCCAGACGCCGCCGCGGCAGTTCACCGACGAACTGTCGCAGGGGCAGAGCAAGACCCACTCGATCACGATCGGCGCCAAGACCCACATCCTGCGCGTGACCCTGACCTGGGCCAACCCCGGTGACAACTTCAAGCTCACCGGTCTGCGGATCAAATCGCACGGCAAAATCGTCGCCGCCTCGCGGCCGAAGCCGGCGTCGAGGATCAAGGTGAGCGTGAAAGCGAAAAGCAGCACCTTCGCGGTGCTGAACGTCAGCCACCTGCGACCCGGGACCCTGCTCTTCTCGGTGAAGGGCGCCAAGGTCTCCGGCGGCACCGTGAAGGTGACGACGCAGGTCGGCGGCGAGAGCTAGATCGCGGGAAGCTCCGAGCGGTCCGCCCCGGGCACGGCCCCGGGGCGGCCCTCGAGGCCGCTGTCAGTGCGCTTTGCCCCGGTGCTGCTTCGGCTTCGGCTTGGGTTTGGGCTTCGCCCGTTCGACCTTGAAGCGGTAGACGAGCTGGGTGGTCGCGCCGCCGCCGGCGCCGAAGGCGCGCACGCGGAAGGCATGCTTTCCGACCCCGACGCGGAACTTCTGCGGGGCGGCGCAGATCCTGCCCGGCTTCGAGTCGAGCTTGCAGCGGAACCAGAACGGCCCGATGCCCTTGCCCTTGAAGCGAAAGGCGACGGTCGGCGCCGGGGCGTGCGCGCCGAGGCGGATCTTCTGCGGCGGCGCGTGCATGAGGAGGGTGGTCGGGGGTGGGGGCGGGGGCGGCGGTTCCGGCAGCCCGGTGGCGGCAGGCTGGGTCGAGGTCAGGATCTGGCCGAATTTGCCTGCCGCGACGCAGAGCGTTTCGCTCGGGCAGGAGAGGCCGAAGAGGGCGTTGGTGACGCCTTTGATCAGGTGTTCGGTCAGCCAGGCGGTCCAGCCGCCGAGCGGGTTGGTGGTCGCCGTCATTTCGCCGTTGTTGGAGGAGAGGACGCAGAGGGTCGCCGAGGGGCAGGAGGCGCCGACGATCTGGAAGCGTCGGGGTAGCGGCGTGACCGGCCAGGAGGACACGCCGGCGGTGGGGGCGGTCGAGACGAGGACCCCGCCTTCGTCACCGGCGATGCAGAGCGCTTCGCTCTGGCAGGTGAGGCCGAGCAGCGGCTGTTCGCCCGCCGGCTGGCCGATCGGGGTCCAGGCCGTGGCACCTCCGGCCGGCGCTCTGGTGGTCCAGATCTCGCCGTTGAAGGCGCTCGCCACGCAGAGCGTCCCGGTGCAGGTGATCGCGCGCAAGGGCGGCGAGCCGGCGAGCACCGTCCGCGTCCAGGCGGTCGGCCCGCCGGTCGGATTGTCGGAGGTGACGACGAGGCCGCCGCTGCCGACCAGCACGCACTGGCTTTCGGCGATGCAGCTGACGCCGAAGAGGGACTTCACTTTCGGGATCTTCGTCGGCACCCAGGAAGCCGCCCCGGCGCCCGGGTTGGTGGTCGTCCAGACGCCGCCGCTGAAGTCGACCGCGACGCACAGGGTGGCGGTGGGGCAGGAGATCCCGCGCAGGTTCGAGGCCAGGCCTTCGGCCGGGGTGACGTGACCGATCGTCCACGCGGTGGCACCA
>Ga0134125_10000939_pt1 | contig 37169 bp, 46 predicted proteins | sample KB31751_FD_96464 | JGI IMG/M metagenome (GOLD analysis project Ga0134125, IMG submission 96464) | Terrestrial soil microbial communities with excess Nitrogen fertilizer from Kellogg Biological Station, Michigan, USA - KB3-175-1 | ecosystem: Environmental > Terrestrial > Soil > Unclassified ...
ATGCGGTGGACGAAGCGCGGATTGATCTATTCACCCCCGGGTGACCGGCCCTGGGCTCGCACACACGCCCTCCTGCCCACGCCGCTCATTGACGGCGGCAATATGCTCGCGAAGAATGGAATTCGTTCATAACCGCCAGCCGCAACGGCACGTTTCTCTTCGACCGCGCCTACATGGAATATCACGCCGACCGCTTTCCGGATCATTCCCGCCTGATGCGCAATGACAAAGGCGAGTTGCTGGCAATCTTTCCCGCCAGCGCGGCCGGTGATACCGTCACGAGCCACGGCGGTCTGACCTATGGCGGATGCATCATGAGCGAACGCATGACAGCGCCTCTCATGCTCCGGGGCATGACCGTGCTGATCGAATCCCTGAAAGCCGAAGGCTTCCGTCAGCTAATCTACAAAACCATACCGCGCATCTTCCATCGCATGCCGGCTGATGAAGATCAGTACGCGCTCTTCTCCGCCGGCGCTGAGCTCTACCGCCGTGACGTTTGGTCCGTCATCGAACAGAGCCGCCGGCCCCCGCTTCAGGAACGTCGCGAGCGCCGTCTCCGGAAAGCCGCGCGGCGTGATCTCCACATCCAGGAGACGCAAGACTTCGCCGCGTTTTGGGAAATCCTCGCCGCGAATCTGCACGAGCGCTACGGCCTGAAACCAGTCCACAGCCTCGAGGAAATTCTCCTCCTGCGGTCGCGCTTTCCGCTCAGCATCCGGCTCTTCGGTTGCTTCGAGGGCCCACTCATGATGGCGGGCGCGGTGGTTTATGACACCGGCTCCGTCGCGCATGTCCAGTACAACGCCGCATCGCCGCAGGGCAAGGAGCTCGGAGCGCTCGACCTGCTGCTCGAAACGCTCATCTCGCAAACTTACTCGTCTCACGCATATTTCGATCTCGGCAGTTCCACTGAAACCGATGGCCGTTATCTCAATCGCGGCCTCGTGGAACAGAAAGAAGGATTCGGTGCTCGCACAATCGCCCACGATTTCTACCGCCTCGACCTTACCAACTGGCAGCCCCAGCGAATGGAATGCGGCGAGCGCAGTACAAGAGCGATCGAAGCAGTCCATCGCCAATAGCCGGTCCCCGCTGAACGATTGCCGCCTGGTCCACCTGCCGAAGATCGTTGACCCCGATGGGCGCGGCAGCCTGACGTTCGCCGAAGGACGCGGCGAAGTTCCGTTCGCGGTGCGGCGCAGCTACTGGATCTACGATGTTCCCGGCGGTGAACGCCGCCATGGCCACGCCTACAGAACCCAGCAGGAATTCATCATCGCGCTCTCCGGCAGCTTCCGCGTCGTGCTGGACGATGGGGACCGCCGTATTTCCTTCCAGCTCAACCGTTCTTACTACGGCCTCTACGTGACTCCGATGATCTGGCGGGAAATTGACGACTTCTCCACCAACTCCGTCTGTCTCGTGCTCTCGTCAGACGTATATCGCGACTCCGAATACTGGCGCGACTATCAGGATTTCGCCGCCGCGGGCCGCGAAGGAGTCAGATCATGATTCCAGAATGCCGCATCATCGACCTGCCGAGGATCGACCGGCGCGCCGGAAACATCACGCCGGTAGAAGGCGGCAATCAGATTCCGTTCGACATCGCACGGGTCTATTACATGTACGACATCCCCGGCGGCCAGAGCCGTGGCGGCCACGCTCACAAGTGCCTCGAACAGCTCATCGTCGCGGCAATGGGGAGTTTCGACGTCGTCGTGGACGACGGCAAAGACCGCCGCACCTTCCATCTCGATCGCGCCAGTTATGGACTCTACGTCCCCCGCATGATGTGGCGCGAACTGGTGAATTTTTCCTCGGGCTCGATCTGCCTGGTCCTCGCCTCGTTGCTCTATAACGAAGACGAATATATCCGCCAGTACGATGAATTCCTCGCCGCCAGGCCAGCCGCATGACCGTTCCGTTTCTGGACGCGCGCGCGTCCTATCTCGAACTCCGCGGCGAGCTCGATGCTGCCTGGCATCGCGTCATGCAGGGCGGCTGGTACATCCTCGGCGAAGAGGTGGAAGCGTTCGAGCGCGAATTTGCGGCGTATTGTGGAACGCGCGATTGCGCGGGAACCGGTAACGGTCTCGATGCCCTGCATCTGATTCTGCGCGGCTACGGAATCGGCGCGGGCGATGACGTCATCGTGCCCGCCCACACTTTCATCGCCACATGGCTGGCGGTCACCAATGCCGGCGCCAACCCAATTCCCGTCGATTGCGACCCTTCGACGCTCCAGCTCGATCCCGCGCGTCTCGCATCGGCCATTACGCCACGGACGCGCGCCGTCATCGTGACGCATCTCTACGGACATCCGGCTGACGTGGATGCCATCGCCTCCACCTGCCGCGAGCGCAACCTGAAACTGATCGAAGACGCGGCCCAGGCTCACGGCGCTCTATATAAAGGAAGACGCGCCGGCTCACTCGGCCATGCCGCTGCATTCAGCTTCTATCCGGCAAAAAACCTCGGTGCCTTCGGCGACGGTGGTGCGGTTGTTTCGAATGATGCCGCTTTGATCGAGCGAATTCGCCTGCAGCGCAATTATGGATCCCGAGTGAAGTACAGCCACGAAACGCCAGGAGTGAATTCCCGGCTCGATCCGCTGCAGGCCGCTGTATTGCGCGCGAAACTCCCGCACCTTGAAGAATGGAACGCTCGTCGCCGGAGCATTGCCGCCCGCTATCTGCGCGAGCTTGCCGGTATTCCGGATCTGCGTCTGCCGGCCGTCGCCGATTATGCCGATCCATCCTGGCATTTATTCGCCGTGCGCTCGACCCGCCGCGATTCTCTCCGTCAATTCCTGGCCGATGCGGGCGTCGAAACGATGATCCACTATCCCGTTCCTCCGCATCTCTCCGGAGCTTACGCCGGCACGGTTCCCGGCGAATTCCCTGTTGCCGAGCACGCGGCGGACACCATCCTGAGTCTGCCGATCGGACCTCATCTCAAAGACGATGATGTCTCGATCGTCATCCAGCATGTGCACCGCTTCTTCGCGAGGAACGCCTGATGCAGCCGTACGCCCTCGGCTTCGTCGGACAAAACGCCAATGGCATTCTCCACTGGTGGACCGAAAACATCCTCAACGGCTTCTCGCGTCACGGCTACGCGTCGAAGCTGATCGATCTCCTCGATTCCACCTGGCCCGCGAAGCTCGGGGAAATCATGAATGCAGGCGCACCGCAGTTCTGCTTCAGTTTCCAGGGCATGGGCATGGATATCAAGTTGAACAACGAAAACGCCTGGACTCGCGCCGGTATTCCTTTCTTCACCTATCTCGGTGACAATCCCTATCACGCCCCGCGGCTTCACGCCGCGCACGCACCTGGCATGTATCTCCTTTACGGCTGCCGCGATTTCCTCGAAACCTATCAGCGCTTCCTGCACGGCCGCGCTTACGCAACGGTGGTCCCGTCCGGCTATCCCGCCAATCCGTTCGCCGACGGTAAACCATGGAAACAGCGCCGGCACGAAATCGTCTTCGCGAAAACCGGCGTGAATCCGGCCGCTCTGCGCGAAGGCTGGAACAAGCTTCCCGCACGCGTTCGGCTCCTTCTCGAAGAATGCTCTGAGCTGGTTCTCTCGGGCGTCGATGACACGATCGCCGGGTGCTGCGCCACCGTATTCGCCAGCCGCCAAATCCACTGCGGTGATGCGCGTGAACTATTTCTTTCCGTCTGCAGCTCAGTCGATTTCTACGCGCGCGCCGTTCGCGCCGAGCGCATGGTGCGGGCTCTCATGCGCCACAACGCGCTGATTATCGGTGACTGGTCCTATCTCGATCAGGCCGGCAGCCGCGCACGCTTCATCGCCCCGATACCGGCGGCCGCCCTTGATGAGCTGTACGCGGACTCGCGCATCATCGCCAACACACTGCCGAGCGTCCGCTACGGCACGCACGAACGCGTTACGGCAGGCCTTCTGGCAAAGTGCGCCATCGTTTCCGAATCCACACCGTGGTTGGATCGCACTATGGAGCGGTGTCCATCTTTCTTCGCTCTGCAAGGCGACATCAGTGACACACTCCACTCCGTCCTGCACGATCCCGCCATTGAAGAAAAGATCGGCGCGTCTGCCACGGCCGCACGCGAGATGTACTCGATGGAAAACTTCATCACGGAAATATTGAGCTACGTGGAGCTCGAGCGTTACCGCAAAGCCGATCTCGGCTGGTGGACCTTCCCTCCCCGCGCCTAAGAACGTGGGGTGGAGCTTCTGCCCTGTCAGGATGGCGCAGCCATGAAAACCGTCAGTGGGGGCGGTCCTCCGGACCGCGGGCGACCTCCGGTCGACCCAATCAGGGGCAGGTGCCCCTGCAAGGTTTTCAACGTTGCCGTCCGAATCACCGCGCCCCCGCCGCTTTCAAAATCACCCGCCGCGTACCCTCCGTAACCAGCCCATATACCAGGTGCGACACCCACGCCTGCAGATGCTTCTTCGGCGGCGTCTCCGTGGGCGGTCCCGACAGCCCCGCTGCCCGCACACCAATCTCATCCGCCAATAGCCAAACCGCGCTCCCATAACCGATCCCACCGCCCGCCATCGCGGCGGACGTTGTGCTCGCCATCGCCCCATACAGCGCCCCGGCAAGTCCTCCAAAAGCATAATGCACCGCCGGCCCCGCCCACTTCTTCTCTCTGGCGCTAAGCTCGTGCTTAAAGATAGTTTTTGAAATGCCCGCCGCTGTCCGCACGGTTGCATCGTCACCACCTTTGTTGCTGCTCTCTTCCGGCGAGGGCGGGCTCAGCTTCTTCTCCGCCTTCGCCCACACCGCCTGAAACTGATTCATCACGAAGGCCGCCGCAAGCCCTCCCGCCGCGCCCGCAACAGTGCTCCATACCTTCTTCCGCGTCCGTCTTCGCATTCCGATACCTCACCTCCACCGGTGCACACAATTCGCCTTTGTTTCCGGAAGCACCCCCCGGTAATAGTCCCCTTGAGCTAACTCGGCGCTAACCGCCTGTATGGACCCCCGGTTTCATCTCGCGATAACGTCCCTGGTACAGCCTTCTCCTCAGTTATATTTACCTTGCGGCCCCGTTGATTCAATATGGAATTGCAATATGTCTCTCCGCGGCGCCATTTCATTTCTCGGTGACGAGTGGGTCCGGTTTAACCGCATGATTGAGGCCCTTGAGCACCAGGCGGAAACCCACCACAAACGTCACGCCGAACCGGCCTTACCCAAAAGTCCATCCAATTCGCAGGACCGGCAATCGCCTCCCAGTCTGTTCAGGCCGGCCCAATCAGGAACCGCTGACCGCTGGGGTCTCTGACCCCAGCCAACTTTCCCGCGAAATCCAGCCACTTCCGCCGATACGGTGGTTGTGAGCCAATTGTTCCGGCGTGCCGAATCGATCCTGCAGGTTGCCGCTTCCCCCGGCGCGAATTCCGGCCCGACTGCGATTGTTCTCGATCGCGCTGGCCAACTCCGCGTTCTCAATCAGGACGGCTGGAGCCGTTCCGGTCTCATTGAGGAATTCGGCGCCCGGGAGATTTATATGGTGAAAAAGCGTGCGGGTACGGTCACAGTGGAAGGCTGGTCAGCCAACGATAGCTGCACGGTAAGCACAAAACAAGCGGGAAGCCCCTGGACTTACGCGGCCAGATCGCACGTCACGCCGCAACTCGCCACGGGGCTGAACGATCTTTCGCCGAGCGTCTGGAATTCATAACGGCGGATTTGGATAACCGCAACATGATCGTCCGTGCGGATCAGCGTGCCCTCAATTGCCAGTTCGAGCGGACAGATATCCTGAAGCCGGAAAGGCCAGGCGATCCGCAATTCAACCTCGCCCTTGTTCAGAATCTGCTGATCCACTTCAAAACAGACGGTTTCGCCACCGAGATTACGGGTCCGTCCGGTCCCTACGTAAGTCATGCCGCCGAACCGGTAAGAGAAGCGCAGTTCTAACGCGAGGTTATGGCGCTCCGAAGACCGGAGGTCAATCTCTCTTGCCAGCACTGCGACTCGCGGAAACACTAAACAATGTTACTGCAAGCCATTAACCTTTGGGAACATCGACCGGTAATGGTACAGGGTGCCTGGGGGTGCTGAATATTACATTAACGGAGGTTCTGCGCTTCGTTGAGCTCTCTGGCGTATCTCGCCAGGTACGCTTCTGATGCAATCTCCTCCAGTTCCCGATCGAACAGGTATTGGTGCTCGGCCTCCCGGCGTTCCCGCAGTTTTTCAATCAGACGAAGCCGCTGCTGAGCCGCCTGGCTGATCTCCCGCTGCTTTTCGGTTGCCTCTTCATCTCTTTTCAGCTTCTGCCGCAGCCGATGCTCCTGCTTTCGGGCTCCCCGCTGGAAGGGCCCAAGTGCCGCCAGTTCGTGCGGCTCCGGATTCGGCTTCGCCAGAAGCTCCATCTGGTGGGCCAGGACATTCTTCTTATGCTGGTCGATTTCGGCATGCATCCGGACCACCTGCTCGGCGCACATGCGCAGCCGCTCGGCTTCCAGATGGGACTGTTTCTCGTACCAGTCCATCACCTTTGCCAGGCGGAAACGGAAGGGACCCATGGCGCCTTACAGCTTCTCGGCAACCTGCTGCACGCCGCTGAAACTCTCCGCGAGCGAACAGCCGTTGGTCGTATCCTGCCGGAGGAAGTTCGTAATGTCGCCGCGCGCACGGATCGCCGAGTCAAGCGCCGGATTGGTGCCGTTGACATACGCCCCGAGCTCAATCAGATCTCGCGATTCTTCATACGCCGCGAGTGACCCGCGGATCTTCCGCGCTGCCGTCGCGTGCTCCGGGGCAGTCAGCTTCGGCCCCAGACGGCTGATGGAATTCAGCACATCGATCGCCGGATAGTGGCCCTGAGCCGCGAGGCGCCGCGAAAGAATAATATGGCCGTCGAGAATCGATCGAACTGAATCGCAGATCGGTTCGTTGAAATCGTCGCCTTCAACGAGCACCGTGAAGAAGCCCGTGATCGAACCGCTGCGGAAATTCCCGGCCCGCTCCAGCACCCTGGGCAGCATATTAAACACCGAAGGCGTATAGCCTTTCTGGCTGGGCGGTTCTCCCGCCGCGAGACCAATCTCGCGCTGCGCCATCGCCAGACGCGTGACCGAATCCATAATCAGCAGAACGTTCGCGCCCTGATCGCGGAAGTATTCCGCCACCGCGAGCGCCACGAAACTCGCCCGCACGCGCAACGGCGCGGGACGATCCGATGTCGAGCACACCACCACGGAACGCTTGCTGCCATCCGGCCCGAGCTCGTGTTCCAGAAACGCCCGCACCTCGCGGTTGCGTTCGCCGATGAGTGCAATCACGGTGACATCGGCTGAGTTGTGCCGCGCCATCGCGCCCAGTAGCGTGCTCTTGCCGACGCCGCTGCCGCCGAACAGACCCATTCTCTGGCCCTTACCGCAGGGCATCAGCGTGTCAATGGCGCGAATGCCGGTCGAGATCTGCTGAGTAATGTGCTCGCGGTCCATGGGGCTGCCGGGCCCCTGATAGAGCGGATAATGCGCCATCGGCCGGATCGCCGGCTTGTGGTCGATCGGTCTTCCGAAGCCGTCGATGACGCGTCCGATCAGGTCAGGTCCCACGGCGACACTCGATTCGCCCTCGCGCGCGATGATCGGATCGTGCAGCTGAATGCCGTCAATCTCCTCGAGCGGCATCGAAAGCACATTGCCATTGCGAAACCCGATGACCTGCGTCCGCACGCGCCGTCCGGAAGAGGTGATGACTTCGCAGAAATCGCCCACCGCAACAGCGGGACCGCGCGAAGCAAGCAGCAGCCCGACCACTTCCACGATTTCGCCGGTCCACGGCAGCAGGCTCGAACGGTCAAGCTGCTCGAAGTAGCGATCCAGTGAGAATGCGGCTGCCACGCTCATGCCCGGCGCTCCATCTGATCCACCAGACCGTTTTCAATTTCACGAAGCTGCGTATCCACGGACGCATCGAGCGTGCCGCGGCTGATTTCAAACGAAACCGTGCCGCGCGGCTGCCCTGGATCGCTGAGAATCTCCACCGCCGAGCCGCGTCCCGATTGCTCCAGACTCTTCCGCATCAGTTGCTGCTGATCGGGATGTACCCGCACTTTATAGATTTCCTGATTCTGCAGTTTCGCGATCGCGGCCTTGATCAGCGCTTCGAGCGCCGAAGGATCGAGCGAAAGCTCGCGATGCAGCACGCGCCGCGCGATTTCGATTGCCAGCCGTACAGTATCCGCTTCCGCCCGCCGGATCGTTTCCGGACGCGTGGCCGAAACTTCAGCCACTGTCGCCGCCAGCCCCTGCATGGCCGAGCGCACCTGATCTTCCATCGCCTTGCGAGCCGCGGCGTCACCCGCGCGAATTCCCTGCTCCCAGGCTTCTTTGGTTTTGATTTCGAGTTCGCGCGTCAGCTCATCGACGCGCTCGCGCAACTGCGCGTTTTCGCCGCGCGCGCCGGGGCTCAGATTCCGCAGCTTCGGCGGCGGCGCTCCGCCTCCCGCTTTCCTGCGCCACGGTGCTTCCGATACTTCGATCTCCTCGGCGTCGAGGACCTTACACAACATATTCATCGCCACCTCCGCCTCGCGAAGAAGCAATAGCGCCTTCTTTCTCGAGTTGGCGAATGGTACCGACAATCTGCTGCTGTGCCCCCGCGACGTCGCGCAGGCGGACCGGACCCAGGGCCTCCATGTCTTCGAGCAGCATTTCCGAGCTGCGCGACGACATGCACTGCGTGAAATGCTGCTTGATCTTATCGCTGGTCCCTTTGAGCGCGAGCGTCAGCGCCTTGCGATCCACTCGCGCCAGCAGAACCTTAATGCCTTCCTTGTCGATGTCGATGATGTCTTCGAAGACAAACATAAAGCCGCGTACGGCAGCCACCGCGGACTGATTTTCGGCTTCGAGCGTCGTCAGAAGAGTTTCCGAGAGATCGCCATCCATGTGATTGAGGATCGCGGCGAGTGCTTTATCGCCGTTCGATCGCGTAATCTGCCGCGAGGCCTTCAGCCGCGCGCGAATCGCCAGTGCGATGCGGTTAAACACATCGGGCGAAATGCGATCCATCAGGGCGATGCGCAGCGCCACCTGCGGCCGTACTTCCACCGGCAGCGAAGCCATCAGCGGTCCCGCCTGCGCAGGCGCAAGATTCGCCAGAATCAGCGCCAGCGTCTGCGGATTCTCTTCTCGCAGCACCTTGGCCAATTCCTGCGGATCCACATCGGCGAGCGGACCATCCGGCCCCACCGGCTCAATCTTTTCCTCTTTGGGATGCTCACCGTCGAGAAGCAGTTGGGTCTTCTCCTTACCCATCGCCTGTTCGATCAGACGGCGGGCGCTCTCCGGGCCGCCCTTCGCGAAGAAGCGGCTCGAAGCGGACATCGATTCAAATTCTTTGAAGACGGAAAGCATCTGCTCCGGCGGCACGGCCTCCAGCGCGGAGATCTCGCCGTTAATGCGGCGAATTTCATCGGGCGCAAGCTGCCGGATGATATCGACGCTGAGTTGATCGCCAATCCCCATGAGGAACATGGCGGCTTTGCGGGCTCCAGGCAATTCCAGTGCGAGTGCTGCGGTACTCATAGATTCTGTTGGTCAGGCTTTGTGATTCGAAAGCCACATGCGGATCACGTTCGCGCTGACCGCGGGATCCTTCTGGGCCAGGTTGCGGATACGCTCGGCGGTCTCGGCATTCACTTCCGCCAGCAGCGGCTGCGCGCCCGCGCCGGTAACGATTCTGTCGCCGGCGCCGGCCGCCGGCGGCGGAGCTTCGCGGTTCAAGGCCTGCCGATGCGCAAGCTCTTCGAGCTCTTCATTCATGCGTTCAATCGTCGCCGCCCGCCGCTCGACAGGGGCGTTGCCGCGTTTCGGCATGTAGCGCACAATCAGCTTGAGCAGCACGGAGAGAGCGATCAGGCCACCCACGGCCATGAACACGAGATCGCGGTATTGGTTGATCTTTTCGAGCCACGGCGGCAGGTTATCGGTAGTCTTCTTGCCGGGCGGAATCGGCATCGCCTGCTGCATCGTATCGGCGATCACGTTCGTCTCAAACGGAAGCGTTTCGACGATGAGCTGGTCGCCGCGATTTGTGTCGAGGCCCGTGACGCCGGCGACGAGATCGCGGATTTTCTGCAAGGTTTCGGGCGATGGCGGCACCACCACCTGATGGCGCGACTTGCCCGTGCCTTCCCACTTGAACGGCTGTCCAACCAGCACCGAGAGCGACATCTTGCGCACCACACCCTGCGGGATACGCGTATGCCGTACGACGCGGCTGGTCTGATACGTGACATTCTCCGTGCGGTGCGAGGTGCCGCCACCGCTCGTCCCCGTTTTTGTCTGCGGCAGATTCGCCGCTGTGCCCGGAACACCGCCGGCGGTCGCGGTGCCACGCTCGTTCGAGTCCTCGCTCTTCTGTGAGCTCACCATCACGGACTGATCGGGGTTATACGTCTCTTCTTCCTGCTCGCCGCTGGTCAGATCGCACTCGACCGAAGCGCCTGCGCGAAACTGATCGGCACCGAGAAGCGGTTCGAGCGTGGAATTGATCTTCGCCACCAGATCGCGTTCAATCTGCTGCCGTACTTCGAGCGCTTCCGAAGTCACGCCCGCATCGCCGGTCTGCCCGGTGCGCTTCGGATGGCTGAGCAGATTCCCGTCCATGTCGATCACGGCCACTCCATCGGGCGACAGGCCTTCCACCGCACTGGCGGCCAGGTTGCAGAGCGCCGTTACATTCTGCGGGGAAAGATGAGTGCCCGGACGCAGCCGTACCATCACGCTGGCTTTCGCCGGCTGCTGCTGATCGAGAAAAACCGATTCACGCGGGAATGTGAGATGAACGCGCGCCTGGACCACGCCTTCCATGCTCATCACCGAGCGTTCCAGCTCGCCTTCGAGCGCGCGTTGATAGTTGATGTGCTCCACCAGTTCCGTGGCGCCGAAGTTCGTTTTGTCGAAGAGCTCGAAACCGATGCGGCCCGATTTCGGCAGGCCAGCTGCGGCCAGCGTCAGCCGCGAGTCGGCGAGGTGCTCGGAAGGAACCAGCACCGAGGCGCCATTATCTGCCAGACGATAGTCAACGCCCGATTCCCGCAGCTTCTGCACCACCGGTGCCGCGTCTTCCGGAGCCATGCCGGTGTAGAGCGCGCGGAAATCGCTCTCCGTGCGGTAGTGAACCACCGCGGCGATCGTCGCCGCCGCCAGCAGCACCGCGATACCCACCGAGGCGCGCTGAATGATTGTCAGGTCTGAGACCAGCTTCTTGACTTGCTCCATCGCGGCGGCCCGTTATAACTGCATCTTCATGATTTCCTGGTACGCATTCACCACTTTGTTGCGTACCTGGAGACCAAGCTCGAAGGTGAGCTCAGCCTGCTGGCCGGCCAGTGCGATGTCATGGATTTCGTCATTCTCGCCCGCCATGAACTTCTGAGCGGTGTCATTTGCCTCGTTCTGCACGGACTGCAGATTGTCGATCGTCTTCGTGAGGATGTTGGAGAACGCGTCTGAACCCGTGCTGCCCGCCGCCGATGGCAGTGAGCTCGGGATCGGGATGGAATTGATTCCGGAGATGGTCAAGTGAATATCCTCTAACGCAGCAGATCGATCGATTTCGAAATCATGTCTTTCACGGCGGTCATCGCCGCCACGTTCGCCTGATAACTGCGGTTCGCCGTCGTCAGGTCCACCATGTCCTCAGCCGGATTGACGCGCGGCGAGTAAACATACCCGTCGGCGTCCGCGTCCGGGCTGCCGGGTGCGTATGTTTTGTCCGGTTCCCGCTGATCCACGGAAATCGAGCTCACCTTCACGCCGGTCTGCAGTTGGGATTCGAGCTCGGAAGCGAACTCCGATCCCACCGGTGTTGTCGAAAACACCGCGTCCTTGCGCTTGTAAGGACCGCCTTCCGCTGTACGGGTGGTTTCCGAATTGGCGATGTTTTCCACGAGCAGCGCGGCGCGGATTCGCTGCGCCGACATGCCCGACGCGCTGACCGAAAGACTACCGAAGAGACTCATGCCGGACCTTCCTTGATCGCCTCTCGCACTTCGGCGATCTGCGATTTCATCAGCGTTGCCGCCATGTTGAACCGCATCGAATTCTCGGCGAGTAGCCGCGCTTCGCGGTCGAGATCGACGTTGTTCCCGTCGTTCTTCACCGCGAGCCCGTTCACGTCCGCCTGCTGCGCCAGACCGCCGGTCAGCATCGACTCGAACGACGCTTTCATGTCAATGTCCTGGGTTTTGTAACCCGGTGTGTCGGCGTTGGCGATGTTGGACGATACCAGCTTTTGCCGCATGCTGATCATGTCCATGTATGTCTGGAGGCTGTTGGTCAGGTTGCTGATCACGACGCACACAAAAATGCACGTCGCGGACCACGGTTATTCTCAGGAAAATAAAGGAGTTAAAGCGGCTAAACGGCGTCAATCCAGTGACGCGTCACAACTTTGACAGTGAAGTATGAAAGGGGGCCACGTCACAGATCCACGCAGATGTCGGAAGATGCCGCCGCCGCCCCGGCAAGGAACCGGTCGACGCGAGGCAATGCTTCGAGCTCCTCCGCCCAGCGCTGCCGCTGTGTGGTGAGCATGCGTCGCGCCCATTCGATCGTGGCGAGCATGGAGCCTGCGATCTCGCGGCGCGCAGCCGGATCCTTTGTTTGCTGAATATTCTCATCGGCGGCGAGCCGCAGGCCTTCGAGAAGTTCATCGAGACCGCCATACTCGCGCCGTGCGATGGCCTCACGAAGTTCGCGGTCGCGCGCCTCAAGCTGTGCGGGAATCATCAGCCATTCTGCCCCTGGATGCCGTTTGCCCCGTAAGTCGCGGTAAACAACTCCTGGAAGTACGTCTTCTGCGACTCGAGCGTCGCGATCGCGGCGTCCGCTTTCGAGAGCTGTGCCTGGAGATTTTGCTGGAGCTGGTCGACACGAAGCTGATCGTTCGCAATCAGCCCGTTCTTGCTCGTGATCTGCGTCTGGAATGCATTGTAGGCATTCGCGATCAGACCATCAGTCACATCCGTGACGGTGCTCAGTGCGTCATTGGCGAGTTTCAGAAAGCTGTTGTCGGTCGTGGTCGAACCCAGGAACTGCTGGATGTCGGTCGTGTTCGCGGCTGAAAACACCGATGAATCGAACTGAAGCTGTCCATTCTGCTGCAGCGTGACGCCGAGATCGGCCAGCGAGCTGACCGACCCGCCGCCGCTGTTCGTCTGAGCCAGTCCATTGAGAGCGTTGACCAGTGTGTAAATCAGGCTGTCGCCGCTCAGTGCGCCGCCGTTCTGGCCTTCGTTCTTCTGCACGCTCCCCACCGCCGAATTGAACGTGCTGACAAAATTCGAAAGCGCGTTCTGCAGCCCGGAAAAGCTCGTGGAAACGGTGATGGTGGCGGGTGACGTCGTCTGCGCCGCCAGATGAACCGTCAACCCAGGTGAGAGCGTAATATCTCTCGAATTACTGTGAAGCTGTGTGAGCGAGCCGTTGACTTTGTAGAGCGCATCGCTACCCGTGGAGAGCGTATCGAGCAGATCGTTCGTCCCGTCGTTGAGCTGGATCGTATCCGCCCCCAGGTTATCGCTCGTAAGCGACAGCCGGTAATCCGGGCTCGTGTTGGTGCCGACGTTAATCATGGTCGCCTGCACACCATCGTCGGCCGCGTTGATGGCGGTCACCAGCGATGAAAGCGACGTGCCGGTTGGCGTAAGAGTGTGGTCCACGCCGTTCACTGTGAGGGTAAAACTGGAAGCCGAACTGATATTGCCGGTCGAAGGGTCCGCAACGGCGGTCAGTCCGTCTTTGCTGAGCGAAACAGTGGAGGACCCGACGTCATCCACCTGAATCGAATACGTGCCCGCCAGCGCTCCCGCCGATGCCGTGGCGGTAACGCCGGTGCCTGTAACTTGAGCTGCGGGCGAGCCCGAGCTGGCAGTGCCGATCGCCGTCAACGCACTCTGCAGAACCTGGAAGCTGTTGCCAAGCGTCGTGGTCGCCTGCTGCTTGCCCGTCAAATCCGTGACATCCCCCTGGAGAATCTGCATCGGCAGTGACGCAATACCCACCGCGCGCTGTATGACCTGTTGAAAAGACGAGGCATACGTACTCGAGCCATTAAAGGTGATCGGTGTCGACGACATTATCGTTCAGGAGTTCGCATCATTTCCATGCAAGAAGCGGGCCGAACGTCAGCCATCCGGCCCGCCTCTCTTGTTTACTATTGCAGGAGCTTCAAAAGCGCCTGGGGAGCGGAGTTCGCCTGCGCGAGAGCCGCTACCGACGCCTGCTGCAGAACCTGCGCCTTCGTCAGATTCGCCGCGGCGGTCGCGACGTCAGCATCGCGGATGCCGGATTCAGCGGCGCTGAAGTTAGTGATCTGCGAATTGGCAAGGCTGATCGCGTACGTCAGATGATTTTCGCCGGCGCCGATTCGCGCCTGCACCTGGCCGAGCTGCACGATCGCGGAGTTGATAGCCGTCAGAGCGGCGAGCGCGTTGCCGTTGGCGGTGGAGGTCGCAGTGGGAGCCGTGGTCGTCTGGGCGCCCGCTGTGGTGAACGTACCGTTGGCGGTTCCGCCCGAAACAGAGAAGTTGCCGGTGCTCTGAATGGAAACGCCTGTGTGAGCGAAGTTCTGCACCGCATAAATTCCGATGGAAGATGTCTTCGCGTTGATTTTCGCCAGCGCGGTGGCAACGGTATCGGTACTTAAGAGAGCAACATCCACCGAGCCCTGCGCATTCTGGAACGTGAGAGTTTCGTTGGCGCCGGTGTACGTGCCCGCGCCGGCGAGGCTGTACACACCGCTGTTGACGGCGTCAGTTCCGGTATCCGCCACGGCGCTGCCCGCGGACGCCGACCCTACTTCAACCGTGAACGCCGTGCCGCCGCCGAAGCTGAGCTGGCCGTTGCTTCCCACCTGAGCGGAAATTCCGTAGGCCGAGAGCTGGCTGTTCAGCGTGTTCACAATAGCCGACGCCGAAAGCCCGGCTGTTCCGCCGTTCAGGCTGACCGTGATGTGGGTCGCATTGTTGTTCTGGATCAGGTTGAAATCGAAATTCTGGATACCGCTGCCCGCGAGGAAGACCGCGCCCGGAGCATCCAGGCGAACCGTGTTACCGGGCAGTGATGTCCCTCCGCCAAGAACGCTGGTGGTGGAAATGCCTAGGCCGGTGGCGTCCACCTGATTCTGCGCGCCGCTCAGATCGATCGAGACCTGTGAGTTCGCCGCGGTGTTGCCGCCGCCGATATAAACACTGTTCAGCGCGTTCAGTTGTCCGCCGGCCGCCAGGCCGATGTTCGACGCCTGTTGCGAAACCTGCGACACGAGCTGCTGATATTCCACGTTGATGTTGGAGCGATCGCCCTGGAATGTAGTGCTGGCCGATTCGGTAGCCAGCGTCTTGAGGCGATTCAGAATCGTGGTAATGTTGCTCAGCCCGCCGTCTGCGATCTGCAGCGCGTTCACACCCTGATTGCCGTTCAGAACGCCCTGCGTCAGCTCCGCGATGCTGCTCTGATATTCATTCGCCACGGCGAGACCCGCGGCATCGTCCCCGGACTGATTGATGCGGTAACCGGAGGTTAACTGTTCGATGGTTTTCGTCTGAAAATTCGTGTTCGTGCTGAGATTGTTCTGCGCTACCAATGATGCATAGTTCGTCTGAAATGAAATTGACATTCTTTTAACGTCCTGTTTTTTATTTATTCCGGACTTCATGTCCGGTTATTTTTTGAGGGGAAGGCCGAACCCCTTGCCAGTCCGGCCCTACCCTTTACTGCTGACTACTGACTTCAATAACTGACTGCTGACTACGACAGGAGCTTCAGAAGCGCCTGCGGAGCGGAGTTCGCCTGAGCGAGAGCCGCCACCGACGCCTGCTGCAGAACCTGCGCCTTGGTGAGGTTGGCCGCCGCGGTCGCCACATCGGCGTCGCGGATACCGGATTCAGCTGCGCTGAAGTTAGTGATCTGCGAATTCGCGAGGCTGATCGCATATCCCAGCTTGTTTTCACCGGCGCCGACTCGCGCCTGAACCTGGCCGAGCTGCGCGATCGCGGAGTTGATCGCCGTCAGAGCGGCCAGCGCATTGCCCGTGACCGTTGACGTTGTGGCGGGCGCCGTGGTGGTCTGGGTGCCGGCCGAGCCGAAGGTGCCGTTGGCCACCGCGCCTGATACCGAGAAGTTACCGGTGCTCTGAATGGACACACCGTTACCGCTGGTATTCTTCACCGCGTAAATACCGAGTGAAGCCGTCTTCGCGTTGATCTTCGCCAGAGCGGTGTCAGTGGTATCGGTCGCGGCCAGAGTGACATTGGCCGTGCCGTTACCGTTCTGGAACGTCAGAGTTTCCACCGCGCCCGTGAACGTGGCCGCGCCGGCGACACTGTAAACGCCGGTGTTGGTCGCGGTGCTGGCGCCCGCAACAGCCGTACCACCCGAGGCCGCCGCGGCGCTCACTGTGAACGCCGTGCCGCCGCCGAAGCTGATCTGGCCATCGCTGCCCACCTGAGCGGAGATGCCATAAGCCGAGAGCTGGCTGTTCAACGAATTCACGACACCCGATTCCGAGAGACCCGCCGCGCCGCCGCTGAGAGTCGCCGTGATGTCCGTGGCATTGTTGTTCTGGATCAGATGGAACGTGAACACCTGCGTGTTGCTGCCCGAGAGGAATGTCGCACCCGGAGCATCCAGGCGCTGCGAATTGCCGGTCAGTTCGGTTCCGCCCCCAAGAACGCTGGTGGTGGCGATGCCGAGACCGGTCGAATCCACCTGATTCTGCGCTCCGCTCAGATCGATCGTGACCTGTGAGTTGGCAGCCGTGTTGCCGCCGCCGATGTAAACGTTGTTCAGCGAATTCAGCTGTCCACCCGCCGCGAGGCCGATATTCGAAGCCTGCTGCGTGACCTGCGTAACCAGCTGCTGATATTCCACGTTGATGTTGGCTCGATCGCCCTGGAACGTCGAACTCGCCGATTCAGTGGCCAGCGTCTTGAGGCGCTGCAGAATCGTCGTGATGTTGCTCAGTCCGCCGTCGGCGATCTGGAGCGAGTTCACGCCCTGGTTGCCGTTGAGCACGCCCTGCGTCAGCTCAGCGATGCTGCTCTGGTACTGGTTCGCCACGGCGAGACCGGCGGCGTCGTTTCCGGATTCGTTGATGCGATATCCGGAAGTCAGCTGCTCGATCGTCCGAGTCTGAAAGTTGGTGTTGGTGCTTAAGTTATTCTGCGCGACTAGTGACGCGTAGTTCGTCTGAAATGAGATTGACATTAGTAAACGTCCTGTTTTGTCGATACATCCCGGACTTCATGTCCGGTCCCGGGTTCTCCCCCAATGGATACCCAGGGTATCGTTCCTTTCATTGCCCATATCGGGGCAGGATTCAGACGTTCTAACCATTTTTACGAAGTCGCGTCACGTCAATTTTTTGACGATGTCACTGTAGTGTCAGCGGCGGGGACAGCGCCTGGAAGCCGCCGCAGCAGCGTTTCAATCATTCCGCGATCCGCGCTCAGCGCCGCCGCCAGGTTCTCCTCGCGCGTGATCCGCGCTTCCTTCCGCACGATCGCCACGGAGGCGGGCGCCACGATCCCGAGCTTCACCCGGTGCGCCTTCGCTTCCAGAACTTCGATTTCTATTCCATCGCCGACTAAAAGACTTTCGCCCGCGCGACGCCACATGATCAGCATGCGACCAGTTCTTCCTCAAGCCGAAGTGGATGACGGTGCGAGTAACCGGACTCGCCGTGAATGACCTGTATGCCTGCCTTAGTCTTTAAATTCACCACAATCGGGGCCATCAGATTCACCGTGGGCCGCGTTCCCGCTTCCGAACACACCAGCGCGGCGCAAAGAATATCCCGGCCGATCGCCGGCGTCCCGCCTGACGGCAGCTCGAGCGTCGCCAGCTCTTCTTCACTCAGCGCAACCCTGTAATCCGGGTCCACCACGAGTATCGGCAGCATCACGAAACAAAGATTCGGCGTTGCAATACTCTGCATGAAGAGCAGCGGCTCGGAAGCGGGCGTCGTCAAAAAACAAAACGAATGCTGATCTTCAAAACCCGGCAAACCAGCCGGAAATGTATAGATCGAGTCGGCATCGCATTCGCGATCGCCAAAGAACTTGGTCGGAATTCGTGGCATTGGCGTCCACGAAAGCAATTGGGGGGCCGTTGGAAACCTTACTTCTTTGCCGTTGTCGTGGGCGCTGGTGACGGCTTTGCCTCCGCCGCTTTTCCGTCCGCGGGAGGCGGGTCGTCGACGTCCTTCACCACCACAGCCGCGCTTTGAATGACCAGATCCACCCGCCGATTGTGGGACCGCCCTTCCGCCGTGTCGTTCGAATCGATCGGCACGGTATCACCGTAGCCCGCGATATGAAACCGGCTTAAGGGAATCCCGTATTTACCGGTCAGCAGATTCAGGATCGCCACGGCGCGCGCCGCGGAAAGTTCCATGTTGCTGTGAAAGTGGTCGTTATGGATCGGGACCGAATCCGTGTGCCCTTCGAGCACGATCGGATTGCTGAGTCCTTTAAGCACATCGGCAATCTTCTTCATGGATTCGGAACTTCCGGCGCCGGCAAACTCATCTCCACCCGACGGAAAAAACGCCGCCTGCCTCAGGCTGACCACCAGTCCGCGCGATTCCAGCTTCACATCAACCTTATGATCTTTAATTTCCTGCGCGAGCGCTTTGCTGAGGTACTCCATCGAGGGCATCAGTTCCGTGACGGCAACCTTATCCGGCGGTATGTCCTGCCGTGGCGTCGTGATCTTCTGCGACCCGCCCGGGCCTTTCATCATCGCGCTGCCCTTGCCGGTGTTGTCAACCGTCCCGCCGAGGATTTCATGCACCAGCGCTTTCGCGCCGCCGTTTTGCATGGCCTGCTTCACGGAGTCGGAAACCTGCTGGGCTTTGTGCTTGTCTGTCTGCGATGACGCAAACATCACCACGAAAAAGGCAAACAGCAGCGTAATGAAGTCGGCGTAGGAGATGAGCCACCGTTCATGGTTCTCGTGCTCCGGATGTTTCTTCTTGCGGGCCAAGCGTCAGGCCTCCGCCGCCACGGCTTCAGCCGCGGCTTCGCCTTTTTTCTTCGCGCTCGCCTTGTGTCCCAGATATCCTTCCAGCTTCAGCCGGATTAATTTTTGATTCACGCCGTTCGCGATTGCCAGCACGCCTTCGAGCATCAATTCGCGCACCTGAATCGCTTCCTTGCCCCGCGCCTTGAGTTTTCCCGCCGCCGGCAGAAAAATGATATTTGCCGCGGCAACCCCATAAATCGTCGCGACGAACGCCACTGCAATGCCGCGCCCCACCTCATCGATGTCCGCCAGATTCTTCATCACCTGGATCAATCCCAGGACCGCGCCGATGATACCGATGGTGGGCGCATAGCCGCCGGCGGCCTCGAAAACCCTGGCCTCCGCTTCAATGTGCTCCTCCATGATCTGAATCTCGAGTTCCATAATGTCCCGAATCGTCGCCGATTCCACTCCGTCCACCGCCAGGCTCAGCGCCTTGTTCAGAAAAGGATCCGCAATCGCCGACGCCTGCGCTTCCAGTGACACGATGCCGTCTTTTCGCGCCTGCGCCGCATACCCGATGATTTCCTCGATCGCGGCCCGCGGTGATTCCTGCTTGCCGAAAAACACGCTCCCGAATTTCTTCGCCGCCCCCACCACGGTGCCGAGCGGCGTCGTAACCATCACCGCTCCGAATGTTCCACCCAGCACGATCAGCGCGGACGTGACCTGGGCGACATCGTGGATATTGCCCTTCTCCATGATCAGACCGGCCACGATGCTGCCGAACGCCAGCAAAAGGCCGCCGATCGTCGCGAAATCCGGCTTGAAGGAGCCGCCTTTAGCCTTACCTTCCTGTTGTTCCTGTTCGTCAGCCATGCTTCCGTCTTTCGCCCCACGTCGTCATCGCGGGTCTCTCACACCATTAGGAAAGTCAGGCGATGCAAGCGATCGCCTCCAGGCTCGAACTTTTTCGACTACCTCCTCCACCGATTCCTGTACCGTCAGTTTCCGGTCGTTCGTCAGCGTGATCACAGTATCCGGCGCGCTCTCAATAAATTCGATGAGGTCGCTGTTCAGGACGAGACAGGTGCGGTTCAGTCGTGTAACATTGATCATCCGTTATCCTGCCTGTCCCCCACATCGGTTAGCAGCAGACTGATTTAGAGCGAAAAAGGGTTGGAGTTTTCGCGAAAGTGTCCGAAGAGACTCTTGTATGGTGAGTTCTCTCTACACTTGTCCCGCCGCCGCTCTCGCAAAATCTTTACTCGATGTCTGGCTTTCCGGAGATCACGCACGGCTGCGTCAGGAACTCGATCGTGTCTCACGGGTTTCATTGATCTACGATGAGGAGGACGACGAGGACCGTGTGGAACTGCTCCGGTCGATTGCGATGAGGATGAAGGATTCAGCCGACCTGTTCGCCACGCGCGCCGAAAGTCCCCGCGTCGGAATCTGGTTCGATCTGCTCCATCACCTCTCGGCGGAGAGCTCACTCGTCAACTGACCTTCCGGCGATCCCGCCAGCGTCTCGATGCGCAGCGCGCAGCGTTCGCCGCTCGGCACGAGTGAACCCGTAAACTGCGGTTTTCCATTCACCAGACAGTCGAACGACGAATCCTCCGAGTTGCCGATCGTCAGAACCTGACCCGGCGTCATCGTCAGAAGATCGCGGATCCGGATAGTTGCACCCTGCAGCACCGCGTCCAGGCTCAGAGTCGCCGAACCCAGACTCCGCAGAATACTTCCGCCCATCGGTTCCGCGTCGCCTTCTCGCCCCACTGCCGCGGCCGACTGCAAATGTGCCATGCGGGCGAGGAACGTGGGCAATACTAGAACGAAATCGCCCATCAGCCCGCTCAGTTCAACTCCGGACCGCAGCACGAGAGCGGATTCCGATCCATCTTCCGGAATAGCCGGTCCGTCTTCTTCAAACGAGGAAGGCTTCTGAATAAACGCCGCCGGATAAACCGGTGCCCACGCCGCCCGCAGCGATTTCGCAAACACTTCGAAAAATTCCCGCAGGATGAAAAGCTCGATTCCGGTGACCGCGCGCGGCTTTCCGCTTTCGTCTTCGGCCGGCGCAGTGGGCGGGGTGCCCAGCAGAACATCGAGCACGCGGAATAACAGAGCAGGCGGAAACACCAGATAGGCCGAAGCCGCCAACGGGGCCAGATCGAGCTCGATCGCGCGGTCGCCCGAGGCCGTTCCCCGCATCGACGCGGCAATGGGCATCTGTTTCGCACCCTGCAGATTCATCGCCACCGGTTCCTGCAGCAGGTCGGCCAGTTCATTCTGGGCCGACCTCAGAAACGCGTGATGGATCTCCTCGATGGTCGCGACCGCGTTGCTCGCCAGTTGTCCCGCGGGAAGCGGTTCGCAGCCCGGCTCATCCGGAATGGTTTCCTGTGGTGACATCGTGAATTCTCTTTATCCGAGCATGCTGAACAGGTTCGGCTGCTGCGCGATCTTCGACTCCACGGCGAGCGCCGCCTGCTGCTGCGTCTGCGCGCGGGTCAGCGCCAGCGCCGCGGTCGGCACGTCCGTGTTCTGCACATCGCCCAGATCGCTCTGGTCCTGCACCATGAACTTTTGGGCGAGCTGAGTGGCATCCGCCACACGGTTTTCCGCCGTCCCGTAGAAAGCCAGTTGCCCGTTCAGATATTCGTTCGCGCTCTTCACCGCATCGCTCGCCGTCTGGATGCCAGCCGTGTCGTTGTTCTGAAGCGCCGTAATCAGCGATTGCACCGCCGCGAACGCGTTGCCGGCGATGGGCGCGCCGGTTGAATCCTGCGCGTCGAAAATGGTCGTCGCCGTCCGGGCGGTCGCAATGGCCGTTCCGTTCACATCCTGAATGGTTCGCGTATCGGTCGCGGTCGCAAGTTGCGCCACGCCATTGGGCTGCGTGGAATCGAGCTGGTAAAGCGCCTGCGTGTCCTGATCGCCGCTGAAAATATACTTGCCGTTCACCTGCGTCTGACTCAGGCTGACGAGTGCCTGCTGGATGCCCTGTACCTGAATCGCAAGATTGGCGCGCTGCGCCGCGGTATAGCTGGAATTCGCGCCCTGCGCCGCCAGCGTAACCGCCGATGTCAGCGCCGTAATGGAGCTCTGCAGTGCGGAATCGGCTGCGCTCAGCTCGGTCTGCGCGCCGTTGAGATTCTTCTGCGTCTGCTGATTGAAGGCAATCTTCGTCTGCAGCTCGTAAATCTGGCTGATCGCGCCGGCATCGTCCGAAGGCCGCTGCAGCCGGTAACCGGAGCTCAGTTGCGCCTGTGCCTGCTGGAGCTGCGCCTGCGTCTGTTGCAGGTCCGCCAGATATTGCTGATTGGCTCCGTTAATCGTCAGATCCATAAAACGTCCTCTGCTTTACTGCCGCACCACCGCAAGAATCGAATCCGCCAGTGAATTCACAATCGTCAGCACCTGCGCCACCGCCTGGTAGGCGCGCTGGAACTCGAGCACCGCCGCGGCCTGCGCATCGAGTGAAACGCCGGAAATCTGATCGCGCTGCGATTGCGTTTGGCTCACCACCTGCTGCTGCAGAGTCGCGTTGCTCTGCGCGGTGGCGTTTTCCCGTCCGGCAGCGGCCGCAATGCCGCCGAAAAATGAAACAAAGCTCTGGCCGCCGATCTGCCCGGCCGTATTCGCCGGCAGCGCAAGCGATGCCAGTTGATTGGCATTCCCGTTGGCATTGCCCGAAGCGTCCACCGGCGCCAGTTGCGCCGTCGTAATCGCCGGATTCACCGCCAGCGTTCCCGCCGCGAATGTCGCATCCGCATTGTTATAGGTAAACAAAGGAAGGCCCGCCGGCGCGCCCGTCGCGGTCGAAGTCGTTCCCGAGGTCAGAATGTTATTCACCGTGTCCGCGAATGTTTTCGCGAACTGATTGAGTGACCCGGTATTTTGCGCATCCCCGATGATCGAAGACAGCACGCGGTTCCTCACATCGAGCAGCCCACCCAGTTGACCGCCGGTGATCGAGGCCGTAATGTCGTTCCCCTGATCGTCCAGAATCTGCGACGTGGGTATCGATTGCGGATTCACCGCCGGCGGATTGTTATCCACCTGAGCCTGCGCCGAAATCGAGTACTGTTGATTGCCGATCACCAGCGGCGAACCGCCCCCAACCAGCACCGTAACCGTTCCATCCGGCTGCGAAAGCGCTGTAAAATTCGTGAGCTGCGAAAGCTGTTCCAGCGTATTCTCGAAGCTCGCGTCGGCTCCTGGGTTCGGTTCCGGATTCTGGAGCTTCGCCTGATTGTATTGACGGATCTGCCCCGCCAGCGTATTGATCTGATCCACCGTGGATCCGATCTGGCTATTCAGCCCCGTCGCCTGCGATTGCAGAGAGTCGGAAAGCTGCGACACCGCATTCGCAAAACTTCCCGCCGCCGAAATCACGTTCTGCTCGGCCGCCGCATCCGTAGGCGATGCGCTCCACGCCGAAAATGCCGTGTAAAGATTGCTCAGCGCCGCCGGTACGCCGCTCGTTCCCGACACGTCGAAAAGACTCTGCAGCGCGGACGTGCCCTGCGATTGCGCCGTAAAAGCCCCCAGCGTTTGGAGTTGCCGCTGCACTTCGGAATCGGCATACGAATCGCGCGAGCTGATCAACCCCTTCGCGGCGATGCCGCCCGCCGCCCCCGAAGCGATATCGAACGGTTGAGCGGTGATGTTCAGCTTCTGTGCCGCATAACCGGGCGTCGACGAATTGCTGACGTTGTTCTGAATAACGTCCAGCGCCTGCTGAAGTACGTTCAGCGCATTCGACGAATTGCTGAGGGCTGCTGTCAAAGACATAGATTGTTACGCCTCTGTCCCGCGCGGCTCCGCCTCGGGAATCGAATAGCGCATAGCGCCTGCGCCGTAAAAATCGGAGGCCCCGCCGCCCACGCCGGGCGCGCAGCGCAGAAACGCGGCGGAGGCGTCGGAAAGACGGCTCAGGCGCAGCGCTTCGCTCTTAATCTGCACAACTTCTTCGGCAAGACCGGTCATCTCTTCACGCGGAATGCGGCGCACGGCTTCCAGCATTTCCTGCAATTCAAGTACGGATTGCTCAAGCGAAAAACGGCAGCCTTCAATCGCAGCGGGATCGATCGCGTCCCATCGCTCCGCCGCTTCCTTCAATCGCCGTCGGGCCGCGATCACCTGCTCGCGCGCCTGGTACCGGGGAGTCACGCCGTCCCCGCCGGCGCCGCCGACGAGATACTGCTGTTGACCAGCGCACGGCTCACCTGATGGGCATCCACGTGGTAATGACCGCTCGCGTAGAGCGCGCTCAGTTCTTTCACGCGCGCGCTGTTCTGCACGCCGCTCGCGTGGACTCCATCGGAGAACGTCTGGGCGGTGCTCGAAATCTCGACCTGGTCGCCGCCGGCAGTCCCTGTCCCTACCCGGCCACGTCCCGATCCGGCTCCTGCGTGGCCCATTTCGCCGGTGCGGTTTACCTCAGGTGAAACGCCGCCGGATATAACCTCATTTTGGATGCGAATACTCATAGTGCGTCCGTACTATTGCCAGCCTGATCGTAGCATTCGATACAACGACCGACAAGATTACCCAAGGTAGTAGCCGCCTCATTCACCTCGGATAACATTGCGGCTAATTCCCTGCTTTTGTGAAAGATCCGTAACATGCCCGACCACCAAAAAATTAACCAAAATGAACATAGAATGTTCTGGCGAATGTTGAAATACTACTACTTCGTACTACAGTTAACAACCCACAAAGAATATGTCGCGCAAAACACTGTTGATCCTCGGAACACCTGAAAATCAAGGTGTATTTTCCGCTGAAAAAGAGTGGCAGGAACTCCTCTCCGGATATACGGTGGGCTTCCATACCTCCCTGGCCGGGATCCTGGCGGCTGCCGGCGAGGCCGACTGCATTCTGGCTCTCGACACTCCGCAGAGCGAAACACCTGTCGACATTCTCGAAAGCATCCAGTCGGTGAACCCGCACGTTCCGGTGATTTTCCGCCGCACGGCGATTACCGCCTTCACGGCGGTCCGGTTGATTCACGCCGGCGCCGCAAACTGCATGGATGGGAGCGACGATCTCGACAAACTGCGTGAAGCTCTCGATGCTTCCATCGCGCAGAAGCGTATTCAGGACAAGGTCCGCCTCGGAACCTCGCGGTCTGCCGAGCCCTGGCGCAATTTCCTGATCGGCGACAGCCCGGCCATGGAAGCGATCGCGGAAACCATCCGCCTCGTCGGCCCCCGCCGCTCCACCGTGCTGATCACCGGCGAAACGGGCACCGGCAAGGAAATGGCGGCACGCGCTCTTCACGCGGCCAGCCCGCGCGCGCGGCATGCCATGGTGGCGATCAACTGCAGTGCGCTTCCCGAAAATCTTCTCGAAGCCGAGCTGTTCGGCCACACCAAAGGCGCCTTCACCGGCGCGGCCGGCCTGCGCATCGGCCGCTTCGAGCAGGCCCATCAGGGCACCATCTTCCTCGATGAAATCGGTGACATGCCGATGGAACTGCAGGCCAAGCTGCTCCGCGTCCTGCAGGACCGGGAGTTGCAGCGCCTCGGCAGTTCCGAAACCATCAAAATTGACGTCCGCGTGATCGCGGCCACCAATGTGGACCTGCAGGAAAAAGTCAGGCAGGGCACCTTTCGCGCCGATCTGTTCTACCGCCTGAACGTCGTTCCTCTGCAGATGGCCCCGCTGCGCGCCCGCACCACCGATATTCCAATGCTGGTGAGCCACTTTGTGAAGAAGATCTGCAACATCGAAGACATTCCGCTGAAGCGTCTCGCCCCGGAAGCCCTTTCGCGTATCTGCGCCAGCCCCTGGCCCGGCAACGTCCGCCAGCTCGAAAACGCTGTCGAGATGGCCGTAGCCATCAGCGGCGACCGCGACGTTCTCTATCCGAAAGACTTCGGCATCTCTGACGCCGGACCGCGCAGCACGCCCTCTGGCACTGTGCCGCAGTATCCGCTTCCTCTGACTGAACCCATTCATTTCGATACCGCGGTTTCTCAGTTTGAGCTGGCAATTCTCGATCAGGCATTACGCCAGAGCGGCGGAAATAAGACGGTGGCGGCCAATCGCCTCGGCATCAAGCGCACCACTCTCATCATGAAGATGCGGAGCTTTGAAAACGCCGGCTATCTCCAGAGAGCCAGCTGATTTTTTTGGGAGGGCGGACGCCTTCGTCCGCGCCGGACCCCCGGTCCGGCTCTACGCTGCCGGAACCTCCAGCAGCCTTTCCAATTTCAACAGCAGCTCAATCTCCTCCTGCGCTACCCCGAGTGAAGCCGCAATGCTCCCCACTGGTTCGCCACGCCGTGCCATCCGCAGAGCCTTGGTCCGGTTAGTCAAATCGAGTCCCTGCACGGATAAAGGCCCAGCCGCAACCGGCGCGGTTGCCGGCGCCGCCGTCGTCTTCATCGCTTCCGCGGCCTTCTCCAGCCCCGCGCGCAATTCCTCGATCTTCGCCTCCGTAGCCTCGCGATAACCATCGAGCGCCTTCTTCACCGCCCGCACGTCCATCTTCGTCGAGATCCAGAGCGTCAGCGAGCCGAGCATCCCGATCCCCAGGACCCCGCAAAGAATCGCGATCTGGTTCATGGGGTTCGTCACCCAGTTCATGCGAGTTGTTCTCCCGCCGCCGCTGACGATGAAATCAGACGCTCGCGCCGGCTGGCAATTTCGGAAATCCGGACGCCATACGCGCCCTTCACCATCACCGCCTCGCCCCGCGCCACCACATGATCGTTCAGCATCACTTCCACCGGCTCATCCACGCCGCGGTCGAATTCGATAATCGACCCGGAGCTCAGCCCGGCAATATCCCGGAGCGCCATCTTTGTGCTGCCGAAGCGAAGCATGATCGGCAGCTCAATATCCATCAGCATGTCGAGATTCGACGTGTCCTGTTGCGGCGTTTCCGCCAGAGCCACCACGAGGCTCACGCTCTCGCCTCCCGCGAATTCCACGCGATACATCTCGCGGCAGTTCGCCGCGGCCGGCGGCTGATCCACGCTTTCACCGCGGCCGAGCGAGCGCGTCAGCATGTCCGCAAAGCCTGGCGCGCCCGCTTCGGAATTCCTTCGCAGCTTTTGCAGCGTGGCCGCATCGGCTGCGCCGATGCCAACGGTCACCGGCGTGGCATCGAAAGAGGTCCACCAAAGCATCTCCGCGGCGGCGTCCGGATCTTCCAACGGTTCCCGGCGGATCACCGGCTGGCTGCCGGCATCCTCCGCCAGGACGCGTCCCAGACGTGTCACCCACGCGTCGATCGCGACATTATTTTTATAGTTCGTCATTGTCGTCTCTGCTTACCGCTTCAACCCGCGGCGTGTGGACCAGATTCTTTCCAGATGGCTGCGCAACCGCAGAATCGCCTGCACGCGCAACTGACCGATGCGCGAGAGATGCATTCCCATCACTTCCGCGATCTCGCGCAGCGTTAACTCTTCGTAGTAATAAAGGCTGAGAACCGTCCGTTCCGCCTTCGGCATGCGATCGATCGCCAGCGCCAGAATCCGCTCCAGCTCCGACCGCTCCACAATCTGCGATGGCCAGTGGCTCTCATCGTCCGAAATCACATCCAGCAGATTGAGGCCGCCGCGTTCGTCATCGGCCACCAGCCGATGGATCTCCACCGCCTTCGCGTCCGTCAGCCACTGCTGATACTCCGCGGTCGGGATCTTCAGCTCCGCCGCGATTTCCTCTTCCTGCGGCTCGCGCCCCAGGCGCTGCTTTGCCGTGTGGATCGCCTGTTCGATCTGCCGCGAACGCTTGCGCGTCTCGCGCGGCGCCCAGTCCAGATCCCGCAGGCTGTCCATGATCGCCCCGTGAATCCGGTGTTCCGCGTAAGTCTTGAGCTGCACATTGAACGACGGATCGAAGTTATCGATCGCGTTCAGCAACCCCACGATCCCGGTCGATACCAGGTCTTCGAGCGAGATATGGTCCGGCAGCCGGTCGTGAATGCGGCCCGCGATGATCCTCACCTGCGCGAGGTGATCCATCACAAGCTGTTCACGGCGCAGAGCCGCCTGTTCGCCGGGGGCGACCTGCGGACCGTAGCTGAGCGTACCTGTAGCCATCTTTGCTTTCCTGCTTAAGCAGCGGACAACAGCAGTAAGGGCAACTGGCGTACCAAAGGTTCAGTGAGGCAGGCGGTCGACGCCGGCGCCAGATTCTCCGGCACGCCCTGCCCATTTGCGAAGAACGAAATCGGCGTCTCCGTGCGCGCGGCCTCTGAAAACAGGCCTCCTGGCGCTTCCGTCTCGTCGAGCTTGGTGAAAATCAGAGCCGACGGATTGAAAATAGCGAACCGGTCGTTGGCCGCTTCCAGGTCTCTTTGCCGCGTGGGAGCCGTCAAAACTACGTGCGTGTCAATATCCTGACGGCGCCGCAGGAACCCCGCCAGATCCGCCGCCGGACCTTCGAGCGCCGCCGGGCTCAGCCCGGGCGTATCGATCAGCAGCAGCGTATTGGCCGGCGCCGCGTCGATGGCATGCCCGAGCGCGGGAATCGTTTCCACGCTCTGGAACGGCACCCCGAGAATAGCCGCGTAAATCCGAAGCTGCTCCGACGCCGCGATGCGCTGCGTATCGGCCGAAAGGATCCGCACCGGCTTGTTCTTCATCAGCCCTTCTGAAACCGCGAGCTTCACCAGAGTGGTGGTCTTGCCCGATCCCGGAGGTCCCACGAGCGCCGTGATGCGCCCCAGCCCGGGCCGCACACGGAAGCGCCGCTCAATTTCGTCAATCGTTGCGCGCAACACTGCATCGCTGCCGAATCCCGCGCCCGCCGGTTCGCCGGCGTTTGCGGCCACCGCGTCGTCGATCTCCGCTGCGATCTCGCGCGTCACGCCCATATCCATCAGGGCCTGCTCTACCAGCCGCTGCCGCGCCGGCGAGGGCGATCCCCACACCGCGCCGCGCGTCGCCTTCTGCAGCAGCGCCCAGATCTTGTCCACGCTCTGCCGCAATTGTTCAATGTCCTGCGTCACCGCGGCATAGGAAGGCGCGGGAGCAATTGCAGCCTGCGCAACCGCCTCCGTTTGCAACGCCCACACAGCGGATGATGACGCTTTGTGGCTCCCCGAATCGTGTCCGAACACCACTTCGATCGGGCCCAGATGGCGCGCCTCGGGTGGCGCTTCGCGGCTGTTGAGCAGCAGCGCGTCCGGTCCCAGCTCCCGCCGCGCCAGCTCGATGGCGGCCGGAACCGACGTCGCGAAATACGACTTCACGTGAATCTGTGCCTGTGTTGTTGTGGCCATGGCTATTCAATCACTCCGAGAGAAATAATTTTGATGTCAGATGGAATTTCGTTATGCGAAATGAAGACCAGATTGCGGATCGAAGGCTCCGTAATCTGCTTCAGGAAGTACCGCGCGCCCGTGCTCGTCACCACCACCGTGCCCGCTTCCGGATGCCCCGTGCGCTGCGCAATACGCTGCAGCACGTCGCGAATCGCCTGCGGAGCCAGCGTCAGATGGCTGTTCTGATCGCCATGCTCCACCGCGCCTTCCACAAGCCCTTCGATCGCCGGGCTCAGCAGGAAGGCGGGCAGTTCGCCCGTCGGCTTGAGGTACGGCTTCACCAGCAACCGCCGCAGACATTGCCGCACATATTCGGTAATGAGAATCGGGTTGTGAATGGACACCGCAGCCTCGCCGAGCGCTTCCACAATGGTCAGAGAGTCGCGAATCGACACGCGCTCGCGAAGCAGATTCTGAAGAACTCGCTGTACAGCGGAGAGCGGCAGCAATTTGGGGACCAGATCTTCCACCACCTTCGGATGCTCCACCGTCATGCGGTCGAGGAAGCGCTTCGCATCCTGCCGTGAGAACAGCTCGTGCGCGTAGGTGCGGATCAGCTCCGAAAGATGTGTGCCCATCACGCTGACCGGATCGATCACCGTGAAGCCCTTGCGCCGCGCGGCATCCGCCTGATCGGCGGGAATCCACCAGCCCTGCATCCCGAACGCCGGCTCCTTCGTCGCCTTGCCGCCCTGGAGCGGCTCCGCCTTCCCTACCGGAATCGCGAGCTCGCAGCCCGGCGGCAACTCGTAACGCCCGATTTCAGCGCCCTTCAGCAGCACCACATATTCATGCGCCTTGAGTGCGATGTTGTCCACCACGCGTACGGGGCCCAGCAGAAATCCGATATCACCCGCAAGCTGCCGCCGGATGCCGGCGATGCGCTTGAGCAGCGGCGATTCCTCGCGGCCTCCCACATACTTCACCAGTCCCAGACCCATCTCCACCGTCAGCGGCTCCACCTTCAGCAGCGCTTCCAGATTTTCTTTCGCAGCCACCGGCTTGGCGATCGATTCGGCCCTCTCGATCGCGGCGCGCTTCCTCCGCATGTTCCAGGACACGTAACCGATGCCGCCTCCCATCGCCATGAAAGGAATGGTCGGCAGCCCCGGGAACAGACCCAGCACCACCAGCACGCCCGACGCGAGCATCAGCGGCTGCGGATCGCTGAAGAGCTGCTTCGCGAAGTCCTGGCCAACGCGCTCGTCCGAGCTCGCGCGCGTCACAATCAGACCGCCGGAGATCGAAATCATCAGCGCCGGAATCACCGTCACCAGACCGTCGCCGATCGTCAGCACCGTGTATGTCTGGAGCGCGTGGCCCAGATCCATACCGTGCTGCAGCACGCCGATCAGAAACCCGGCGATGATGTTAATGCCGGTGATCAGGATACTCGCCACCGCGTCGCGCTGTGTGAATCGCGAGGCGCCGTCCATCGCGCCGTAAAATTCGGCTTCCTTTGCCAGATTCTTGCGGCGCTCCCGCGCTTCGTTTTCGTCAATCAGCCCGGTACTGAGGTCCGAATCGATCGACATCTGCTTGCCGGGCAAAGCGTCGAGAGTAAATCTCGCGGTCACTTCCGAGATGCGCACCGCGCCGTGGTTGATCACGACATACTGGATCGCGATCAGCACCAGAAAAATCACTGTGCCAATGATGTAGTTCCCGCCGACGACGAAATTTCCAAACGCCTGAATCACATCGCCCGCGGCCGACGTGCCCGTGTTCCCGTTCATCAGAATGAGGCGCGTCGATGAAATGTTCAGCGCCAGCCGGAACAGCGTGAGCAGCAGCAGCGCGGTGGGAAATACATTGAATTCCACCGGCTTGCGGATGTGCATCGCAACCATCATCACGATGACGGACATCATGATGTCCGTCACGATCAGCACGTCCAGCATGAAGCTGGGCATCGGCGTAATCAGGGCGATGACAATGGCCAGTACCGCAACCGGCGCCGCCAGCTCACGCAGAGCGGGGGCCGAGAAAAAGGGCAGGCCTTTCAGCGGCGCTACCGTCGCGACTGCTTTTGCTTCTGCCAAAGTTTAAATTCCTTTTCCGGCCTGCGCGGGCCGCCTGCCGTTCATCACGCGATAGATATAAGCCAGCACTTCCGCAACGGCTCTGTAGAAGTGCGCCGGAATCTCGTGGCCCACGTCCACCGATTTGTAGAGGCCCTGCGCGAGCGGCGGATTTTCGATGAGCGGAATATTGTGATCGAGCGCCCTCTGGCGAATGCGGAGCGCGAGATAATTCTTGCCCTTCGCCACCACCTTCGGCGCGCCCTTCTCTTCCATGTTGTAGCGGAGCGCGACGGCGTAATGCGTGGGGTTGACGATGACCGCGGTCGCCGTCGGGATTTCCTTCATCATCTGCTTGCGCGCCATGTCGCGGCGCAGCCGGCGGATGCGGCCCTTGACCAGCGGGTTGCCTTCGGATTCTTTCGATTCATCGCGAATCTCCTGCTTACTCATGCGAAGTTCCTTCGCGTAGCGCGCCTTCTGGCGGATCAGATCCACCAGTCCGAAAACCAGAAACAATCCGGCCGCTTTCCAGAGCAGGCTTTCAATCGAGCCCGCCACCAGGGAGACGCCGCCGGTCAGGCTGCCCAGCGGCAGCGCCAGGTATGCCGTCAGATTGTTGGTCACCACAAAATACACTGCCGCCCCGAATACCGGCAGCATGACCATCGCCTGCAGCAGCGCCGGCAAATTCTGACTGGGAAGTTGCCTCAGCTTCTCGATCGGATTGAGACGCTTCAGATCCGGCGTGACTTTCTTCATGCTCAGGCCGAAGCCGGTCACCACGAACTGGACGGCGATCGTGATCCCGATCATCACCCCGCCCATGACCGCCACCGGCGTCATCATTTCCTTCAGCAGCGCCATCGAGAGCCAGACCAGGTCCATCGCGCGCAGCCGCGGGTCCAGCGCCGACTGCGTCAGCTTCAGCATCCCGAGCTGCATGTTGTGAACCCACGCCACGCCCCACACATGCAGCAGGCTGACGAACGCGAGGAACTGCATCGAGTTCACAAAGGTCCGGGCCGAGGGGAAATCGCCTTCGTCGCGCGCCTTCTTCAGGCGCTGCGGAGTCGGTTTCTCGGTTTTTTGATCGCTGCCGGCCATATCTTTCTCAGCGGGTAATCAAATCCTTCATCGCCCCGTAACCGGCGGCGCTGACGCCCCGCATCAGCGCCGGAAGCAAAACCGCGATCCACGCGAGCAGCCCCAGACCGACCACCATCTTCACGGGGAACGCAATCGTCATGAGCTGCAGTTGCGAATTCACACGCCCCACCAGCGCCACCGAGATGTCGATCATCACCAGCACCGCCATCACGGGCAGCGCCAGCCGCAGCCCTGTCGAAAACATCGTCGAACCCGCCAGTACAACCGCTTCCGTCGCGCTGCGCGTCAGCGTGAAAGTGCCGGGCGGGCACGTTTCAAGGCTCCGCGCGAAGATTCGCAGAACCTCGCGGTCCAGTCCCATCGTGAAAAACAACAGCGCCGCTACGGTCTGTGCAAAAAGCACGAGCACCGTCGAATCCGCCTGCGTCGAAGGATCGATCGTCGAGGCGAATGAGTAGCCCGCCTGCAGTCCGATAATCTGCGCGCCGATCATGAAAGCTTCCACCGCGAACCCCACGGCGATTCCGATTCCCATGCCGAGCGCCGCTTCCGAGAGCACCCACGCGGTCATCGTCGCCGCGCTGGTCGTAGCCGCCGGATGCGGCCACACCGGATACAGCGCGAGCGTCACTCCAAGCACCAGCAGAATACGGGCCGGATCCACCACGCTCTTCAGTCCAGGTACGGGTACAAACGCGAATACGCCGGCGAGGCGCACCAGCGTCAGGAAGAACCCGAGGACCATCGGCAGAGAAAACAGTCCGTCGAATAAGCGCTCAATGGCCGTAACGGTCAAGGTTTCCCAGCACTCCTGTCATGTAGACCGTCATCTTCTGCAGCATCCACGGCATCGCCAGAACAAACGCGCCAAGAAACGCCACAAGGCGCGGAACCGCCGAAAACGCCGAATCCTGAATCGAGGTCAGAATCTGCACGAAGCTCACCGCGATCCCGACTATAAAGCCGACAATCAGCAGCGGCGCGCTGATCATCAACGTGGTCGTCAGCGCGTCCCGAACCATCTGCACTACCGATTCCGGCGTCATACGTAGAACCCTTTCACAAGCGAACCGATTACCAGGTTCCAGCCGTCGGCCAGAACGAAGAGAAGTATTTTGAACGGCGCCGAAATCATCACCGGCGGCAACTGCACCATGCCGATCGAGAGCGTCACCGACGCCACCACCAGATCGATGATCAGGAAGGGCATGAACAGCACCGCACCGATCTGAAAGCCCGCTTTTAATTCCGAAAGAATGTACGCGGGGATTAGAATTCTGAGTTCCAGATCCGATGTGTTGTGTGGTTGCGGCGAATGCGAAATCTCGAGAAACAGCTTGACGTCCTTTTGCCGTGCGAACTTCACCAGGAATTCCTTGAGAGGCTGGCTGCCGGCGTCGAATGCCTGTTCCACGGTGATCTTGTTCTCCTGCAGCGGCTCGAGCCCTTTGTGATACATCTCGGTAGCCACCGGCTGCATGATCAGCATGGTGAGAAACATCGAAATGCCGAGCAGCACCTGATTGGACGGCGTCGTCTGCGTGCCGAGCGCCTGCCGCAGGAAGTGAAGCACAATCGAAATCCGCAAAAATGGCGTGATCGACATCACGATGGCCGGCAGCAGTGTCAGCAGCGTGAGCAGAATGATGATCTGCATCGGCACACTGAGCCCGCTGTTCCCGTTACCGCTGAGGTCCACGCCTAACACGCTGTTCGTGGCCCCGGTTTTCACGGCGCCGAACGCGGAAGTCGAAAAAACGAACCCAACGGCGAAGAGGCGGCTGAGGTGCTTCTTCATCCGGCGACGCTCCCGTCCTCGCGTCCCGTGTTCCACGCCGCGCCATCGAGTACCGAGCATCCGCCGGGCGAGACCGCAATCAGCATCACGCGTCCGGAAACCTTCACCAGATGCAGCGAATGCTGCGCCGTAAGCGGCAGGCGTTCAATCGCCTGCAGCTTGCGGCCTTCCGCGGCGCGAAGCCCCTTCACCCCGAACGTCACCATGCCGCGATTGCGAAGTACATAGAGGGCGATGCCGAACGCCGCCAGCACCCCCATCACAATCACGGCCTGTTGTATATCTTCCACTCTTATTCCTCTCCTCGAAAGCGCAGCACCCGCACAATGGCTTTCCCGCGCGAAGCTGTCAGTTCGCCGACGCCCAGGAGGGTTTTCCCCGCCACCACGTCTACGTTCTCGCCCGCCAGCCGGCCGGTCTCGATCACGCTTCCCGCGCGCAGAGCCAGCAATTCCCGAACGCGAAGGCGCGGTCCTTCGACCAGCGCCTCCACTTCGAGCGGCACTTCCATGAACCGGGAAAAATCATTCGCTTCCATGGGTCAATCCGGTCTCGGGTCAATCCAATTTCGCAATCACGCCGATTACGGATGGATCAGGTTGACCGTTTCCTGCAGGATCTGGTCAGCTGCGGTGATCACACGCGAGTTCGCCTGATAACCGCGTTCGAACGTGAGCAGGTTGGTAAACTCCTGCGCGATATCGACTGTAGAGGATTCGAGCGAGCCCGCCACAATCTGACCGCGCGAGCCGGTGCTGGCAGTGCCGATAGAAGCCGCGCCCGTCCCCGAGGTCGCCGCGAGATTATTGTTACCGACCGAGGAGAGGCTCTCCGGATTGCTGATGGAAGCCACCGCAATCTGACCAACCGTGGATTGCTGGCCATTCGAATACTTCGCCACCAGAAGTCCGCCATTCTGCAGGCTCACGTCGCTGATCTGACCGGCGGCGAGGCCGTCCTGCCAGGTCGATGCGACGCCGGAGTTTTCCGCCACCTGCGTCAGGAGGCCGCTGCCCGAGTCATAAAGGTTCCAGTTGACCGACATGTCGCCCGCGCCGTCGGCGAGTCCCGTGATCGCGATCGTATGCGGATCGTCCGTCACTGTCGGCGTCGAAAGCTGGCCGTTCGCGTCGAACGTCAGCGATCCGCTCGCAAGTGGCGCCGTGGGCGCCGTGGTCAGATCGCTCGCGGGAATCGACACCGAGTAGTCCCACTTATTGGCCGCCGTCTTGGTGAAGGAAACCGCCAACGTGTGCGTATTGCCCTGGCTGTCTACCACCTGCATCGGAGCACTGAAACTACCGGCCGCCGACCCAACTACCGCCCGCGAATCGAGATTCACCCCGAGTTTCATCGCCGTGGTGGCCGTAGCGGGAATCGTGGCGCCCAGCGGGACCGAGATCGTACCGATCGGTGCGTTGGTGTCCACTGCGCCATTGAGCGAACTCCAGCCCTGCACCAGTTCGCCGGAAGCGGTGGTGAGCTGGCCGCTGCCGTTCACCTGAAACGAGCCGTCCCGCGTATAAAGCTGCTGATTGTTGCTGTCCTTCACCACGAAAAAGCCGTTGCCCTGCAGGGCCACATCGGTCGGGGTGCCGGTGTTCTGAAGCGAGCCCTGCGTGTATTTGGAATACGAGCTGACCTGCCCTACCCCCATGCCGATCTGGCTGCCGCTGCCGCCAAGCGTCTGCGACATCAGGTCGGAAAAAGCCAGTTCACTCGACTTGTAGCCGGTTGTGTTGAGATTGGCGAGATCGTTGCCCACCACGTTGATTGCCGTTGAGGATGCCGAAAGTCCGGAAAGTGCTGTGGAAAATGCGAGGTTCATAAAAGTCTCCCTGAGGTCGTCTCTAGTTGTTCGAAGTCTGATTGGTTGTCTGGCCCGCTGTGGTGTCGGTCGTCGTCGCGGTCTGATTGGCCTTGGCGATTGCGTCCGTATCGCCCTTGATTCCGATCACCTGCTCGAGTTCGCTGAACTGGGCGAGCTGCGTGACGAATGTGGTGCTGTCCGTCGGGTTCAGCGGATCCTGATTCTTGAGCTGCGACACCAGCAGCGTCAGAAATGTGCTCTCGCTCGGAACGCTGCCGCCGAGCCCGGTCTGATTGTTCTGGTTCTGTGTGTTGACGCCGTTGCCCGTGTACGAGCTGCCGAGCGGATTAACGGATGAGGCCATGGAAGAGTCCTGTTTCTGGCGAGCTGGAAATGTTGGATTCGAGTTCCTCGACCCAGCGCGGCCGGTTGGATTGGTTGTCGTCACGCCGGCCGCCCTGTTGCTGCGACCAGCCCGAGTGCGATTGCGAGTCCCCCTGCGATTGCTGTTGCTGTGAATGCTGCTGTGAATTCTGTGAGCCGCCGAAGTCAGCGGTGGTCTCCGCGGCCGCCTGCCCGGGATGCCACGTGTCGGCGTGATACCCGGTGGCGTTGAGCCGGTCGCTCAGTTCGGAAAGACCGTGTCGAAGTCCCTGCGCCGTGTCGCCATCCGCGGATTTGACTGCGATCTGCACGTCGCCCGCGCGGTGGAGGATCCGGACCTCGACGTTTTCGCCCTGTTCGGATTGAATCCGGACCGAGATGTCTTTCATCGGCGCGGCCGGCATTTCGGGGCGTGTCGGCGTGATGTCGCTGGCCGCGGCGGCGGCGCTGGCGGGTCGCGCGGTAGCGCTCAAGACAGGTTTCGCCGGCCTCGAGACTTCTTCGCCACCGGTGGCGACTGCTTCAAAGACCGGCGCGGCGTGTGCGGGTCGTGCCGTGGATTTGACAGCGCTTTCACCCGCTTTCGTCGAAGCCTGCGGATCGGCATCGCTGTGGCTGTCGTGCTGCTGAGAGTGCTGCCCGGAATGAACTGGGTCGGCCTGAACCGGCTCTGCCTGCCGCGCAGTGGCGGGAGTGTCGGAGGTCTGATGCGAAATGCTCTGGGGCTTCGCGATCTGCACTTTCGCCGCGAAAGCA